>Ga0206905_10090_pt1 | contig 25835 bp, 20 predicted proteins | sample Alteio_BWOrgHeat_43_FD_152940 | JGI IMG/M metagenome (GOLD analysis project Ga0206905, IMG submission 152940) | Enriched cells from forest soil in Barre Woods Harvard Forest LTER site, Petersham, Massachusetts, United States -... | ecosystem: Environmental > Terrestrial > Soil > Temperate forest >...
AGAATCCGAATTGATTTCGGGAATTTGATCTAAGTACAAGGAATTCAATACAAGATTTTAGAAGCAGTGAATATCACAATACAATGATGGCCGATACATTTAAAGTCACGATACACATGGTTTCAAGTCTTGATGGCATTATTGCCAAAAAAGACAATAGTGTTTCGTGGTTTGAGACAACAAGCAACTACGAGAAAGGTGTTTCCGGTCAGGATCCGGAAGAATTTCTGAAGACAATAGATTGTTACATCATGGGTTCGCGTACTTATGAACTCGCTTTGGAACTTTCAAAATCGTATGGGTGGGCTTATGGAGACAAGCCGACAATTGTAGTAACCAGCAGAAACCTGCCAGTTGATCGAGAGAACATAGAATTTTATTCGGGCGACCTGCACAAACTTGTAAACGAATGGCTAAAACCAAACTACAAGAATGTTTGGCTTGTGGGCGGTGCAGTGCTGGCTAAAGATTTCATTCGTTTAAAATTAGCTGACGACATACGGGTATCTGTTTTGCCTATTATATTAGGTGAAGGGACATTATTCTTTGACCGCGTAGGACAAGAACAGGCACTGAACCTGAAAGACGTGACAGCTTACAAAAACGGAATGGTGGAAATGTGGTATGAAGTGCGGCAATTAAAACCATAGAACTAGGGCGAATAGCAACAGACATAGAATCCAGAAGAGAGTATGGACAAATAGCTGTTTCATTTATTGGAATTTGGACACTTCAGCCAAAACTAAATAAGATAGTGGCGCATTAAGTCTTACTAAACATTACTTCTATGAAAATCTCAAATCACAATTCATTTGAAACGAGATTCGTTTTCATCGTCTTTCTACTATTTCTAAGCATTGTTTCGTTTGGCCAGCATAAGAAAATGCCAAAACTTAAAAACCCAAGCGGACAAGGATTTATCCCTTGTGGTTCTTGTGAACAACCTTCAAACATTGCTTCAGAGACGACAATCAGCATTGGAGAAAAAGGAGAACCCTTGACAATATCGGGGACTGTTTACAAGGCAGATGGGAAAACTCCGGCAAGTGGCATAATTCTTTTTTTCTATCATACTGACGCCACCGGACATTATAATAATGAAGACGCCCCTAATGACCCAAGATTAAAGGGTTGGGTAAAGACTGGTGCAGACGGGCATTATAAGTTTACAACGATCAAACCGGCTCCCTATCCGAAGTTGACTACGCCAGCTCACATTCACGTTCACCTCTTCAATAAAGACTTACCTGAAAATTATATTGACGATTTTTGGTTTACCGGAGATACGCTCATCAAGGACTCAGAGAAAAGAGATTTGAATCACTGGGCAATTTCTCACCAATAGTCATGCTGACAAGGGATACGGAAGGGATGTTAAACGGAACAAGAAACATCCGATTAAAATAAAGTAGTGTAGTCATCTTTACATAAGCAGCAGTTAAACAAATGATTTGAACTGACAAAGAAATGGAGCAGTACGAAAAATTATATTTATACAAACGCATAGTCCGTGCGAAGCTCTTTATAGACGATCACTATGCTGAGAATATCGATATTGATAATATCGCAGACCAAGCCAGTTTCTCTAAATATCATTTTATAAGGTTATTTAAATCGATTTACGGCAAGACGCCACATAACTACCTTATCAAAGTCAGAATAGACAAAGCTAAATTATTGCTCTCCGCAGACGTATCAGTCCTTGAAACAAGTATGGCCATTGGCTTTGACAGCCCCACCTCTTTTACGGCAGTATTCAAAAAACTTGTGCGAAAAACGCCTTCCGAATTTCAGAAGGATGCGAAAACGAGAAACGCTGCGATCAATCGGAATCCCTTCCTCTTCGTACCCAACTGCTATGCCGAAACCAACGGCTGGATAAAATAGCAATTTTCGAGAGGGCGAAAGGATTTTAAACTTCCATTTTTACATAAAACAAAATACTTATGATCACAAAGATTACACACACCTGTATTTATGTGCTTAATCAGGATAGCGCATATGATTTTTATGTGAATAAACTTGGCTTCAAGGTTCACACAGATGCACCGATGGGCGAAGGCGCAAGATGGCTGACTGTCACCCCTCCTGAGCAACCGGAATTAGAGATCACGCTATTTCTCATCGCTGAAGGTGCCATGTTCAACAAAGAAACTGTAAGCACGATGACGGCATTAATCAAAAAGGGAACATTTGGTGCAGCAGTATTCACTTGCAAGGATTTACTGGCGACTTACGAAGAGTTAAAAGCGAAGGGCGTTGTGTTCAAAAAGCCACCCACAAAAGAGTTCTACGGTATGGAAGCTTTGTTTGCAGATGACTCAGGTAATTGGTTTTCATTATCCCAAGCTAATTCTTAATATGAAATCAGTATTCGACCGGGAAGTCAGGAATGAAACCATAAAGAGAATTCGTTTATTAACAGCTGAGAATAAATCTCAATGGGGAAAAATGACCGTAACACAGATGTTGAAACATTGTTCCTTGTGCGAGGAATATTATTACGGAAAAATTAAAGTTGATAGGTCGTTGCTTGGGCGGGTATTGGGTAGAATTGCTCTCAAAGCCATACTTAAGAATGATAAAGTGCTGCTTGGACAGAACTCAACTTCGCCATCACAGCTCACGGTAACAGAAGATATTCAGGACTTTGAGACATGGAAGGGTAAATGGATATCGTTAATTGAGAAGTACGAGACGTTTGAGAATGAAAACTTTACTCACTGGTTTTTTGGCAACATGACAAAAGCTCAACTAGGACAGTTTATTTATAAACATAGCGATCATCATTTGAGACAATTTGGAGTGTGAGGAGTGAATGGAAGGTGGAAGGTGGAGGAAGCACATTTTCAAAAATCTTATTTCGTTAATTTTCATTCTTAAATCGAAATTGAATTAAGAATAAAGATTTAGGACTTAAGATTTAAGAACTGCTCAATGCTCCGGCAAGGGATGGAAGCGGCACCCCGCAGCTCCGGAGCATGTGCAGTGGAGCGAGGAGTATAGCGTACAGCCCGGTGGCGCGCGCGCCTCGCCAGCGACATGCCGCCTTCTTGCAATGATTCGTGTTGACACAAATCATGGCCCATCAAAGATTTTAGAATTGAAAGCTATTTTGCAGGAGTCACAATAATGTTGCGGAACTCAATCGGTCCGTGATCTCCCTGGATCAAAAAAGGACCGGGCTCCCCTTCTTTGCTGTTGATCGCACCTCCGGTGATACCTGGAATCACCTGATCATTAATAACCGTAGCACTATTGGCAACTACAGTTACTCTCCTACCGATCAACGTAATGTCATACGACTGCCATTCGCCAGCATCCTTTGCAACCATCTCATTGGGCGGAAGAAATCCATACACTCCGCTGAACTGATCATCGTATGGTTCCATGCCTTTGCTATCGGTAATCTGTACTTCATAGCGACCACGAAGATATACGCCACTGTTGCTGCCTTTGGGATAACGAAATTCAATGTGCAGCTTGAAATCCATAAAGGTATTATCGGTAACAAGATTTGCACCGGACTTGGGGCTTTTCAAAACTCCCGATTCGATAATCCATTGATTCGTACCCATGGCATGCCATCCGGCTAAATCAGTGCCATTAAAAAGTGTAACTGATTTGCCCCACGAAGGATTCATGTTGTGAATAAGTGCGGGAGCACGAGACGCCACCCAAGTGTATGATTTGCCATCGGTATAAATCATAGTGCCCTTCAGGCTATCGCCTTTTACTATGCCCTCAAATTCCATGTTAGTATTTCCCTGCTCCCACTGTGGTGGAATAGCGAAACTGAATTTGCCGTCTTTAAACTTAACCTCAGATACCGGCCGAGCGCTTCCAAAAGCATAAACAAACCGGCCTACTAGTGTGTGGTTTCCCGAATGGCGAACCTCAAGCCATGATGGAATTTCTTTACCGCCTTTGCTCATAACAATATCCCATCGTCCTTCAATAGGAAATGGTACCCTTTCTTGTGCGTAAGCTGACACAAGGGAAAATGCGACCAGTAAGCTAATTGCCACAGACAGGTTTCTTGAAGTAGTTTTCATTGGAATAGGGATTGATGGGTTATTCAAACAAAAGTTAATTATTTCTGCTGAGCTTTCCTGCTCTCCTCTTTTAAGGCTGCTCCGTCCCATCCTCCTCCCAAAGCCTTAATCAGGGAAATAGAATACAGCAATCGCTGACCGGTAATACCTATGTATGTAGTCTCAGCATCCAACACAGTTCTGTCTGCAACAATTACATTAATATAAGTAGTAAGTCCTTTCTTGTAAAGTTCCTTCGACATATCGGCAGAAGAATGTGCTGATACTAATGCTCTCTGCTGCACATCTGATTGTTGCGCCCGGTACTCGATATTAGCCAGTGCATCCTGCACCTCGCGAAAGGCATTTTGCACGACTTGTTTATAAATAGATTCTGATTCTTTCAAGCGGGCTTCTGCTACATCTCTTTGCGCAATGTTTCTGCCACCGGTAAATAATGGTATAGAAATGCCCACACCGCCAATCCATGTCTGGCTTTGGGTTGCGAAAAGGTTATCGAAGGTTGAGCTCAGGAACCCATATGATGCAGCACTGATTTTCACTGTGGGGAAAAAGGCCGCCTTAGCTACACCGATCTGTGCATTGGCAGAAACGATCTGTTGCTCGGCTTCTATAATATCCGGTCTCCTTTCAAGAAGATCGGAAGGAACCTCCAGCGGAATGAAGGGCACTATGGGCAGCCCCTGATGTGTTGGTATTTGCAGGTTCATAGCAGGAATACCACACAAAACAGCAATCGCGTTTTCAGCGAGAGCTCTACTTCTTCGTGCATCAATAATCTGAGCTTCAACGGTAGCTGCTTCTATCTCTGCCTGCACTACATCGAGTTTGGTAGTAATGCCGGCTGCATACTGGCTTTGGGTAAGATTCAAATTCTCATATCTGAGTTTCAGTGCGTCGGCATAAAGCTGAATCTGATTATCGATCAAGCACAAGTTGAAATAGTTGGAAGCTACATCAGAGGCAAGACCTAATTTAATAACCTGTTGGTCAGCCACAGATGCCAGCATAGTCGCCTTGGAAGATTCTACACCGCGTCTGAACTTTCCCCACACATCTAGTTCATAACTCATGTCCAACGGAAGCGTGATCGTAGTAAGTGTCAATACCGGAAGTTTGTTGCTACTTACCTGACTGGGTCTGTCGCCTGAGAGTAAGTTTTTATTGGCGCTTGGATCAATTGTGATGATCGGATAGAAATTGGCTTTGGCTGTATTGAGCAACCCACGCGATTCCATAATGCGATAGGCAGCCGTATTCAAACTTGGGTTATTGGCAAAAGCTTTCTGAATCAAATCGGTGAGCACCTCGTCTTCAAACATGTGCCACCATTGCGTGTCGAGTTTGAAAGTATCTTTTGAGTTGGTTGGAGCAGCCGGATCGGGTATAACCATCTTCGATGCGTTACCCTGATTTGGCAGCAATGTATCGCGCACAACTTGATTCTTCCAAGCCCATGAATTATCCACTACGGTGGGCCGCGAATAGTGTGGTCCTACTTTACATGCTGACAGGGCAACGACAATCAGTAAAAAATATATCAAACCTGTTCTCATCATCTTAGTATCTGGTTCCGGGATTTGTTATGATTTTATTCTGCGGACGATTTCTGAGCAAGGGAGACTTTCAATCCTTCAGTAAGATCAAGGCTCGGGTTTGTCACCAGAAGTTCATCTCCTTTCAGGCCTCCTGATATTTCAATTGTCGCTCCGTTGTCTTTATTGATTAAGACATTTTTTATGGCGATAGTGCCTTGTGGTGTAACTGTAACTACCTGCGTGCCTTCGGTACGGATGACGAGCGTGCTCGCAGGAATAATAAGCGTACGCATTGTTCGCTTTACAACAAATTTTACGTTGGCGTACATTCCAGGCAAATACACATGCTTAGGGTTATCAAATTCAACCTGAACTAATAATGTACGGGTAGTTGCATCAAGTGCGCCGGCAGTGCGAGTCACTTTTCCAACAATAGGCTTGCCGGGTATTTCCTGTACAATGATTTTTGCTTCTGTGCCTACTGTAATATTCGTTACAAAAGATTGAGGAACATTCACAAAAATTCTGAGCTTATTGACCTGGGCAATTGTAAACAGTTGCTGACTCGCGCTGCTTCCGGCATTGACAAGAGTACCAATGTCGATATTTCTCGAAGTGATTACACCTGTAAAGGGAGCCAATACCTGCTTGAAAGATTTCTGCGCCTCGAGCTGGCTGACCAACGCAAAGGCCGCTTTGTAAGCACCGTCTCTGTCTGCTTTTTGCTGAATCGATACCGCCCCTTCAATATTGACACTGTTCACACGCTCCAAGCTTGATTTTGCCAACTCCAGATTTGCTTTGGCTTGCGCCAACTGCTGATCAAGTTCAGGAGTTTCGAGTGCCGCCAGCAGTTGACCTTCTGTTACATGATCGCCAATATCTACATACCAGTTTTTAATGTACCCACTGACACGCGCATACAAATACGTTTCGCGAAAGCCTTGTACATTTCCGGGCAACAGAAGCACAGAAGTATCGGGGGCAAGAAAGGATTTGGCAACACGCACTCTGATCGTCTGCGTTGCCGATGCCTGTTTGGCTTCGTCAGCTGTCTCCTTTCTTTTTTGAATGGAGATGTACAAGAAATAGAAGAACGCACCGACTATAATAACTGCGAGAACAATATAAATGAGATAGGATGGTTTCTTTGAAGCATCTGTGTGACTTGTATTTTCGCTCATGTGAAATAGTAATTATTAATTAAGCAACATCTTCGTAAATGGGCACTGTATTCTTTCTAAAATAACTATAAACTAAAGGAACAAAAAGCAACGTGGTAAATGTGGCAAGAAGTAACCCTCCGATCACAGCCCGTCCCAAAGGTGCATTCTGCTCACCACCCTCGCCAAGCCCGAGCGACATAGGGAGCATACCTATAATCATCGCCAGAGCTGTCATGATCACCGGACGCAAACGAACATAACCTGCACTAAGTGCTGCCTCAAGCGCGCTCTTGCCGGCAATGCGCTCATCGTTGGCAAAGGTTATTAATAAAATACTATTTGAAGTAGCCACACCGATGCACATCATCGCTCCCATTAGTGAAGGAACGCTAAATGTTGTATTGGTGAGAAACAACATCAGTAGCACCCCTGACAATGCGCCGGGAAGTGCTGAAATAATAATTAGCGGATCCATCCACGACTGAAAGTTAACCACCATCAGAAGGTAGACAAGGATGATGGCACAAGCAAGCCCGATTCCGAGACCAGAAAAGGAGTCGTTCATACTTTGAATTTGTCCACGCACTTGCAAAGAGGTTCCGCGGGGCAATTTGTCTTTATAACTTTTAACGATATCATCTACTTTGTCTGCAACACTTCCCAGATCACTGTTTTCAACATTAGCATATACCTCAATCACAGGTGCTATATTATAATGAGTAACTACGCCCGGAGTAATGCTGCGGCTTGTCGTCACAAAATTACTTAGCAACTGTGATTGCATGGAAGGAGATATCAAGGGAGTCGCTTCGAGTTCGGCAATTGTAGAGAGTTTATATGGCGGTGTTTGTACAGCAATCGGATAACTGACTCCATTCTTTGGGTTGAGCCAAAAGTTGGGAGCTGTTTGTCCGCTTGATGTTAGAGAGATCAATAAGTTATTGGCTACATCGCGCTGGTAAAGCCCCGCATGCTGCGCCCTCACCCGGTCTACATCTACTTTTATCTGCGGAACATCCAATACTTGTTGAACATGTACATCCACAGCTCCTGGAATTGCGGCAATACGCGTTTTAATATCCTGCGCTATTTTGAAGTTATCCACTTTGTTTTTTCCTACTACCTGTACGTTGATCGGTGCAGGCAGACCAAAATTCAATATCTGGGTAACCATGTCGGCAGCCTGATAGAAAATCACAACGTCGGGAAACGCCCGATTAACAGCCTTGCGTATTTCCTGTTTGTATTTATCGGTGGGTTTATGGTTTGGCTTGAGTGAAACATTTATCTCGCCTTCAAACGGGCCAATACTTGAATTGTCTGAATACGCAACATTCGATCCTGACAATCCAATGTTATCCAGAATAAGTCCCATCTCCTCTTTTGGAACAACTTGCCGGATAATATTTTCTATTTTTTCAAAAATTACTTCAGTCTCCTCAATCCGTGTGCCCGAAGGTGCGCGTACATGCATTCTAAACTGACCTGCATCCACTGCAGGAAAAAAATCTCTGCCAACAAAAGGTAAAATGAATAACGACAAGCCCACAGTAACAATGAAGACAATAGTAACGATACCACGATGCTTTAAATTAAAAGACAAAAGCTTTTTGTAGGAATCCCTGAACTTTTCAAAGTAAACATTAAACCCGTTATGTATTTTCCAGAAGATACCGGCATCCACATGTTCTCCATTGGCCATGGCTTTGTAAATGTGTATTTCGCTAGACAACATGTATCTCACCATAGTGGGTACAAGTGTGCGCGACAAGAAGTAAGAAGCGAGCATTGCAAAGATCACCGCTGTTGCCAGCGGAGCAAAAAGGAACTTGGTTACACCCGTAAGGAAAAATATCGGGACGAAAACAATACAGATTGCCAGTGTTGATACAAATGCCGGAGTAGCAATCTGAGAAGCACCATCTAGGATCGCCTGAATCATCGGCTTGTCCATACCCATATTCCGGTGAACATTTTCAATTTCAACTGTTGCATCATCCACCAATATCCCAACCGCCAACGCCAACCCACCAAGCGACATGATGTTGATCGTCTGCCCCATCATACTGAAAATAACAATCGAGACAACAATGGAAAGCGGAATGGAGACAGCAACGATAATTGTACTCCTCCAGCTTCCCAGGAAAACAAGTATCATAAATGCCGTAAGGCAGGCTGCAATAATGCCTTCGCGCACTACTCCGTCAATAGAGGCATCAACAAAAATGGATTGGTCAAATAAAGGTTCGACCTTTAGTGATGTAGGAAGTGTGGCCTCTACTTTAGGTAATATCTTTTTTATCCTTTTAACAACATCTAATGTTGAGGCACCACCATTTTTTAAAACGGTGAGAAACGCTCCACGCTTACCGTCTTGCCGTACAAGGTTAGATTGAATCGCGTATCCGTTATGCACCGTGGCAACATCCTTCATAAATACGGTAGCACCCCTGACTTCCTTTATCGGAATATCATTTATCGTCTGCACAACTTCCTCACTGCTATTCAATTTTACATCGTACTCCTTATCTCCCATCTTTATAGTCCCGGCCGGCTGGATAAGATTTTGGGCATTGATGGCATTGCTTACATCTACCGGAGTAAGCCCCTTGGCATAGAGTGCTTCTGGATCGAGGTCAACCATTACTTGCGCAATCTTTCCACCGTAAGGAGAAGGTACCGTTGCGCCTTGGGCACTAGCCAAACCTACGCGCAGAAAGTTATTGGCCTGGTCATTAATATCTTGTTCAGAAAGCGAATCACTGCTGAGACTCAATTGAAGGATAGGAACATTTGAAGCGCTATAGCGAATAATGTTTGGAGCCGTCATGCCCGGCGGCATAATTCGAAGTATGGTTGCACTTATAGCCGCCAGCTGTGCGACAGCGGCTTCTACCTTGGCTTCGGGGTGAAAGAATATTTTGATAAGCGCAATTCCTTTCAGCGACTGCGACTCCATGTGCTCGATGTCATTCACATAACTACTGAAAGTACGTTCCGCTACAGTTACTATTCTTCGTTCCATCTCTTCGGCAGAGATTCCGTTGTACTGATAAATCACGGTTACAACCGGAATATCTATCGTAGGGAAAATATCGACTGGGGTACGAATAACCGAAAATACTCCCATGAGTAGTATTAGAAATGACATCACTACAAAAGTGTATGGCCTGTTGAGGGCCAATCTCACAATCCACATCATAGCCGAATGAGTTTTTAGGTGTATCCTACCTTAGGAGAAAAAGCATTAATCAGATTTTATCGAGCTGAAAATCGGCATGAATATAAAGAAAAATCAAATTAGCAAACCCGATTGAATGACGATAGGTAAAAAGGTTGTCCTACACGGGAAAATTGTGACGACCCAATAAAGTGATTTTGATATGGATCAATTGCGAGGCGTGGTAATTGATGGGTTTTGGAGTGTGGCTTCAAATGGCGAAGCTGGTAAGTGCTCCTGATTGTAGAGGTTGGCGCCTTGCGGATTATCAGCCCACGCATATCGTACAAAAGAAGGGTCCGCAATCGCCTCGCTCCACACGATCACTTGTTCTCCTTTGATTTCAGCCTTAGCCCAAATAAATTTTTTGTCGGCACCGGCAATTGAAAAATAGTTTAATGGATTTCCTCCCCGAGAGATCAAACCATTACCGGTATTTGAAAATGAAAGTATAAGTTTATTTCCTCGTCGTTCAATCGATTTAAATAACGGTCCGGAAGCAATAATCTTTTTATCTCCGTAAGCTACCCTCATCGCTTGTAACGCAAGTCGGCTACCTACGTCACGTTTGTTCAACGGATGAATATCATTCCATTCTCCCAGATCGATAGACACAGCCATGCCGGTATTTTGCACATCCAAAATTTTAAGTTGCGCCATTCTTAATTCCGCCCAGCTACTCTCTGAAGGCGTTGTATGCGTATCCATAAAATTTGTAAGCTGAACGAACAAAAAAGGCATATTACGCTGATGCCAGTGCACACGCCAATCCGCGATGAGTGTTGTCATCAGCGCTAAATACTCTGAAGGTTTCTTTGTGTTCGACTCTCCCTGATACCAAATCGCGCCTTTAACAGAATAGTTGAGCAAGGGATAGATCATCGCATTATATAATCCACCTGGTTTCCAGCGAATAACTGTAGACCTGGTTAATGTATCCATCTTCGTTCCTACTTTATATTTCCAGCTGCCGCTCAAGTTGATCGAGTCATCCCCGGCAATCAAATAATATGGTTTATCCAAAACAAATCCGCCCTTTCCAGAACTATTGATTACACGAACTGCGATACTATTTTTTCCTTCTTTTAAAACCCTAGGTTGTATCTCATATCTTCTCGGTGGATACAAATAGCTTGTTGTCCCAACAAAACTACCGTTAACAAAAACCGAATCAGCATCCACAATCCTTCCCATTAAAAGTTTAGCTGGCTTGCCAATCATTTTGGCTGGGACTTCAACTTCATCTCTAAACCATACAGCGCCGTTAACATTTCCCGGATCTGCGTCTGCCCAATAACCGGGAATGTTCATCTGCGGCCAGTCACTGTCATCCAAGCGAGCCTGGGACCAGTGATTTTTCAAACCGTTATCAGTTTTATTCAAAAGAGAATACCATGCGTCATTTGCATTCTTATCGTGAGACTCGATTTTAGAAATCAAATCCCTGCTTTTGAATCTTTGCAACTCGTTATAGTAATCGGGAAATTTTTTTAAAGCTTCTTCGCTCATCCACGACTGTGCTGGCGAACCTCCTAATGCGGCATTTATTAAACCAATTGGGATTTTATATTTCTGATAAAGATCACTTGCAAAGAAGTAAGCTACCGCAGAAAACTTCAAAATATTTTCAGGCTTTGCTTCGAGCCACTGGCCTGACTCTACATCTTCGTGCGGCTTTTCAAAATCATATTTATCGGGAACGAGAAACTGTCGGATCTCAGGATTATTTACAGTTGCAACAATATCGGCATACTTGTCCTTAACCCTGTCCATGCCAAGTTCCATATTCGACTGGCCGCTACAAACCCATACATCGCCAAAGAGAATATTGGTTAATATAATTTTATTTGAAGCAGAGAAAATCATTTGGTGCGGACCGCCTGCAGCCTGAGATGGTAATTGCATAGTCCAGCGCCCATCTTTATCGGCAACAGTATTGAATTCTTTTTTATTAAACTCAAGTGTCACTCTCTCATCTGGTGCCGCCCATCCCCAAAGCTTTGTAGATACATCGCGCTGCAGTATCATGCCGTCACTAATAAGTTTCGGTAACCGGATTTGGCTATACGTAAAAGAGTAAACGCAGAAAAGAATTGAAAGTAATACTGTTTTCATTTTTCAGAATGTCGTCTGGCTCAATTGCCTTATCTTAAATGATTTCTGGCTGTAATTGCCTTGGAAGTTTTCAGTTCTAATTCACTCCAATGCCTGTTCTCAAGGATTGAATTTGTAATTAGCTGCGATCCAATCCCAACGCAAAAAACTCCGGCATCAAACCACGCTTTCAAATTCTCATCGGTGGGCTCAACTCCTCCTGTTGGCATCAGCTTGAGATCGGGCTGAACAGAGAGTGCGGCAGAAACAAACTTTGGTCCCAGCACCGAGCCGGGGAAAATTTTGATTAGCTCTGCCCCTTCTTCCTTGGCAGTAACAATTTCGGTAAGGGTACCGCAACCTGGAATCCAAAGCAAATTATGAGTGTGGCAAATACTTGCCATCTCCACTTTAAGAATCGGGGAAACGATAAAGTTGGCTCCTGCTTTAATAAATTTCTCCGTGTCGGCACTGTTAAGTATCGTACCCATACCTAAAATGAGATCCGGAAACTTTTCTACAAATTTTACCAACTCAGTGAATACTTTGAGGGCATTTGCTCCGCGGTTGGTGAATTCAAATACGCGGACGCCTCCTTTGTAACAAGATTCAATTACGGCTTTAGCAATTTCAATTTCAGAATTGTAGAACACAGGAATGATTCCCGTGCGGTTCATTTCATTTAAGATATGTGCATTCGAGAATTTCATTACCGCAAAAGTTTCCCAATATTTTCTCCGTTAACCAAACTATTAATTTCTTGCACGGTAGCACAATTAACATCGCCTGGTATTGTATGTTTGAGTACACTGGCGGCAGTAGCAAATTCGAGAGTGCCTTTATCGTTCAATGCCGAATTGAATCCATAAATCAGGCCGGCCATAAACGCATCGCCCGATCCAACCCGATCTATGATGTTTGTCAGTTCATAATTCTTAGATCTTAACAGCGTATTATCACTCCATAATTCGGCCGACATTTTTTGATGAGATGTGCTTACTGATTCCCGCAAAGTATTGGCAATCTTCTGAACATTTGAGAAAGTCTTTTGAACCTTCTTGCAAGCGTCCTCAAAATTAGTTGACTGGATGCCTATGCAATTTTCAAAATCAATCAGTCCACCAATTACAACATTTGATTCTGCTATGAGCTTTGGCATTATGTCGATCGCCTTCTTTCCGTAGTTCCAAAGGTTCCTCCTATAATTAATATCGGCCGAAATTCTAATATCAAGTTTTCGAGCCATGCGAATAGCCTCGTAGCAAGCGTCTGAAGCGCCTTGCGAAATAGCCGGCGTGATTCCGCACCAATGAAACCAGTCTGCTCCTTTTAATATCTCTTCCCAATTAAACATGGATGGACTGATTTTGGCAAAAGCCGAATCAAATCTGTCGTAAATAACTTTTGAAGAGCGATGACCTGCGCCATGCTCAATAAAATAAACGCCCAGTCTGTCGTCGCCAAAAATCACATGTGAGGTATCAACTCCATAAGATTGAAGAAATGAAGCCGCTGCTTTCCCAAAATCATTTTCAGGAAAGCGAGTTACGTGTTCTGCCGAAATTCCAAGATGTGCCAACGACACAGCGACATTCGCTTCTGAGCCGCCATAATTAATTTCGAATTGTTTCGCTTGTGTAAAGCGCTCATGGTCAGGTGGCGAAAGCCTCATCATTACTTCACCAAAGCTTACCACTTTTCGACTTGGCTTCATCTTAGCAACTCGTTTTTACCGAATAGAAATTAAAAGTCCTTTGGCAAATCGCCATTCTTAACAAGTTATAAGTATTTTCAAATATACTGGTTAATCAAATTCTCAAAATACTCTTGCCTGCCGCTGATTTGCTGAGGTTCTCCCTGTGCATGAGCGAGCGAGCGCAGGTTTTCAAGTGTCAGTTTTCCATTCGCAAATTGTTTCCCTTTTCCAGAGTCGAAAGAAGCATATCGTTCTTTGCGAAGTGATTTGTATTCTGAATTCTCAAGTATATCATGCGCAATAAGTAATGCTCTTGCAAAAACATCCATCCCACCGATGTGGGCATAGAAAATATCTTTCAAGTCGGTAGAGTTTCTACGCGTCTTTGCATCGAAGTTAATCCCGCCTGTTTTAAAGCCACCAGCTTCCTGAATCACTATCATGGCTTCGGCTAGTTCATACATATTATTGGGAAACTGATCTGTGTCCCATCCGTTTTGATAATCTCCCCGATTGGCATCCATACTTCCCAGCGCTCCGGCATTGGCTGCGACCTGAAGCTCGTGTTGAAAAGAGTGATGAGCCAACGTGGCGTGATTCACTTCTATATTGAGTTTAAAGTCGCCCAATAAATCGAACTCACGTAAAAATGAAATCACAGTAGCCGCATCAAAATCATATTGATGTTTGGTAGGCTCCATTGGTTTGGGCTCGATAAGAAACGTACCCTTAAACCCATTCTTTCTTCCGTAATCTTTTGCCATGTGAAGGAAACGGGCCAGATGCTCAACTTCCTTTTTCATGTTGGTGTTCAGCAAAGAAAGGTATCCTTCCCTGCCGCCCCAAAAAACATAGTTCGAGCCTCCAAGTTCGATCGTTGCGTCAATTGCATTTTTTACCTGCGAGCCAGCATAACAAACCACATTGAAATCTGGATTGGTAGCAGCACCGTTCATATAGCGGGGATGTGAAAACAAATTGGCAGTGCCCCAAAGAAGCTTTACACCAGAAGCCTTCTGCTTCTGTTTAGCATATGCGACAATCTCAGCAAGTCTCTTCTCGGATTCTTTCAGTGTTGGTGCTTCGTCTACGATATCGTAATCGTGGAAGCAGTAAAACGGAGCTCCGATTTTTGTAATGAACTCAAATGCTGCATCCATTTTTTCTTTGGCCCGATCAATAGGATTGCTGCTTTGAAGCCATGGAAAATTTTTCGTTGGCTGTCCAAACGGATCACCACCAGTGCCACAGAACGTATGCCAATAGGCAATTGCAAATCGAAAATGTTCTTCCATTGTCTTCTTCCCTATCTTTCGCTTTGCATCGTAAAATTTAAATGCGAGAGGGTTTTTCGATTCCTTTCCTTCATAAGAAATCTTTTTGATTCCTTTAAAGTATTCTTTCGTTCCGATTGATAGTTTCATTTGATTTTAATTTTACATTGTTCAGTTCTCTGGCTATTCTTTTCCATTCTCTTTTTGCAACGTGTCAGTCAATATCTTTTTCCACCGACTGTAAGCCGAGGAATACAATTCCGCTTTGTTATCCTTTGGTTCTTCACATCCGATAAGCTTCAGCCCTTTAAATGCTTCTTTATAAGATGAATAGATTCCGGCACCAACTCCTGCACCCAAGGCTGCACCTTTTGCTCCATCAGTGTCATATAATTCAAGGCGTGCACCTAGCGTGTTGACAAAAGCTTCGCGGAATATCGGACTCAGGAACATATTGGCGTTGCCTGCTTTGATAACATCTGTTTTCAATCCCATCTCTGCCAAAATATCAAAACCATAGCGCATGGCGAATACAATTCCCTCTTGTGCAGCCCGAAAAATGTGTGATTGATCATGAGTATTAAAATCAAGGCCATGAATAGAACTCTGAATTTCTTTATTGCCTAATATTCTCTCAGCGCCATTACCAAACGGGAGCACCGTAACCCCTTTGGAGCCGATAGGAGCTTTCGATGCAGTCTTATTCATCTCTTCATAGTCGCGAGGAACCCCGTTGCTAATATTTTTCCGTAGCCAGCTGTTTTGAATACCCGTGCCATTAACGCAAAGCAAAACTCCGTTTCGAGTAGCGTTCTCTTCATTATTAACATGAATAAAGGAGTTAACCCGTGACTCGGTGTCAAAAACATTTTTGTCGGTGATACTATATACAACTCCAGAGGTTCCGGCGGTTGCCGCTGCTTCTCCAGGATTTAATACACTAAGTGAAAAGGCATTGTTAGGTTGGTCTCCCGCACGATAAGCAATTGGCGTTCCTGAGGCAAGTCCTAATTCTGATGCAGCTGTTTTACTTAATTCTCCCTGCTTGGAAAATACCGGAACTGCTTTGGCTAAAAGCGAAGAATCTATTCCATAATAGCCTAACAATTTCGTTGAAACCGACTTCTCTTCAAAATCCCAAAAGATACCTTCTGATAAGCCGGTTTCAGTGGTAGTAATTTCACCGGTCATTTTCATAGCGATGAAATCACCCGGCAACATCGCTTTAAATATCTTCTCGTAAGTCTTTGGTTCGTTGATTTTTACCCAATTCAGTTTTGAGGCCGTAAAGTTTCCAGGTGAATTCAGGAAATGCCGCAAACAGTAATGTTTCTCAAGATCTGAAAACGCTTTTTCGCCAATATGCACTGCACGGCTGTCACACCATATTATAGAGTGGCGCAGTGGAGTCAGTTCACGATCCACAATAACTAGTCCATGCATTTGATAGGCAACTCCTATCGCCAGCACAGCTTCGGGCTTAACACCGGATTTTTGTAAGCATGCTTTTGTGCTTTTAACAACATTGTCCCACCACAAATTGGGGTCTTGTTCTGCCCAGCCCGGCTGAATTGCTATCATCTGCATTTCATCGGCAGGAGATTGACAGGAGGCGACGGTCTGACCAGTAGCTATAGATACAAGAGAAGCCTTAACAGACGAACTTCCTATGTCGAGACCTAAAAGATAACCACTTACAAGGTTCATTAAAAACCGATTGAATTTCCTCCATCTACAGGAATGACTGCTCCTGTAATATAAGCGTTCTCCTCTGAAACAAGAAAATAAGCGGTATTGGCCACATCTTCGGGCAGCCCCAATTTGCCCATGGGTGTCCGTTTTAATACCCGTTGTTTCCGGTCGGGATCGTTGTTGAGCGCTTTTGAAGACATTTTAGTCTTGATGAATCCGGGGGCAATACAATTGACAAGAATTCCCAAGGGTGAAAGCTCAACCGCCATACTGCGGGTCATTCCTTCAATCGCAGCCTTTGAAGCAGAGTAGGCAATCACCTTGGGCAAGCCGTAGTGAGCCGCCATGGAACTGATATTTAATATATAGCCCTTCTTTTGGCGGATCATTGCTTTTGATACTTCGCGGGAGATGGCAAACACACCGGTGAGGTTGGTAAGAATGACTTGCTGAAATTCCTCGTTGGTTACGCTCACCAAATCTTTCTTCAGATTTATGCCCGCGTTATTTACCAGAATATCGATGCGACCGAATTTAGCAAGGATCTTTGAGATGTGGCGTGGGATGTGATCCAAGTCGGTGACATCCATTTGTAGAGGCACGCATAATTTCCCTAGTAATTTTTCAGTTTCCTTTAGTTTCTGTTCATCCCGACCAGTGACGATGGTGGTGATTTTCTGCTCCACAAATTTCGTTGCGATGGCAAGGCCAATGCCCGAAGTTCCTCCGGTGACAATAGCGATTTTATTATTCTGCCTAATCTTTTTCATCAATTGTGTCTCTGATTAAGTGGTTCAAAGATGGTAAAAAAACCATTTATTACCACCATATATATATATCGATTGCATTAAAATACCACATGATAATGTATCTATTCACGAATCTAACAAAAATAATTGTGCAATCGGTTGCATAATTAAATTTATTCTTAGACATTAGTGTCAGTCAAGACCACTTCAAAATAAAATGTAAACCCAAACTCTATGGAAAAAGTAATTCTACCTACAGATCAAAATGTGAGGAGTAGCCTCCACCCGCTTAGTTTAGTCCTATTGCTTTTGGCAATTCTAGTTTCGTTTTCAATTCAGGCTCAGTCTATTATTAAAGGTAAAGTGACAGACGATGCCAGCGCCGGATTGCCAGGCGTGAATATCCTTTTGAAAGGAACTACACAGGGTACGGTAACTGATACTAATGGAGAATACTCTCTGAGTGTGCCATCTCCTGCCGATGCGGTACTGGTCTTTTCGTTTATCGGCTATGCCACACAAGAGCAATCACTGCAAGGACGCTCCATATTAGATGTAAAGCTCTTGTCAGATATTAAAGAGTTGGGTGAGATAGTAGTGGTGGGTTACGGAACCCAATTAAAGAGGGACATCACAGGTGCGATTGTTAAAGTCAATGCAGATGTGCTAATGCAAACAGCGTCATCAAACGCCTATGACCAACTAAAAGGCCATGCTGCCGGTGTTGATATTCAAAGCAATAGTTCAGTGCCAGGCGGGGCTCCTACAATAAGAATAAGGGGAAACCGAACCATGGTAGCCAGTTCACCATTAAGTGGCGGTAGCGCAGCAACCGATGCCGCGACAGCAGACGCCATCGATCAGCCCTTGTTAGTTGTTGATGGTGTACCCTACTCTGGAAATCTTAATGACATCAGTTCAAATGACATTGCCAGCTTGGAAATCTTAAAAGATGCCTCAGCGACAGCAATCTATGGATCAAGAGGTGCAGGTGGGGTTATCCTTGTCACTACAAAAAGAGGTACGAAAGGAAAAACTCAAGTGAGTTATGATGCCTATTATGGTGTTTCAAACGTGATGAAAGAATTGAGGGTATTCAATGGTCCTGAGTACGCCCAATTTAAAACAGATGCCGCTCTTGGAAACTCCAATATATATAATACTACTCCAAACGGAACCCCTAGTCCAACTAACTCGGGATACCTGCTCAGCGCCGCTGAAAAGACAGCTTTGGCAGCAGGTGTTTCTACTGATTGGCAAAAGCTGATCTATCAGTCTGCTCCGATTACTAACCATAATTTAAGTGTTTCGGGAGGAGATGATAAGAGCAAGTACTCTCTAAGTGCGGGTTATTTCAAACAAGGTGGAATTATTCCTAATCAGGATTTTACACGCTACACAATTCGTAGTACCATGGATCACCAACTTACTAAACGAATTAAAGTAGGCCTTAATACGCTGAACACACTCTCCTATCAGAATACTCCGGGCGGAAGTTCTGTAACCTCTGGCTTAATGAGGCTGACTCCTCTCGCTTCTCCATATAATCCCGATGGATCTGTTAACCTTCTTCCTCAAACCGGACAAACCGATGCCAGTAACATTAATCCTTTGACGCTTAAAACAGACGCTGGTGCAATACTTTCCAGAACACGGAGGTTAAGAACATTCAATAGTTTCTACACCGAAATAGATATCATCAAGGGTCTTAAGTACAGAGCTAATGTTGGCTTGGACTTCAGCCAGGAGCAGGATGACTCTTACTCCGGGCCTGCAACTTTTGTAAACAATTCACTTCTTCAATCGCAATCACAAGCCTTTGCTAAGAATGTTGAAACTTATCAATACACGGTTGAAAATCTTTTGCTCTACGAAAAGACCCTAAATGAAAAGCACAAAATAGGATTAACCGGATTGTATAGTTTTCAAAAAATACATACGCAAGGTAGTGGTCTGTTTGGCACTGGGGTACCTGCTGACTACATGCAGAACACTAACATTGGACTAGCCAGTACAGTCTACGCTATCAATCCACAAAACTCGGCTGACAACCCTAACTTTTTCAGTGAAAGAGGGCTGGTTTCTCTTATGGGACGCGCTACTTATAGTTACGATGGCCGGTTTAGTGCAACCGCTACGGTTAGAAGGGATGGCGCTTCAGTATTATCACCTGGACATCAATACTATGTTTATCCGGCCTTTGCTGCAGCCTGGAATATCTCAAATGAAAAGTTCCTGACTGGAATTCCAATAATATCAAACCTTAAACTAAGAGCCGGCTGGGGTATAACCGGTAATCAGTCAATCAATCCATATACTACGCTGGGAGCCTTAGGAGGAAACTTCTACAACTTTGGACAAGGAAGCGCAGGCCAACAGATAGCATTTAATATTAATAGCCTTCCAAATCCTGCATTGAAGTGGCAGAGCACGGCTCAGTATAACTTCGGATTGGATTTTGGAATAATTGAGAACCGCATTACCGGTGCTATTGAGGTCTATAACCAGCAGACCACTAACATTCTTTTGCCAGTAAGTTTACCGCCAACCAATGGCGCAGCCTCTGCATTTAAAAATGTAGGTGAAACAAAAGGGCATGGAGTTGAAATAAGTATAAACAGTGTCAACCTTAAAACTGAAAGCGGATTAGTTTGGACAACCGAATTTAATTATTTCTTCAATCGCGAGCAGATTGTTCAACTTTCACAACCCGGCCAAACCAGTGATATTGGCAACGGTTGGTTTGTAGGGCAGCCTATATCGGTAATCTATGATTATAAGAAGGTAGGTATCTGGCAAACCGGCGATCCTGGGTTAACTTCTCAAACCTCTCCAATACAGCATCCTGGACAAATAAAAATTCTTGATTGGAATACCACAGGTGCTACCCCTGGTACAGCCAATTACAATAAGCCCGATGGAAAAATCACTCCGGATGACCGGATGATCCTCGGCAACTTTCAACCCAAATTCAATGGTGGTATTACCAACAAAGTAACCTATAAGAGATTCGATATCTCTGCGAGTGTCTATGCGAGAATGGGAATGAAAGTAGTTGTGCCCTACCTCTCAAGCGAACCAGGCGGATCAAATTTCACCGGTTACAGTTTCTTTATGCAGAGCAGGCAAAATCAGCTGAAGGTAGATTATTGGACACCCAATCATCCAACCAATGCATTTCCACAACCCGATGCAAGCATTGGTGCCCCTCAGTATAGTTCTACACTTACCTACGTGGATGGATCGTTTATCAAATGCAGAGCAATCAATTTGGGATATAACATTCCTTCGGCCGTGTTGGCCAAGATGGGAGTTACATCATTGCGAGTATATGCTTCTGTCGTAAATCCATTTGTGATCTGGTCTCCTTTTGTTAAAGCAGGTTATGGGCCAGACCCCGAAGGGAACGGCTATGGCGGAGGAGTTAATGCTACGGGCACAACTAATTCAGGTTCAGTCGGTCGGCAGATCTCAGTGAATGCCAATAACCCGTCTACAAGACAATTTATGTTTGGCCTGAACCTAAGATTTTAAACTTATAAAGCATCTACACTATGAAACAGTATAAGACATTAAAATATACGCTTCTTGTTGCTATCATGTTGATAGGCAATAGTTGCAGCAATTTATTGACAGAGAAACCTCAGTCGCAGATTGTTCCATCAATTTTTGCTACTCCTCCCGGACTTCTCGGTGGTATCGCAGGCGTTTACAATGACATTCGTAACAGTTGGGGAACAGAAGGATTTACGATCAACCAAATGGCCGGTACAGACGAGTATCTGGAAGGTGGAAGTGCCGGTAACCCCAGAGTGTTCACCTACAACGGTATCACCGGCGGTGACTTTAGCGGAGGATTTGGTTTTTATTCTGACATCAATGCACTGAACGGAATCCTTCAGCTTGGACCAAATACACCTCTTTCTTCTACATTTACCCAAGCCACATTACAGCAATACCTGGGTCAGGCACAGTTTTTAAGAGCGTTCCTTTATTTCTACCTGGTACAAACCTTTGGTAACATTCCGCTGCATACCACATTCATTACTACTCCTTTACAATCTGATGCACCTGCACCCGCTTCAGCGATATACGCTTTGATCGTTCAGGATCTTACTAATGCCATTACGAATTTGCCAAATACTCCTACTTCTCCGTTTCTTGGTAAAGCCGCAACTGTAGGAGCTGCAAAGTGGTTATTAGCTAAAGTCTATCTCACCAGAGGTTGGCTTACAAACAGCCCAGCTGATTTCACTCTTTCCTATCAAACTGCAACCGACCTCATTACCAATGCAGGTACTTACGGTCTCGGTTTATGGCAGAACTATGCAGATGCTTTTAATCCAAATAATGACTATGGTAAGGAAACCATTCTTGTAAGCGACCACAGCAACGATCCGAAGTATGGTGAATATATTCTTGGATCTGCAGGTGGCCAACCCGGGATTAATGTTACTCCGTGGATGGGTTTGTTTAATGCCCCCGGTGTACTTGGCATTAATTCTACCGTGAATGGCGCAGGAGCTATCACAAGCGCAGGGCCAACAATGCTGATCAGGGATGTTCAATTTGGCAGGCCGTTCACTCGAATAAGACCAAATACACCTTATCTTTTAACTCAGGCTTTTGCCGATAGAGTTAATGACTCTCGCTATAGCAAAACATTTCAAACGGTTTGGCTTGCAAATGCCGGACCTGGCGCCGGCGGTGGCTCAACCCCTCTCGGCACATACACTGGCCCAGGCGTTATCGGTAGTCGCGGGCAATTAACCTGTGGCATAGACACTGCGATATGGTTTCCTGATTATGAAGTGCCTGGTGCACCACAAAATTTTAAATCCAGACAATTTAAGGGAATCATTGTTACGCCAAGTATGCAAACCCCTACTGTCTATCCTTACATGAAAAAGTTAGCAGACCCAAGTCGTGCGTCTCAAAACGACCCATCAGAAAGACCTGTTGTTCTTGCGCGTTTTTCAGAGGTTTATCTTATTGCTGCCGAAGCAGCCTTTATGGGAGGCGGTACTGCGCAAAACGCTGCAGATATGCTTAATGTAGTGCGACAAAGAGCTGCATATAGAACAGGTGCAGCCTATGCTCCGGGTGGCGCGTTTGGGCTATCAGCAACACCATCTACAATGAATGGCGACCCATACCCTGCAGGAGTAACTTATGCAAGTGCTGTAGCGGCTCAAACAATAACTGCAGGACAAGTGACACTTGATTTCATACTTGACGAACGTACCCGTGAGTTCTATGGTGAATCGATGAGGTGGCCGGACTTGGTACGTACTCAGTCCCTTGGTCGTCGGATTGCAGCATGGAATCCCACTGAGGCTGGTGCACACTTTCAACCGTGCAACGTGCTGCGGCCAATACCTCTTGATGAAATTAACTTAGTTACAGCGGGGCCAAAGTATCCTCAAAACCCCAACTGCAATTATTGATTCTAGGTTTAATTTAAATTTGTTTAGGGTTGGAGAGCGAGCATTGCTTCGCTCTCCTTTTTTATATTTTACTGTATTTTATATAAGGCTAAATTAACTGCATGAGACTGACTCATTATCGTACTCTCCTAATCACAGTTGGCTGTGCACTCATGCCCTCTTTATCCCTGAAAGCACAAGACCTAATCATTTCTCTCAAACAAAAGCCCGGCGACTTTACACTATCTGCCTCTGGAAAATCAGCGTCACTTTATACAAGCAGTACAGACTATCCAGGCGTGATTCGTGCAGTAAACAATTTGAAAGCCGATATAACCCTGGTAACAGATGCTGCACCTGAACTAATAACAGATAAGGCTCCGTCTGACAAAGAGGTTGTGATCGTAGGGACTCTCGGCAAGAGCATATTAATCGATCAGCTTATTCAAAATAAGAAACTAGATGGTTCGGCAATTGCCGGAAAATGGGAAGCCTTTCTTACTCAAGTTGTCGAGAAGCCATTCCCGGGTGTAGATCGTGCACTAGTCATTGCCGGTAGCGACAAGCGCGGCACCACCTTCGGAATCTATGATCTCTCTAAACAAATCGGTGTATCACCATGGTATTGGTGGGCCGATGTTCCTGCTAAAAAAAGTAATAGTTTGTTTGTCTCAGGGCGTTACGTGTCTGGTGAGCCTGCTGTAAAGTACCGCGGTATTTTTATTAATGACGAAGAGCCTGCCTTAGGCCGTTGGGCTGTTGAAAAGTATGGTGGGTTCAATCATTCATTTTATGAAAAAGTATTTGAACTAATTCTCAGGTTGAAAGGCAACTATCTCTGGCCTGCTATGTGGTGGGCTGGTTTCAATGCTGATGATCCCCTCAATCCACAACTAGCTGATGAGTATGGAGTAGTCATGGGCACTTCTCATCATGAGCCAATGATGCGTGCGCATGCCGAATGGAAAAAGACTGGAGTGGGTGAATGGAACTACGAAACCAATGCGCCTACACTTCAGAAATTCTGGAGAGAAGGCATTGAGCGTATGGGCACGCGCGAAAGCATTGTAACACTGGCTATGCGCGGTGATGGCGATATGGCCATGTCGGCCGATACTAAGACTGCGCTTCTCGAAAGAATTGTGAAAGACCAGCGCGACATCATTCAGGATGTAACAAAAAATGATGCTACCAAAATCCCTCAGCTGTGGGCCATCTATAAAGAAGTACAAGACTATTACGATAAAGGCATGCGTGTGCCTGATGATGTAACGCTTCTCTTCTGCGACGACAACTGGGGAAATATCCGTAAGCTTCCAAAGATTGATGACAAGCCCCGAAGTGGTGGTTACGGAATCTATTATCATTTCGATTATGTTGGCGATCCAAGAAATTACAAATGGCTTAACACCAACCCGATCATAAAAGTATGGGAGCAGATGCATCTGGCCTACAGCTATGGTGTTGACCGGATATGGATTGTCAACGTGGGTGACATCAAACCTATGGAGTTCCCAATAAGCTTCTTTCTTGACTATGCATGGGATCCCAAAAAATGGAATCAGAATAATGTCGAAGAGTACACGCGTCAATGGTCTGAGCAGCAATTCGGAAAAGAATATGCAACTGACATTGCCGACATCATTTCAAAGTATACCAAGTTCAATGGCCGGCGAAAACCGGAGCTGTTAACCCCTGAAACTTACAGTCTTGTCAACTACAATGAGGCAGAGCAAGTGGTTAGTGACTACCGCAAACTTGAAAAGAAAGCGGAAAGCATCTACGAAAAGATTCCTCCTGCGCAGAAAGACGCGTTTTATCAGTTGGTACTATATCCCGTCAAAGCTTGCGCTAATCTCAATGATCTTTATTTCACCACAGGTAAGAATCGATTGTATGCGTCACAAGGAAGACTAGCTACTGATGAGCTTGCCGAACGTGCTAAAAAGCTTTATCAAACAGACAAGGACCTTTCTTCCCATTACAACAAAACGCTTGCCGGAGGAAAATGGAATAACCTGATGAACCAGATTCATATTGGCTACACCTATTGGCAAGATCCCAAAGAAGCTGTGATGCCCGAAGTAAAAACAATCGAGAATCCTGCCAATGCAGAGATGGGTGTCGCTGTAGAAGGCTCTGAAAAATATTGGACGAGCTCTTCGCCTGAAGCAGTTCTTCCTGAATTCAATTCATACCAACCGCAGCTACGCTCCATGTGATTATCGAAATCTTATAACCTAGTTTTGTGCCTATGGAGTCGATGATCCTTCCAAAGAGAAATAGCCCTAGTGCATAAGCAGTGGTGAACGCCATGACGATAGCACTGTAGTCTTGCTCTGTCCACTTTAAATCAGCAGCCAGATAATCTTTCAACAAGCCAATTACCTGCCGGTCGAGATAGTTAATAGATGTAGCGAAGAACAACAGCGTTACAATTGTCCATCTGTATTTACCGGTTTGCATTAGAACAAATGTAATTGGAGGAGATTAAAACTTAACTACCTCCCAAAATGCTTTCTTGGGCTTCAGGTCTTTATCAAATAGGAGAGGGTAATCCTTTCGGGCTTTCACCGGAAAATCATCCAGCCAGCTGCTGCGATCAGAGATATTCCAGAAGGTCACTCCGCTCAGTACATCTTTATATTTCCTGAACAGCTCAAAACACATCTTGTAGACTTCCGTCTGTTTCTGTTCTTTTTCAGAAGTAAAGTCGGTATCACTGTCTTCGGGATTTCTGTCGCGTGCATTGTGTTCTTTAGGGTAAACAGAAATATCAAGTTCGGTGATTTGTAATTTTAGCTTAAGGTCAGAGAAACGTTTCAATGTTTTGTCCAGCTGACCTTTCGAAGGCTCGTTCACAGCCCAATGACCTTGCAACCCTACACCATGAACAGGCACTCCGGCTTTTTGCAAGCCTTGCAC
>Ga0206905_10091_pt1 | contig 25745 bp, 19 predicted proteins | sample Alteio_BWOrgHeat_43_FD_152940 | JGI IMG/M metagenome (GOLD analysis project Ga0206905, IMG submission 152940) | Enriched cells from forest soil in Barre Woods Harvard Forest LTER site, Petersham, Massachusetts, United States -... | ecosystem: Environmental > Terrestrial > Soil > Temperate forest >...
CCAACGACGACTACACCCTCATGCGCCCCCTAGTCATGGATTGGCGTACCGATCCCAACACCCACAACATCGCCGACCAGTTCATGTTCGGTCCCTCCATCCTCGTCAGCCCTGTCATCCAGGCCGGAGCCACCACCCGCAACCTCTACCTACCCGCCTCCCCCGCCTGGTACGACTTCTGGACCGGCACCTCCCAATCCGGCTCTCGCCAGATCACAGCCGAAGCCCCACTCGACCGCCTCCCCCTCTACATTCGCGCCGGATCGATCCTCCCGCTAGGCCCCGAGATCGAATACACCGGTGAAAACCCCACCGCCCCCATCGAGCTCCGCGTCTACCCCGGAGCCGACGCCGACTTCACCCTCTACGAAGACCAGGGCGACACCTACGCCTACGAAAAAGGCGCCCACACCCTAATCCCCATCCACTGGATCGAAGCCACCCGCACCCTAACCATTGGCGACCGCCAGGGCACCTACCCCAACATGCCCGCCACCCGAACCTTCAACATAGTCCTGGTCACCCCAAACCACGGCACCGGAGAATCCCCCACCCTAACCCCCGACAAATCCGTAACCTACAAGGGAGCCAAAATCGCCACCAATCTCAACTGACGGCCAACATGCTGATTTTCGGGAGTGTCTCAGTTTGAATTTCTGAGCGCAGTCCGGTGGGCGCGTCGCGCGATTAAGCAGGAACGTATGTCAACCGAATCAAGTCATCGGCGATTAAATCGCTGGCCACCAGGTGAAGCGGCGGCCGCGGGCCGGCGAAGAATGGCGTGCCACCACCAAGCACGACGGGGCGGAGGTAGAGCCGATACTCATCGATAAGACCGGCCTCGGTAAGGCTTTGCGCCAGGACTGGTCCGCCAACTTGAATCTCGCCAGCCAGCTCAGCCTTCAGCCTGCGTATCGCCGTCTCGAAGTCATCCGTGATAAGCGTGGCGTTGGGGCCAACTGACTTGAGCGAACGCGACACGACCCACTTCGGCTGGCTCCGCCACGCCACCGCGAAGTCGCGATCCTCCGCGTCCCAATCAGGAAGGTCTTCGTCCCAATAACGCATGATCTCGTACATGCGGCGACCGTAGATGACGCCCGTCAGGCCACGCACCTGCTCGATGAAATGATGGAAGGCCGCCGGCGCAGGCGGCCCAAGCTTCATGTGGTCGACGTAGCCATCGAGGGACTGGCTCAATCCGTAGACAAGTTTTGCCATGCTGCAAATCTCCCTCCACGTTTTCAGAATAGCTTGAGCCGACGTCGCGCGAAGGTGAGGTTGAACACTATCTCCGCGCCGCATTGTCGGTGTGACCACTAACCAGAGGTCCGTTTCCCAATCCCGAGATTCAAACTGACCCACTACCTAATTTTCCTTTGAAACCCTTCTCCCCAAAGGAGCGTCTGTTAAGACACCATGACCACGGCCGAGCTTCAACAACACCTTCATTCCTTGGAAGAACGCCTGCTCCACCCCGATCGCGAGCCCAACCGCGCCGCCCTCGCCCAGCTTTTGGCCCCTGATTTCAGAGAGTTCTGCGCCTCAGGCCGGATCTTCAACCTTCAACAGCTCACAGACTCGCTCGTCACCAGCTCCCCCCGCTCCGCCACCATGAGCCGCTTCTACGTCTCCCAGCTAGGCCCGGACGCAGCCCTCGCAACCTACCACATCGCCACCGCTACCTCTTCGTCCCACCACTCCTCCATCTGGATCCAGCGCGACAACCGATGGCAGCTCATCTTCCACCAGGGAACCACAGCCTCCTGATTCTAGGAGTCTTGCCGTTCCCTCTCCCAGTCCTCACGACGCTCCCGATCCACCAGATCATCCTGATCCCGCCGCTTCTCCCACTCCCGCCGTTGCTCTCGTTCCTCACGCTCTTCACGCCCGTCACTCATCGCGCCTCCTCTCCGGCAGCTTCGCCTCCGGCACCCTCCAATTACACCAGAATCGCCTAACGAAGCACCACCCTCACCCCGGCACCCTCCCCATCCTTAAAGCTAACCTCCTTATCGCTCATCGCCACATCAGGTTGATATCCAACTCCACCCAGCGGCGCTACCTTCGCAATATCCGCCTCCGTCCAGCACACCATCCCCTGCAAACAAGTCAGCTTCGCCGGAGTTCCCGGCACACTCCCCCGCTGCACCAAATAAAACCCGCCATCACTATTCCGAATCAGCACATCATTGTAGTAGTTGATAAACACGCTCGCACCATCCACCTGAACCGCGCTTCGCTCCACCTTGCCCAGCGGATCGCGCAAAAACAGCCGCTGCCGATAAATCACCACGACAACAATCAACAGCACCGTAAGAACAATCAGAATCCTCTTCAAGCCCAACCTCACACCGCCACCACTCCGCAGACACACCACGGGCAAACAGGCGGAAATCAAATACAAGCGTTGTAATGAATCCTCACGGCCTTGTCTCTCAAATTCTTCTCGCTAGCCCCCAGTGAGTCACCCTTACTTCTTCTCCTCGTGATACTCCTGCTCCGTATTGATCCCCCATAGCGCAGCCTTGTCCACCCTCCCGGCCACAATCCCATCCACTACCGTCATCGCCGTCAACATGCTGTGATCCTGATTGTTGTACTTATGCATCCCATTTCTCCCTACCAGAAACAGGTTCTCGAACCCATCCGTAAACTCCCGCAATTCATCGAACCGGTCATATGTCCCAAAATAAGCCGGATACGTCTTAGGCACTCGCACCACATGCCCATCGCTCACATCCTCGGCGTTCACAATCCCGATCTTCGCAACCTCCGCAACCGCAAACCGCATCAACTCCTCATCCTGCATCTTCCACAGATCATCCGTGTCATAGCAGAAATACTCCAGCCCAATCCACACTTTCGACGAGTCCGCCACCAGGTAAGGACTCCAGTTATTGAATATCTGTAACCGTCCCAGCAACACATCCGGCTCCTGCACATAGATCCACGTATCCTTCAGCAGTCCGCCGTCCGACTCCTTCACCTTCAGCCGATCTACCAACAACCCAACAGTAATAAAATCCCGATACTGTAATCCCTCGCTCACCTCACGAACATTCTCCGGCACCGGAGCATCCATCGCCCGCACCAGCTCCCGCATAGGCATCGTCGAGAAGAAATAATCCCCCGCAAACGTCCGCCGTTCCCCCGCACTATTCACCGCGTCAACGGATAAAACCCGTCCACTATCACAATGAATCTCATCCACCTTCCACCCCAGCAAAACCTCTCCACCCTTCTCCTGCACCAACTCCGCCACATGCTCCCAAAGCTGTCCTGGCCCATACTTCGGATACATAAACCGCTCAATCAAACTCGTATCCGTCCCCTTCTGCGCCACATCCTCCTTCACACTCGCGCCCAAACTCTTCTTCAAAAAGTGCTTCACCGCAGTCGTCAGACTTAGCCCCTTAATCCGCTGCGCCCCCCACTCTGCCGAGATCTCATCACAAGACATCCCCCAAACCTTCTCCGTATAGCTCTTGAAGAAAGTCAGGTAAAGTTCCCGCCCAAATCGATTGATCAGAAAATCTTCAAGGCTCTTCTCCGGCCTGATCTGGCTAACGCGCGACTTCAGATAACTCAACCCCACCCTGAAAGTCCGCACCAATCCAAGGTTTCCCAGCGTAGTCGCCGTAACTGTTATCGGATAATCAAAAAACTTCCGCAGATAATAAATCCGACTCTTCCGCGGACGGATCAGCATCACCAAATCCGGGTCAGGAGTGGCAACAGCCTCTACCAAAGCTTCTACCGAGGTCTCCTGTTCTTCCTCTTCCCCATCTGCTTTCACAATAGGCCCAACCCCGCGAAGAACAGGTTCCTCCGGAAGATGCGCAGGCACTGCAATCAATCGCCGTTTGCCTTGATAGCTAATCTCCTGCGACTGTAACCCAACATCTTCCACCTCCGGCGGCATCAGGTCAATCCACCACTGCATCACCCGATCGCTCTTCGAAAAAAACCGGTGCCCACCAATATCCATCCGGTTGCCCTTATACCGGATCGTCCGCGAGATCCCGCCGATCTCATTACTAGCTTCCAACACAATCGGCTGAACATCGGTACGCCGCAAAAGCTCAAGCGCCGCCGTCAATCCGGCAGGCCCTGCCCCAATAATGATCGCTCTCTTCGCCATAGGCCGCTCCAACTATACGGTGCCAATCCACCCTTACAAACAGCACCGTTGCAGTGGCCTTCCGTACTCCATGGCTTAAGACGAGATCTGTCTTTAAAAAGTCACTCCGCAAACGTAAAGACTTCGTCATCTCATCGCAAAAAATAAGTCGCTGTTGATTTCTTGTTTTTCATCCCCCGAAGGGGATCTGCTATACCGTTGCCCATCCTTAGCGTGGTCTTGTCGCCCTAAGGATGGGAAGGAAAAAGCGTCGGCACAACGCTTAGAGGTAAGCAGCACACCGATCCCTGGATTTATTTGAGACCAGCGGCCACAGCTTTCACGATGGTGCCGTTGGCGTCGTCGTCCTTGAGAGCCCAGACAAAAGCGCCGCCGAGTCCTCCAGGAACACGCGTCCGCACGTACACAGTTTTGAGCCACACCGTAACCGGATCATCGTAAGACCAGAAGGTTTGCGTGGCTGGATCATAGAGCCACACGGCGAGTCGGCGGTCATCGAAGTAGCGCGTGTAGCCGGTCAGGCCGGTGAGCGTGAGATATGTGATCACACCGGGCGTTTGCAGATAATCGTTCGCAGGAAATGGAGCTGGACCCGTGGAGGTTTGATACAGGCCATTACCGGTCTTGGGAACCCCGGTCCAGCCGCGCGCATATGTGGGTATGCCGAGGACGAGCTTTTCTCCCGGAACACCAGCCTCAAGATACGAGCGAATCGTGTAGTCGATGTAAAAATTCTCGGAGGAATCAGGATCCTGCTTGTCATCAAAGATGGGAGACGCGTGATTGGTGGAAGTCTCCCATGTGCCGTGGTAGTCGTAACCCTGCATATTGAAAAAGTCCAGCTGACGCGCGACTTTGGCTAGCTGGAGATTGGAGAAATTCTGTTGACCCGCGGGGCCGAACATGGTCAGCAAATAGTGCTTCTTGTTGGCCGCTCCCAAGGCATCCAGCTGCCTGCGAAATTCCTGAAGCAGCAGCGTTGCGTTTACTGTGTCCGTGGCGGTGGGAAATTCCCAATCAATATCAATGCCGTCGAAGACTCCCGCTGCAGAAACTCCAGGCGCGAGATTGCCGTTGATGAAGAGATCGATGCAATTGGCGACCATGGACTGACGGCTCGCAGCGGTACTCGCAGCAGCCGAAAAACCATCGGCCCCGGCAAGCGAGATCATAACCTTCAGATTGGGATGCAATTGCTTGAGCTGCTGCAGCGCGGCGAAATTCCCGTACAGAGGCCCGGCATAAGGCGCGCCGCTGACGCTTGGAAGATACGGATCCTGATAATCGGCCCAGCTATCCGCTATCGCGCAGCCAGTCGACGTCGCGTTGCCGAAGGCATACGTCAAATGCGTGAGCTTATCTGCAACACCATTGGTCTGTAGATTGGCGATATTGTAGCCGGCGAAATAAATGCTCCATTCCTCGAAGTAGCCGCCGACCACTTTGGATTTGCTATCGTGGCGCGGTTCATTGGCGAGAGTGGGGCGCGCAAGAAGGAAGGGAACGAGCAAACTAACGAAGAAGGTGAGCGCGCGATTCGGAAGGCCTACAGAAACACGAGTCGACATAGAACCACCTGGAGGTAGGATGCGAACTGGCGCCAAACTATAACCGCTATATAGCGGCTTTGGCAACGACAGTATTTGCGGAAAAGGTTAAATTCAAGCGAAAATTCTGCTTCTGCATCCGGGATGTCGTAAATTCAGACGCCATGGTCTGTTGCAGTTATTGTTGCTAATCTTCTGAGCGAAGCGAAAAGCCAGCATGTTTGGCCAAAGCACCACAAGCCGACGCGGGGAGAAAAGACACTACGCGCAAGTTGATTTACTCGTAACAGAAGGAGAATTACATGGGCGAGCACGAAGAGCTATCGAAGTTGCTGGAGTCAAGCACTGAACCTGAAGGTGTCACCGTACACTCTGACGACGGAAGGCTGTTCTTTCTCAGCAAAGAGGATGCGGAGCGCATGGTCATTCCAGAAAGTCGTTTATATACAGCTTTCCGGTCATTGAAAAATCACGAACCGCGCAAGACCGATAAGAGTGTGGCCAGCGCCTGCCAACGGGCCTGGAACTGGCTGGATAGTCACAGTCCCGATTCTGCGCACTGGCGGCAACTCTGCCTCACCTATTTCGAAAAATGTGTGTGAAACCTGAATCGAGTCCCACACCCGCAGTTGAAACGGAAACAAAACGATTTAGGAGAGTCAATCCGACAGGCTCGCCCAATCGGAAGTTTCCGAAAACCCGACTTTGCGGGAACTACTTCGAGTTCCAAGTGAGACGGAGAGCGGTGGCGTCGGCCAACACGGCTACCAGCACGATGACTACATGAAATACGAGCAGTCCCAAGGTTGGTTTCATGATCAATGGATCAGCAGCATCGTGGAGCAACGAGAAGATTTGATAAAGCACCATCGCGGTAAAGCTGAAGCACCCGACCCAGATCGAGAGGATACTGGTCTTCTGATATTTGCCTCTCAGGCTCCAATACGCGCCCGCAACAAGTAAGAGGGGGCCGATCCATAGCCACGACCACAATAGAAGTATTTTTCCGAGGTAGTGCCACGGCGGCGAGTTGCCGAAGAATCCGCTGGTCAGTGCTAGGAGACCTAGTAAAGCAATACCCCAGACCAATCCTGTTACTAGGAGGAAGCTGTAAGCCAATCGAACGCGGGTGCTGGAAAGAGGCTGCATCACATCAGTATTGCAGGGAGCAGCCTGACCCCGTCGAACATCCTCGAAAACGGCATTATCGGCAACTTGAACGAACTTTCCGATAACCCGACTTTGCGGGCACTCTAGGATTCGCCTCTAACCAGCAGCATCTGCCAGCTAAGGAATGAGCACGAAATTCTGGATAGCGATCTTTGAGCCAGCAAGTGCGCGGTCGGAAGATGGCTCGATGACCACTGTAATCTCGTCAAAGTGTCTACCGTGAGCCGTCGCAGGCATTTTGAAGCGCAGCGATTCGGGAACTGGTGGTCGGTTAATTGGGATGTGTTGAAGCTGGCTTGAGGGTATCGGAATACTCCCTAAGAGGAGCGAGGAGCCGGATTTACCAGATGTGTCCTTGAGTAGCAATTCGATTCGAATGAGACCAGGACGGTCGTCCCCATTGAGAAGATCGATGCGCATCGCGTGGCAGCAATCGCCGGAGATTGGAGTGGGCAGCGTCTGATGCGCTTCCATCGCAAGCTTACGATGATCAGTCGAGCGCACGTTGGCTTTGATGGGATCGCCTTGCTGGATACGTGCATCGGCCTTTGGGCGAGTGTCCGGTTGCTTGAAGTACCAATAAGCCCCATCGAAGGGAATGATGACGGGCTTCGGAAGAGCGGTGGAGAAGTTGGTTTCATCGGAAAGAGTGGGCGGCTCGATGCGTGGGTGAGGCTTTGCAGGAAGCGTGAGGATGATACCCGAATAGTCGAAGTCCGATGCGGGTTTTGGGCTGGGCCGAGTGGGGAGCGCAGGACGGGTAGCGAGAAAGGAGGCCAGGGAACTCAGGCCATAAGCCCTTTGAAGATAAGGCGTGAGCGCCGTCGAGATGAGGAAGAAGACTGCAGCTGTCTGCAGTAGCGAAGAGCGCGAAAATTTGCGACGGCTCTTTGCGATGCCGCGCACGAACGGATGACGCAACAAAAACAACAGCACGCCCGCGGAAATGAGTGCCGCAGCGGACCACGAATGGCCAGAGGCAAGTGACGCCAGCCCTGCCTGCATGATGACAATCGTGATGCAGTAAGGCAGCAATGTTCTCCACAACGGAGGTATGGATGGGGGTTGTAAGAGAACGCGACCTATAGGAGCTACGGGTTCATCATCCTGCGGAAGTTTGCTCCATAGATTGAGGAATGTGATGGCATTGGCAAAGGCCCAGGGGACGATGCAGGAGATCCAGAGAGATCGTTCGGCACTGAGAGTCGTGATGAGTGGCAACCATACGACGGCGGCCCAAATGTGAACAGCAAGGGTGCCAGCGGAGGGCTCAACGTATTCGCGTATCAGGCGCCAGATAGACCAAACTGTGACGACGTGAATGCAGGCAGCGATTGTGAGATCGAATGCTGCCCGGAGCAATAGTTGCTGGAGACTGAGCGTTACCCTCGATGGAGGCAGAATATAGATGGAGGCAATGACGCTCGTGGTGAGGATGCTGGCGAGCATCGGCAGTACAAGGGGAGAAGAAATCTGTTGGGAACGCGCGAACATCGGCTCACCACCTGTTTACGGACAACTCATCTTCTCGCAAAGTGAAAAGTAAGGGGAGTATTTTTTCGAAAAAGTACCGCGACCTAAACGCCCACCCAAAATCCCATTCCCAACAAAAAATCTCCCCACGCCAAAGGCGCAGGGAGACCAATACCACCTACAGAGACCGCGAGCGTTACACAGCCACTCGCTCTTCCCTCTTCGTCACTTCAAACCTCAACCCATCCTTCCCGGCATCCACCACCACATGATCGCCATGTAGCACCGTGCCGTCGAGGATCTTCACCGCCAGCTTATCCTGCACCATGCGCTGAATCGCCCGCTTCAAAGGCCGCGCTCCATAAGCCCTGTCGTACCCGGCCTTGAAGATCGCCTTTCGAGCTGCATCCGTAAGCTCCAGCGTAATCTTGCGATCACTCAACAGCTTCTGCAGATCAGCCAGCCGCAGATCAACAATATGCGTCAACTCCGCCTCATCCAGCGGATGGAACACAACAATGTCATCCACGCGATTCAGAAACTCCGGCCGGAACTGCTGCCGCAGCGAATCCATCACGCGAGCCTTCGCATCTTCAAAGCCGTCCTCGCCCTGAGCCCACGCCGTAGTCAACTGCGCCGCGCCCACATTCGAGGTCATGATCAACACAGTATTCTTGAAGTCCACCGTGCGACCCTTCGAGTCCGTCAGCCTTCCATCATCCAGCACCTGCAGCAGCACATTGAACACATCCGGATGAGCCTTCTCAATCTCATCGAACAAAATCACAGCATAGGGCCGACGCCGCACAGCCTCCGTCAACTGGCCGCCTTCGTCATACCCCACATATCCCGGAGGCGCGCCAATCAACCGCGCCACCGCATGCTTCTCCATGTACTCGCTCATGTCGATCCGCACCATCGCGGCCTCGTCATCAAACAGAAACTCCGCCAGCGCACGGGCAGTCTCCGTCTTTCCAACACCCGTAGGCCCCAGAAAAATAAACGAACCAATCGGCCGCTTCGGATCGCTCAACCCAGCGCGCGAACGACGAATAGCATTCGCCACCGCACTCAGGGCCTCATCCTGCCCTACAACACGCTCACGCAGACGATCCTCCATCTGCACCAGCTTCTGCATCTCGCCCTCAAGCATCTTCGAGATGGGAATCCCCGTCCACTTCGACACAATCGCAGCGACATCCTCCTCATCAACCTCTTCCTTCAGCATCCGCGAAGGCTTGCTCGAAACGCCCGTGGCCGCTTCAGCCGCATCCTCCGCCACCGCAGCATCCTGCAACGCCGTCAGTTCACGCAGCTCCGCCTCCAGCTTAGGAATCTCGCCATACTGCAACTCCGCCGCACGCTGCAGATTGCCCTTGCGCGTCTCCTCCTGCATCTGGAACCGCAGCCCATCAAGCTGTTCCTTCAACTCCGCAATCCGGCCAATCGCACCGCGCTCCTTCTGCCAGCGAGCACGCAGTCCCGTCGCAGTCTCCTTCACCTCGGCAAGCTCACGCTCCACAGCCTCCAGACGCTCCTTCGAAGCCGCATCTTTCTCCCGCTTCAAAGCCGCACGCTCAATCTCCAGCGAAGTCGCACGCCGCTCCAGATCATCAATCTCCACCGGCACGCTTCCAATCTGAATCGCCAGTGCAGCCGCAGCCTCATCCACAAGATCAATCGCCTTATCCGGCAAAAATCTATCCGAGATATACCGATGGCTCAACGTAGCCGCCGCCACAATCGCAGAATCCTTAATCCGAACCTTGTGGTGCGCCTCATACTTCTCTTTCAGCCCACGCAGAATCGCAATCGTATCCTCGACATTCGGCTCACCGACATACACCACCTGAAAACGCCGCTCCAGCGCCGCATCCTTCTCGATGTACTTCCGATACTCATTCAGCGTCGTAGCGCCAATCGCACGCAACCCGCCACGAGCGAGCGCCGGCTTCAGCATATTGCTGGCATCCATCGCACCCTCTGCCGCGCCTGCGCCCACAAGAGTATGTAACTCATCGATGAACAAAATAATCTCACCGTTCGAGTCTTCAATCTCCTTCAGAACAGCCTTTAGCCGCTCCTCAAACTCACCGCGAAACTTCGCTCCAGCAACCATCGAAGCCAGGTCCAGCGCACACACACGCTTGTCCCTCAGAATTTCCGGAACATCTCCCTGCACAATCCTTCGCGCCAGCCCTTCAACAATCGCAGTCTTACCCACACCCGGCTCACCAATCAGCACAGGATTGTTCTTCGTCCTGCGAGCCAGCACCTGCACTACCCGCCGAATCTCCTCATCGCGCCCAATCACCGGGTCGAGCTTTCCCTTTCGTGCAAGATCCGTCAGGTCCTTCGCATACTTCTCCAGCGCCTGAAACTTGCCCTCAGGATTCTGGTCCGTCACCCGCTGCGACCCACGCACCTCCGCCAGCGCCTTCAGGATCGCCTCATGCGTAGCCCCCAGCGCAGCCAGCGCCGACTGCACGGCATCGCCCTTCTGCTTCGCCAGAGCCAGCAACAGATGCTCAGTCGAAACATAGTCATCCTTAAAGTTGTCCGCCTCTTTGAAACCCTGCTCCAAAACCTTCTGCAGCACCGAGCTCAACCCAGGCTGCGTTCCACCCTGCACCTTCGGCAGCTTCTGTATCGCCGAGTTCACCCCACTCAGCAACTGCTCCACCGGCACCCCCACCTTCTCCAGAACCGGAATCACCACCCCCTCGTGATCTTCCAGCAGCGCCGCCATCAAATGCAGCGGCAGCACCTCCGGATTCCCGTTCTCGGCCGCGTGACCACTCGCCGCCTGCACAGCCTCCTGCGACTTCACCGTCAATCTGTCCCACTTGATCGCCATACACGTATCTCCTATCAATAGCTTCAATCAAATAGATGTGCTAAAAGCCTAAAAGATGTAAAAGTTGATAGCAAGTCACTCATATTTACTGATGGTCAGAATGCCATAACTTATCATCCTCATAAACCCAGTAAGTCCCATGCCATCTATAGCTTGAGCCTACAGCGTTCCCCAAAAGTTGCAGCCTAACTCCGAACAAGCGGTATTTCCTCCCACCTCCCGGCACGATACAAAGGCGATGGTCCCTCATCCTTCCCCTTCGGAGCTTCAAGTGCGGCGGCTGCCCCTGCTTCTATCCATCTCTGCACTCGCCGTCCTCACCGGCTGCGGCTCCACCCCTTCGCAACAAGCCGCTCCCGCAAGTGTCCCCGGCCAAACTATAGAAGGCAAAATCCACGGCGGCAACCAGCCCATCGTGGGAGCCCATATCTACCTCTTCGCCGCCAATAACATCGGCTACCGCGCCCCCAGCATCTCCCTCATCAACCCACACTTCCCTGGCGTCGCCACCGACTCCAACGGAACCTACCTCCTCACCAACACCTCCGGCGGCTTCAACCTCGGCGGAGCCTACTCCTGCATCCCTGGCCAGCAGCTCTACATCCTCGCCACCACCGGCAACCCCGGCCTCCACGGCATCTCCAACAACGACGCCCTCGCCATGCTCACCGCCCTTGGCGCCTGCCCCAGCGACGGCAACCTCGCCGAAACCGTTCCCTACATCTCCATCAACGAGCTCACCACCGTCGCCACCATCTACGCCCTCGCCGGCTTCATGTCCGACCCCATCCACGTCAGCGCCGCCCTCTCCCCTGGCTCCATCCAGGGCCTGGCCAACGCCTTCGCCACCGTCAACACCCTCGTCGACATCAGCACCGGCACCTCCCTCGCCCAAAATCAGCAGGGCAACGGCGTCCTCCCCCAGGCCAAGCTCGACACCCTCGCCAACATCCTCGCCCCCTGCATCAACTCCACCAGCCAAACCAACGGCTGCGCCACCCTCTTCAACAACGCCAAAGACTCCAACGGCAACGCCCCGCTCGACACCGCTACCGCGATTCTCAACATCGCCCACAACCCCGCCGCCAATCCCGCCGCACTCTTCACCCTGGCCACCGCCAACGCCCCCTTCCAGCCCGCACTCACAGCCGCCCCCAACGACTGGACCCTCGCCATCACCTTCTACGCCGCAAACATGGCCGGTCCCTACTATCCCGCATTCGACTCCACCGGCAACCTCTGGGTTCCCGCCTACGCCAGCAACACCCTCACCAAATTCGACCCCTTCGGCAACATCGTCTCCGGTCAATCTGGCTTCACCGGCGGCGGCCTCAACCAGCCCTACTCCGTCGCCATCGACTCCTCCGACAACCCCTGGGTCGTAAACTTTGGCCCATTCAACGCCTCCACCGTCTCCAAATTTCTCTCGAACGGCACCCCGGCCACCGCGACGCCCTACCCCTGCAGCACCACCTGTTTCTTCTCCGCATTCGACACCGTCGGCAATCTCTGGATCAGCGCCGCCAACCGCACCATCGTCCTCAGCCCCGCCGGCGCTCATCTCGCCCAATTCACCACCAGCGCCTACAACTCAGGCATCGTTCTCGACCCCTCGGACAACGCCTGGACCCTCGGCCTCGGCGCAAAACTTTACCGCCTTACCCTCCCCTCCACAACCTCAGTCTTCAACGAATCGGTCACCTCCTCCAGCGCCACCACCGAACTCATCCCCACAGCACTCGACGCCACCGGCAACACCTGGTTCGTCTCCAGCAAAAACAACGCCCTCGGCAAATCTGACCCCTCAGGCAAGCCCCTCTCACCCGCTGGAGGCTACACAGGCGGAGGCCTTAACAGCCCCGGCGGCATCGCCATCGACGGCGCCAACACCATCTGGATCACCAACCGCAACACCAACTCCATCTCCGCTTTCACCAACTCAGGCGCGGCCATCACCCCCTCCACCGGCTACACCGCCGACGGCGTCAGCGGCCCCCGAGGCATCGCCATCGACCCCTCCGGCAACCTCTGGGTCACCAACTTCACCTACAACTCCGTCACCGAATTCCTAGGCATAGCCGCCCCCACCGCCACTCCCATCACCGCCTCCACCCACGGCCAGCGCCCCTAAGAACGGCTGTTGCCGTTGCACTTGCTGTTGCCTTTCTTGTTTGTCATCCCGTAGGTGATCTGCTTTTGCCGTTGCCTGTTCTCAGCCAACAAAAACAAAAGCCTATCGTTCGACGAGCAACTATCCTATAACCCTCACAAAAACCAACACATACAAAAAACATCCTCAAAAACCCCAACAAAACCCGATGTCAAGCCCCAAAACCACCCAACCCCAACAAAACAAACAACATTCCCATTGCGTGGGAGTTATCTCCCACCGTCTACAATTGAAATAGAGATCAAGAAAAGCCCCGGCCAACAGCCGGGGCTCCCCATTAACCCATAAACCCTTTAGAAAGACGATTTTGCCAACAACCCATTTAGAATGACGATTTTACAAATCCAAAAATCATCAAGCACCTGAAAACACGACACTTACCCAAATACACCCTAGGGGTACCCACGGAGAGAGACAAAGCAACGGTGCCATGTGTTACCGTTCCGCCATGCGCCTGAAAGTGATAGCCCTCCTCACCGCCCTCCTACCCCTCTGCGCCCACGCCCAATCATCCGTCTCCCCCGAGACCCGCACCGCAGTCCGCCAGCTCATCGGCGACATCATGGTCGACGGCAAAGCCTACGAGTACGACCGCCAACTAGCCGACCACATCGGCCCCCGCCTCACCGGCTCCGACAACTACGTCCACGCCGTCTCCTGGGCCGTCGATCAGTTCAAATCACTCGGTCTCACCAACGTCCACACCGAATCCTTCACCATGCCCGCCCTCTGGGAGCCCGACGGACCCGCCGCCGGCCAGATCACCTCGCCCCGCCTCCAAAACCTCCACATCTACTCCCTCGGCTGGAGCCCTTCAACCCCTGAAGGCGGCATCAAAGGCCAGGTCATCTACATCCCCCACCTCACCATCGAGGCCCTCGACTCCCAAAAAGATAAGTTCCGCGGAGCCATCGTCCTTATCGACGAGTCCAGCTTCGGCGATCAACCCTCCTTCAGCCAAATCCTCAAAGCCCTGGCCCATCTCGGCGAGTTCGCCCCGCAATCCATCCTCATCGCCGGCGGCGCCAACGGCATCGAATCCGCCACGGCCCTCACCTTCGACGGCACCCTCTCTCATTTCCCCATCGCCCAGATCGGCCTCGAAGACGAGCTCCTCATCAAGCGCCTTCTCGACGAAGGTCCCGTCACCGTCCAGTTCTCCTTTAAGAACCGCATCCGCCCCGCCACTCAGGTCAATAACGTCATCGCCGAGATCCCTGGCAGCGACCTTCCCAACGAGATAGTCATCGTCGGCGGCCACCTCGACTCCTGGCATCCCGCCACCGGAGCCCAGGACAACGGCACCGGAGTCGCAACCGTCATCGACGTAGCCCGCGCCGTCAAAGCCCTCGGCCATCCGCCCCGTCGCACCATGCGCTTCATCCTCTTCGGCGGCGAAGAGCAGGGCATCATCGGCTCCACCTCCTACGTCAGGCACCACATGGCCGACATGCCCAACATCGACGCCGTCCTCATCTCCGACACCGGCGCCGAGCCAGCCAAAGGATGGTACGTCATGGGCCGCAACGACGAAACCAAGGCCCTCGAAAACATCAAGCCGCTTCTCTCCGGATTAGGCTCCGACCAAACCAACCCCAGCACCCAATTCCTCTTCCAGACCGACCACATCAGCTTCGATCTGATGGGTGTTCCCACGCTCGTCCTCTGGACCTCAACCGAAAAATACTTCAAGCTCCACCACAAAGCCTCCGACAGCTTCGACTCCGTAGTTCAAGCCGATCTCACTCAAGGTGTCGCCACCACAGCCGCCACAGCCTTCGCCATCGCCGACTCTGCTCAACCCTTCGCCCCGCACTTCACCCCGAAGCAGGTCGAAGACATGCTCAAAGACGCCAAGCAATACGACGACTACCAGTTCTTCAAATCCGCCGGCGTCTTCCCATAAACCTCGGCCACCTCAAGCTCAATCGCTCCATCAGCTCACCGATGGAGCGATTCCCTTTGTAGAGGAGTTTTGCGCAAGAACCAGAGCAAGAAGAAGCATGCCTGCCGCTGCAAAGAAAGGCGCACCGGGGTGCCGCAACACTGCATCGGCTCCAATGGACTTACTGAAGATGTAAGTAAAGAGACCCGGACCGATGAGACCAGCGATACCGCGCAGGCTGTTAATAGCGCCCTGTAACTGACCCTGCTCGGACGGGCTGGTTTTGTGAGAAAGAATGCTCTGCGCCGCGGGCCAGGTAATCGACATCATGTTAAGAAACGGGATGCCGACCCAAAAGAGAACACCCGTTCTGGAGAGTCCGAACATGGAGTAACCAATAGCTCCGCCAATCAGGCCGAGCGTAACCGCGCCGCGTTCGCCCAATTTAACGACAGTCGGTTTGACGAGAAGTGCTCCGTAAATCGCGGAGCATATGCCAATGGCCGCAAGAGAGAAGCCGACCGTGCGATCGGTCCAGTGGTAGCGATAGTCAGCGTAGATAACGTAGACATTCAGCAGAGATTGCTGAGCGATGTAGCCGAACAGTAGCAGACCAGCAATAGGAAGCATGGAACCGTAACGCAGCAGAGAAAGCGAACCCACAGGATTTGCACGACGCCACGAGAAGGCACTCCGATTCTCAAGGGAAAGCGACTCCGGCAAAACGAAGATTCCATAGAGTCCATTGACGAGCGAAAGCGAACCGGCAACCAGAAATGGCAGACGCGGACTGACAGTACCAAGAAGTCCCCCAACAGCAGGACCGAGAACGAAGCCAAGACCGAAAGCCGCGCTCAACATGCCAAAGGCCGCGGCCCGTCGCTCCCGCGGAGTGACATCAGCCATGTACGCCATCGCTGTTGGAATGCTGGATGACGTGAAACCGGAGATAACGCGGCCAAGAAAGAGCCAGCCAAGCGCCGGAGCCCAGGCCATAAGGAGATAGTCGAAGCCAAGCCCGAAATTTGAAAGAAGAACAATCGGACGGCGGCCGAAGCGATCCGAGAGTGAGCCGAGGATAGGCGAACAGAAGAACTGCATGAAGGCAAAGACCGTTCCGAAGAGCCCAAGCATCTGTGCAGCATCGACGGTATTGCCGTAAAGGAAGCTCTCGATGAGACGCGGAAGAACAGGCGCGATCATGCCTAGAGCGAGCATGTCGAGCGTAACGGTGAAGAAAATAAAGGCCGCAGCGGCGCGACGTCCTTTAGGTGGATGAGGAGTAAGCGCGGCACCGTCGATTGGGGTGACGAACTCTGGCTCGGTGAGGAGCGGGTTTGGAGTCTGATCCGGCGGCTTGTGGGAAGAATCGGACATGGATTTGAGCGCTAGTCTACGTGAGTTTCATTTGGAGAAACTTGGAGATTTCGGCACAAACGCGTCTACTGAAGGAGAGGTTTGCCTTGAAACGACTGAAGTGGCCTGAAATGTGGTTCGGGTTCGTTGTCGGGACAGGGCTTTGTTTGCCGGCTCCGAAGTTGATGGCGCAGAGTGGGAAGACGGCACGGCAGATGGTGGATGCCATGCTGCTGCAGGAGAAAACAGCAGAACTGCATCGGAACGAATATATGTATTTGTCACAGGAACGGTCTGACCGTACCGGTGGGCACTTGTGGACGGAGCGTGTAGTCGAGACATCGGTTGGAAAGATGCGGATGCTTATTGCCGAGGATGGGCAGCCTCTGAGCAGCGAGCGGGCAACAGCAGAGCGAGCGCGGATACAGGGAATTGTTGAACATCCCGAGGCCTTTACGAAAAGCTCCGTTGCGCTAAAGAATGATGAGCAACATGCAAAGGAGATGCTGGATCTGTTACCAAAGGCGTTTTTGTTTGAGAATGCGCGACACGAGGGAGAGTTTGTTCGGATCGATTTTCATCCGAATCCCGACTATGTAACGCAGTCGCTCGAGGAACGGGTTCTGCATAGGATGACGGGTTCGCTACTCGTAGATCCTCATGGGATGCGGCTACGCGGGATTGAGGGAAGATTGCCCGAGGATGTAAACATTGGGTTCGGTTTGGTGGCGACGATCAAATCTGGAAGCAACTTCGGCACCACGAGAGAACTGGTATATGGAACGGAGTGGAAGACGCAAACACTCGATACGGACATCAATGGCAGAGCCATCTTCTTCAAGATGATTGGAAAGAAAGAACACGCGGTACACAGCGATTTCAAGCTCTTGCAAGAACTAACGGTAGCCGAAGCGGCGACTATGCTGGAGAAGTAAGAGGGTGTTGCGGTGGGATCGTAGTGGCGGGACTAGATCCAGCGATCACTTTGTCATGCCATCGTGGATGTGGATTGTGGTGCTTCTACAATCTAAGAGATGGCGCTTACGTTTGAGATAAAGAAAACAACGGAGAGTGGAGGGCGGAGAGCGTCGCTCGCTCTTCCGCATGGTGTGGTGCAGACTCCGGTATTTATGCCCGTAGGAACAGTTGCGAGCGTAAAAGCCGTTGAACAGGGTGTGCTGGAGAGAATCGGACCCGAAAGCAGAGGAGCCCAGATCATTCTGGCGAATACGTATCATCTGTATCTTCGCCCCGGACACGAGTTGGTGCGACGAATGGGTGGAGTGCACCGGTTCATGAGCTGGGAACGTCCGATGTTGACGGATTCAGGTGGATTTCAGGTCTTCAGCCTGAGCGGACTGCGTAAGGTCACGCCGGAAGGTGTGGAGTTCCGCTCGCATCTGGATGGAAGCAAGCACTTCTTTTCGCCGGAACACTCGATGGACGTGCAGATCGCACTCGGCGCGAACATTGCTATGGTCTTCGATGAGTGCGTCGAAACGCCAGCGACATGGGAGCGAACGCGTGAATCAATGGGATTGACTCATGCGTGGGCACAACGGTCGAAGGATCATTTCGATGCGAATAAACATCTCGTTCCATGGTTTGCGGAAAAGGGTGGACAGACGCAGAACCTGTTTGGGATCGTGCAGGGCGGAATGTATGTCGATCTGCGAAAGGAATCTGCGGAGCGGCTGGTCGAGATGGATCTTCCCGGATATGCGATTGGCGGATTGGCCGTCGGCGAGCCTCGCGAGGTGACGCGAGAGATGATCGCAAGAACGCTCGAGTGGCTACCGAAGGATAAGCCCCGTTATGTCATGGGCGTCGGTTATCCAGATGAGATTGAAGAGTACGCAAAGATGGGCGTCGACATGATGGATTGTGTCTTGCCGACACGTGCCGGACGGCATGGTTTAGTGTTCGCTCGCGATAGCGACGGGAATGTCGTTCGAATGAACATCAAGCGCAAAGAGTACGCGGAGGATTCAGCACCAATCGACGCTGCCTGCGGATGCATGGTCTGTGCGCGATATACACGAGCCTATCTTCGCCATCTGTTTGTAGCTGGCGAACCATTGGGCCTCACGCTGAACTCGGTGCATAATCTGCATTTCTACCTCGCTACGATGGAGCGTGTTCGCAGCGAACTAAAAGTAGTCTCCAAAGAGAAAGCCCCAATCGAATGATTGGAGCTTTTCCCTTCAGCCCTTCTGGTAGGACAACAACTTAGAACATCACCTTCAGACCAAACTGAACAATGCGTGGCTCAAAGGTACTCGTAATCTGTCCGCCGCTGGTGGGCGTACCGGCACTTGTAATATTGCCGTTCGAACCAAATGCCTGCAGCGTTCCGCCCAAACCACCTCCGGGCAGATACAGATTCGTGTGGTTGAAGATGTTGTAGAACTCCGTGCGGAACTCCACCTTCAGGCTCTCGACCGGAGTGCTGAACTTCTTGTTCAACGCGAGATCCGTCTGGTAGAACGCCGGCGAACGCCCAGGATTGCGCGACGCATTACCGAACGGACTCAACAAGGCACCAGAAGCATCCTTAGTCGCCGGCAGCACGAACGCGTTGTAGTTGATGTAATTCACGTATCCCGTATTGGCAGCACGCGACGACCGTCCCTGAGTGATCTTCTGCCCGGGAACGATGTTCGGCCGATACTCATTTGCTCCACGATACGTCGCCGAAATCTGCGGTGATACTGCTGTAGCGGAGTTCGGTGAGTAGGTTACGTTGAAAGGAGTACCAGCCTGCGCAGTATTGATGCCGCTAACCTGCCAACCACCCAGCAAGCTATCCACCACACCGTTCGAGCTGTTGAGGAACCGACGGCCGCGGCCAAACGGAAGCTCATAAATAAGGCTCGTAACATTGGCGATCGGCAGGTTATAGTCCGACTGCGAATAGTCGCCACGGATGTTGTTTCCATCCTGTGGCGAGGGCGTGTTGCCTTCGAGCGACGCGCTGGCATTGTCCAGCGAGTGCTCCCAGCTGAACGAATTCAGCAACGTCAAGCCGCCCTTCATACGCTGTTCATACCGTACCTGCAACGCGTTGTAGTTCGAGTAGAACTCGTTCACCGCAGCCGTGATATCGCTTTGCCAGTTGGCATAGGGTCGGGTGAACTTACCATTAGTGATAACCGAAGGATTCAGCTGATTTGCGTTCAGAAAGCCCTGCAGCTTCAAACCACGATTGCCAACATACGCAACGTCCAGAAGCATGTTCTTCGAAAGCTCCCGCTGCACGCTGAGGAAGAAGTTCTCAACATAGCTGTCTCTCGTGTCTTTCGGAACCCAGGTGATATTGTCGGTTGCAGGATTGAAGGTTGTCGCCAATGTAGGAGAGAAACCCTGATCCGCAGTCGCATAGCAACTCGTCGACGGACTTCCACTGGGGCATTGATTCGTTGTAGTCGGCGTCTTCTGAGTCACCGATACAAACAGCGCCTGCGGAGCATTGATCGCCAGAATGTCGCCCGAACCGGCACGTGTGTAGTGGACATAGCTCGTGCCAAATCCACCGCGAATCGAAGTGTTGGGCGACAGCGCATAAGCAAAGCCGACTCGCGGAGCGAAGTCGTTCAGGTCAGGATTGACCAGCGTCTTGCCATAGACTCCGCCTCCGGAGTACGGCGTGATACCGTTTCCGCCAACTGCACCCGGAGTAAGGGTGAGCACAGTCTGCGAGACGGGATCGAAGTTCGAAATGTAATTGTTCTGCTCCGAGTACGGCGACCCATACTCCCAGCGCACACCAAGGTTCAGCGTTAGTTTAGGAGTTGCCTTCCAGTCGTCCTGCGCATACGCACTGTGCATCGTCTGGCGAAGGTGGGCAACGAAGTAGTTCGCCAGAGCGTACGAGTTCGTTGTCCCAAAGAGAAAGTCGGCCCAGTAGGTATCAGAGACCGGAGCTCCCACCGCGCTGAATCCACCGCCATAGTTATAAGCACCGTAGAGCGGGTTGTTATCGTTGACCGCCATCCAAACGTGTTCGTACTCATAACCGAACTTCAGCGAGTGCTTTCCAAGTACCCATGTGTAATTAAGCTTGGGATCAAGCAGCGACGGATTCTGCCACTGTGGGTTCGTGCTCTGACGGCCAAATCCAGTGAAGCCCGAGATTCCGATCGAAGGCAATCCACCCGCCACAACAGGATTGGTAGGCAGCCCAGGAATCGAAATCGCGTTCTCGCCGATCGAAAGGGTATATTTACCCGCCTTTGTTCGCGATAGACCAAGACGAGCATCGAGAATCTTGCTCGCACCGATTATGTGCGTGTAGCCCAAAGCAACCTGTTGATCGAGAACTCTGATCTTTCCGTTGGTCTGTCCATCCAACGGCAGCGGAATCGTCGGGTTATTGACCGCATTTTCCTTACGGTCGCTCACACGCAAAAACCAAGAGCTGTTCGCGTTCTGCTGGTAATCGAGACGAAGGTCTCCCTTGTCCGCATTATCAGTAAAGGGCGCCTGGACGGCATAGTCATTGGAAGCAAGCCCAGTGGTCGGCAAACCGGCCACCGGCAAACCCTGAATCTTCTGGAATGACGTCAACAATTGCTGCGACAGCGGATTGATCGCGCTGGTTGGAATCGGCGTTCCTGCAGGATAAACAACGCCCGTCAGTGGATTCTTCACCGGAACAACCAGAATGCCGTTAATTTCGTTTTGCGTTGGCAATGTAAGAACGCTGAGCGGTCTCAACGTCTGACGGAATCCTTCGTAGTCGAGGAAGAAGAACAGCTTGCTCCTGATAATCGGACCGCCTAAGTTCAATCCAAACTGATTCCGATTGAACGTGGACTTCTGGAAAGGAACGACCGAGCCAGTGTTGCTTACAATATTCGGTTTGAAGTAGCCCGCTGCGTTCAGGTCCGTGTTACGAATGAACTCATACGCTGTGCCATGGAAGTTGTTCGTTCCGCCAGCCGAGGCTGTGTTGATCGTCGCTCCCGACGAACGGCCGTATTCCGCACTCTCGTTATTTGTCACCACACTGAACTGAGCAACCGAATCCGGCGGCACCGCAATGATCTGGTTGTCGAAACCCTGATTGCTCTCGCCGTAGGCATTATTATCCATGCCGTCCAGCAGATAGTTGTTGAACATGCTGCGCTGACCGTTGACATTGTAAGCACCCGCGCGCACCAGGCTGCTAATAGAACTGGTTGTCGCCGCCGTAGGCGCCTGACGTACACCTGTCACCAAACCCAGCAGGTCAGAGTAGTTTCTGCTTACCAACGGAAGCGCTTCGGACTGGTACTGAGTAACAATCTGTCCGCGCTGACTTGTATCCGTCTCCACCTGCAACGAGACGCCTGTTACTTCAACTGTCGTGCTCGTGTCGCCGATCTTGAGGGTCAGATCAATACGCTGCTTCGACGCCACCGAAACCGTAATATCTGTCGCTTTTGCCGGGGCAAATCCGTCCTTTGATACTTCGACGTTGTATTGGCCCACACGCAGCTCGGGAACTTCATAATCTCCGCTATCGTTGGTCACACGAGTGCTTACAACGCCTGTCCCCGTGTTCGTAACGATTACTGTCGCATTAGAAACCACAGCGCCCGATCCATCGCGAACCGTGCCTACAATGCTGCCATTCTCAAATTGAGCATGTGCTGCTACTGGCCCCAGAAACACGCACACTATTGCCGCTAGAAATATTTTGTAAAATTTGCGCATAAGCGCTAACTTAGCGACGCATTGTGTATAGAGGATGACCGGAAGATGAACAGATCGTAACACCTTCCGGCACAATACAATTACCGCTAACGTTGGCCGCCCTGACGCAGCCCTTCAGGAACAAACGAACTGGTGAACACTCGACTCCCGCTCGTCAGGTAATACGTCGGGATATTCGGATGCTGCTCCTCCACCAGCACCAGCGTGCGGAAATCGAAGCTCTGCACCTCGGCCCTCGACTCCATGTGGTTCCGCGTAATCGCACCGCACAGCGTATCCACAAACTTTTGTGGCCCCACTGTATGGTTCTTCAACATCTCTGCCGGAATCTGTCTTGCTCCCGCAGCCTTGGCCATCGCCTCGCCCATGCCCTCTGGCATGATCTTCGTCTCCAGGTTGAACCTCACCCGATCCGCATTCGCCGCACGCTCCTTCGCCTGCGGATGTCCCTTGCCCGCACCCGTCCGGTAATACTCCGCATAGAAATTCACAAACCGAAACAGTTGTTCCACATAAGTCGGAACATAAGGACTAATCAGTTTTTCGCGCTTCGCAAACGCCACTGCCACCGGCGATAGTTCAAGATCGTTCTTCTGGCCTGCTCCAAAGTGCAGCTTGTCACAGATAAATGTCTTCTGCGCATCAACGCTCGATATGTCCTGTGTATAAACGCGATTCTCTATCGTGTAAGCAGACCCATCCGCCTTCCGGCACGACTCAGGGTTCAAAAATTGATCGTGCCATATCAGCGAGACCCCATCCGTCGTAACGCCCGTGTCTGTCTCCAGCGTCGTGCTCAACTGATCCAGCCCCGACTCAAACGAAGGCAGAGTATTCTCAGGCCGCAACCCGCGCCCACCCCGGTGAGCCGACACGTCGAAGTGCGCCAGCCGCTCACGCTCTGCATCCGTGGTTGCCGCGGCACGCTCTTCCTTCAAAACCTGCTGCAAAATATCCGGCCTGTCCGTGATGATTCCATCCACACCCAAGCGAATCTGCGTCCGCATCTTCTCAGCATCATTTGTCGTCCACGGCACCACGCGGAATCCCGCCGCCTGCAGCGCCGCTACTGGCACTTCCTTGTTCAGCACCGTGCCATCTACCGGAGACAACACTGGCCGCACCGTCACCCCATGCGCTTCAGCATGAGTCCACGCCTGCTGCATCAATACGCTATACGGATTAGCTGTCTCCTGGGCATGCAGCAAGTTGGCACAGGTCAGCACGAGGGGGAAAAGTCTCAAGACATTCTTCATAAGGATGACTCCAGACTCTCCCACTCTCATTACGCTCAAGTAAACAAGCTTCCACCTAACGGCGCTTCTTACTTGCAGTCTTCTTCTTCGCCTTCTTCGCCGACGGCTTTAGCCATCGCACCAACTCCTCCCAATCCGCCTCCGTCTGGTTCGCATACGCCACGGCAAACGCCACCACCGCATCATCGAACCGCGCCGAAGTACCCAGATACCCGGCCAGCATCGCGGCATCGCCCGATCGCGCATGACCACGAGCCAGCAGCTCACCGCAAACCTCCGCATACTCCATCAGCCCTGCGCCCTTCAGATCCTCCACCTGGATCGAAGCCTTGTGATCGTTCAGCTGCCGCACCAGATAATCCCGCCCCTCCATCGTCGTCCACCCCAGAAACGGATCCGATTGCAACTGCATCGCCCGTGACCCTTCCACCACTCTTCGCCCCTGATGAAAATTCCCTCGCCGATTTGGCCCGCCATCCACGCGTCCCACATAAGGCGCATACCCCGAAGCCACCTCTTCTTTAATCTGCAAAAACAGCGGATCCCGCGGCCCATTGCCCTCCATATAAACGCAATAGTCCCGCAGCCCCACCGATCCTGTCCCGACCACCTTGAACGCCACATCCAGAGGCTTGTACTGCGCCAGAAAGTGCTTCCTCTCCCGCAGCAAACTATCCTCATACGGTTTCAGCGACCCCACCACCTTCTCCGCCATCGCACCCGTCACGCGTTTCAGATTCGGCGGTATCGTTCGGAACACCCGCGCAGGCTTTTCCTCTGTCTTCCTCTTCTTCCCACCCGACGCATCTTCACGTTCCGTCAGCGTCAGCAGCGTATGCATCGGCGTAGCCCGCTCGGCCATTCGCAAAATCCCACCCACCGTCGACACGCTACGCAATCGATGCACTTTAAATCTCGCCACCTCCAGTACCGGCATGCGCGCAAACGTCAGCATTGTCATCCGGTACTTCTCCAGAAACACCGTCGCCGCCTCACGGCAATCCACATTCTTCGCGCCCGCGCCGTGTCCTGCCAGCACCAGGCTCGTTGCCATGCGCTTCACATCCCACTCAAAGGGTCCGGCAATCGTCTCGTCGAAATCATTGATGTCGAACTCCAGCCGCCCATCCGGCCCCGCAAACGCCCCAAGATTCCTCACATGGGCGTCCCCGCACAGTTGGCTCACAATCCCCGTATTCGCTCCCAACGAGAAGTCATACGCCATCACCGGCACAGCCCCGCGAAAGTACCCAAACGGCGACATAGCCATCAACTGGTACTTCATCTCCACCAGCGCCGGCACCCGCCCTTTCATCGAAGCATCCAGCAGCTTCAAAGCATCGACCTTCCGCTCCTTCACTTTCAACGTCGCATGATCTATCCGGCGCATCTGCTTGCGTCGCTGTTGTCCAATCGTCATCCGTTCCTGCGCGCTTATCATCACGGCCATAGTTCAAACCCTCCAGCAAAAAAATAAGAGACATCAAGCCTACGCTTTTCGAGGCAAAAATAGAGGCACCTTTTAGGTGCCTCCTGGAGAGCAATACGTAACGAAGACAAGATTACGATCCCTCCCTCCCTTTGTCATGGGTATGATGGGCCATTTTCATATCCATCTTTCGATGGAGACAGAACCACCTCTCCATGCCTAAAAGTGTCTGCAATGCTTCCTTTGGCCAGCTAAAAAATTAGATCCGCGAACGAACTTGACAGCAGTTCATTTTGTCTGATTATATTACCAACCAGTTATGGAACTAATCAGTTATATAAACACGGATTCTCAAACGCTCGACGCCACCTTCGCCGCCCTGGCAGACCCCACGCGCCGAGCCATCCTCGCCCGCCTCGCGTCTGGCGAAGCCTCGGTAAATGAGCTGGCCGCGCCATTCGAGATGAGCCAGCCCGCAATCTCCAAGCACCTCAAGGTCCTCGAACGAGCCGGCCTCATCTCTCGCGGCCTCGACGCCCAGCGACGCCCCCGCAAACTCAAAGCCGCACCGCTCGCCGAAGCCAACAAATGGCTCGAAAACTACCGCCAGTTTTGGGAAGCCGCCTACCAGCAGCTGGACTCCCTGCTCGCCGAAATGAAAATGAACAAGCCAAAAAAGACCAGCAAGAAGAGGAAACCAGCACGTAAAAAACCGAAAAGATAAGGAGATCACCAATGAACCGAATGGAAACGATGCAGCT
>Ga0206905_10087_pt1 | contig 25388 bp, 17 predicted proteins | sample Alteio_BWOrgHeat_43_FD_152940 | JGI IMG/M metagenome (GOLD analysis project Ga0206905, IMG submission 152940) | Enriched cells from forest soil in Barre Woods Harvard Forest LTER site, Petersham, Massachusetts, United States -... | ecosystem: Environmental > Terrestrial > Soil > Temperate forest >...
TTCCTCGACGGGAGGCTGGACCTGGGCCGCTGGTTGGAACTCGAGCCAGAAGAACGAGTAGGGGGCAAGAGTGAGGGGGTAGGGCTGGTTCGTTATTGGCGGGAAGGGAACGTAGCCGAGCATTTCGACGGGTTGCATGCCCGCGAAGGCGCTGAGGTCCAGCGAGACGGGCTGGGCGAAACGGGAGAGATTGGCGACGCACAGGACGGTCTCCTGAGCGCCGCCGTACTCGTGGTCGTAGTGACGGATGTAGGCGAGGACCTTTCGGTTTTCGGGATTAAGGAACTCCATGGTGCCGCGGCCGAAGACGTGGAAGAGCTTGCGCAGGGCGATCATGTTGCGGGTCCAGTGGAGCAGCGAGGACTGGTCGCTGAGCTGGCCTTCTACGTTGATGGACTGGTATCCCCAGATGGGGTCCATGATGATGGGAAAAGAAAGCCGGGCAGGGACTGCGGTGGAGAAGCCTGCATTCCGGTCTGAGTTCCACTGCATGGGGGTGCGGACCGCGTTGCGGTCGCCGAGATAGATGTTGTCGCCCATGCCTATCTCGTCGCCGTAGTAGAGGATGGGCGTGCCGGGAAAGCTTAGAAGGAGGGAGTTGAGCAGTTCGATGCGGCGGCGGTTGTTGTCGAGCAACGGTGCGAGGCGGCGTCGGATGCCGGAGTTGACGCGCATTTGCGGGTCGGCTGAGTAGGCGAAGTACATGTAGTCGCGCTCGTCGGAGGTGACCATCTCCAGGGTGAGCTCGTCGTGGTTGCGGAGGAAGATGCCCCACTGACAGTTGTCGGGGATGGGCGGAGTTTGCGCGATGATATCGGTGATGGGGAGGCGGTCTTCCTGTCGGAGCGCCATGTAGATGCGAGGCATCAGGGGGAAGTGAAAACACATGTGGCACTCGTCGCCGTCGCCGAAGTAGGGGCGAACGTCTGCGGGCCACTGGTTGGCTTCGGCGAGAATGAAGCGGTTGGTGTAGTCGGCATCAATGGCGGCGCGGATAGTGCGGATAATGTGGTGGGTTTCGGGAAGGCTCTCGCAGGCGGTTCCATCGCGCTCGACAAGATAGGGGACTGCGTCGAGGCGAAAGGCATCGACGCCGAGGTCGAGCCAGAAGCGCATCGCTTTGAGCACTTCTTCAAAGACGGCTGGGTTATCGAAGTTGAGATCGGGCTGATGATGGAAAAAGCGGTGCCAGTAAAAGGCCTGTGCGGTATCGTCCCATGTCCAGTTGGATTTTTCTGTGTCGGAAAAGATGATTGGCACGTCTTTGTAGATCTGGTCGGTCTGAGACCACACATAAAAATCGCGTTCGGGCGAGCCGGGAGGCGCTTGGCGGGCGGCCTTGAACCACGGATGCTGGTCGGAGGTGTGGTTGATGACGAGCTCGATAAGCACCTGCATGTTGCGCTGGTGGGCGGCGGCGAGGAAGCGCTTGAAGTCGTCGATGGTGCCGTAACTGGGATTGACTCCGGTGTAGTTCGAAATGTCGTAGCCGTCGTCGCGGAGAGGCGAGGGAAAGAAGGGAAGCAGCCAGAGGCAGGTGACGCCAAGATCCTGGAGGTAGTCGAGACGCGAGATGAGGCCCGGAAAGTCGCCGATGCCATCACCGTTGGAGTCCTGGAAGGTGCGAACGTGCAATTCGTAGATGACGGCGTCTTTGTACCAGAGGGGATCAGTTGCGCTGCCGGCTTTCTTCACTGGGTCGCTCTGCTTTCGTTTTGTGCGGATGGGGATGGTGTTGGAGTGAGTCTACTGCTGCCCGGAGTACGGCCATGCTTGTGCCACGCAGAGCCTTGAGAAAGCTGCGTGGTCACGATCGGGACTGTGAAGTTCCATTTTCTGTGCGTTCTATGCATCCAACGTTGGAAGAACTCGGGTTCCACTAAAAAGAGATGCATAGTGAGTGGGCTTCGGTTGCAGCACTGGAAGAAGAGGCGAAAGAGAGGCAAAGTGAGAGAGGAGAAAAAGAGAGTCAAAGGGAGACCGGGCGGGGCGAGGATCGAGGACTATTGCCTGATTGGAGATTGCGAGACGGGGGCGCTTGTATCTCGCGAGGGGTCGATCGATTGGCTGTGCTGGCCGAATTTTTCATCGGGAGCTTGTTTTGCTGCGCTGTTGGGGACGCAGGATCACGGATTTTGGAAGATTGCTCCGAAGGCGAAGGTGAAGGCGCTTCGAAGGCGATACGAGCCGGGAAATTTGGTGGTGGAGACGACGTTTGAGACGGCGAGGGGCGAGGTAAGGGTGACGGATTTTATGCCTCCGCGCGGGAAGCACTCGGATGTAGTGCGGATTGTTCGGGGAGTGCGAGGGCGCGTGACGATGCGGATGGATCTGGCGATCCGCTTCGATTATGGGCGGACGATCCCATGGGTGACGAGCAACGGCGGCGACTGGCAAGCAGTTGCAGGGCCGGACAGAGTGGTGCTCCGAACCTCTGCTCGCCTGCGAGGCGAAGGGATGACGACGGTTAGCGAGTTTACGCTTGCGAAGGGCCAGCGGATGGTCTTTACGCTGACTTATGGATCGTCGTTGGAGAAGCTACCGAAGCGAATCAACGCAGAGAAGGCGTTGACGGAGACGCGGAGATTCTGGAAGGGATGGACGCGGCGAAATAAATATCGCGGACCGTACGCAGAGGCAGTAGAACGCTCGCTGATTTCGTTGAAAGCTTTGACTTATAAACCCTCGGGTGGAATCGTTGCGGCTGTGACGACTTCGTTGCCGGAGAAAATGGGTGGGTCCCGTAACTGGGATTATCGATACTGCTGGCTGCGCGATACGGCGTTTACGTTGCTGGTGCTGATACAGGCGGGTTATGTAGAGGAGGCGATTGCCTGGAGGCAATGGCTGCTGCGGGCAGCCGCGGGCGCGCCGGATCAAATTCAGACGATCTATGGAATTGACGGGGGGAGGCAGTTGACGGAGTGGGTTGCGGACTGGCTTCCGGGCTATCGAGGGTCGTCGCCAGTGCGGATTGGGAATGCTGCAGCAGGTCAATTTCAATTGGATGTATTTGGAGAAGTTGCGGCGGCATTGTTGCGAACGCCGCAGGCCGAGGACGAGATACGCGTGTCGGCAACAGCTCTGCAATCCGCGCTGATCGATCATTTATGTGGTGTCTGGATGGAACCGGATGAAGGAATTTGGGAGACGCGGGGAGGACGGCAGCACTTTACTCACTCGAAGGTGATGGCGTGGGTGGCGCTGGATCGAGCGATTCGATACTACGAGCGTTTCGATGGTGGAGGCGACATTGCGCGTTGGAAGAGAGAGCGGGAGCGGATTCATAAAGAGGTCTGCGAGAAGGGCTTCAATAAGAAGCTGAATAGTTTTGTGCAATCGTATGGATCGAAGGAACTCGATGCATCGTGTCTGCGAATTGTGCTGGTGGGATTTCTTCCGGCGAATGATCCAAGGATTCGAGGGACGGTGGAGGCGATTGAGAAACACCTGATGCGGAATGGCTTGGTGCAGCGCTACAACACGCGCACGACCGATGACGGCGTCTTTGGCGACGAGGGAACTTTTCTGGCGTGCAGTTTCTGGATGGTAACGAATCTCTGGCTGATTGGAAGAAAAGAAGATGCTATTGCGTTATTCGAGCGTCTGCTGAAGTTACGCAATGATGTCGGATTGCTGTCGGAAGAATACGATCCTGTGAAAAAACGAATGCTTGGAAATTTTCCTCAGGCGCTGTCGCACATCGCGCTGGTGCACTCAGCATTTGCGATATCGGGCATATGGAAGCCTGATTCGGGCCGATATGGCTCACATTCATAAAGGATTAGTGTCGTGTGCAACCCGATGCAAGGTTATGTGGCTCTAACCGAGTAATTGACGAAACATTATTACCTGGACTGAAGCCCTGCTTCCATAACTTTTGCTTCTTTGATCGGTTGAGGACGATGTTGCGTACACCGAGTTCTACGTATAGGCTACAGCTCCATCAATACTTTACTTTCGATGACGCCGCTGGCGTGAGCGACTATCTGCGCGAGCTTGGCGTGTCGCATGTGTATTGCTCGCCTTATTTGCAGGCAGCTCCCGGAAGTATGCATGGTTACGATGTGGTTTCGCATCAGCGCGTAAACGCCGAACTGGGCGGCGCGGAGGCGCATGCTCGATTCTGCGCACGGCTTGGGGAGCTTGGCCTGGGGCAAGTGCTGGACATCGTTCCCAACCATATGTCGCTGGGGAAAGAGAATCGATATTGGTGGGATGTTCTGGAGAATGGAACGTCGAGCCGCTATGCCTCGTTCTTCGATATCGACTGGCAACCGCAGGAAGAGCGGCTGCGAAACAAGGTGCTGGTGCCGATATTGGCGGACCAGTACGGTCGTGTGCTGCAAGCTGGCGATATCAAGGTATTGAGAGTGGGAAATAAGTTTCAGGTAGAGGCTGGGGGGCAGACGTTGCCTGTGGCTCCGCAGACGCTGCCTGTCATTCTGGCGCGAGCGGCAGAGTATTCGAAGTCGGATACGTTGAGTTTTCTTTCGGCGTCGTTCGGAAGAATGGAAGCTCTGGAGTACGTCGACCGTAGAAGGATTCTGGCACGGCATCGAGATAAGGTTGTGCAATACACGCTGTTGGAGCGGGCCTGCGCGGAAGAGACGGGAGTCTGCGAAGCTATCGATCAGTCAGTCGCTGAGCTGAATGCGAATATGGATGCGCTGGATGATTTTCTAAATCAGCAGAATTATCGGCTGGCGTACTGGAAGACGTCGGGACAGCAGATGAGCTTCCGCAGATTTTTTGATGTGAACTCCCTCGTTGGCCTTAGGGTTGAGCGCGAGCACGTGTTTGAGGAGACTCATGCGCTGGTGCTGGAGTGGCTGCAGCGCGGGGTGTTGGACGGAGTGAGGGTTGACCATCCAGATGGACTGCGCGATCCGCTGGAGTATTTCAAGCGACTGAGAGACCGTGCGCCGGATGCATGGATCGTTGGCGAGAAGATTCTGGAGCCCGGAGAATTTACGCGTGAGAGCTGGCCTGTGCAGGGGACATCGGGATACGACTTTCTGAATGCAGTCGGAGGCGTCCTGGTGGATGCGGAAGGCATGGCAGAGTTAAGTCGCATCTATAAGGGATTTCTCGGTAAAGATTTTGCAGGGCAGCTTGAGAATTTTTCTGATGTGTCGCATGAGAAGAAGATTAATGTGCTGCAGGAGGCGCTGGGCAGCGATGTAAATCGGCTGACGTCGTTGTTTGTTGAGATATGCGAAAGCAATCGCAATCAGCGGGATTTCACTTCGACAGAGGTGCGGCGCGCGATTCGTGAGGTTGCTGCGTGCTTTGCGGTGTATCGAACCTATGTCGTTCCTGATCGCGAAGAGATGACTTATGAAGACAGGGCGTACATCGTTCAGGCTACCGAGTGCGCGAAGCAAAAACGTCTCGATATCGACAACGGCTTGTTCGATTTTCTTCGCGATGTTTTGACTATGGAAGTGAAAGGCAAACTGGAGACGGAGTTTGTAGCGCGGTTTCAGCAGTTCACAGGACCGGTGATGGCGAAGGGCGTAGAGGATACGGCGTTCTATTGCTACAACCGACTGACAAGCCTTAATGAGGTGGGCAACGATCCAGGTCGCGATGGGTTAAGCGTTGCGGATTTTCATGCGTACTGCGAGAAGATGCAGGCGACGCATCCAGTAACGATGACGACGCTGGCAACGCATGATACGAAGCGAAGTGATGACGTACGCGCGCGACTTGCAGTGCTGTCGGAGATACCACAGCGATTTGGCGGGGTCGTGCAGCGTTGGTCGCGAATGAACCGCGAGTTTCGTACGGATGATATGCCGGACAGGAATACGGAGTATTTGTACTACCAGACCTTGATCGGAGCGTGGCCGTTACCGGTGGATCGTGCGCAGGCCTATATGTTGAAGGCGGCGCGCGAGGCCAAGCAGCAGACAACATGGGTGGCCAACAATAAAGAATTTGAAGATGCGCTACATCTCTTCGTCGAAAGGACGCTTGCGTACGAGCCGTTTGTGAAAGAGCTGGAACAGTTTGTTGACAAGGTGAAAGGAGCCGGGCGGGTGAACTCGTTGGCGCAGACGTTGATGAAGCATACTGCGCCTGGCGTTCCCGATCTTTATCAGGGCACGGAGCTTTGGGATTTGAGCCTTGTTGATCCGGATAATCGGCGACCTGTTGACTACAAGGTTCGGAGACGCCTGCTCGGTGAATTGAAGGAGATGAAAGGCGGAAGCATTGCGTCGCTGGTGATGGCGAGAGCAGAGGAGGGCTTGCCGAAGATGTGGACGATTCACCGTGCGCTTGAGTTGCGGCGGGAGCGTCCTGAAGTGTTCGGTGCAGAGGGTTCTTACGTTTCGCTGATGGTTGAAGGCACGAAGAGTGAGTATGTGATTGCCTACCTTCGCGGCGATGCAGTGGCGACGATAGTTCCGCGTCTGACGATGAAGATGGCGGGCGCCTGGCGTAGAACCATGGTGACTCTACCCGAAGGGCGGTGGCGTAACCGTCTGACGAATGGAACGGTGGATGGCGGTAAGGTTGCGGTGGAAGATCTGTTGCGTGAGTTTCCGGTCGCCTTGCTGGTGAAGGAAGATGTTGCCGAGGTCGGCGATCATGCATGAGTTCACGGTGTGGGCTCCGCGAGTAAGGAAAATCTCAGTAAAGATCGAAGACACGCTTCATCCGATGAACGGGCCGGATGAGCGAGGGTGGTGGAGCGTATCGGTGCAGAACGCTTTACCTGGGACAGATTATGGATTTGTGTTGGACGACGATCCGACTGCGTATCCCGATCCGCGATCTGCATGGCAGCCGTATGGTGTGCACGGTGCTTCGCGGCTTTACGATCAGCAGGCGTTTGCATGGAGCGATGAGCGGTGGCAGGGGCCTGTGCTCGCCGCTGGTGTCATCTACGAGATGCACGTCGGCACGTTTACGCGAGAGGGCACCTTTGACGCGGCGATCGACCGGCTCGAGCATTTGGCCAAACTTGGCGTCACGCATGTAGAGCTGATGCCGGTCGCAGAGTTTCCTGGCTGTCATGGATGGGGCTATGACGGAGCTGCACTGTTTTCCGTAGCTGGAACATATGGAGGCCCCGACGGATTGAAGCGGTTCGTGGATGCGTGCCATCGGCAGGGGCTCGCGGTGTTGTTGGATGTGGTCTACAACCACTTTGGGCCGGTGGGAAACTACACGGGAAAATTTGGGCACTATCTGACCAGCAGGCACCACACACCGTGGGGTGAGGCGGTGAACTTTGAGGATGTTGGCAGCGACGAGGTACGCCGATTCTTCTGTGATAACGCGCTGATGTGGATGCGGGACTACCATCTCGATGGGCTGCGGCTGGATGCGGTGCATGAGTTTGTCGACCGGTCGGCGATTCATTTTATGGAGCAGTTGTCCAGCGAGGTTGAGGTGTTGTCGTCGACCCTTGGCCGCAGGCTGGTGCTAGTTGCCGAGAGCGACCTGAACGATCCAAGAGTTGTGACGCCGCGTGAGGCTGGCGGCTACGGGATGGACGCGCAATGGAATGATGATTTTCATCATGCGCTGTTTACCGTGCTGCATGCAGGCGATGCCGGCAAGGGATATTACGACGACTTTGGATCGGTCGCCCGGCTGGCCAAGGCGTTAACGAAGGTGTTTGTCTACGACGGACTTTACTCGCGCTATCGTAGGCGTTCGCATGGTCGTCCGGTGGTGGGCCTGTCGACTCATCATTTTGTGGGGTTCATTCAAAATCACGATCAGGTAGGGAATCGAGCAACAGGGGACAGGTTGGAACAGATCGTCGGGATGGAACGCGCGAAGGTTGGGGCTGCGATTGTACTGACCTCTCCGTTTATTCCGCTGCTCTTTCAGGGAGAGGAGTTCGCTGCGTCGACGCCGTTTCAATATTTTGCCGACCACACTGATCCAGAGATGGCGAAGGCGGTGTCCGAAGGAAGAAAGCGAGAGTTCGCGGCGTTCGGGTGGAAGGCGGAGGATGTTCCCGATCCGGAAAAACTCGAGACGTTTATGCAGTCGAAGCTGAACTGGGACGAGGTCGGCCAAGGGAAGCACGCGGAGATGATGGATTGGTACCGCAGGCTGATTCGATTGCGACATGAATCACCCTCTTTGAACGATGGGGATCCTTCACATGTGAAGGTCCAGTACGACGAGGCGGGATGCTGGTTGAGGATAGAACGTGGGTTGGTGACGGTGATGTGCAACCTGGGGGGCGAAGGGGTGGAGTTCGAAAGGCCGAATGGGGCCGCGCTGGTACTTGCGTCTTGTGGGGGCATTGTCGAGGGAGATCGCAGTGTAATCGTGCCTCCGGACAGAGTGGCGATTTTTTCCAGAGAACAAAACAACAAATTGCAGTGAGAAGAATGACAGGATAGGCTTGGATAAAGCCTATCTTTTTGCATTTGCCTTGGTTCGGCGTTGAAAACGTTGAACTGCGGAAACTTTTGCATTGGCAATGGCGTCTTCCCAATATAAGTGGCAGCGTTTTTGAGACAGAAAGGTGATTTTTGGCTCCGTACATAAAGATGAACGCGATGGTTACAAAGGCTGGCATTTTGCGAGCGACTGCGCTGGGATTCGGGTTGGTGCTTCCTTTGGCGGGAACATCGTTTGCGTGGTCGGTGCAGGCTCCAGCGGCTGCTCCTGCTGCGGCCAGGCAGATCGGCACCGTGAAGGCGATCTCCGGTAGCAGCATTACGCTGACCACCGATGCGGGGCAGGCGGTGACGGTGAGCGTGGCGGACGCAGCTCGCATTCTGCAGTTGGCTCCCGGCAGTACGGATTTGAAGGCCGCGCAGACAATCGCGCTGGCCGATATTGCTGTTGGCGACCGCGTCCTTGTTACGGGTAAGGCTGGTGATGACGCAGGCTCGCTCACCGCAACGCGCGTCATTCTGATGAAGTCCACCGATATTGCACAGAAAAATGAAGCGGAGAAGGCGGACTGGCAGAAGCGTGGATCGGGTGGCCTGGTGAGTGCGGTCGATGCGGGTTCTGGCACAGTGACGATTGCAGCGGGTGCGAAGAAGATACAGGTACAGACCGGCGGTAATACGAAGTTTCGCCGTTACGCCGGTGATTCGGTGAAGTTTGAAGATGCCAAGCCGGGAACGCTGGCACAGATCCAAGTAGGTGACCAACTGCGGGTACGCGGCGCTAAATCAGAGGATGGCGCGACGATTCAGGCGGAAGAGATTGTAAGTGGGTCGTTTCGGAATCTGGCGGGGACGATTGCCACGCTGAATGCCGCTGGTGGAACTTTAACCCTGAAGGATCTGACGACCAAAAAGACGATGACCGTGACGGTCACGGCGAACTCGGATCTGCGCAAGCTGCCGCCGGAGATGGCGGCGCGGTTTGCGGCTCGAGCCAAAGGAGCGGCTGCAGGCGCTCCTGGTGCGGGGGGCGGTGGTCAGGCTCCGGCACAGGCTGCTGATGGAGCGCAGCGTCCGGGTGGAGGTGGGATGGGTGGACCGGGAAGGTCAGCGGGTGGCGATCTGTCGCAGATGTTGGCGCGGCTACCTAACGTAACGCTTGCTGAGTTGAAGGTGGGAGATGCGGTGATGGTTGTTGCGTCAGAGTCAGAACCAGGCAGCAGTAAGGTAATGGCGGTGACCATGCTTTCGGGTGTTGAACCCATTCTAGCGGCGACGCCGAGCGGCGCGCCGACGATGACCCTGTCTCCGTGGAACCCTGGCGGGGGCGCACCAGATAGTGGCGGCGGCGGACAGTAGCTTTCCACGAAAATTGCGACAGTTGTTTTTCTTTGAGGAGTAGTCATGTCATTTCGTTCTGCATTTAAATTTGTGTTACTTTTATGGATTGCTTTGGCGCCGGTGATTTCGAGAGCCCAACAGGGAGGCGCCACAATCCATGGCACCGTCGCTGACCCCGATAGCGCTGTAATTCCGGGAGCGACGGTTACGCTGACACCGGCCTCCGGCAAGGCGCTAACGGCACAGTCGCAGAGCGATGGAACCTATACCCTCCATGGTGTGCCTGCTGGAACGTATTCGATGACGGTGACGATGCAGGGCTTCGCCACGTTTGTGAAGCAGGGTATTCGGGTGGCCGCAGGGCAGTCGCTTGCAATCGACGCGAAGATGGCGATTCAAGTGGAGTCTCAGGAGGTTCAGGTCACGGCGCAGTCTGCCCAGGTAAGCGTAGACCAGGACAGCAACGCCAGCTCCACGGTTATCAAGGGCAAAGATCTCGATGCGCTTTCGGACGATCCTGACGAGCTTTCCTCGGAGTTGAGTGCATTGGCGGGGCCAGCCGCAGGGCCAAATGGCGGTCAGATTTACGTCGATGGATTTACCGGTGGCCAGCTTCCGCCGAAGTCGTCTATTCGCGAGATTCGCATCAACCAGAATCCATTTTCGTCACAGTTCGACAAGCTGGGATATGGCCGCGTAGAGGTCTTCACGAAGCCGGGTACGGACAAGTACCACGGAAACTACAGCGTTCAGGGCGGTGACAAAAGCTTCAACACGTCTAACCCGTTCCTCGGGGCTGCGAATACGCAGCCGGGGTACTACACGCTCTTCATGATCGGTAGCGTAAGCGGCCCGTTGAGCCATTCTGCTTCGTTTACCGTAGGTGGTTCGCACCGCACGATTATCGACAACAATATCGTCAACCCCAGCGGCTTCTATGCCGTCTCCCCCACCGCAACAACACCTTGCGCTCCCGGCGATACGAATCCTTCGTGCATGTTCTTCTCATCAATCCCAGAGTCAGCACGTGCGGTCACGCATCCACAGACCCGCAGCGACATCAGTCCGCGCATCGATCTGGCGCTCGGTGAAAAAAATACCCTGACAATTCGCTATCAATACTATGTAAACGGCTCTCAGAATAACGGAATCGGTAACACTAACCTGGCTTCTGCTGGTTACAACAGCGAGAGCACGGAGCACACGATTCAGATCAGCGATACGCAGGTTCTGAGCCCTCGTGTCATCAATGAGACGCGATTCGAATATCAAAGAGACTATTCGACACAAGACCCGCTGAGCACGGACCCGACGCTGTCTGTCCAAGGCATCTTCACTAGCGGCGGCTCTAGTCTGGGTACCCAGCGTTCGACGCAGACCCATATCGAGGTGCAGAACTATACGTCCATCGCGCTTGCGAAGAACTTTATTCGCTTCGGTGGCCGGCTTCGGACGAGTGGAGAGTCGCTGACTTCCACTGCTGGACAGAATGGAACTTTCCTCTACTCGTACCTGCTTGATCCTTGCACAGATCCAAATCCCAGCATCACGAAGCCGAGCAACTGCGTCGCCACCACGACTCCCTGCGATCAGGCGAATGCGAGCATATCGTCCTATCAGTGTGGACTGCCGGGCCAGTATAACGCCACAACGATTAATAAGCCGACCGTCAACGGACGTCTCACGGACGTAGGTCTTTACCTCGAGGACGACTGGAAGCCTAAAGGCAACCTTACGCTTAGCTACGGTCTTCGTTACGAGGCGCAGAACGTGATAAATAGTGCGCACGATATAGCTCCGCGTGTGTCGTTTGCATATGGCATACCGCGCGGCGGAGGCAAGTCGCCCGTAACCGTGGTTCGTGGGGGCTACGGCATCTTCTACGATCGGTTCGCTCTCGCCGATTTCCTGACGACGCAACAACTCGATGGCACTGCCCAGGTCAAAGCAACGTACATCAACCCGGGAATCACCTGCACTCCGACGAATCCTACCGGATGCGGAACCTCTACATCGAGCCGGCCAACGACCTATACGCTGGGCAATGGGATACGCAGCTCATACACCCTGCAGTCGGCAATTGGTGTTGATCAGCAGCTTGGCCGTGCTGCTACAGTCTCGGTCAATTATCTGAATGCACGAGGCGTCCATGAGTATTTGAGCAGGAATTTTGTTTCAGATCAGGACTTCAACTACCAGTTCCAATCGGGTGGTGTTTATCACGAGAACCAACTGTTCGTGAATATGAATGCGCGCCTGCAGAAGGTCTCGCTGTTCGGTTTCTATGCTCTGAGCTTTGCGAATGCCAATACGTCCGGATCGGGTTTCTTCCCAACGAGCAACACGGATACCACGGTGGACTACGGACGCTCTTCCTTTGCGAAGAGGAACATCGGCGTATTCGGAGGCAGTTTGCAGCTCCCGTATAAGTTCATGGCGAGCCCGTTCATGATTGCGCAGTCGGGAACGCCTTACAACCTCACTACCGGCCTCGATCCGTTGGGCACGTCGATCTATAACCAGCGGCCGTACTTCGTCAACGGCGACAGCGGCAGCTGCAGAGTATCCTCCGACTTCAGCTCAACCCAAACAGGAAACCTGTTGCCTGTGCCGATCAACTACTGCGCCGGCCCGGCGAACTTCACGTTCAATCTGCGTCTCGCAAGGACGTTCGGTTTCGGTCCGAAGACCGAGTCCGCTGCAAGCGGACAAGGCGGAGACCATGGAAACCGCAGTGGCCCTGGTCGCGGTGGCCCTGGCGGTGGCGGCCGTGGTCCCGGCGGCCCTGGCGGCGGACCCATGGGAATGGGTGCTACTAATTCTGGCCATCGCTACAGCGTTACCTTTGGAGCGCAGGCTTTCAACCTATTCAACGTCATCCCGTATGGAACCCCGACCAGCACGCTCAGTTCGCCGCGGTTTGGCGAATTCACTACGCTGGCAACCGGGCCCTTCAGTTCAGCGACTGCGGTACGTCGCATTACACTGCAGGCTGCGTTCAACTTCTAACGCTTCAATTAAAAATCAGGCGCGACCGAGCACTCGGTTGCGCCTGATTTTTTGCGAATTATTCAGGACGGAAGTTCTTTTTCAGCGTCTGCCAGCAGGTGTAGTACTCGTGCTGACGGGCTGCGGTCTCCATGGCAAACTTCGTCGGACGGCAGACGAAACGAGTCTCGAACATAAAGGCCAAAGTGCCTTCGAGCTTGACGGGTTTAAGTTCAACAGTGCTGGCCCGTTCAAAGGTCTCGGTATCCGGACCGTGGCCGCTCATGCAGTTGTGCAGACTGGCTCCGCCGGGAACGAAGCCCTCGGCCTTGGCGTCGTACTCGCCCTGAATCAAGCCCATGAACTCGTTCATAAAATTGCGATGGAACCACGGCGGGCGGAATGTATGTTCGGCCACGATCCACCGCGGCGGAAAGATGACGAAGTCGGCGTTGGCAGTGCCGGGGATCTCACTCGGAGAAGTGAGGACCGTGTAGATGGATGGGTCGGGATGATCGAAGCTGACCGAGTTGATGCAGTTGAAGCGCGCTAGATCGTACTTGCACGGCGCATAGTTGCCGTGCCACGCGACGACGTCAAGCGGAGAGTGGTCGAAATCCGTCGCCCACAGATTGCCGAGAAACTTTGCGACCACCTGAAAGGTCCCGTTGTCGCGGTCGTCGAAAGAAGCATAAGGCGTAAGAAAGTCGCGCGAGTTAGCCAGACCGTTAGCTCCGATAGGGCCAAGATCGGGAAGGCGAAAAGGCTGGCCATAGTTTTCGAGCACATAACCGCGAGCCTGCTTGTCGATAAGCTCGACACGAAACTTGATCCCCCTGGGAATGAGCGCAATTTCGCCGGGAGCGAGATCGATCAGTCCAAGTTCGGTATAGAGGAGCAAGCTGCCCAACTGGGGGACGAAGAGGAGTTCGCCGTCGGCGGTGTAAAAAAAACGGTCGATCATGCTCTGATTGGCGGCGTAGATGTGGATGGCAACGCCGGAGTGTATCGTCGATTCACCATTCCCCGCGAGGGTGGTCAGTCCATCGATAAAATCCGTCGGCTTGGTGGGGAGGGGAATCGGGTCCCATCGAAGCTGGTTAGGTGGAGTCTCGATCTCGTCGAAAGGCGTCGAGCGGATGAGGCCGTTCGAAATGCGCTCGTACGGCTCATGCATTACGGACGGACGGATGCGATACGTCCACGTACGGCGGTTTTGCAGGCGCGGCGCGGTAAAAGGGCTGCCGCTGAGCTGTTCTGTGTAGAGGCCAAGCGGAGACCTCTGAGGGGCATTCTGGCCTACGGGCAGTGCATCGGGAACGGCCTCGGTCGCGAACTCATTGCCGAAGCCGGTAAAGTAATGGTCGGGCATGGGCGTCCTCTCTGGTGCTCTATTTTCAGCGCGCGGACTTTGTTACTCGCGCCGACATCGTAGCTTATCTGAATAAGAGTGAGTTTGCCGTGCATTGGTTGGTGATCAGACGGGCTTAATGCCGCTCCGCGCGTAAAAGTAACACTTCAGCGTGGCCTCATTGCTCTTTCCGATATTGCTGAGGGTGTCTCATCCCTGGATGACGATACTCCCTTTCGCGGGAGTTTGTTCTCATCTCGCAAAATCTGTCAGACGATAAAATTTGACCTCCGCGCTTCACAGGAACATTCCACCCTCCGAGGGAATTGCATGAGTCGAGTGGTTCTGTGAAAGAGAAAGGCAATCGAGGGTCATCGCATACCACAACGTCGCCGTCACGCCCGAGCAGTAAAGGTAAATTGGTGCTACCCACAGACAAATCACTAACTCGCCGATAGGAACCGGAGATGGTCAGCGTGGCGGACCTTACTGTTTGTAAAAATTTAGTGTTAGATCTACGACTTGATCCTGCTTATCTTCTTTCGGCGTGTAGGAGAAACCATACCCTCGCAAAGGTGAACTCGGTTCTGTGAGTTTTCTATTTAGACCCGATACAGCCATAAGGTCGCACACATCGCCGGTCTTCAGGCCTAGCATTTCGCGGGCTTTCTTCTCCTGTGCGGAATCGAGGTTTTCAAACTTCACGTTGCGCAGGTGATATTGCGGGCCAGGGATTACTCGCAGCTGATAGGAAGCAAGAGCATGGGCAGTATCCAGTACAGGAGGCGCCTCAAAATCTACGTCTGCGTAACCCGCATGCCAATAAACGGAACGCAACGCTCCAGCGAGCCTTCCGAAGGCATAGGGTGTCGCCACATCGCCGGGCTTGACTGCGAAATATGGTGATAGGTCTCTGCCTTGGACAAGCGGACCCCCATCTGCCCTGATACTAGCGACGTGGTATTTCGGCCCTGCCGTAATTGTGGCCATTACAGGAACGAGATAGTGATCCTCGTCTTTTCTAGGTGTCCCATGATCTACCTCTACTTTCGAGGATAGATAGCCGAGCTGCTGCAAGCTGTCATTGATCTTTTGCTTATCCAACCAAAAGGTCATCGCGGAATAAGGCTTGCCTTGCATATACATAACTACCTCATTCAGTGGACCAGACGCATCGTCGGGGGCATTTTCAAGTACCAACTTTTCAACCAGAATCTCAGGCGGTCCGAGCACGCTGTAAACGATGGACGGTGGAGGGGCTTCGGAAACACGCTTGCTCGAAAAAACATCCATTGATGGCTCGATTACTTGGACTTCTGCTCGAATGCCTTTCTCTTTAAGGAGTTGGGTGAGCACCGTCTGCACTCTGGATTCCATTGGCGAGCCTCGCCCTACTTGTTCGCCTAGCGCTGGAAGATGCTTTTTTAAATCGGCTCGCAGATCAGCATCGCTCCACCATACAAAGTTACTGAACGCATATGGGAAATGGTCTTGGGAAGTCGCAGAGACGTTTTGTGCATGAGACGCACTTGCTGTCGACAGACCACTAATGATCAATAAAGTGGTTTGAAAACAATATCTCCGAACATATTTCAAACAATCCACTGACTTACCTCCGCACAGGTTCCAGCACCTTCTTATCTCCATCATTTTTCCCCACCTTCAACCCTAGCAACCCAGCCACAAAGTCATACAAATTCACGTTTTCGAATGTCCCCACCTTCGCTCCCGGCTTCACATCAGGGCCCTCCGCATAGAAGATCGCCTTCATATCCGGCACCAGACGCGGGTCCCACCCATGGTCGCCCTTCGACTTGATCTCATCCGTCTTTGCATGCACCGTCACCGGAACCGCCTGCAGCGGCTCAATCACCGGATCGCCCTCTCGCGGATTCGCGTCATAGTGCAACTGCGAGGGCATATCTTTGAGTCGATAAACCGCAAAACGCGGATCATTCTTCGCCTTCAGCTCCTCGAAGATCTTCTCCTTCGCCTCCTCGGTCTTCGGATAAAGATGGTCCCCCACTGACGGCACATCCTTCACATCCGCGATCTTGTCCAGCGCCACCCACTTCTGGTCCTTAAACGCGATCATTCCATGGTCCGACACCACAATCAGATCGACAGGCAGCCCCGAAGCCTTGATCTTCTCCTGCAAATCCCCGATCAGCGCGTCGACATGCTTCACGGCCGCACCCGTCTCCGGAGCGTCCGGCCCAAACGTATGCCCGGCATGGTCCACATTCGAGTAGTACAGAGTAATCATGTGCGGCCGCTCCGCCTCCGGCAGCCCCAGCCATTGCGCTATCTGCTCCACCCGCTTCTCATCGTCAAAATTATCGTCAAACGGAACCCAGTAGCTAGGCCGCTTCCCCGCAATCTCGGCCTCCGAGCCTACCCAATACATCGAAGCCGATCGCATCCCCTGCTGCTCGGCCAGCGACCACAGCGGAACCCCGCCATACCAGCTCCCATCGCTGTTCTTCGCATGGTCCTTGTAGTAATACTCGGCGTCATTGCGCGTAGGATCGAGAAACGCATTGTCCACAATCCCATGATGCTCGGGATAAAGCCCCGTCACCATCGTGTAGTGGTTGGGGAACGTAATTGCGGGATAGCTTGGCAGCATCCCATCTGGCGCACTCGCACCATCCTTTGCCATCGCCAGCAGATGCGGCGCACCCCACTTCTCCGCATAGTCCCACCGGAACCCATCGAGCGACACCATCACCACGTAATGCGCCTTCTTCGCCCGCTTCGAGTTCAGCGCATTCGCTTCGTGCTTTACGGGCGCTACATCCTGCGCCAACGCCACCACGGCCCCAAGCAATCCAACACACACCAATAGCTTCTTCATCCCGCCAAACTCTCCAAGTTCCAATGCTTTGTGCCGCTCACCTACCGAAATGTCGTCATCCTGACCCTGAGCAAAGCCGAAGGGGAGATCCCTGTATTTTGCTGCGTGTTCAGAGCAATTTTCGCGATGCGGACAATAAACTTCCTGTCTTCATTTTAGACGGCCCTGTAAGAATGCCGTTTTTTCGGGCTTCATACAGGCGGGATCAACTCCCCTGTTATGAATACTTTGCAGCATTTAGCGCTAGAAAGTCGGACTTCTGATACCAAAGTGTAGGCCTAACCCACATCTTTTGAATACTTTGCGCAATATCGATAGGGGGAGGGGCTACTCCGGAATATCCTCAGACACCAGAATCTGCAGACAAAGCGGCTTCTCCAGCATGCAATCCATCTTCGCAATCGAGGCCACAGCCTTCTCGATCGTCGAAGTCAGGCAAGGCTCCGTGGTCACCACAAACGGCAGCCGATGCTTCGGATAGCCCGGCTTCTGCAGCAGAGAATCAATGTTCGCCCCGACCTTAGCCAGCGCCCCGGCAATCCCCGAAACGATCCCCGGCTTATCGTCCACCACAAACCGCAGATAGTGAGGCGCCATAAACTCCCCTGTTACCGCCCGCTTCCGAACCGGCAACTGCACCACCCCACATCCCTGAGCCACTGAGAGCAGGTCCGAAACCACAGCCACAGCCGTAGGCTCCCCCCCGGCCCCATGACCTGAAAAAACAACATCCCCACCAAACCGACCGCTGGCCACCACCATATTCTGAGTCCCATGCGACCACGCCAACGGTGAAGTCAGCGGCACCAACATAGGCGCGACCCTTGCGTGTACCACGGTCCCATCCAACTGGGCCCGTGAAACCTGGCGAATCGTGCAGTTCAGGTCCTTTGCATAAGTAAAGTCAATCGCCTCAACCGGCGAGATGCTCTGCGTCGCAACCGTATCAGGATCGAGCTCAGCCCGCAGCGCAATCCGCGACAGGATACAAAGCTTAGCCCGAGCGTCATACCCATCGACATCCGCCGAAGGATTCGCCTCCGCATACCCAAGCTGCTGCGCATCCGCTAGCACCGTAGCGTAATCCGCACCCGTCTCCATGCGGCTCAGGATGTAGTTACAAGTCCCATTCACAATCCCGCTCAGTCGAATCGTCTGGTCGCCGCTCAGCCCCTGCTGCATACCTGTAATCACAGGTACACCACCAGCCACCGCCGCCCCATGAATCAGCTGCACCCCATGCTTCTCCGCCAGCTTCGCCAACCCCGTGCCCCGGTAAGCAATCAACTGCTTATTCGCCGTCACAACAGATTTTCCCGACGCCAGCGCTTTGCGCAGCCATCCCTCAACAGGATTCAGTCCACCCATCAATTCAATGACGACATCGACATCCGACGTCAAAACGTCATCAATCTTCTCTGTCCAAAACACGGAAGCAGGGACCACCTTCGCCGCCTCAGAAGTGCGCTTGCGCTCCACATCGCGGTTGTAGATATGAGTCAGCTGAATCCCAGAAAACTTCGATGCGGCAAGGAGCTTCGCGACCGAGCTTCCAACAGTTCCAAACCCAAGCAGCGCCACCTTCACTGTGGAGCCCGCCTTCTTAGCCTTTACCGCCAGAGCCTTCTTCTTCGTCGCCATATTTTTAGTAGTCAATTCTGCTGGCGCTCACACGCCACGCCTCAAAGCTCGAGATTGCCTTCTCTCGCATCAGGTTTATCGTCGGAATCTTTCGCTCCTCTACCGGCTTCTTCGCCTCCTCGTAGAGAAACGCATCATCGAATCCGGCCTGTGCCGCATCTGCAGCCGTATTCCCATAGAAGATCGCACTGCAATGCGACCAATAGATCGCCGCAAGACACATCGGGCAAGGCTCGCAGCTCGTGTAGATCTCACATCCCTCAAGCCGAAACGTCCCCAGCGCCGCACAAGCCCTGCGGATCGCCGTAATCTCCGCATGTGCCGTAGGATCATTGTCTGCGGTGACCATATTCGCGCCCGAAGCCAGAACCTTCCCATCGCGCACAATCACCGCGCCAAACGGCCCACCGCGCCCGCTGGTGACATTCTCCGTCGCCAGCGCAATCGCCTCTTCCATAAAGATAGGATTGCCCTGCATTAGTCTGTCGGTATCCTTATCGGGAGTAACGGAATAATCAGATTATATGGCACACGCCTTTATCTCGAACCGCGTCGTCACTCCGGAAGGCACACGCCCCGCCGCGCTCCTGATCGACGAAGGCATCATCCAGGCCATCTGCAATCCCTCCGAACTCCCCGCCGACACCACCCTCCACAACTGCGGCAACGACGCTATCCTTCCCGGCCTCGTCGATACTCATGTCCACATCAACGAACCCGGCCGGACCGAGTGGGAAGGCTTCCGCACCGCCACCCGAGCCGCCGCCGCCGGAGGCTTCACCGCCCTCGTCGACATGCCGCTCAACTGTCTCCCCGAGACCACCACTGTCGAAGCCCTCGAAGCCAAGCGCCAATCCGCACAAGGCCAATGCTTCGTCGATTGGGCACCCTGGGGCGGAGCCGTAGCCGACAACCAATCCCACATCCTCCCCCTCGCTCGCGCAGGCGTCCGTGGCTACAAGTGCTTCCTCATCTACCCCGGCTGCGACGGCTTCACCATGATCGACCAGCAGCAGCTCGAAGCCGCCCTCCCCCACATCGCCGCCTCCGGCCTGCCACTCCTAGTCCACGCCGAACTAGCCGCCTCTATCGACCGTGCCACAACAAATCTCCATCAAGCCGACTGGCGAAGCTACAGTACCTATCTCGCATCTCGGCCCGACGAGGCCGAACTAGATGCCATCCGTCTGATGATCGGTCTCTGCCGCCAGTACGGCTTCCGCCTCCACATCGTCCACCTCTCCACGTCACTCGCCCTCGACGACATCAAAGCCGCCCGCGCCGATGGCCTACCCATCACCGTCGAAACCTGTCCCCATTACCTCCACTTCACGGCAGAAGACATCCCCGACGGCGCCACTCTCCTCAAGTGTGCCCCACCCATCCGTACTCGTACTAACCGCGAAGTCCTCTGGCAAGCCCTTCGCGACGGCACAATCGACATGATCGTCACCGACCATTCCCCTTGTCCGCCCGAGATGAAGAGTACCGAAACCGGCCGTTTCGATCTCGCATGGGGGGGCATCGCCAGCCTCTCCATCGCTCTCCCCATCATCCACACCGAAGCCTCAGGTCGCGGATTCTCACTCGACCACATCGCCCACTGGATGAGCGCCGCACCCGCCGCCCTCGCAGGCCTAAGTCACAAAGCCGGATCACTCGAAGCCGGACGCGAAGCGAACTTCATCCTATTCGACACCGACTCGGAGTTCACCGTAATGCCCGACAAACTCCACTACCGCCACCCTATCTCCGCCTACATGGGAGAAACTCTGCGCGGCACAGTCAAGGCCACCTACCTGCGCGGCAAAGCCATCTATCAGGACGGACTCATCTCTGACACGCCACACGGCCACGAGGTCACGCTATAGTAAGCCCACGCCCAATGAACGATGTCCTCGCCAGATGGAACTCGCTCGATCCCGATTCGGCAGCACGGGAGATCCTACCCTGCTGCGGATCACAGGCATGGGCCGAAGCCCTCACCGCAAAGCGTCCTTACACAAACGAAGCCGCCCTCTTCACGGCCTCCGACACCATCTGGCTCTCCCTTCCCGAAGCCGCCTGGCAACAAGCCTTCGACAGCCATCCACGCATCGGGCAAAAGCACGCTCAAAACCACGCCACAGAAGAATCCTTACGCTGGTCCGCTCAAGAGCAACGCACTGCGCTCTCTACAGACGCCTCCGCAAAGCTAGCCCTCGAAGATGCAAATCGCCGCTACGAACAGCGCTTCGGTCGTATCTTCATCGTCTGTGCCAGCGGCAAGTCCTCGTCCGAAATCCTTTCCATCCTCGCAGCCCGCATGAGTAACGATTCACAAACCGAGCTTCAAGAAGCAGTCGAACAACAACGCCAGATCACGCAGTTACGCCTGCGCCGCTGGCTGGAGTTCAACTAACTATGGGCATCTCCACACACATTCTCGACACCGCTCGTGGACGTCCTGCTGTTGGCGTTCCCGTTACGCTTTCGCAACAAGTCGATGGCGCATGGCTTTTGATCAACGAAGGCCTCACCGACGCCGATGGCCGTTGCAAATACCTATTGCCCGAAACACAAGCACTGCATCAAGGTATTTACCGAGTCCACTTCGACACCTCGACCTACTACAAACATCAGCAAATACGCGGCCTTTATCCTTACGTCGAAATAGTCTTCGAAATAGCAAACAGCGAACAGCACTACCACATCCCTCTTCTTCTCACCGCCAACGGATACACCACTTATCGAGGAAGCTAACGACACATGATCGAGCTAGCCGAAAATCGTTACGGAAAATCCCGCGTCCGTCTGATGAAGGTAACGCGACATCCTCATGGCAACGATCTGCACGAGTGGACAGTCCAGGTTCTGCTCAAAGGTGACTTCGACTCCGCTCACATCGAAGGCGACAACAGCAAGATCCTGCCAACGGACACGATGAAGAACACCGTCTACTCCGTAGCACGAACTTCAACCGCCACTTCGATGGAAGCCTACGCCAAAGAACTAGCCTACTTCTTCCTCGCACGCAATCCTCAAGTCACCTCAGCCGCCATCCGCATCGAAAGCACTCTCTGGAAACGCCTGAGCTTCGACGGCACACCCCACCCTTCAGCCTTCATGCGCGGCAGCGACGAGTTACAAACGACCCACGTTGAACGCGCACGAAACGAAGACTTTCAAATTCACTCCGGCCTAGAAAATCTCGTTATCCTTAAAACCGCAAACTCCGGCTTTGAAGGCTACATCAAAGACTCACTCACAACCTTGAAAGAGACTAACGACCGCCTCTTCGGCACCGCCGTTACAGCAAAGTGGCACTACACCACCCACGACTTCGACTACAACACTGTCCGCTCCACTATTCGCGAAACCATGCTCCACACCTTCGCCTACCACGACAGCAAATCCGTTCAACAGACTCTCTACGCCATGGCCCAGAGCGCCCTCGAAGCCGTACCCGAGATCGACGACATTGAAATCACCATGCCCAACAAACACTGCCTCCTCGTCGACCTCTCGAGCTTCGGCCAGGACAACCCCAACGAAATCTTCGTCCCCACCGACGAACCACACGGCTACATCGAAGCTCGCGTAAGACGAAAGCAATAATCCTTCCCAATGGCGACTCAATCTACAACTCGAGCCGATCGCATCATCGCCCGCTGCCGCGAGATCGCATCCTTCACCGAAGTCCCCGGCGAAACCACGCGCACCTTCCTCTCTCCACCGATGCACGAAGTCCATACACTTCTACGTCAATGGATGGAAGCCGCAGGCATGACCGTCCACATCGACGCCATCGGCAACCTACGCAGTCTTTATCCTGGCCTCACACCAAACGCGCCTCGCCTCCTCATCGCCTCACACCTCGACACCGTCCCCAACGCCGGAGTCTTCGACGGCATCCTCGGCGTCGTTCTCGGCCTCGCCGTCGTCGAAGAGCTTCGCAACCAGCGCCTGCCCTTCGCCATCGAAGTCATCGGCTTCTCCGAAGAAGAAGGCGTTCGCTTCAACAAACCCTTTCTCGGCAGCCTCGCACTCATCGGCAAACTCGGCACCGAAACGCTCGCTCGTACCGACAGCGATGGCACAAGCCTCACAAAAGCCATCCGAAACTACGGCCTCAATCCTGATGAACTTTCATCGGTCGTCATGTCGAACAATACATTCGCCTACCTCGAGTTCCACATCGAGCAAGGCCCCATTCTCGAAAGCGAATCATCGCCTCTAGGCATCGTCAACACCATCGCCGGACAAACCCGCCTGCAACTCACCTTCACCGGCCAGTCCAATCACGCAGGCACAACTCCGATGCATCTCCGCCGCGATGCGCTCGCCGCGGCCGCCGAATGGATCGTTGCGACAGAGGCCTGCGCCAATCGCCACGCTGATCTTGTAGCGACAGTAGGCAGGATAGACGCCACGCCCGGTGCAATCAACGTCATCCCAGGCGAGGTCACAGCATCGCTCGATCTGCGCCATCACAACGATGACCTTCGCCAATCAGCGATAGCCTCACTGCTCGATAGCGCAACAGCCATAGCCTCCAGACGCAATGTAAAAGTCTCACCCCAACTTCTCTCGCAACAAGACGCTGTTCCAATGAACGCGCACCTTACGCATTTGCTTTATCTCGCCGCCTCACAAGCTGGCCATCCCAGCCGTATCATGACCAGCGGCGCGGGACACGACGCCATGATCATCGCCCCACAAATTCCCTCAGCAATGCTCTTCCTCCGCACGCCCGGCGGCCTCAGCCATCACCCCGACGAATCTGTCCTTCCACAAGACGTCGAAGCCGCACTCGCCACCGCAATGGAGTTCCTCACCTTATTGCGCGATGCCCTGTCACTGCATAATAGATCCATCCCCAAGGACGCCCATGCATAATCTCGGCCACACCCGTAGCGCCAACCAGCGTGACCATCTCCTCCACACACCGGACACATTCATCCGCACCATCCTTCCCGGCATGAAGAACGCCGCCGCCATCGTCCACATCTCACCCGCCATCGGCGCATCCTTCTTCCAATACACTGCCGAACTCGAACCCGAAGGCACACTCGGAGACACAACCAGCCAACGTTTCATCTACGTCCTCGAAGGCACAGCGACTCTAGCGACCGGCAACACCTCCGACATACTCAAAGCAGGCAGTTTCGCCTACATCCCCACCGGTATGACCCACACCGTAAAAGCACAGCAGTCGACACGACTCGCCGTAATCGAAAAGCCCTACGAGCCACTCTCATCATCTTCCGCACCAAAGCTTCTTATCGGCGACGAGAGCACCATCACACCAACAGCCCTAGGCGGAGACCCAGACCTCCAAGTCCGCGGTCTCCTTCCTGACGTCCCCTCCTTCGACTTCGCTGTCAACACCATGACCTACCAGCCCGGAGCCGCACTTAGCATGGTCGAAGTCCACATCATGGAACACGGCCTCCTCATGCTCGAAGGTGGTGGTATCTACCGACTCAGCGACCAGTGGTATCCCGTCACCGCAGGCGACGTCATCTGGATGGGCCCCTTCTGCCCGCAGTGGTTCGGAGCCATCGGCAAGCTACCCGCGAAATACCTCATCTACAAAAACTGGAACCGCCACCCGCTCTAATAATTGCGCACCGAAGTTCCCCTGCAAACATCTCTTGATGAAACGCGAATCGCACGTTGTGATGGAGGTTTACAGCATGGTCTCCTGGGCACTCATCTCCGGCGCTTCCACCGGCATCGGCCGAGCAATAGCATTAGCCTTGCTGTCAAAAGGCTTCAACGTAATCGCGGGCGTCCGTTCACAAGCATCTGCGGACCGCCTGCATCAGGAAAGCTCTGCAAACGGATCAGGCCATCTCGAGACCACACTCCTCGACGTAACCGATCAAACCTCTATCGACACCGCTGTAGCCCGCACAGACAAGCTCGCCGGACTAGAGGGCCTGCGCGTTCTCATCAACAACGCCGGCATCGCCGTCCCCGGTCCGCTCGAATACCTCACACCAGCGGACTGGCGCCGCCAATTTGACGTCAACCTCTTCGGAGCGATCGATCTCACCCGCGCCACCCTTCCCCTGTTGCGCCGCGGGGTAGCATCTCAAGGTCGCGGCGTTCCACGTCTCCTATTTATCAGCTCTATCGGCGGACGCATCGCGCAGCCCATGATGGCGCCATACACCTGCAGTAAATTCGCGCTCACTGCCCTCGGCGACAGCCTCAGACTCGAACTGCGCCGGCAAGGCATCGGCGTCACCGTCATCGAGCCCGGCGCCGTAGCCACCGATATCTGGGCCAAGGGCGATACCTCCGCATCAGAATTCACCCCAGACCATCCTGCCCGCCAACTCTATGAACCAGAGATCAACGGTCTCATCGCGCTTGCAAAAAAAGCAGCCAGCAACGCCACTCCCGTCGAACGTGCGGCCGACGATATCGTACGCACCATCGTCGCGCCCCGCGCCCCCGCCCGAGTTCTCGTAGGCACAGACGCAAAGATCATGGCCCGGCTGAAATCTCTTCTTCCAACAAGTGTCTTCGACAACATCCTCGCACGCGAGTTCGGAATTCCGAAACAATAACCGCCGCGATCGTTTTTATGGTTGTCATCCCCGCGAGGAACCTGCTGTTGCTTTTAAGTCGTCATTCTGACCTTGAGCGGAGTTGAAGGGGAAAAATCCCTGTATTTCCGAGAAGAGCGAAGCGACCGGAGTACCTTCCTAAATTACAAGCACCGCCAGAAAAGATGCCCTAGAATCGCAATCAGCCAGCAGCCATGAATATCCAAATCAACGAACAAACCCTCCTCAACGAGCTCCAAGCCCTCGCCACTATCACCAACGCCGAGCCCGTCGAA
>Ga0206905_10096_pt1 | contig 25015 bp, 22 predicted proteins | sample Alteio_BWOrgHeat_43_FD_152940 | JGI IMG/M metagenome (GOLD analysis project Ga0206905, IMG submission 152940) | Enriched cells from forest soil in Barre Woods Harvard Forest LTER site, Petersham, Massachusetts, United States -... | ecosystem: Environmental > Terrestrial > Soil > Temperate forest >...
TACTTAGAGTTCTTTTATCTTTTTAAGAAATTGGTGATCCGGCTGTTGTTTTATATATTCACCATTGGGAGTACATCCCAAAATATCTTCAGCGTCATTAAAATCAAGCTTGATCATTTCTATAATTTTAGCAAAAGCATCATCGCTTAAATCAAGTGCTTCTTTGCCAATACGCTGATAAACTTCACTAAACGGCTTAAGCGAAATACCATGATCAGGGACATTGAAATATAAAGTGAACTTAAATTTGTAATATATGCGCTTTCCTAAGAGCTGTAAATTATTCTGCCCTGGAACCAAACCATCTGTCCTTATCATTTGTTTTACTTTGGCTGGAGAAGTGGAACGTCTGTAAAAGGCAATTGAGCCACCCATAATCACAGCTAAACTTATAGAAGCACCAACGGTGACTTTCCAAGGAATGATTTTTAAAGGTACGTAGAGAATAATCATCGCGCCAATTCCCGCAATCCCAAGGAACAGAATAATACCCAAGATGACTTTTTTCTGAGAGTGGCTGAGCGGGCAACATTTCGATTCAACCGGCGCGTTTGCATTGGTTGTTTGCCGTTGAACAGCAGGCACAGATGATGACATAAAGTTCCTCTTATTTTGTTATATTGAAATATTATACCTCATCAGAATAAAGATACAATAAAGAATACCCCCCCCATTAAAATGATTTTTTGAATTACCATAGGAGTCATTTTTGCATAAAATGAAGTTCAACTTCGGATTTGTCATATCTAAATGAAAATGACTGATTTTCAAAAACTTGTAAAAGAACGGGAAATTAGCGACGTCCACTGTTCTTCAGAATACCTCTTTGGGGCCTGCAAGGCCAAAATGATATAGACCAGGTCAGAGCGGTCAGCGGAGGCCTGGGGTCGGACACCCACACACATCCGAGTCCCATCGGGACGACATAAAACTAATTGCATTTTATTTTATACCATGTACAATTAGGTGTAATGACTGGGGGGTTGTCCTAGTCGGCGGTCTAGCCTCGAGTAATTTCGAGGCTTTTCGTTTTTTATGGAAGAAGAGCGTCCTGTAAAGGAAGTATCTTTAAGCCTTGCTCTAGATAATCTGGGTATTTATATAACTTCTCCCGAACAATTTCAAAAGCAAGGTTGGTTCGTTGGGGATCAACTAAAAATCGCCCAAGCGGGTAAGCTACTAAATCAGCAATTTGCAAGCCAATATTGTTAGCTCTTTTATCGAGAAAAAGAATTTTTAAGGGATATAGATCTTGCCAAGCGCGAGTTTTTTGTACAATTTTGTCAAACGCAACTTCAAGATCCTTATCAACGTGAGTTCCCCTAGATTCGATAATGATATGAGTTGTTTTGCCCATTTGCCCTTTTTCTTGCAGAAAGGAATAAACCCCTAATAAACAAGCTTCCAGGCTCAGTTCATAGGGGTTTTGGGAATTGAGATAATTTTCAGCTAGCAGTAGCTTATTAACACCTGTCGAAATAACTGTAAACGGGGAGGCTTGCATCGTTGTGTTTAAGGTTTCGATAAAAAAAGCTCTCCGTTTTTGATTTTGAAGAAATTGAAAGTCTTCAATTTGTTTTCTCAATTTTGCACTGTGGAGAACTACCCCATCATGCCCCCAAAACGTGAATTTTAATTCTTTAAATCGCGTTACAACCTCGGTAATGTAGTCCTGTTTTGAGAAAATACAAAGAGCAAGAAGAAAAATAGGATGATCTTTATAGATCGTTTTTAAGGATTGATCGCCTGTTTCGTCACCATAAATAATATACTCGCCATACTCATACATCGTATTTCGCTTTTTTTACAAAAGTCGAGATGTTCTCAAAAGAGCCGCGAAAAGTCAATATTTTTTTCTAATGAATTGGAAGGGCATTGCCACTCTTTTGACTTCCTTCAATAAAAAGGAAATCTCCGGGAATTTTTAAAAGAAGATAAGTCTTAAAGCCCTTAGCTTTTAAAAATTTCCGGGGATTTCCTCTTTGCGTCTTCTTTTCTTTCTTCTCTTTCTTTGCGTTGAAAAAAGGCACACTAAGACTTCAGACAAAACTTGTAGATATTAAGATTCAACAGGAGCGACACCAGCTTCTTCTGGTTTTTTTTCGGCGAGGTATTTGGGATTGACGGTGACGGACCAAAGAGGGATGAGGAGAAGAGTGCCTATGATGCCGCAAGCGACGAGCGAAGCGAAAAAGCCGTACCAGCCCCAAGTTTGTGTGATAAGACCAAGAGGATAACCAGCAACAGCCGCGCCTGCATACGCCCAGCAGCCAGAAAAACCACTTGCCGTTCCTGCTGCATTTTTGTGAGAAACTTCGGCAGAAAACATTCCAATTAACATTTGAGGCCCAAAAACTAAAAAGCCAATAGAGTACATCGCAACATAACTTAGCGCAAGACTACCTACAGAGTTCCATAACATGATAACAGCAAAAATAATGCCCAAGCTGTAAATCACACATACAGGACCTCTCTTCCCTTTAAAAATTTTATCCGATGCCCAGCCAGCTACAAGACTTCCACAAAAGCCGCCTACTTCAAAAGCACCGATACAGGTATTTGCTGCCATCAGGGTGTATCCCTTGGTTTCTACAAAATAGACAGCGCCCCAATCGCTTATCGCAATACGGACGATGTAAATAAAAAAGTAAGAAATTGCAAGGAGCCAGACATATTTATTAGTTAAAACATATTTGAAAAGAATCTCTTTTGCAGAAAGCGTCCTTTTCTCTTCTATCACTTTAGCTGTAGGATAATCATTTCTAAATTTTTCTATCGGAGGAAGCCCCATTGACTGTGGAGTGTCTCTCAAACAATAAAGAAGAAATAACCCGACTCCAATACACATAACACCTGGAAAATAAAGGGCTATGCGCCAATTCCAATGAGATGCACAAAAGGCGACGATAATGGGAATCAGTGCGCCACCAACACTCATTGAGGTATTCCATATCCCCCACCATGTCCCTCTTTCTTTTTGAGAATACCAGTGAGTCAAAAGTTTTGCACAAGGAGGCCAACCCCACCCTTGAAACCAACCGTTTAAACCCCAAAAAATTGCAAAAAATAGAATCGACGAAGACATTCCAAAGAAAATATTAAAAATACCAGTCAAGATAAGACCGATACTCATAAAAAACCGCGGGTTGCACCGATCAGACAAAATTCCACTTAAGAATTTGCTTGCTCCATAGCTGATAGAAAGAACACTTCCTAAAATCCCTAGATCTGTTTTATCAAATCCAAGATCTTGCATAAGAACGGGCATGACGCAGCTATAGCTTCTGCGCGTAAAATAATAAAAAATATACCCAATGTACATCCCAATGAAAACGCGCCAACGCCAATACTTATAGGTCTTCTTGACTTCGTTCTCATCTTGAATCTCAGGAGCATTTGGTCCCGTTTCTAAAAAACTCAACCAACCCATTCTTTTTTACTCATACGTTGTTTTTGAAGACAGTATAATGGAATAAGCCTTTAATCACAAACCTTTGGAATTTTATCTTTACAATTTCTTTGTAAAATGACAAAATCTTTGTCATGAATGATTTTCATAAACCTCCTATAAACAGAGATGAACCTAGAGATTACATCGACAGAGTTCACCGACTAGAAAAAGACAAAAAAGAACAAACATCTAAATATCAAGCAGTTGCTGAAAAAAACATCGGCTTCATGCTCGTAAACTTAATTTTTTTCATAAGAAAAGCCTTCTTTTTTCTTTTCCCCTTCGCAAAATCGACAACTAGATCAGATATCGCAGCCCTCGATAAACAATACATCACCGAACAGCTCCTTATTTTTAAACAAATACTTTTACTTCTTGCTCGCGAAGATCAAGGCGAAAATCTCAAATACATCCAAGACTTTTCTAAAATCTGGCAAAAACTAAACGAAGTTTGCAATAACGACTACATGGCAAAACAGTTTCCCTCGCAAGCACTCAAGCTAAAACTTCTCATCAGACAAATCCTTAACTATCCTCCACACGAAGATCATTCCCTCGGTTCCTATCTATTCAAAGACGTGGGAATGGATTGGGCCCCTTTTCCTTTCCTTGAAATTCTTAAAAAACTCCACCACAACTACCAAAAGGATCCCCGTTTAAGCGAACTATCTGTCTGGCTCTCCTTCCTCAACGAAATCATCAAAGAAATAGAAGAAAAATAAGAAGAGGAAGAAGAGGAAGAAGAAGATCGGGCACGCACGCGGGCACGGGCTCGGGCGCGAAAGAAAAAAGGACTTCAACTTTCTTCTCCTTCCGGATTTCGTGTTCGAGCCCGTGCCCGCGTGCGTGCCCGATCTTCATTCTTTTCTTAGCTTACGAAAAATAATTGTGTGTGCTATAACTCTCTCTAATATGAATTACTCATTGCCAAAAGGCACTTTCGATATTCTTCCCGATCAACCAGCCGAAGAGGCATGGTGCACGTCTGACCGGTGGCAATACTTAGAGAGTGTCATCAGAAAGACAGCCCAAGATTACGGATTCAAAGAAATTCGAACGCCAGTCTTTGAAAAGACGGAGCTCTTTATAAGAGGAGTAGGAGAATCTTCAGACATTGTTACAAAAGAAATGTATACCTTTTTAGATCGGGGAGAGAGGTCTATGACGTTAAGACCTGAAGGTACTGCACCCGCGATGCGCGCCTTTGTCGAGAATAATCTGTACAACGCTGGACCTGTCCACAAGCTTTTTTATATAGGCCCCATGTTTAGATATGAAAGACCTCAAGCAGGAAGATATCGACAACATCATCAATTTGGCGCAGAAGCAGTAGGAATTGGAAAACCTGAGCAAGATGTCGAGGTGATCGATCTTCTATGTGAACTTTATCGAAGATTAGGTCTAAAAGATTTAACCGTCATGATCAACTCGATCGGAAATGTCCACACACGCACAAATTATTTGGAAGCGCTAAGAACGTATTTGGAACCCCACTTAAGCCAACTTTCCTCAGATAGCCAAAATCGATTTTCGAAAAATATTTTGCGCATCTTAGATTCAAAAGATGAAAGGGACCAAAAAATTTTAGAAAATGCCCCTTCTATATTAGAGATGCTAGACGACGAGTCTAAAGAACACTTTGCAAAAGTTTGTAAAAACCTTGAAAATTTAGGCATCGTTTACAAAATCAATCCCAAACTTGTGCGTGGTCTAGATTATTACAATAAAACGGTATTTGAAATCACTTCCAATGCGCTTGGATCTCAAAACAGTATCGGCGGTGGAGGCAGATACGACGGGCTTATCTCTCAGTTCGGTGGCCCAGAGCTTCCTGCCTGTGGATTTGGTGCAGGGATGGAAAGAATCTTGCAAACCATGATGAAACAAAATGTTCCTATTCCAACTCCACCCCATCCTCTTGTTTTTTTCGTTGGAATGGGTGAAGTTGCTTTCGATTTTTGCTTTAAGTTGCTTGCAACTTTAAGAAAAGAAAACATTCCTGCTGAAATGGATTTATCAGGGAAAAAAGTACAATCAGGCCTGCAAAGAGCAAGCAGTTTAAAAGCAAATTACTGCGTTGTTATAGGCGAGCAAGAACTACAAAGCGGCACAGTGCAATTAAAAAACATGGAAACTAGAGAAAATCAATCTGTACTACTTTCTAACCTAGTTTCAATTTTAAAGGATCTATCAAATGTTTGACTATAGAAGAAGCCATAACTGTGGAACATTAAATCATAAAGACATTGGGACACACGTCACTCTATCTGGGTGGGTTCATCGAAGAAGAGACCACGGCGGCCTTGTGTTTATCGATTTAAGAGATCGTTTTGGCCTCACCCAACTCATCTTCGATCCTAAAGTTCTTCCCGATGCGACAAAACTTCGCTCGGAGTGGGTGATCTCTATAAAAGGGGAAGTAATCCCTCGCGCTGAAGGAATGGCAAATCCAAAGCTTGCCACAGGAGAAATTGAAATTAAAGTTGGACAGCTCGCAATCTTAAGTTCCGCCAAAACACCTCCATTTTCTATTGCTGAAGAAGAGACAGATGTCAACGACGAGCTTCGCTTAAAATATCGGTACCTCGATTTACGGAGAGGCGATATTACGAAAAAGTTGATTCTACGCCACCAAGTCATGATCGCTACAAGAAATTATATGGATAAGAATGGATTTTTAGAAATTCAAACTCCTATTCTTGCCAAATCAACTCCAGAGGGTGCACGCGATTATTTAGTTCCCTCTCGCATTTATCCAGGAAATTTTTATGCTCTGCCTCAATCTCCTCAAATATTTAAACAACTCCTCATGGTAGGAGGCTTGGATCGTTATTTCCAAATAGCTCCCTGCTTTCGAGATGAAGATTTAAGAGCAGACAGGCAGCCTGAATTCACTCAAATCGACTTAGAAATGAGCTTTTGCACACCAAAAGAAGTAATGGATCTTGTTGAAGGACTACTAAAAGAGTTATTCCAGAATCCTGCCCATCAGTTTCCACATATCCCCTACAAAGAGTGTATGGAAAAATATGGGACAGATAGACCTGATCTTCGTTTTGGAATGGAACTTACCCGCATTGACGAGATTGCAAGACGTTCTTCTTTTACTATCTTCAAGCAAGAGCTAGAAGCTGGAGGGTGCGTAAAAGGTCTTTGCATCAAAGGGGGCGCCGATTTATCTCGTAAAGATATCGACGGCCTTATTTCTTTTGTTTCTAAATTTGGAGTCAATGGCCTTGCTTGGATGAAAAAAGGGGAAGAGGAGTGGAGCTCAAGCATCGTGAAATTCTTTACACCTGAGCAATTAACCGAACTTGAAACAGTGATGCATGCTGAAGTGGGGGATCTTATCCTTTTTGGAGCAGGCGCAGAAGAAAGAATTAACCAAGGACTCGACCACTTAAGACGGCACATCGCAAAACAGCGTAATCTTATTAAGCCCGGAGATTTGAAATTTTTATGGGTCACAGAATTTCCCATGTTCAAGTATAACACAGAGGAAAAAAGGGTGGAAAGCGAACACCATCCCTTCACTTCCCCTCACATTGAGGATATCCACCTGCTCGATACAGAACCATTAAAAATGCGCGCTCAAGCTTACGACATTGTCCTAAATGGGTATGAAATTGGGGGAGGCTCCCAACGGATCCATAGTGGAGAGCTGCAAGAAAAAATTTTCGAAACACTCAAACTCACTCCTAACCAAATCAAAGAAAAATTTGGCTTTTTCGTCGAAGCTCTTAAATATGGCACACCACCCCATTTGGGAATTGCCCTCGGCCTTGATCGTTTAGTCATGATTCTTGCTGGAACAGAGAACATTAAAGACGTAATTGCCTTCCCAAAAACGCAAAAAGCGAGCGATCTGATGATGCAGGCCCCCTCTAAAGTCTCAAAACAACAACTTAACGAGTTAGAGGTTAGCTGCGAACCCACAGAAATCTCTTGGCTTTAAAATATTATGCAGTTAAAATCGAGCTCTTAATGGAGGATTTTATGAAAAAATTTAGTCTAGTATGTTTATTCGCTACCCTTTCCTTATTCGCAGATAATCCAGAAGAAACACCCGTTGTACAAGAAGAAGTACAAATTGATATCGCAAAAGTATCTGAGTCTTTTGGACATTTGATTGGGAAAAATATTGCAAATCTCGGATTTAAATTCGATCTCGCTCAAGTTGTCAAAGGAATTAAAGACTGCGCAGATGGGAAAACAGCCCCTATGACAGAAGCAGAATGTGTCCAAGCAATCACAGCTGTCCAAGAAAAAGCTTTTAAATCTCAAGCTGCAGAAAATTTGCATAAAGCAGAAGAGTTTATGGCAAAAAACAGCAAAGAGACAAACGTCATCTCCTTAGAAGAAAACAAGCTTCAATACAAAATCGATAAATCAGGCGAAGGCTCTGAAATCCAATCCCATTTTTCTCCTCTAGTCAGATATACAGGCAAATATCTCGATGGAACAGTATTCGGCGCTTCTAAAGAAGACGAGATGATCTCTCTTGACGAAACTATTCCAGGCTTGAGTAAAGCACTTATCGGCATGAAAGAAGGGGAAAAAAGAACTGTCTATATCCACCCAGATCTCGGATATGGCACTCATGGATACCTTCCTCCAAACAGCATGCTTACATTTGAAATCGAGTGTGTGAAAGCCAATAATGCGCAACCAAAAGAAGAAAGCGCAATAACAACAAACGCTCAGCTTCAAAATGTGGAAATCGCAACTCCTGCTACACCAGAAAAAACCACCACCGAAGCGGTTAGATAAAGCATATAAGATTAACGCAAAGACGCCAAGTCGCAAAGACGCAAAAAAGAATTTTATAATATTTTAATTTCTTTTTGCGTCTTTGCGACTTGGCGTCTTTGCGTTAAAAAAAGCTACTAAACCTTTTGGCCAATCCACGAGGATTGAAAAACTTATAGATCATCTATTTTTATGAAAATAATACTTTTTGAGCCGCAGATTCCTCAGAATACAGGGAATATTGTTCGAACATGCAGCGTTACCGGTTCAAGTCTCTACCTTGTCAAGCCTTTAGGTTTTAGCACTTCGAGTAGAATGCTAAAAAGAGCCGGCCTTGATTATTGGAATGAGGTCAACATCAACTACATAGAGAACTTAGAAGAATTCCTAACTCCTGAAAAAAGATTTTATTTTTTCTCCATCCAAGGAAAAAAAAGTTATACCGAGATTGCTTATCAGCCTAATGATTATCTCATATTTGGTTCAGAAGTTTCAGGACTACCTCTCTTATTTCATCAAAAATATCCCGATCTATTTTGCAAAGTCCCTATGAAAGAAAATAGTCGCTGTCTAAATCTTGCAAATACTGTGGCAATAGTGTTATACGAAACTCTAAGGCAACAAAACTTTAATTTTCATGCATAACTTGAAAAATTCACTTACTCTCCAAATGGTGATTGCCACTTTTGTGGGGATTTTTTTTGGATTGTTTTTTGGAGACTCGCTCACTTTTTTTAAACCGTGGACCGACGCCTATGTCATGATTTTAAAAATCACCATCCTTCCCTACCTGGTTGCAGCCATCATCCATGGTATAGGACAGCTCGGAATTACCCAATCCAAAGACATTTTAAAAAAGGGAGTAATCTTTTTGGGTCTGGCGTGGGCCATCAATATTTTCATGATCTATCTGGTATATTTTTGTTTTCCACAAATTAAAGTAAAAGGGCTTGCGACCTATAGTCCTGAACAGAAAATCACTTTAAATTTTGCCCAACTCCTCATTCCAGAGAACATTTTTACTGCGCTAACAAATAATCTCGTTCCTGCAATTGTAGTTTTCTCTGTTCTTCTAGGAATCGCATTTATGTACATCCAAAATAAACAAAACGCGATGACACTTTTGGAAACAGTAGTTGATGCTCTTACAACCCTTACCTCCTGGATCAGTAAAATCACTCCTATCGGAACATTCATGATCATAGCCTACCAAGTAGGCACTATGGAACTCACCACAGTTAAGCAAGTAACAACTTATATTTTATTCTATATTCTTGCTATCTGCACTGTAGTTTTTTGGATTTTTCCAAGGCTTACGAGCATGCTTACCACATTAAATGGGACAAAATGGCTAAAAGATATGCTTCCCGTTTTACTTCTTGCCTATACAACGAATGTGGTCATTGTATGCCTCCCTTTCATCATGCAGCTTGTGCAAAAAGAAACATTACTTTTACTTCCTAACGACGACAAAGCTCAAAGTCAAATTCAAGGTACAGTTTCAGTGATTTTCAATTTACCTCTGGGAACACTGTTTATAGCGCTATTCATTCTGTTCTGCTCTATTTTTTTTCAAGTCCAGCTCCCTGTATTTAGTCAGGTCAAACTTTTCCTCATTAACTTTCTCACCTCTCTCGGTTCTGTAGGGCTTGGCTCTTGGCTCAATAGCTTAACCTTCATGATCGAAACCCTTGGACTTCCCCTCGATTCGATCGATCTATTTTTAACTACCGTTCCGTTTACTGCTGGTTTTCAATCAATGGTTTCGGTTATGGAAATTGCGACCCTTTCCTTATTTATTACCTTTGCGTGTAGAAAACTCATCCACTTTAAATGGCAAAAAGTTATCCCAAGTCTTGCGCTTACCTTTATTCCTGTAATCATACTATTCGGGATTCTTTATTTTTATAACCCCTTTCCCCCCATTCGAAACACCACTAAAAGCATCTATGAAATTACGATTCATTCGAATGTAAAAACGACTATCTATACTTCACGAAGTGGAATACCCGAAGCTGACATTCTACCAAAGGAGGATAGTTTTGATAGAATCATGAGAACAAAAATCCTCAGAGTAGGCTATTCTCCAGAAGTCGCGCCTTTCTCTTTTTATAATCAAGAAAAAGAGCTTGTCGGGTATGACATCATGTTAGCCTATACTCTTGCACAAGATCTTGATTGCTCACTCGAATTTATCCCTATCGATTATCATACAATTTCTCAAGATCTCGATAATAATCTTTATGACATTGGGATGTCTGCTATTACCATCAATGAAGAACGGTTGAAAAAAATCTCCTTTACCGAACCCTACGACCAAAGCAGATACGTTTTTGTCATCAAAGGCCCTAAAGACAAAAACTACGCATCCCATTCCTATCTCAAAGAAAATCCAAACATTAAAATTGCAATTCTTAAAGGAAGCTCTTACGCACTCACCGCAAAAGCCATATTTCCTCAAAAAGAGATCATCTCCTTAAATACACATGAAGAGTTTTTACAAATGGGACCTGAAGTTGTTCTTCTATGGGCAGAACCACAAGCAATCCCTTGGATTAATCAACACCCTAATCTCCACATCATCGTACCGACAGTCGCAATCGGCACAGATTCTCTTGGATATCCCATAAATGAACACTCTGGAAGATTTTTAACCTTCCTAAACCAATGGCTTGAATTAAAGAAAACAGAAGGATTCACTAGCGAACAATATAAACTTTGGGTCTTAGGTAAAACCAATCTTGCAAAGGCAGAAGGAAGACGTTGGTCAATCCTGAACAACGTCCTAAATTTTAAGCGTGAGAGCTAATAAAATCTTTGATTGATTCACCATCTCTTAAGCCAACAATACGACCTACTTCTTTTCCATCTTTGAACAAAATCAACGTTGGAACAGAAGTAATGTCACAAGAAGAAGCAGTCTGTTGCGCATGATCTATATCCAATTTTACAACAGTCACTTTTCCTACCATTTCTTTCGCAATTTTTTCTAAAACAGGTGTCAGCATTCTACAAGGACCACACCAGTCTGCGTAAAAATCAACGAGAAACAACCCTTTCTCAAGCTCTTTTTTAAAATTTTCTTGCGTTACTTTTTTAATATTTTCGCTCATCTTATCCTCCTATTTTTACTCTGAATTCTAGACCAATATACAAAATAATGCTAGAATATCTTATACCTAACGTGATTCAAAATTTGGGAATTTGACAAAGCTGAAGGCGGCAAATTTGCATCCAGTCCCGCCCCGGTTACTATTGAAAACCTAGGACCGGGGCGGGCTGGATGCGAAGGTGCCCCTTCAGCGCAGTCAAAAACCAAATTTTGAGTCACGTTAGGTATACTTCTCGCGGTCATGGCGGAATTGGTAGACGCGCTAGATTCAGGTTCTAGTCGGGGAAACTCGGTGGATGTTCGAGTCATCTTGACCGCAATTCATGTGTTATGCATTCTGGAGAAATGCATATTAACACGATCTCTCTTAAGCAAAATAAACTAAGCTACTGGATACGCACAACAATTGGGCCGTTATTGCTCATTCTTTTGTGCCCTCCTGCTGCGATGCTTATGTGGCATATCAACATCGTGAATGATGGATCTTTGCAAAATTTTCTCAGCCAAAGCTTTTCCATTCCCCATCTTTTTGGCTCCCTTCTCGCATGGAAAATGATCGCTGTATTTGCTACCACTCAATTAATCCTCATGAAAGCAATTCCCGGAAAAACTTTCCGAGGACCTGTCACGCCAAAAGGAAACATCCCAATTTATCAATCTAATGGCGTTGGCTGTTTTCTCATAACCGTTCTTCTTTTTTATCTATGCTCTTTCCGCTGGAATCTATTTTCTCCTACTATCATTTACGACAATTTTGGAGATCTCATAGGCTCTCTAAATATCTTCAGTTTACTCTTCTGCCTTTTTCTCTACTTCAAAGGGCGCAGGGCTCCTTCTTCTTCCGATTGCGGCGTGAGTGGAAATCCGATCTTTGATTATTATTGGGGGATCGAGCTCTATCCCAACGTTATGGGATGGAATCTTAAAATGTTTACGAATTGCAGATTTGGAATGATGAGCTGGGCAATTATTATCCTTTCCTTTGCGGCAAAACAATCACAACTCTACGGCCTTTCCGATTCGATGTTTGTAGCCGTGGCCCTCCAGCTTTTATACATCTTCAAATTTTTCATTTGGGAAACAGGATATCTTCGCTCCCTTGACATCATGCACGATAGAGCAGGCTTTTACATCTGCTGGGGCTGCCTTGTCTGGGTACCTGCAATTTATACATCCCCCATCCTCTACCTCGTCAATCACCCCAACCATTTAGGCCTCGTCGCCTACCTTATTTTTGCTCTTGGGATAGGCTCGATCCTCATCAACTATCTAGCCGACAGACAAAGACAAACAGTGCGCGCCACAAATGGCAACTGCACAGTCTGGGGTAAAAAACCCACCCTCATCACCGCCAATTACACCACCCAAGATGGAGAAAAAAGGCAAAACATCCTCCTAGCCTCAGGCTGGTGGGGAATTGCCCGCCATTTCCATTACGTCCCTGAAATCCTCGGCGCCCTCTTCTGGACCCTGCCTGCCCTCTTCACCAATGCCCTTCCCTACTTCTACGTCCTCTTCCTAACCGCTCTCCTCATCGACCGCACCCTACGCGACGAAAAACGGTGCGCCCAAAAATACGGCCCCGACTGGCTTACCTACTCCCAAAAAGTCAAATACAAAATCCTACCATACATCTATTAACTTAGGTTTCTTCAAATACCACCCTGTATTATATAAATTTTTTTAATAATTGAATTTCATTAAAAAATAGTATAAAATTAATCATAAAAAGTTAAAAAAGGATTATTTATGTCTTCTAACATAGAATTAAATAAAGACAGCCGATCTTCTTTCTTTGCTGCGTGTGGATTACCAGAAGCACCGTCTGACGATCAAATAAAAGAGAAAATTCAAGAATTTACAATTATAGCGGAAAGGTATTTATCCATTGCTGAAAAGTTCCGACAAAATACCGCCGGTGCCTGCCGGAAGGTGGATGCCTTACTTACGCAAAATAACGACATAAATCTGTTATCTCTATCGGCATGGGGATCAAGATATAGTTTATTAAATAATTTGAAATATTCTTTACTTCAATGTTGCGAAAAATCCTGTAAGATTTTTAAAATTATTATCAGCGGTCAAAATATAAATGAAATTAAATGGACTAATGATTGTCTTATTGACCATCTTGAAAAAGAATACCAAGACTCTTTTGATTGTTGTCATAAAGCAACAGAGATGTGGGGAGACGCAAATGGAAAGGTAGAATTTCTTACCCTTCGCCTTGGCAAAGCAAAATAACTTTCAACTGCTGTTTCTGGGTTTAACCTAGAAACGTCCAATATCCACCTAGACAACTTCCAACCACTTTCAATAAACCCAAACTTTTTATACTGTTCGTGCCAAAAATTTTATTTTCTTAAAATTCTAATTATCCTTAAGATTATTCCATGATTTTTTTCAGTGGCAATGCATTATTGATCTCGAATCTACCTAGCAATGTCTTTGAAGCCAGGTAGGAGATCGATTAGACCTAAAAACACCAACTTAAGCGAGCAAACATGTTAATTACAGATGAGATTAACGCAAAAGCGCAAAGTCGCGAAGACGCAAAAATAGAAAATATATTAGCAGCACTTGTCGTAGATGCGGCAATCGAAGTACATAGAACATTAGGTGGCCCAGGATTATTGGAAAGCTTGTATGAAGAGGCCTTATATCATGAGCTTAAATTACGAAATGTTTCAGTAGAGACACAAGTACAAATTCCTGTAATTTATAAAGGTTATACTCTCAGAAATCCCATGCGCCTTGATCTATTGGTAGGAGGCAAGCTGATTGTTGAAGTGAAGGCTACTGAACAAGACTCATTTACTCATAGAGCACAAGTCTTAACATACTTGCGCCTAACAAAGCTCAAACTAGGGTTGCTTTTGAATTTTGGACAGAAATTTCTCGGCGATGGCATAGAAAGGATTGTCAATAATTTGTAAAATTTTTGCGTCTTTGCGCTTTTGCGTCTTTGCGTTTAAACGTATGCAGCTTCTAAGTCTGTATCATATAGCTCGATGTTGCCATTGTCAAAACTGCGAGATTATTTTTACAACGCACTATATGACAAGATAATAAAACCTTATCTGGCAATTCATAAATCCTATTCTGTCAGATTATTTCAACTCATTAGTCTTCACTTATCTTGGATTCGTACCATGCTCGCAAAGCTAAAATGCTTTCGGAGAGCTTGGCGGCGACGGCTTGTTGGGCTTCTTTTTTCTCGAGGTGGGAGAAAGAGGACCAGAGGATGGGAGGGCCAAAGATACAGGCGGTTTTTCCAAAGAGTTTGGGGAATTTACGAGAGCGTCCCCAAATGTCAAAGGTGCCGTGAATATAAACGGGGATGATGGCAGTATTTGTGCGAGAAATGAGCATAGCAATACCAGGCTTAATAGGAGCGAGGGTATTGTCAGAGCTCCTTGTTCCTTCAGGGAAAAGAATCACTTTTTTTCCTTCTGACAGAAGAGCGCAAATTGTTTTAAATACCTTTGTATCGGAAGCATCTCCACTAACAGGATGGGCATTGAGCGAGCGGATATACCATCCAAAAAGGGGGTTTTTAAAAAGGGATTCTCGCGCAAGAAAATGGACCTCTTGAGGCCAAGAAGTAGAAACAATAGGAGGATCGAGAAAAGAAGTGTGATTGGCAGCAATGATTGCTCCCCCTTCGTAAAAATTCTCGAGACCATACACTTTGCAGCGATAGAAAATTTTGAAAAAAGCCCAAGCAAAAAAAAGTGTGATTCGATAAAGAAAAGACATCCCTTTAGATCTTTGTGCCCAAGCTGGTTTCATGGATATTTGGAGTGTTTATAGTTCAGGATTTTTTCTACCACTTGATCAATTGTTAGATCAGAGGTATCAATTTGCAACGCACCCTCTGGACATCTTAAAGGAGAGACTTCTCGGGTGGTATCCATGTGATCCCGTTGAATAATGTCGGCTAAAAGCTTTTCATAAGTGATTTCATATTTAGTTTCTTTAAGTCTTCTAGTCGCACGTATTTCAGGTCTTGCTGTTAGAAATATCTTCACCTCTGCATCAGGAAAAATAACTGTCCCCAAATCTCTTCCTTCAAAAACAGCATTCGCGTGTTTACCAAATTCTTTTTGTATCGGTCCAAGCGATTTACGCACAAACGGAAGAGCTGCCACTTGCGATACAAACCCATTTACTTCTTGAGAACGGATCTCTTTACTGACATCTACCTTATTTACAAAATACCGCTTATCTTTCGTAATTTCAAAGGTGAAATTTTTTAATATTTCTTCGATCCCCTTTGTGTCTTCAATTGAAATCGTATTTTCAAGCATCAAATACGTGACACCTCGATACATTGCTCCTGTATCAAAATAGACAAAGCCGAGGGCTTCTGCCACCCTTTTTGCCACAGTTGATTTACCAGTTCCTGCCGGTCCGTCAATAGTAATGATCATAAAATCCGTAAGTAACAATATAAGATAGGCGCAGTAAATAAGAGAGAATCAATCATGTCTAAAATTCCGCCAAGCCCAGGCAACTTGTTACTGTCCTTGAAGTCAGCATCTCTTTTAAAAAGAGATTCTGCAAGATCTCCAATTTGTCCAAAGATTCCCATGGCTGCACCTAAAAGAATAGCGTGTGGGCCTCCCATGGCAACGCTTAATCCGATAGCACAAACAAGGCCTGCAATCCCTCCCTCAACGGTCTTCTTAGGACTAAGAACAGGAGCCAGGCGATGTTTACCCCAAAGTCTTCCTACAAAATAGGCACCAATATCTGTGATTTTTGTCACAAGAAGAAGATACACTAACCACCATCTCCCATCTGTATAGAGGATATCTAGCATGAAACTTAAGGGAATTGCGATATAGCAGATCCCAAAAAATGCTGTGGCTACATTAGAAAGAGCATCTGTAGGTCTCTTAAAATGAACCAAAAATAAACCAACACCCGCAGCTATAAGAAGCACAAGAGGCATTGCCGTAAAATACACGCCAAAAATTTGTAAAACCCCAAAAGCAATCATCGTTTTTTTAGAGACATTAATCTCCTTTGCAAAACTCAAATTCGCGTATTCCCAAAGAGCTGTTGCACAAATCAGGGCAAATAGAAAAGTAATGACCACTTTCATGATCGGATTTTGTGAATAAGTAATTAACAAAAATACAATAACTACCAACACAAGAGAAACAAGTAACCTTTTATTTAAATCATATAAGTTCTTCATTAAACACCTAACCGCCTTTCCCTTTGTTGATATTCTGCAATTGCTTTTAATAATTCATTTTCATCAAATTCAGGCCATAGCACATCTGTAATATAGATTTCAGCATAAGAAATTTGCCAAATTAAGAAATTGCTAATCCTTTGCTCACCACTCGTGCGAATTAAAAGTTCAGGATCAGGCCACTTTGCTGTATCAAGATAACTAGAAATAACCTCTTCTGTGACCTCATCTTTTCCAATCTGCCCTCTTTCCACATCATTCATCAGAGAAGCAAAAGCTCTTCGTATATCGTCTCTTCCCCCGTAATTTATGGCAAGAACTAGTTCTATTACGTCTCCTCCCTTAGTCGCATCAATCGACTCTTCAAGGACTTTTCTCGTATTTAGAGGCAAAGGCGTTAAATCTCCAATTACATCTAATTTTACCCCTTGCTCCATCATCTCCTCTCTTTGCTGAGTAAGATAATGTTCAAAAAGAGCCATTAACGTATCAACTTCTTCATCAGAACGAGACCAATTTTCTGTGGAAAAAGCATAGACAGTCAAAACCTTTACCCCCTGCATAGCAGCAGATTTGACAATCTTAGAGAGGGTTTCAGCCCCTTTCCAATGTCCCATGTTGTAGGGCAAAAGATTTTCTTTAGCCCATCTACGATTCCCATCCATAATGATAGCGATGTGCTTAGGAACCTTCAATGTCATATCTTCTTTTATAAAATTAGTGGGCTTTGTGGCCTTCATAAAGTGCAAATAAATCCATGGTAAAAAATGTTTTCTCTCTCTCAGGCCCTATAGAAACAATGCTAATCGGAGTCTTGCATAACTCTTCAATCCGTCGCAAATATTTCTGTGCGTTTTCAGGAAGCTCTCCAAAGTGCTTACACCCTGTAGTGTCAGATTCCCATCCAGGCAACGTCTCGTATACTGGCTCAACTTGTGCCATATCTTCAACTATAGGAGGAATTGTAGACATTAAGGTATTTCCAAGTCGATAGGCATAACAAATTTTAATCAAAGAAAGCTTATCTAAGACATCTAATTTAGTAATAGCAAGAGAACTCGCTCCATTAAGACGCACCCCTTGTCTTACCAAAACCGCGTCAAACCACCCCATCCTTCTTTTTCGTCCGGTTGTCGTTCCAATTTCCCTAGCCACATGATGATCTAAAGAAAGGTCAGCCTCAGTTGGCATAGGGCCATTTCCTACCCGAGTCGTATAAGCTTTTACAACCGCCAATGTATGATCTATTTTTGTAGGGCCAATGCCCGCGCCTGCGCACACTCCAGAAGCAATCGTGCTGGAGGAAGTAACATAAGGATAGGTTCCAAAAGTGGTGTCTAAAAACGTCCCGTGAGCCCCTTCAAATAAAACATTTTTTCCACTGTCTAAAGCCTCTGAAACAGCAAGCTCCACATCAGAAACAAAAGGAGCTAGTTTTTCCCCTAAAGACACATATTGAGTATAAAGCTTTTCAAAGTCGATTTTGATCTCGTTACTTTTCATTGAAACGATAAATTTCAATTTTTCTTTTAATATGTCTTTTCTTACCAGTTCACACATCCGAATCCCTACCCGGTCTGCCCTATCAACATAGCAAGGGCCAATTCCCCGACCTGTAGTTCCAATCGCGTGAGCCCCTTTCTGCTCTTCGTGAAGTTTATCCAATTCTTGATGGTATGGAAAAATGACGTGTGCATAAGGAGAAAGATACAGCCTTCCCTCCAAAGAAATTCCGCGAGAGGTTAATCCTTCCATTTCTTTTAAAAGGACCGCCGGATCTATTGCTGTTCCCCCTGAAATATAACACTTTGCATGAGAATAAAGGATCCCCGATGGAATGAGGTGAAATCGGTACTCTTCCCCGTTAACAATAATGGTATGCCCAGCGTTATTTCCTCCTTGTGCACGTACAATGACTTGAGCTTTAAGAGAAAGAAGATCGATCATCTTTCCTTTGCCTTCATCACCCCATTGGATCCCTACAACAATCACGCTTGGCACAATCTCTCCTATTTTAAAGTTGCAATCATACCTAATGATTGGGTATTCTAGAAAGAAATTTAAAAACTTGGGATGATCATGGAAAAGCAAAAACGCTGGCAACTATTTCTCATTATAGCCGTAATTTTTTTGACAGTTTATAACATTTTACCCACCGTTTTTTTCTATTCAAAACCGCTTAAAAAGCCTATTGATGAAAAACGTTCTGCAACAATTTCTGAAACGATCGGCAGCAGAGTCAATAGCCTCGAATCAGATTCCATTAGCTGGTTGAAATCTTACTGCCATCTCGTGAACGTCAAACCTCAAAACATCACCTTTGATCAAAAACAGCCCGAATTTATCTCCCTTTCTTTTAAAGACACCAAAGATGCAAAAACCTTCAAAGATCACTTTGCAAGAGCTGGAGCTTTAATTCCCTTTGTACCAGCTCAGCTTAGCCTCTATAACTCGACCGACAAAACAGTCGTTGTCCAAAGAAAAATCCCTGTTCATTTTGAAAATGGGCAGTTAAGCCAAGTTTTCCAGTTCTCCCCAAAATTTACCGATAAAGGACAGATCACAGACCTTTACCGCGCTCTTATTAACGATAGAGCATTGGAACTCGGTGTTTCCTTAGCTGGAGTCAGTGAAAATGCTCAAATGCTTCAAGCGGCTCTTTCAGATAATCAAATGATCCTTCCCGCTTGTCAAAATATCCTTAGTTTTACAAAAGCATTTGGAGAAACCTCCCCCCTTTCCCAACGGTATTTTGCAAGCTTTACACAAGATGATATCAGCAATAAATCAGGGGCAGTAAGACAGTTCACAGCAGCTGTTGACGATTACAAAGACCAACTGAAAATGGAAAGAGTGACTCTCGAACAAACAGGTAGAGAGCTCAAAGCAAATGGAGAATTTCTAGATCCTACACAACAACAGAGACTCGACATCTTGTCTTCCCAAGAAAACACTCTCAATCAAGCTTCGATCATTCTTAAAAATCACGCTTCCCTCTTTGCTTCTGGAAAAGCACCTCTCACGTTTGCAGAGATGGCCACTTTTCTTCAAGAAAAAGGCACTCTCCCTTTAAACGGAAGGAACCCCTTTATTGAACAAATAGCAATCGACCTTAAAAATGAAAAAATTTATTTGAAGCCTTACGCAGGGATTGATCTCAGCTCGCAACAATTATATAACACGATAGCAACAGCTTCGAGCATTTCAGGAGAAACAATTGTTCCCCTTGCAAACCATTTTGAGGTTTCCCTTAGCAAATTGCAAAATAGCAAAAGCTTTTTAGCTATGAGACTTGGGCAAGTAGCACAAAAAGAAACGGCTCAGCTAAAAGAGACCATTGCTAAAACATGGCATCCAGAGCACCCTGATCTAGTACAAAATTCCTTCCCTGTTTGGGATTATGAGACCTATCAAACCCTTTCTCCCGAACAAAAACAATTAGGCCTCCTTATTTATGCACCTGCAGTGAATTCTAAGATCCCTGCAAAAGGGTTCAGAATGAGTTCCATCTACATCGTAGCTAAAGGGGTCGACAAAATTTTGAGTGCAGTGCAAGCAGCTCCAGATTCTCCTGAAGCAAAACAATTCATGACCGACTTCAATGAGCTTCAAAAAATTCTTCAAAACAACGGATTTTTTGGCTACAGAGCTGCAGCTTATGCATTTTCTCCAGAATATGCTTCCGACTTTATCTTTGAACAAGAAAACTATTACCAAACAATTCTAAAAGCTACACGGGAAGATTTTTCAGTTCATGGCACCAAGCGGTACGCAATCCTTGAATTTACTGATGTGGAACAAAGAATTCTTACAGAAAATAAAATCGACAATCGGATTCATGAAGATCTTTTAAAGTGGAGAGACGATTACAGATCTGCGCAGCTCGATATCAAAGGGGTGTCCCATTATGATGTCCCAGCTCCTACAAAAAATGCGTTCCTAAGCAACTTAAAATTGAGCACCATTAAATACTTCCGAGGAGATGATCGAAAAGTCCTCCATTGGGGTCTTGACCTCTCTGGTGGAAAAACCGTTCAAATTGAACTTAGAGATCATAATAACCGCGTTGTCAAAGATCCTATAGATATCAAAGAAGGGATGAACGAACTCTATACTCGCGTCAATAAAATGGGGGTCTCTGAAGTTAACATCAGACAAGAAGGGCACACAATCACGCTTGACTTCCCAGGATCTCAAGGGCTGTCAGCTTCAGAACTCGTAAAAGCCTCTTCGATGTTCTTCCACGTCGTTAATGAAAAATTTTCTTCTACAAATGAGAATCTCAAAGATCCTGTGAACCGCTTCCTGCAAGATGTTTGGAATGAAGCTGTGATCACGAATAAAAAAGATCCTGAACAGATCAATCTCATTGCTTGGAAACAGATCCACGGCGACTCGATGGATGAAGAGGTAGTCCAGCCGCGTAGCGAAGCTGCTAAAATTCTTTATGCGCAAGGATTGAGACTTGCAAATCCGATTGAGACCAATGGAAGCAACACCTTTAACGATACCTCGTCCAAAATTGGAGTTCTCCGTGGAGAGAACTTTGCAGATTGGCACGGGCAAACAAATCCTTTGATGATCGTTTTCCGCAATTTTGCACTTGAGGGCGCTAATCTTGAAAACGTTCGCGCTTCCTATGATCCATCAAAAGGAAACTACCTCTCTTTTGGAATCAAAGGTGCCTACACAACAAAGCTCGGCCAGAAAATGAGTCCTCGTGACGACATTTCCGCTTGGACAACTGCGTTTTCTAAAGAGAAAATCGAAGGAACCACTAACGCCACCTATACTCAAGGTAGAGGATGGAGAATGGCAGTTATATTAAACGGAACGATCATCAGCGCACCTACGTTGGATTCTCCGCTAAGAGACAGTGCCATGATCACAGGAAGTTTTACACAACGTGAGATCAATCAACTAGAATCTGATTTAAAAGCTGGGTCATTAACATTTACTCCTCATATTCTTTCAGAAAAAAATGTCAGCCCAGAACTTGGATCTCATGAAAGAAATCTCGGTATTTTGGCAACACTCATCGCTCTTGTACTCGTGATCATTACAATGTGTGGCTATTACCGTTTTGCAGGACTAGTTGCATCGGTTGCTCTCATCTTTAATCTTCTCATCATGTGGGCAACATTGCAAAATTTGGGAGCCGCTATGACCCTTGCGGGCCTTGCGGGGATCATCTTAACAATGGGAATGGCAGTTGATGCAAACGTCCTTGTTTTTGAAAGGATTAAAGAAGAATTTGCAATCAGTGGAAGAATTGCGTCTGCAATTAATACCGGCTATAAGAAAGCATTTTCTGCAATTATCGACTCTAACCTTACCACGATCATTGCAGCAGTCATTCTTCTCCATTTCGATTCAGGTCCTATTAAAGGATTTGCTGTCACCTTGATCATTGGTATCGTCTCATCGATGTTTACATCCCTCTTTATGACCCATTATTTCTTTGCTGGATGGGTGAAAAATCCTGCGAACAAAGAACTCAAGATGATGCACTTGATTAAACCCTCCTCTTTTAACTTCTTAAAACACACGAAAAAAACTGTGATGTTGACCACTATTGTCATCATCATAGGTGGCTTTTTCCTAGTCTCTCAGCGCCATACCATTTTTGGTATGGACTTTACAGGAGGCTATGCAGTTACTCTTGATCTCGAAAATGGCAACAGAGAAAAAGTGGAACAAGCTCTAGAAAAACAGGGAGTGAAACCACAAGATTTCCAAATTCGTGAACTGAGTTCTCCAACAAACATCAGAATTTTCATCAAAGAAATTCCAAGTACTAACAGTTCCAAAAGCGAGTGGGCAGTTCATGCACTCCAATCTTCAGGACTAAAAATCGCTCCTAGCTCTTTAGTAAATTTAGATAAAAACTGGACAGATGTGAGTGGGCAACTCTCTGATACGATGAGAAAAAATGCAGCTATTGGCCTTGGAATTGCCCTCATGTGCATTTTAATCTACATCACCTTTCGATTTGAATTTGCCTATGCATTAAGCGCAACGATCTGCTTAGCGCACGACGTACTCTTTACGGTTTGCGTTTTAGGAATACTAAACGCCCTAAAAGTACCCGTTCAAATCGACCTTAATACTGTAGCAGCATTGATGACAATCGTCGGATACTCATTAAATGATACCATTATCGTCTTTGATAGGATCAGAGAAGATATGAAAGCGATGAGAAAGTCCTCCCTTTCTACGATTATCAACCATGCCTTGAACGTCACGCTCAGCCGAACAACGCTTACCTCTGGAACAACCCTGCTTGTGCTTATTCCTCTTATTGCATTGGGAGGCAGCACAGTCTTTGGTTTTGCACTCGTCATGGCAATCGGTGTGATTTTTGGAACCCTCTCCTCACTATTTATTGCAGCTCCCCTCATGCAATATTTTTATGAGAAGCAACTACAAAAAAACCAAAGAAACCACCAGAAGCCTATCGTGCTTGATTAAAAAAGTAGAAAGAAGATCGGGCACGCACGCGGGCACGGGCACGGGCGCGAAAGAAAGAGGGAAAAAGAGAACTGAGTTCCTTCTTTCTTTCGTGCCCGTGCCCGTGCCCGCGTGCGTGCCCGATCTTCCCTCTTCTCCCTTTCTTTCTTCTTGATTCAATTGTTGTTTTCATGCGTAATGAGAAGTATGAATAACATGGAAATATACAATGCAACCCCAAACCCCCAAGGAAACCCATTGGGTATACCCCAAGATCGATGCCTCTTGGACAAAAGAGATCATAGATGAATTTAATATTCATCCAGTTACAGCCCAAGTTTTAGCATCTAGAGGATTCGATTCCCTTGATGATATACACGATTATTTATATGCGAAACTTCCTGATCTATTAGATCCGGCCCTGTTTCAAGATATGAACAAGGCTGTAAATAGAGTATTTGATGCTATAAACAATCAAGAAAGCATCTTAATCTATGGAGACAACGATGTCGATGGAATCACAGGAGCGTCCCTACTCACTGAATTTTTACGCCATCTCGATGCGAGCGTCTTTTTCTACATCCCAAATCGAAACTCCTTAAAACAAAGCGTCATGCTAGACGCTTTAGATTATGCATTAAAAAACAACTGCAAGCTCATCATTACAGTAGACTGCGGGATCACCTCTGCTGAAGAAATCGCAGAAGCCGTAAAGCAAAAAATCGATGTGATTATCACCGACCACCATGAACCCACTGCAAAACTTCCCCACTGCATTGCCACATTAAATCCAAAATTATTAAATAGTACCTATCCGAATAGAGATATCACAGGAGTTGGCGTCGCCTTTAAACTTGCCCACGCAATCACAAACGCTCTCATCTCCAAAAACGAAATCTCCGCTACAAAAATCGATCTTAAAAGATACCTCGATCTTGTCGCATTAGGTACCATTGCAGATATGGGATCCCTTCTCAAAGAAAACAGAGTTCTTGTGCGCTATGGCCTCAAGCAACTGCGCAAAACCAAAAGAATTGGCCTCATCAAACTTTTCACAGTGTGTGATCTCAAATTAGGTGATATTTCCACCATAGACATCGCCTCAAAAGTGGCACCGAGATTAAATAGCTTAGGAAGAATTGCAGACCCTACAAAAGGGGTAGATCTCCTTCTTATCAGAGACCCTATTGGGGCAGAGGAACTAGCCAAAGAGCTTGATTTGAATAATATGGAAAGGCAAAAAATCGAAAGAAGAGATTCTGATGATATTGAACAATACATACTCAATAATCCTCATATTCTCAAACATAAAGCGATTATTCTTCATTCCCATAAATGGCATCCTGGGATCATCCCCATTATCACCGCAAGAATCACAAAACAGTATAACCGCCCAACAATCGTCATTTCGATCGATCAGGGAGTGGGCAAAGGTTCTATCCGAACAATCCGAGAATTTCCTCTTTTGGCAGTGCTTAAAGAACATGCAGATCTTCTCATTAACTTCGGCGGCCATGATTTTGCCGCAGGACTGACCATCAAAGAAGAAAATATTGAAAAATTCAAAGAACGGTTCCTAGCTTCCGCTGATAAGCGGCTAAAAGAGCAAGATATCCAAACAAAGCTCCATCTTGATGCAAATATCCATTTTAAAGACCTTACCTTCGATTTTATGGAGTCTCTGAGCCTTTTAGAGCCCTATGGCAACGAAAACCCAGCTCCGGTGCTCTACTGTGATGCCAAACAAATTTGGCCTCCAAAAGTGGTCGGAAAACTCCATTTAAAGCTTTATTTAGAACAAAACGATAGACACCTAGAGGGAATAGCCTTTGGCATGGCAGACCGCAAATCCCAGCTTACCAAAAAAAACCTGATCCTCCATCTTGCTTTCACACCTTACGTCAATAATTTTCTTAATAAATCCAGCATCCAGCTTCAAATTAAAGACTTTAAAGTTAAAGAATAAATTAGAAAACCGGTAACGAGCTCGGTGACGGTATCGGTCTCGAAAGAAAGAAATCTGAAGCCTTTCTCTCTTGTAGCCCAA
>Ga0206905_10097_pt1 | contig 24735 bp, 19 predicted proteins | sample Alteio_BWOrgHeat_43_FD_152940 | JGI IMG/M metagenome (GOLD analysis project Ga0206905, IMG submission 152940) | Enriched cells from forest soil in Barre Woods Harvard Forest LTER site, Petersham, Massachusetts, United States -... | ecosystem: Environmental > Terrestrial > Soil > Temperate forest >...
TGCTGCTGATGTCGTGGTTCAAATCTTTGGAACTGATTCGTTTGGTTTGATCTTTTGCCATAATGTTATTTATTATGGCAGCGAAAGTAGGACAGTGGATTCCCTGCTCACCGGCTTATCTATTATATGGCAGGATTACTTAGTAAAATGCATTAATTACTGAGTAAGCTCCAATTCTATGTCGTACTTAGTGGTACGTTCTTCATAATCAGACCAATTATGTGCAACGACGGCTAGATTAGATCTCACCATAATTAACTTCGTTGAAGTGGAAGATATATTCGTTCTCATGACCTGTACTTTCGTCATATTTATAACCAAGTAGGTCATAGCGTGACTAATTATCGCATAAGTTCAACGGTTTAGGTTATAATTGATGATGCAAGACACTAACTTAGACTTCGTAAATCGAAAGTAGTGTGGTTATCGTTAAAGTATAATTTCATTTAACTCATGCGCTTTTCAGTTCAATCATTAGTTTTTATACTAACTCTACAGGCAACAATAATAAATGCCCAAACGCAAGACAGTATTCCTTCTGTTAAAATTGGCTGGCAGGTTTGGATGGTGAAGAATCTAAATGTTGATCATTTCGCCAACGGTGATCCTATTCCTCAGATGAGAACAGCTGCAGAATGGAAAAAGGCATCTGATGAAGGAAGCCCGGCTTGGTGCTATTATAATAATAATCTATCCAATGGAGAAAAGTGTGGTAAACTTTACAACTGGTGGGCTGTACATGACACTCGGGGCCTTAAACGCCGAGTGGAGTTTTCATAATATTATTCTGGCGAGCAAAGATCAGGTGAAAGCGCAGTTTGGCAAAGACAGTAATGAACTGCATTCGATGGGTATCAAAAAGTCTTCAGAGTATAAAAAACGCGCCTCAAAAAAGAAGGCATCAGCAGTAAGATAATCTCAGGGCATAGCCGGATGAACTCCTCTACAAAAAGAATAAGTCATGCTCTCTCGGGTTGGCTTATTCTTTCAAATGTATCTTATACTACTTATGGCCAAGCGCATCAAAGTGTTTCTCAACATGATACCACAACTGCCCTTGCAATAAAGACCAGAGTTGTTACAGACTATAATAGAGATGATGTTGACAGGAAAACAAATTCACCCAACAGGAAGTCAACCGAAGGCAGGATACTGAAGAGAATAAATAATCATACCGTGAGAACGCATTCCTTTAGCGAAGGGGTGCTTTACAAAATCAAAGATATTGGCCGCGGTCTTAAAGACATCTGGGAAGCAAGCAAATATGTAAAGGGCGAAGGATATAAGGAAAGCTTTGGAATATTTACATCTGAAGGATTATTGGTCTTACCTAATAAAGAAAATGGGGAAGACAATCCCGTAGGAAGCTTCAAATTCTTAAGTTCTATCATTAACGAAATGCAGTCTAAGGTAATCTTCAATGGCGAAGAGCTTGAGATTTTGGGAATAGTACATACACATCCTGATTCGGGAGGGAAGAGCGAACATACGCCATATAGTCAGTCACGTTTTGAATGGAATTGGACTAAAAGCAAAATAGGCAACTACGTTATCGCAATTGATGGCATCTATCATGCTCAGCCAGATTATTTAACAAGTGACTGGATCGGATATAGAAAAGAATCGACCTACAAATTAATAATAGATAAATATTTAAAGATCGCTTCTTCACCAGAAAATTAAGTTTACTACCGACAATTCCCATTTGATTTATAGCAAATAAACTATTTATGGAACTGCAAAGGGTTCAACTTTTAATGAAAGGGGGTACAAAAACTACCGTATTTAGTTTGCTTATTCTTTTCATTGTTGGTTGTAACAACATAGACAGGGAGCGACAGAATATGAATGAAATTAGACCAAGCGAACAAGCTAAGGACCCCAACATGAATCCTAAACTAACGATCACCGATCCAAAGTTTGCCATAATCGAATTTGAAATTCTAAATTTTAATCATAGTGTAGCTATGCCAATGATGAGCAATGATAATTATCCAGCGCCTGCTGATCGGCCAATACTTCAGGATATGTCAGTCAATTACAGTGCTAACACATTCAGCCCGCTTCTTAATCTGCTCTGCGTCAAAGGTCAACCGATTGAGCAAATAGATTTGAGTTATAAATATGGAAGTTCAAACGATAGCAAGGTAGTAATCGCCAAAGAGTTGACAACATGCAAATATGTGTTTAAAGAATGTTTGATTAGTTCTGTTAGTATCGGCGGAGGTGGTGACACACCAATCGAATCCTTGACTTTTTCTTTTAAAAGTATCGAATGGATACACATCACGTCCAAAAATAAAGTGACTACCGCTAAGTGGCCCACCGATAACTAAAATTCACTTTCGATGTCCTCACTTAAATGAAGTAACGGTTTACTTCGGATATAAATTAACAATCAACATGTAACTAAAGAAATATGGGAATTATGGCAACGTATTGTGCTGTTTGCGGAGCACCTGTTAATCATGATCATTATATAGAAGAAAATCAGGAGGAGTTCCCGTTTGAAAATGGATATCAGTGGCTTACCCAGGTAGTTGGTCTTGGTATAAGATCAGCCACACACGGCATTGTTGACGACAATGAATTTATTGATCAAAGAAGAAAAAAGCGAGCTGTTGGAGATGGATTGAATAGCGACGGAGAAAACATTATTACCGTTCACAAGAATTGTTGGGAGCTGGCCGGGAAACCGTCTTCTCTTAAAGCTATTCCCACTCACTATTTTAGAAATGTCAATGAGCCTGACGAATATGGGGCTATTTGGTCTCATCCATGGGAGCAAATAAGTAAGTATATGAATCAGCTGTTTGATTTTCATCAACTGATAAAAGACAATATGCTGTGGATGATTGAAGATCCGATAAGTGATAAGGGCACCCCAAATAAGGAAAGGATTTTAATGATTCTTTCAGGCACATTCGTCTATCGGATATTAAATGGAGTAAATATTGAAAACGTAAAGCAAGTACGGCAGATCATAGCGGATGGACAATGGAATAAAGTCATCGAAGCAGATAATTATTCTCAGTATAGGGAAGGTTTGGATCGCTTCGATAAAGCTGCTTATCCCGAACTGGTGACTATCGAGAAACCGTATCTCTCAGGAATGTCGGCCTCATTAACAATCAGTCTTTTAGAGGAGTTTCTTAATACAATAAGATTTCATCTAGAGTTGAAAGAAGAGGCCATCTTAGTATCGGTGACACTTGTAAAAAATAGTTGCACTTATCTCCTGTATACAAAGAATAGCAAAAGTGCGCTCCATAAGATACAGTCATTGGCTGAGATTGATTCACCACTTCCTTCTAAAATAACAACTCTGCCAGATCCAGACTGGACTAGGTTTAAGTATTGAGCTCTTGCGTAGCCTTACTTCAACACCGCAATGGTTCGTGTCCTCACGAACCTTAAGAATTAAAATTTGAGTCCTTTCTAATCCGAATTGAAGCCTTAAAAAGTAAATGTGTAAACACTTAACTGATCAGAGTCGAAAATCATTCATAAAACTTGGGGAATTATACTTCTGGACTGCTACAATCAACAAGTGGCAGTACTTATTGAAAGATGATAAATATAAACATGTAATAATCAATTCACTGGAGTATTTGAGCAACACGGATAAAATTGATGTGTTTGCCTTTGTCATAATGCCCAACCATATTCATTTGATTTGGAGGTTAAACGCTTACAATGGAAAGGAAACGGCGCAGGGTTCATTCTTAAAATTCACTGCACATCAGTTTAAGAAGATGTTGACAAAAAAAGACGATGCTTTATCAAATTATGCGGTGGATGCATCTAACAAGGATTATGAATTCTGGCAAAGGGATTCACTGGCAGTCCATTTGTATACAAGAAGAGTTGCTTATCAAAAGCTGGATTATATTCACCATAATCCTGTAGCCAAACAGTTAGTAACTGATCCTTGTGCTTACAAATATTCGACAGCAAAGTATTATGAGTGCGGGGTCAAAGATTTTGTGTTTATTAAAGATTTGAGGGAGGAGTTTTAAGGAGCGGATTCGTGGAGACACGAACCTAGGTCAAATGAAGACATCAAATCCAGGTTTTGGAAGTTCTCTGGGAGCAAGTTCGCGGAGGCACAAACCTGGGTCATTCATAAAACTTGGGGAATTATACTTCTGGACCTGTTACTATCAAAACCGCAATGGTTCGTGTCCTCACGAACCTGAAGAATTAAAATTTGCGCTTGAAGTAGTGGTTCGTGGAGACACGAACCCGGGCCGCAGGGGAATTATACTTCTGGACCTGTTACTATCAACACCACAATGGTTCGTGTCCTCACAAACCTGAAGAATTAAGATTTGCGCCTGAAGTAGTGGTTCGTGAAGACCCGAATCCGGGCCGCAGAAGAATATTTGATCTATCCCCAACCTTACCTAAATTGCCTTAGGGCATACCGGCAAACTACTATAGATTAATACTAAGTTGTTCACACTATACGTTGATAATCAAGTAGACGGTCAAGACATTGCAATACTTGTTCGCAGCGTTGCATTTTCGAACACATTCGTAACCTTTTGTTCGGAGTTGAGTAGAGTATTAAATAGACACCCAACAACCCACCTATGTTCTTCAATTACATTCTCATTACACTACGGAACCTCAAGAAGCAACGCCGGTATGCTTTGGTCAATGTAATTGGCCTTGCCATCGGGCTCGCCTCTGCCCTGTTCATTCTTTTGTATGTACAAGACGAACTTACCTTCGACCGCGCCCATCCGTACTCCAACAAAACGTACCGTATAGGCTACCGGCTCGAATTTCCTAATGGTGACATCGAAACATATCCCGCTTCGCCTGCTGGATGGGATAATTACATTAAAGACAATTATGCCGGTGTAACAAACATCACCAGCTTTACTTCTACAGGCATGCCCACGAGCATTACGTATCAGCCCAAGGATAAGATAATACTTACAGAAGATATAGTCTGGGCCGAAGCCGATTTCAACAAAATCATTTACCTACCGATGACGAAAGGGAATCCGGGCTTTCCTCTAAAGGAAGTCAACAGCATGATTCTTTCTGAGAGCGCAGCGCGTGTGCTATTCGGCGATGAAGACCCGATCAACAAGCAAGTGACATTATCTCATACCTATATGACCAACGGGAAAAAGGTTGAGCTTACAATTTCTGGTGTCTACAAGGATTTGCCTTCCAATGTCCACGTCAGGCCTAAGTATATAGTCAACATCCTCTCGCTAAAACCATTTATCAAAGATCTTGAGCACCTGCTTGTTTCCTCCATGGGCGATGGCAATAACAATTTCTGGACAGAGAGTTTTTTTGTGATTAACGATGACCATCAGATACCAACAATACAGAAGGACTTACAGAAGCGCGCTAACGCCATTATTGCGAAATTCAACTTGCAGTTTAAATTCAAGCCGATCATTCGCAAGATCACCGATGTCCACTTCGATCAGGATATTGATTGGGCTATCCGTCACAAAGCCTCCGACAAAAACTACATCTATGTCTTCATCACAATCGCCATCTTGATCTTAATTGTAGCGTGTATCAACTACGTGAACCTCTCTACTGCGAAATCGGCATCGCGTGCGAAAGAAATAGGACTGCGTAAGACATTCGGAGGCATCCGTATGCAATTGTTCAATCAGTTTATGACGGAGTCTTTCATTCTTGTCCTTATTGCTACACTTATAGCCGTATTGCTTGTGGTAATCCTTACACCGCAGTTCAATACCCTCACGGGAAAAACATTTTCGTTCTCCAGTCTTTTCAATCCTACGATGCTAGAGATCATTGCGGGCACGGTGGTCGTCGTTACTGTATTGGCCGGAAGCTATCCGTCATTCTTTGTTTCAGGATTTCAGCCGGCAACGGTATTAAAAGGGAAGTTTGCATTCCGAAAGGGTTCGAATCTTTTCCGCCAGTCTCTTACAACAGTGCAGTTTATAGTTGCGGTCACACTGCTCACCGGAACAGTAATTGTAGTGAGGCAGATGAACCTGATGAGGAACTCTAAGCTTAATGCAGCAGGAAAGCAGATTCTATCAATCAGGTATGGAGGATTTACCGGACCGGCAACGGATGGAAAATATCTGGCGTATAAAAATCTCGTAACACAAGATCCGGAGATCGAATCGATGACGCTGGCCAACCACCTGCCTCGTCTTGACTTCTTCGGTTCAATTAACATGCGCATGCAGTTTCCCGATATCAGCGATGAGCAACACGAATGGTTTCAGCTTAACGGAGATTATGATTTCCCTAAAACATTTAAACTTAATATCATCGCCGGCCGAGACTTCGATACTAAAAGCGTAGCAGACTCTAGCGCCGTCTTACTTAATGAATCTGCTGTGAAGGCACTTCATCTTACTGCAGCAGAGATGGTGGGGAAAACGATTATCCGACCAGCCTATGTTATGGGTTACAACCAGCGAGACTCAACTCGCAAACCTGTGACGGGCCATGTCATTGGCGTTGTCGAAGATTTCCCATACAAGTCGATGCATAAAAAGATAGATCCTCTCGCTATATCACCAAAGCCTCACAGCGAAGACCGGATTATTCACGTGCGGCTGCCGGCAGGAAAGATGGGCGAAAAGATAGCGATGCTTGAGAAGCAATGGAAGGCAGTTTACCCAGGCTTTGGCTTTGATTATTGGTTTATCGATCAAGAGTTTGGAAGGATGTATGAAAACGAGACCAAGATTGCAGAGCTGACAGAGAAGTTTTCGGCACTTGCAATACTTATAACCTGTGTGGGGCTTTATGGCCTTGCAGCCTTCATCTCAGAGCAACGCACAAAGGAAATAGGGATTCGCAAGTCGTTAGGTGCGAGCAATGTTCAAATCTTGAAGCTACTGCTGAGTGTTTTTGCTAAGTTGCTGGTGATCGCCTGCGTAATTGGCATTCCGATAGCTTACTATGTCTCGAGCCAGTGGCTGCAAGGCTTTGTCTACAGAACAAGTACTTCGGTGTTTGTCTTTGCGGGTGCTGTTGGGCTTATCGCTGCCATAACGATCATTACCGTAGGGTACGAGTCATTAAAAGCATCGCTGGCGAATCCAGTTGATTCGCTGCGGAGAGAATAGGATTCATTAATAGTGAGTGAATTACTGATCAGGCCTGTTCCAGAATCAATCGGGTCTCTTCCAGATCAAGTTCGTATTCAATCTTCCGCACCGCTTCTTCGCTGATTGCGCCTTCTTTGTGCATATCGTTAAGCACGGAGCGCTCCACTTGAATGATTTCCTTCTGAACACGATGAAAATCGCTCACCTGGTCCGCACTTATCTTTCCAGCCGTCTCCCCCTTCCGTATCCGCTGAATCCGGATTTCATATTTTGTTTTGACTTGGTTAAGGACCTCATCGCTTAGCCCTATCGAGTAATTCTCTTCGATATGCTCGATTACTTTGGTGACAATCTTTAATCGGGCTTGCTGCTCTTCTTGAAGTTCTTCTTCGCTCGGTTTGATACCTAACCATTTTACAAGGTGAGGAAGTGTAATTCCTTGGATAACAAGAGTCGCAAAGATTACTGAGAAAGTGAGGAAAATAATCATATCCCGGTTAGGGAAAGGAAGGTTGTTTAAGGTGATTGGCAGAGCCAAAGCTGCAGCCAGCGAAACCACTCCGCGCATACCACTCCACGCGACAATTGTAACTGTCCGTGGATTCGGGCGCGGCTCGCGCTCTCGTATGCTTTTACTGAGCCATCGCGGCAAGTATGTTCCGGGATAAACCCAGATAATCCTTAAAACTATCGTAGCTATGCTGATGATGGCCGCGTAGAATAAAAGCGTGAGAAATGAATGATCCTGAATGTGTCGTAAAATGACTGGCAACTGCAAGCCTATTAATATAAAGATCAATCCATTCAGAATAAAGATTACAGTCTCCCACACAGAGAATGCATTGAGCCTCGACTGATGCTTGAAAATGGCGGAGGAGTTCCAGCTCAAAAGCAATCCGCACGAAACCACCGACAATACACCGGAGACATGAATTTGCTCGGCGAGAAGGTAAGCTGTGTATGGCGCTATGAATGTAAGCGTAGTGTCGTTGATAGGGTTATCCGGAGTGATTTGGTGAATCCATTTAAACAACTGTCCGAGAACAAGTCCGCAAAGTATGCCAACAATAGCTACATAAAAGAAATTGAGACTTGCCAGCCAGAAGATAAACGTTCCGGACGCCGCAGCCGCAATTCCGTACCGATAAGCAATCAGGCCTGTGGCATCGTTCACCAAACTTTCGCCTTCCAAAATTGTGATAACTCTTCGTGGTATCCCCAGTCCTTTGGTAGCAGCTGTTGCCGCAACGGCATCCGGCGGAGAAATAATAGCACCCAGCACAAAAGACTCGGGCCAGCCAAACCCGGGAATAAAATAATGAGCCACTACAGCGACTAACGTAGTGGTAAACAATACACAACCGATAGCCAACAAACTTATAGCTCTACTCGATGCTTTAAAGTCGGGCCATGAGGTACTCCATGCTGCAGAGTAAAGTACCGGTGGAAGAAAAAGCAAGAAGATTACATCAGGATCAAGTGTTATCGCTGGAAGCCCCGGGACAAGACTCACTGCTATTCCTACCAGCACCAACAATATCGGGTAAGGGATTTTGACACGATCGGCAACTTCTGCCAATGCTGTGATAATGGCTAATAATATAATGACAACGGTAATGTTCTGCATAACTAAATCCCTAAACTCCAATTTGTAAAAAAACATTCAAACCCTAGCAATCTGCTATTTCAAAGAATAAGACTTTGATTGAACTTTTTTGATACTTTCATGGTACTAAGTGCTAATGAAAGTTGCCCTCTCGCGAAAGGAACATTTTAATGCTGCCCACCGGCTGCATAATCCCGCCTGGAGCGATGAAAAGAACAAGGAGGTCTTTGGCAAATGTAATAACCCGCACTATCACGGCCACAACTATGAGTTTATCGTAACGCTTATTGGCGACCCCGATCCCGACACTGGCTATGTCTTCGATCTGAAGTTGCTTAGCGATCTGATCAACGAGAGTGTTATCAAACACTTTGACCATAAAAACCTTAACTTAGATACTGTTTACTTTAAAACTCTCAACCCAACAGCCGAAAACATTGCCATGGTGATATGGCGGATATTAAGGCAGCACATCGACAACAAATACGAACTGAAAATCAAATTATATGAGACAGAAAGAAATAGCGTTGAATATCCAGCCCATTAAGCCACTGGGTTTTGATGAAGACGAAGATCATCCGATCACTTCGTATGATACGCCTTTGCGGGAAGACGCATTCCTTCTATCAGACGACGAGAAAATCGAAAAGATCGAAAGTCATTTTCGGGAGATTATGACCACACTTGGTCTTGACCTCACCGACGACAGCCTGAACGGCACACCAAAAAGGGTTGCCAAGATGTTTGTGAAAGAAGCTTTTAGCGGACTGAACCCTGCCAACCGACCTAACACCAGACTCTTTGAAAATAAATACAAGTATGACCAGATGCTTGTAGAAAAAGACATCACCTTTTACTCTCATTGCGAGCATCACTTCGTTCCCATTTATGGCAAGGCTCATGTTGCCTACTTCTCCTCGGGCAAAGTTATCGGTCTAAGTAAGATCAACCGGTTTGTTCAGTTCTTTGCCAAAAGACCTCAAGTACAGGAACGACTGACTGTGCAGATAGGAAAAGAGCTGGAGCGCGTACTCAATACAACTGATGTCGCCGTAGTCATCGATGCTAACCACATGTGCGTTGCTTCACGGGGCGTTGGCGACACCAACAGTAAAACAGGCACAGCTTACTTCTCGGGGAAATTCAGGGATGAAAATGTGAAGCGCGAGTTTTTGAATTACATCAACACCAAATAGGTTTTTCAAATAGCAGGTTCTCAGTACCTTTGTGGCCTGCCCATGAAAAAAGTCGCTTTTTATACGCTAGGCTGTAAGCTGAACTATTCAGAAACATCTACCATTGCCCGTAAATTTGAAGAAAAAGGCTATCGCAGAGTTGAATTCACAGACAGTCCCGATATTTTCATAATCAATACGTGTTCCGTTACTGAAAATGCAGACAAGAAATGCAGTAAGGTTGTTCGCGAAGCCCGCGCTATTTCCCCGAATGGGTACGTTGCCATTATTGGCTGTTATGCTCAGTTGAAACCGAAAGAAATTGCAGAAATACCCGGAGTAGATGCTGTGCTTGGTGCATCTGAGAAATTCAGGCTCATGGAGTTGCTCGATGGCTTTGAGCGACCGGAACAGACCAAAGTATTTAGTTCAGAGATCGGTGAAGTAAAAAACTTCAATACCTCGTATTCCTTATTTGATCGCACACGCACCTTCTTGAAAGTACAGGATGGCTGTGATTACTCCTGCACGTTTTGCACAATTCCATTGGCCCGCGGTAGTAGCCGCAGCGACAGCATACAAAACATTGTAAAAACAGCTAATGAAGTAGCCAAAACCGAAGTAAAGGAAATTGTACTCACGGGAGTGAATACCGGTGATTTTGGCTTGCAAAGTGGAGAACGCAAAGAACGCTTTCTTGACCTAGTCAAAGCATTAGACAAGGTAGATGGAATTGAGCGTTTCAGGATCTCATCTATTGAACCAAACCTGCTGCATGACGAAATCATCGAATTCGTGTCAGAATCAAAACGATTTGTCCCTCATTTCCATATCCCGCTCCAGTCAGGATCTAATAAGATATTGAAACTCATGCGAAGGCGCTACCAGCGTGAGCTATACACGGCCAGAGTTGAAAAAATAAAGTTGGTGATGCCGCACGCCTGCATTGGTGTAGATGTCATTGTAGGCTTTCCAGGTGAAACTCATGAGGATTTTCTTGAGACATATCAATTTCTCAACGAACTGCCAATTTCCTATCTGCATGTTTTCACTTATTCGGAAAGGGAAAACACGATTGCAGCAGATATGCCTGATTCTGTCCCTCAAAAAGAGCGAAATGAGCGCTCCAGAATGCTCCATATACTTTCTGATAAGAAAAGAAGGGCGTTTTATGAGTCGAATTTGGGTAAAGAATTCACTGTTTTGTTCGAAAACGACATTGAAGACGGCCGGATGCATGGCTTTACCGAAAATTATGTACGTGTGGCGGCAAAATACGACCCTATCCTTATCAACGAACTGAAAAAAGTGCACCTTGCTTCCCTATCTGAAAAGGGGTTTGTCAATGTAGACGAAGTAGAAACCTCGGTTTTTGCGCATTAATCCCTTAAAGTATTTCTTGAAGAGGTAATCTGACGTTGGGTTTGTGTAAGATTTGCCAGCTCATTTAAAAGAAACTCGCTGATTTTCGCTTTTTCTTCTTTTTTCATCTTCTGCTTACACAACTTTTATCTGAGGCCACTCAGCCAAATGCTCCCTTGGGGCCTGCTATACATTTGTATCACCAAACACAAACAGAAACAAAATGAAAGCAGTTATCACATTCTTCTTCGCAGTTTGCCTCCTCGCTTCTTGCACTACCGAATATCAGTGTCATTCTTATGGCCAGACGAACCAGTCTACAGGTCACGGAACAAAAGCTCAGGCAAAATACGCTAAGCACAACAAGCATAAGAGCCTGTTCTAAGATCAGGACAGAATCACTCCGTCCTTAATCTCGACTTTGCGGTCGGCCATGGAAGCAAATTCCTGATTGTGCGTAACAATCACGAAAGTCTGGCCAAAATCCTTTCGCAATTGAAAGAAAAGTTGATGGAGTTCCGAGGCGTTCTTTGAATCCAGGTTTCCACTGGGTTCGTCAGCAAAAATCAATAAAGGAGAATTTATCAAAGCTCGCGCAACGGCTACCCTTTGTTGCTCTCCTCCCGAAAGTTCGGATGGCTTATGATCAGATCGGCTGTCCACATTCAAAGACTTTAATAACTCTTTCGCGCGAAGCTTGATCTTCTTCGAATCTGTTTTAGCAATCATACCGGGAATCATCACGTTTTCCAGAGCGGTAAATTCGGGCAAGAGATTATGGAATTGAAAGACAAATCCAAGGTTCTTGTTTCTGAATTCCGCCAATGATTTGGCGGGCTGTGAAAACAGATTAGTGTCATTGATTGTCACTTCTCCTTCATCAGGCGCATCCAGTGAGCCTAGAATATGCAATAATGTACTTTTACCAGCTCCCGAAGCACCCACAATTGCTACAACCTCTCCTTTCTGAATTTCGAGATGAACTCCTTTCAATACAGGGAGAGATCGGTATGATTTTTTGAGGCCGTTGGCTTTGAGCATAGTATTATTTAAGGGCAAAAGAATTTAGAAAGCTGACAAACTTTACAATTTGAAATAAAGGTTTAAAAAAAGTAGCTTGCTTCCAAAACTAAATTCAAATGAACATTCACGAATACCAGGCTAAGGAGCTTTTGAAAAAATATGGTGTAGCTGTTCAACGTGGCATTGTGGCCGATACCCCCGATAAAGCGGTAGCAGCTGCCAAGGGTATTAATGCAGAAACGGGTTCCAAATGGTTTGTTGTGAAATCTCAGATTCATGCCGGCGGGCGCGGCAAAGGAACGGTTAAAGAAACCGGTTCAAGAGGTGTTGTTTTAGCCAAAAGCATCGACGAAGTTTTTGAAAAGTCTAAGGCGATTTTGGGTGGTACTTTGGTAACTATCCAAACTGGCGCTGCTGGGAAAAAAGTAAACAAAGTACTTGTAGCAGAGGATGTTTATTATCCAGGCGAAAGTGAACCTAAGGAATATTATATGAGCATCTTGCTCGATCGGTCAAAAAGCCAGCCTGTAATTATGGCCAGTACTGAGGGCGGAATGAACATCGAGGAAGTAGCTGCTACTCATCCCGAAAAAATAGTGAAGGAATGGGTTGATCCATCCATTGGCCTTCAGCCATTTCAGGCCAGAAAAGTTGCATTCTCGCTGGGTCTTGAAGGGAATGCTTTCAAGGAGATGGTGAAGTTCGTGAATGCGTTGTACACGGCCTACATGGCATTGGATGCATCCATGTTTGAAATCAATCCTGTTTTAAAAACATCAGATAACAAAATACTGGCTGTTGATGGAAAAGTAAACCTGGATGACAACGCACTTTTCCGTCACAAAGACCTTGAAGAACTACGCGATATTACTGAAGAAGACCCACTCGAGGTTGAAGCCGGGAAGTCGGGTTTAAATTATGTAAAACTTGATGGGAATGTTGGTTGCATGGTGAATGGTGCCGGACTTGCTATGGCAACGATGGATATTATAAAAATATCGGGTGGCGAGCCAGCTAACTTTCTTGATGTGGGTGGTGGTGCCAATGCAGAAACCGTTGAGGCTGGGTTTAGGATCATTCTAAAAGACCCTAATGTTAAAGCGATATTAATCAACATTTTTGGAGGTATCGTACGGTGTGATCGCGTTGCCAATGGTGTGGTTGAGGCATACAAGAAAGTAGGGAATATCCCAGTACCGATTATCGTGCGCTTGCAAGGCACAAATGCTGAAGAAGGTGCCAAGATTATCCGTGAATCTGGATTGAAGGTATTCTCTGCCATTTTGTTGAAAGATGCTGCCGAACGAATCAAGGAAGTTTTGGCGTAAATGGCTGGTTTCCTTATTGCTGTTATTTGCATAAATTAGCTGTGAATTTTACCTGAGGTAATGAAAAGGATTCTACTCGTCTTGTTTGCTTGTCTCATTCTTTGGCCTGAGTTATCTCAATCACAGAGCTTTTTCGCTATCCGGCGAGAAAGATCATTAATTCTGACGGCAGGCACGGGCTCATCTACTTATTATGGTGAGCTATCAAACCCAGGTTCGGTTATAAAATTCCAGCCAAATTTCAATGTTGGGCTTCAGGCCTACGTCAGCCCGATCATTAGTATTAGAACTGAAGTAAACTGGTTCGTTTTAAAAGGTTCGGATACCCAAGCTAATGAGGAAGGGAGAAAAGCCCGAGGTTTGTCCTTTACTTCAAGCTGTTTTGAACTAAGTGCAACCGGTGCAGTAAGCCTATATGCAAACGGTAATCGGTATTATCGAAGACCAGCTATAAACATTTATGCGTTTACCGGGATTGGCATTTTGTATTTTAACCCCAAGGCTGACTACAAAGGTAAAAGTTACGCGCTGGAGCCACTGCATACCGAGGGCGTCAGTTATAGTAGAGTTGTGCCGGTTATACCAATTGGGCTTGGCATTCGATTAAAAGTAGGGCCGAATACCAATCTAGTTTTTGAAGGGGGATATAGGAAGACGTTTACTGATTACCTGGACGATGTAAGCAATAAATATACAGCTCCAAGTTCTAACCCCATAACGGCTTATTTCCAAAACCCGAATAATCCCCTATATAATCCTAGCGCGACCGGTACTACAAATAATTTCACAGCTGGTTTTAAACGGGGCAATCCAAATTCAGCAGATAGCTATTTTTTACTGAATGCAAAGATTGAATACTATCTGCCGTTTTCTTCGTCAAAAAGAGGTAGTGGGCTGATCAGCAAGCGTAAGTCTAACTACCGATATAATAAGCGAGGTGGGATGAAACGGAGATAGGCAGGGAAGAGTTATTGCTTATCTAATATTTCGTAGCGCGAGTAGTTGCTTTTGTATTCTGGCACTAATTCTTTCATTAAGGCTACACTCTTAAGTTCATTACGGTCATTGACCAAGTCATTAAATAGCTCAACATACCTGTTGATTTCTTCGTAGGAGTACTTGGGAACCCTAGCAATCATGATTTTTTGATGGTGCGTACGAATTGTGTCTTCAGTGTTATTCAGCAATTCTTCATATAGTTTTTCACCCTCCCTCAAGCCTGTGAATACGATGTCAATATCCTTCCTTGGTTCTAGCCCTGACAGCCAGATCATTTTCTCGGCCAAATCAAGTATCCTGACAGATTTTCCCATATCAAAAATGAAAATTTCGCCGCCTTTCCCCATGGTGCCGGCCTCTAGTACGAGTTGGCATGCTTCTGGGATGGTCATGAAATAACGTGTAATCTCAGGATGTGTGACAGTAATCGGGCCGCCTTCCTTTATCTGTTTTTTGAAGAATGGAATCACCGAACCATTAGATCCTAACACATTGCCAAAGCGCGTTGTGACAAAAGCCGTACGAGCCTTCCCAGTCACAAGTAAATAATCGTTTAGCGATTGCACATAAATTTCGGCGATTCGCTTGGAGCACCCCATGACATTTGTTGGATTTACAGCCTTATCGGTTGAAATCATTACAAATTTCGAGACATTGAATTCCGCTGCGAGATCGGCGAGTATCTTGGTCCCTAAAACATTGCAAGTAATCGCCTCCGATGCATTGCTCTCCATCATAGGCACATGTTTGTAAGCAGCTGCATGATAAACTATCTCAGGCTTGTGTTCCTCAAATAAGAACCTGATTCTTTCCTGGTTATTAATGTCTGCCAGATAAAAATAGAATCTAACCCCCGTTTCCAATGAGGAAGCTTCTCTTTCCAACTCATATAGGGCAGATTCTGATTGATCAATAAGAATGATTGAGCCGGGTTTATTTAAGGCGACCTGTCTGAAAAGTTCTGACCCGATAGAACCCGCAGCACCGGTAATTAATACTCGTTTGCCTCGCAGATCAGATTCTATATTAGCATTTTGGATTTTAATAGACTCTCTTCCGAGTAAGTCCTCAATATTGATTTCTTTAATTTGATTTAAACTTAACTCACCCCGCACCCATTTTTCTACCGGAGGTACCGACCTCACTTTTATCTGGTTTCGGATACACTCATCTACAACTTCATTTTTCCGTTCAAGTGTGATATCCTTAGCTGTGAAGATTAGCTCATCCACTGACTGGTCTGCAAATACACGATGAAGTTCTGAAGTTCTGGCACTAAAGATTGTAGTACCATCTATGATTTTACCGGCTTTATTTGGGTCATCCTCTAAAAAACCAACAACTTTCATCCGTGGAGTCGATTCCAATACATGGCGTGTAATAATTCCCGTCTGCCCGGCTCCAAAGATCATCACCCGGGACCTATTGATCATTAAATTCCTGTAATAAGAGAAAATGTACTTTACAAGAAGGCGATAGTTGAATAATAAAAGAAAGGAGGACAAAAGACTGATAAAAACAACTGAGTAAGGAATGATGTTTCCCCGATTGTTATAATAAAAGATCATGTTTGAAGCTGCAACCAGCGCTCCGTTTAAAGTCGTCATGGCAAAAATCCTGGCACCATCCTGTATTCCCGTGTATCGTATAATTCCCTTATAGCTATTGGTAATCGTGATGGAGATGAGTCCGCAGGTGGCATATAGCAAAATTCCGGCACCGAAATTATTGTGCTCAAGGTCTGGCGCAGAAAAATTGAATCGCAGAAGGTAACCCAGTAACGACGAGAAAGAAATGAGCGTAATATCAATAAAGATGATTACCCAGCGAGGTAATATCCGCAGGTTGCGAATGAACTTGACAAAAAAACGGACCAATTATTATTTTGTTTTTTTTAATGACTTCATAATTTTTCTTGCCCCAAATAACCCTCCCAACCCGATCAAGTATTCAATTCCTGAAATTGGGGCAGGTATACAAGGTGGTTTGGGGCATGGGTGGTGTCCTCCTCCAGGTTGCGCTAATATATTTTCGCTTGCGAGAATTAAAACCGTAAAAAGTATAGCCCGATAGAATTTAGTCATGTCTTAGTCTTTAACTATTCGTATAACTGTAACCTTATCGCCCTGACCTACTCTCACCAGGTAAATCCCTGCACTTTCTCTGCTGAAATTATAAGTCGCGCTTTGCTGCTGGCCGTCAAAACTAAAGTTGAGTGTTGTAATATGTTCACCCAAGGCATTGTATAAATCGCCGGATGCGTTTTCATTTCCCGAGGCTTCTATTGTCAATTTTCCCTTCACCGGATTCGGATATGCATTAATATCTGTAGATTTTTCATCAATTCCTGTAACCACCATTTCCTTGTCTGTTGAAACCGAACATCCTTGAGAGCTAACTGTCAATTTATAATCACCGGACTGGTTTATCTGCAATGTTTTGTTTGTTGCTCCAACAATGACTGTACCATCTAAATACCATTGATTTCCAGTGTCATAGTTTGATTGCAGTGTTGACGATCCAGTGACGATAATAACTGCAGGATCCAGATTAACAACATTAGCCTGCGCTGGCGCCCAAGCACCTTCGCAGCCCAGACTATTAACTGCTGAAACATAATAAGTCCTTTGCCTGGTTATGGTGTCTGTAACGAAGGTTGCTGTTTGATTTGTATATGGCGTGGTTGCATTCAATGAATCATACCAATTGTAATAACCGCCTGAAGGCGCGCCGGAGGCTGTCAATGTTACCAATCCTTTGCCACACGAAATGCCTGCAGAAACTGAGGGGGCGACTGGCGGCGGCAGGTAACTAAGAACAACTGTATCGGAGGATGCTCCCAAACTCGCACAGAATTTATTCATTTCCTGAACTAAAAACTTGTTTGGTCCTGCAACCAATGCATTTGCTGCAACTTGAAAGTTAAGATCACTACCTGTGCCTGAAATTGAGGCGCCGACTACCGAACCATCTTTGGCTGATAAGAGTGAGTAATTAAAGTCAACAGAACTGCTTTTAACAATTACTTGCGCCAGGGTTGTATCACAAATGCTCGGGCTTTGGGTAGTAATTGGAATGTTGGTGCCTGTGTACGTAAACGTCAGACTAAATCGATTTGAGCCAAAAGTAGAAGCATTGTTCTGATCTACCGTAAATGGATAGTTTTGGTTTTGCCGAACGTCTGTGGTTGAGTTGGAGTAATTATCTTTAAGTTGGATATTCATTGCAGAAGGCATTGACTCAAAGTCACTAAAAGACAAAGAGTACGTGCCAGAAGTTACATCACTTACATCCAGCGGAACAACCTGAGCACAGTTCTTAAAGGGCATTGCATTAATTGCATATTTTTCCTGCACAGGAGACATTGAAGATAAATTCAAATACCAATACTGGTTTCTCAATTTTCGAGCATCATATCTCGTATCAAATCCGATGGTAGCTGAATCTAAAAAGTAAATTACACTTTCGTCGGTAAGGTTGTCGCTGGAAGTCAGCGTAATCCTAATCAAATTATTCGGAGTGGCCTCGCGGAAAAGAGTTGTCTGAGTTCCTGGCACTTTAACATTCTCAGTTATCGTGATCACAGGAGAAGTGGTGTTTGCTTTTACCCAAAAACCCTGGCCGGTGGCAATATATCGAGTTCCGCCATTCGTGCCTACTCCGTTTACGAAAGTAGCAAAGACGGGATTTGCAGTGCTGTAGTCATCAATATAGATCGCATCATCAACATTGGTTTTAGTCCAACCAGAAGCAGCCTTCCAATCTATCGTAGAAGGATAAGGATTACCTACGAGGTTCCATCCGTCATTCGCAATAACAGGTGTATTACCGGGCCCGGAATTGGTAAAGTGAATGGGGAAATTAATACTACCACTCCAGATAGTGCCTCGCAGGCTCCATTTTGCGTTTCCATTTGTGGTTACAGGTACATCACTTCCAAAAATAAACATCTGGTATCCCTGAGCTTTGGTAAAGTTAGTAGTTGCGCTATTACTAAGATCAACAGGGAAGTCAGTCCATCCGTCATTTAAATCATTTGAGCCGCTTCCATCAGTATCGGTTATTACGGTCTCATCGTAACTATACATCGAAGGAGAGCCGCTCTCCCCTGGTACTGAACTTTGCCCTGTGAAATTACCTGTTACCGGAAGTGAGTTTTGAAGATCAGAAACAGTTGTGTTTACAGGTGAAGTAATATCTCTCCAAACTTGATAATTGTAAGTCGAAACTCCGGTTTTGCTCATGTAGCGTTGAACCGTAATTTTTCCTGGTAATTGCGTACTTCCTGCGGAAAGCGCTGCAATACTGGCATCTACAGTCGGCTTGTCGGCAGTTGATAACAAGGTAAAGATTCTATTACCACCTGCTCCGTCTGTATCAAATACTACTGCACTGGGTGAAGCTGATACAGTTAAAATACCCGAAAGATCCGCGCCCACCGTATTCTCTAATGTTAAATCAGCTGCATTTGTTCCACCATTAACAGTGAGGTTATTAAACACAATTTTTGTGTTGCCCGAAATTTGCTTAGCCGTATTTCCAGAAAATGTAACAGTGCCGCTACCTGCTGCAAAAGTCCCACCATTATTTATCAGATTACCTTGAATTGTTAAGGCAGCAGGAGCAGTGAAAGTACCTGAGCTTATGGTCAGATTATTTAATACCGGCACTGTTCCCGAAATCGTTACTGTTCCAGCCGATACAATTGTCCCCGTTTGATTATTGAATGTACCATTGTTTGTCAAGGTCCCGTTTAATGTCAGGCCGATTGTTGCTGCTGCTGTTGGTGCATTGAATGTGCCGGCGCTGGTGAATGATCCTACGGTAAGGTTGTTTGCTCCACAAGTAAAGGTCCTTCCGGTCGTTGAAATTGTAAAGGCATTGGTGACAGTTAATGCCTGATTTAATGTAACAGTTGATGCATTATTAGTGTTAATTGTTACACTTGAAACATTGCCTGAGACCGGTACTTCCAAGCCCGTTGTTTTTGTAGCTCCGGTATAAATTAAACTCCAACCTGAGCCTGAAGGATTAGAGGTAGAGATAGCTCCCGCAGCTCTCGTAAGCGTTGCTCCACTGGCGATTGTCAAAAGATTGGAAGTAATAGCCATAGTACCCGCCGTCAATGTTATCTGGCTTGAAGCACTTGATACAGAGACTGCGGCCGTAATATTGAGGGTTCCTGCAGTCAGTGTCAGGTTATTTGTAATTGTTTCTGCTGAATTAACACTTAAGCTACCTCCAGTTTTATTTACAGTAAAATTATTGAACTGGGTATTAGATGATCCTGAAATAGTTTGAACGTTAGTCCCACTGAAATTAACTGTGTTCGAGCCAGCGGTCAGCGTCCCATTATTTACAAAGTTGCCTTGTATGTTAAGTGTAGTTGGCGCTGTCAACGTTGCTCCGTTATTGATCGTAACTGAATTAAAGCTGGTGGTTGAGGCATTGGTACCTAATATCGATTGTGCCGAAGAGCCACCAAAAATCACCGTCCCAGCGTTATTTGTAAAGGTGCCACTGATAGACAGATTTCCAGTCAGCGTGAGTGTAGTACTTGGTGCTGTAAAAGTGCCTGCACTAACTGTAAAGAATGATGACGAAATAGCGTTAGCTCCACTTGTAAATGTACCGGAGCTAATTGTTGCGCCGCCGGAGCCAATGTTAAGTGCTGTGTTTAGCGTAATAGTCCCAGAATTAGTTGATGTAAGGCTGGTGAGCACTCCTGAGGCTGGTATCTCGAAGCCTGTAGTAACGCTTGCAGAACTTGAGTAATTTAAGTTCCATGGTCCACCGGAAGGACTGCTCGTAGTAATTGCGCTTGGGGAAGTACCCGTCACCGCAAAATTTATAGTAGATCCGCTTCCCATGTTTAAAGCGCTCCCTACTATGTCGAGAGTTCCATCGGTCATAGTCAGGGTATTGGTCACATTGAGTGCAGTTGCAACTTGCACAGATGTCCCACTGGTATTTGTTTTATTAATGGTTAATGTTTGCAGGGTGTTATTTGCAGGTAAAAATCCGATGGCTGAAGTCAGTCCTGTAGCACCTGTTAAACTTAATGTCGATGCTCCGCTTGCAGAAAGTAAACCGGGAGATGTAAAGTTGCCGGCCATTGACAGGGACTGGCCGTCAAACGCAAGTACTGTCCCCGAAGCCAGTGAAACGGCTCCTGTTAGGGTAGTTGTACCTCCAAATGTGACGGTGCCGCTAGTCAGGGTGGTCGTACCAGTAATAGCAAGCACATTAGCGAAAGTCACCGAGCCAGAGCTTGTGCGTGCCAATGTAAAGTTTCGGAAAGTCTGATTTCCGCTTGGAAATGGGAAAGTTCCCAGCGCTCCTGTGCCATTAATTACTAAGTCTGTTGTTGCTCCGGTAATCGTAATATTATTCGTATTTGGTGTGATGTTCCCATTCAAAGTCAACGAAGCTGCTCCGGCACTGCTGTCGATATTAAAATTCCCGTTGGTAAGTATCAGATTCCCTGGAATAGTGAGAATGCTGCCATTGGGGTTACCTGTGGCTCCGGCATTAAAAGTTACACCACTTACGTTATCTATTTCGGTTGTAACTCCTGCTGTTGTTGGATGCCCTGAACCTATTACCTGTGCAGCGAGGCCGGCATATACGATCCTGCTTCCCGAATTGTAAGTTCTATTAGCTACAGTGTTACGAATATTTCCCTGAGTTGTCAGTGCCATCAATGCTCCCACAGAATTAAGTGAGCCGAGACGGATGGTTCCGTTTACAATAAGGTTGCCACTTCCAACAATTGCAGATTCATTTTGCATGTCCAGCACTGTTGACGCACCAATAGTGACATCGATGGTATTCGACATAGTGCCAGTGTTTGTAAACGACTGTGTGCCTGCAGTATTGAAGATAATTGCGCCTCTCCCGGTACTAGCTTCCGTTAGCGTGCCAGCCGTTAAGTTAAAATCACCAGTCAAATTCATAGTTCCTGTGTTCGCTCCATTGGAAAGTTCCAAAGTACCGGTGGTATTCATATTAAAATTGCCCGATACATTTAGCGTGTAAGGCCCTGATGTTTTCAATGCTGACGTTGCAGTAGAATTGTAATTAAAATCACTTCCAACATTAATTACACCACCACTTCCGGTTGTAACAAATGCCAGTTTTGAATTTCCGTCAACCTCGAGAATTCCACCAATTGTAATGGTTGGGGCTGTTGTTGTAGCAAGTTCAAGTTGTTGTCCATTGGTCGTACTGACAATAAAATCAGTGTTTATGAGTTTCAGGTTTCCAGCCATATTAATTGCTGCCGACTGACCCGCACAATTCCATGTGAAGGTGTCGAAGCCACCGGAGGGGCTAAGACCACCAGGTACTGTATTAGTGATACCGGTAATGGTACAAAAGGAACCTGTATTCCATGTTGCTGTTGGTATTGTACCCCCATTACGGCCATGCGTGTATGTTCCATTAAAAACAAGTGCCAATACCGAAGGACTTGTAAGTGCTCCGGTTCCAGTAATGGTCAAAGTGCCATTAACATCTAAGGCATCAGAAGTATTCGTGAGTGTTAAAGTATTGCTCGAAATAGTAAGTGTAGCGCCAGGATCCACTGTTGCCTGATCAATGGTCAAGTTTGAGGAAATCGTGACAATGTCATTGGCTTGAATCTCTATTGTACCACTGGCCGATGTTGGTGTGCTTGATGCCGCAATCCAATTACCAGATCCGTCGGGGCTTTCTACTTGCCAAGTACCAATCACGGTCCAGGAGCCTCCACCTGTACCATTGGAGCGAAAATTGGTCTGGCTTTTTGCTATTGAAGCCACTGCAAGGAAACCAAATAAGACAAAAATTTTCTTCATACTATGTTGTTCTAAATGTGATACGGCCTACCCTAGTCTAATAATCATACCATCAATCCTGATACGATGAACTTGAGTAACTATTCACCTATTGCTTCAATCTGGCAAAAGTAATCAAAATAATGCTTTTAATCAGGTTTAATGCCCTCACAAAGCCCAAGTGTAACCCTAAAAACCTAATATTTTGCATCACTAACATGGTTATGTTATCAAACTATGAAGGAAAGACCTTAGTAATCTGAGAAACAATAAAATTCAAGTCGTTTTCTTCAAGACCAGACCCTGAAGGAAGGCATAGACCCTTCTCAAATAGAGACTCCGAAGTCCCATTTAGGTAGGCTGGAGCATCTTTAAAAACTGGCTGTAAGTGCATTGGTTTCCAAAGCGGCCTTGTTTCAATATTTTCTGCTTCCAAAGCTATTCTTATGTGATCATTCCTATTCTTTTCACCAGCAATCAACATTGTTGTCAACCATCGATTTGAGAAACAGCCTTCCATTTCCGGCTGAAACGAAAAACCACAATTGCTTAGATTTTTCTTATAGAATTCAAATATTCTTCTTCGTTGTAATATCCTCGCAGTCAATACCGTCATTTGCCCTAGGCCTATACTGGCTGAGATGTTGCTCAGTTGATAGTTATAACCGATTTCTTCGTGCTGATAATATGGCACTGGGCTTCTCGATTGATTTGAGAGGAATCTGGCCTTTTCAATCAACTCCTTACTGGAAGAAATGATTGCGCCACCGCCTGAGGTTGTAATGATTTTGTTGCCATTAAATGAATAGATTCCAATGTCGCCGATTGATCCCATCCTCTTTTCAAAGTAGGTTGATCCTAATGCCTCTGCAGCATCCTCAATTACGGGGATCTCGTACCTGCGGGCAATGTCCATGATCGGATTCATTTGCGCAGGCATTCCAAAAAGATGAACAACGATAATAGCCTTTGGTTTTCTGCCTAATAGGATTCTGCTTTGGATGGCTTGCTCAAGTAATGCAGGGTCCATATTCCAACTATCCAACTCCGAATCCACAAATACAGGTGTGGCCGATTGGTATATTATCGGGTTACATGAGCCTGAAAACGTAAACGTAGAACAAATAACTTCATCACCGCGACTAACTCCTAAAGCAATCAATGCCAAATGAATTGCAGCCGTGCCCGAGCTTACTACAAGGCAGTGATCTACACCATTATCGCTTGCAATCTGCTTTTCGAAAGCAACAAGTGCAGGCCCTGCGGGCGCAATCCAGTTTGATTCGAAAGCCTGCCCTATAAATTTCAGTTCCTCGCCACACATATGAGGAGGCGAAAGAAAAATCCGTTTCTTCATTTTCGTCCGGAGATTTTCTGAAAATAGACTGCCGGAATCAGCAATATCATCAAGGTAGGATTAATAATCAATCGATGAAGTTGTGAAAGTAAAGGCGAAGAAATTTCCGAGTCCCCCTCCCATTTCAATTTTATAAAGAGATAGACCGGAAACAGGATAAACAAATCAACCAACTGAACACCAAGTGCCAAACGAGTGATGGAGGCATTACGAAACCACGCAGAAATGATCATCAGCATGAAAATGTCATTTAAAAAAAGTCGGACAAATTTTCGCAGAGCAAATAGAAAATTGGCTGATGGTAAGTCGTCTGAGAAAGCAGTAATAAACGAAAGATCCTGGAAAAGGTAAATGAACAAAATACCCGACACACCAATCATTAGGAGTAAAATCCTGCTCCATTCTATTTTCAGAATATCATCTAACCTCCTTACCATCTTTTATTTTTTTTGTCCAGAAAAACCACAAGACAAATACCATCGCATAGATAATACCTGTGAAAAGATATTTATGAAAAAAATATAAATATTCAGGAAAGTAAAAGGCCGCTGCATAGAGAAGTGTAAGACGCAACAGGTTTAGAAGATGAATTCCAATTGATCCTAAAGTTAAGAAAGCAAAGAACAGTCGCACAGGGCCTTTATAGGCAACCAAAAAGCTCAAGTAAACAATGATCACATTTATACCATTACATCCCTCGAAAACGCTGATTACATTTTCCCTATCGTTGCTGATCGGTATATACTCTACAAAGATTGATGGGTAATCGGTAATTGTAGGGTCAAAAAAAGACAGAATCCATACAGTTTGATTGGCAACAGATTTTGTAACAGGGTCAGCCGTAGGGCTATAATAATTAATATACAAGCCATAGAATGTATTCAGCACCAGGTAAATGGAAACAAATACAATTAGAAATCGAAGTGCCGGTTTGTTTTCCTTAATGACAGAACTCGCACTCATTATTTCTTAAGTTTTCGTGCAGGGACACC
>Ga0206905_10100_pt1 | contig 24650 bp, 26 predicted proteins | sample Alteio_BWOrgHeat_43_FD_152940 | JGI IMG/M metagenome (GOLD analysis project Ga0206905, IMG submission 152940) | Enriched cells from forest soil in Barre Woods Harvard Forest LTER site, Petersham, Massachusetts, United States -... | ecosystem: Environmental > Terrestrial > Soil > Temperate forest >...
TTCCAAAGGTAAATTCGATTTTGTGCCGAAAGTACTGGAGTCGCTCGGCATCAAAAAATTATTCCATGGAGTAAGCCAGCGCCCCGGAAAGCCAATGTGGTTTGGTCATTCTGACAAAAACACGGTCTTTGCTTTGCCCGGCAATCCGGTATCAACTTTTATGTGCTTTCATCGCTATGTAAAACCATGGCTGGAAAAAAGTATGGACTTAAAAACGAAAGCTCATTCAGCCATCCTCGCCGCTGACTTTACTTTCGCGCCTTCGCTCACGTATTTTCTGCAGGTAAAAATCGAAAATGAAAACGGACGACTCCTGGCCTATCCATGTGCTGGTGGAGGCTCAGGCGATTTTGCAAACCTGAAAGACGCTGACGGGTTTTTAGAACTGCCGTTGGAACGAATGGAATTTCGAAAAGGAGAATGTTTTCCTTTGATCCTATTTCGATAGAATCAAAATTCCAATGTCAAAACCGATAAGTCGAATCTTTTAAAAATCCATTTTCGGCCGTTCCTTTTGGCCATACTGAATAGAGTTGAAATACTTCTGCTTCTTTTTCCCAACAGACGTTTTGTAATACGGTTTGGGCGAAGCACATGAACTTAAAATGACTAAAGCTGAGACAAATACTACAACGCACTTTTTCATATTCTTTCGATTTGCTGGTACTAAATACCCGCTTCTGTGGCCAATGACCACGCTGTCCTCTGCAAATCGTATTTTTGCCGGACGAACTAACTAGGCGACAGCCAAACGACATTTACCAATGGATCAGAAAAGAACAGAAATAGCCCAATTGGGCGAATTTGGGTTGATTGACAGGATAAAAAGCAATTTTTCACTTCAAAACCCTACATCGCTCAAAGGCATTGGCGATGATGCCGCGGTGATTGATATCGGCACTGAAAATGTATTGATTTCCACAGATATGATGCTGGAAGGAATCCATTTTGACCTCGCCTATATGCCATTACAGCACCTTGGCTACAAAGCCGTAGCCATAAACGTGAGCGACATCGCTGCCATGAATGGCAAACCGGAGCAAATCATTATCGGGCTTGGGCTGAGCAATCGGTTTTCTTTGGAAGCCGTGGATATGCTTTATGAAGGTATCAATGCCGCTTGCAAAAATTATAAAGTAGATCTGGTTGGTGGCGATACTACTTCGTCTTCTTCGGGGTTAGTGATTTCTATTACAATAATCGGGCGAGCGGCAAAAGAAAAAACTGTATTGCGCAGCGGCGCAAAAAACAATGATATTATTTGTGTTACCGGCGATTTGGGAGCGGCTTTTCTTGGGCTTCAAATTTTGGAACGTGAGAAGCAGGTATATCAGGCTAATCCGCAAATGCAACCTGACTTGGAAAAATACGAATACCTCGTTGGCCGCCAGTTAAAACCGGAAGCGCGCATGGACATTGTTTATGAGCTTGCTGAAAAGAATATCGTACCTACTTCCATGATCGATATTTCGGACGGACTTGCCAGTGAGCTGTTGCACCTTGGAAAAAACTCGAATACGGGTAGTAAGATTTTTGAAGACAAAATTCCAATTGATGCATTGGCATATGACACTGCGATCGAATTTAAGATTGATCCTACAACGACAGCCCTTAATGGAGGCGAGGATTATGAATTGTTGTTCACGATCAAGGCTTCTGATTTTGAACCATTAAAAAATCACCCCGACATCCATTTTATCGGGCACATGCATGATAATGTGAATCAAAATGTGATGATCTCGAAACAAGGAACTGTAGTGCCGATTCAAGCCCAAGGCTGGAAACATTTTTAATCCTCGGGGTAGGGAATAAAAACAAAGCTGGTGAACTCTTCATCTACTACGAAGAGGCAGCAAAACTCGTCGGGGTCTTTGTAGGCATTAACAAAATCTTCTGCCTTATCGGTGGCAATGAGTTCGCGTTGTACAAACTCATCCATGAAAGAAGCGTAATAATTCCAATCGAGGTTCAGTTCAAATTTCCGGATCAGCAATTGCCCGATAGGGATTTCTTCTTTAGAGATGGCAAACACCGGATAATCGAAGCCGCTCTTCCGAATTTGATACGAAGCTTCCTTGAGGGTGTCGGCTACTTTTATAAAGTCTGAGCTAATCGTGCCCAGGTATTTGCCGTTGAGCTCAGGGTCGTTGAACATACCAAAATCGTTTTAGCGTTATCTAATTACCAAGTTATTAGCAAAGATATTTAATCAACAGCAAGAGAGGCATCTCCCATCCTTGTTTTCATAATTTTATTTTCGCTAAATATGTTCCATGAGAAAAGGACTAGCTAAAGTAGAAGGCGAACGAAAAAAATTTCAGGCTACATTTAGCCGCGTCGGAAAGAAGACTAACTATCAGGGTTTTAGTGAAGACACTATCTTATTAACTAACATACTGGATATTGAAACCGGGAAAGTCGTTGCAGACCATCTTTGGTTCAGTTTTACAAAAGGATTTGAAGACGCCAAGATCAAGGAAGGAATGCTGCTGGAATTTGACGCTCGCGTGAAGCCTTATAAAAAAGGCTATGTGAATAAAAGACTTGGCCTTCGTTCTCAAAAAATCGATTACAAACTAAGTCATCCGACTAAAATTGTGGCTGTTAAAAGCAGCAGTTAGCATTTGCGCGGAAAAACCTCCGCGTTGCGCTTTCCAAATTTGTATATTCGAATTCCAAACCCGTTTATAAATGCGTTCATGGGGAATTCTCAAAAAGGAGTTTTTTGTTGGCTTATTCTTAATGGCAGTCTTTGCCATAATGGTGTTTTTCGTTTACGACTTATTGTTTTCTCGCCCCTCCATTCATAAGGGAGTAATTGTGGAGAAAATATTTGTTCCCGGAAAATATGTGGCAGGACCAAACACAGTTACAGGAAGTCGCTACAGGTCATATAAGTACAATATTTCTTCTCAAAGCCAGCATCAATGGATTGCGTTTGTTAAAGATGAGTCTGGAAATTTGCTCAAAGTCAATTGCACATCAGATCATTATGAGAACAAAGCAGTGGGTGACACTCTTCTATTCAAGGAATTTCGCGGTGAAGTTTTTAAAGTGGAGTATTTCTCGCATAATGACGAAGATGTGGATAGCCTTGATCTAAAAGTAAATCGAGTTCGCTAATTCTTAGATTTATGAGTCAGCTTCAATTTCCTGGCTATATCCGGGTAATCTGTAATAATACCATCTACTCCCATCTCTTTTAATTCGGTCATTTCTTTTTCATCATTCACGGTCCATGGTATGACACGAAGCCTGCCATTCTTTTTTTCCGGTTTTGTTGGATGCGATGGATTAAAGGTGTGGAGAAAATTTACTTCGTTCTGGTCGAGAAGCCGGTATTCGGGGCTATAGATATCAGGCACAAAACCAAGCTCATCCAAATTCTCTTTGATGCTTTTTAGATTTTCTATTAGCAAAGCCAAACGTACTTCGGGATATTTCTGATGCCAATATTTCAACACACGTAAATCAAATGATTGAATCGCGACACGGTTCCATGGCAGGTATTGATCAATCAGCTTAAAAGCCAAGTCCGAAAATTCTTCGGGCTTGGGATGAAATTTTAAATCACCACTTGGTGCGCTTTTCACTTCTATATTATAATCAACCTCATATTTGGTAAAATTCTTTATATGATTTTCAGCGGCAACGATCACATCGGCCAATAGCGGCTTCGATACTTTCATTTTTCGTTGTTCAGGGAATTTCTCATTTCCATTAGAGCCGCAATCCCACAGTTTAACTTGTTCATAATTCATTTGATAAATATTGAATTTCCGTTCATCTCGCTCTTTAATCGGATTACCCGACGGATCGAGACAATACGCAGCACTCATCCACGCCTCGTGCGACACAATCACCTGCCTATCTTTTGTAATAGCTAAATCCATTTCCAAGGTCGTTACTCCGGAGTCGAGTGCTAAAAGAAAAGCAGGTATGGTATTTTCTGGCATCAGTCCGCGTGCGCCCCGGTGCCCTTGCACATCAAATTTTGGAATAAAGTTTTGAGCAAGCAGAGTATTCATATAAAAGAAAGTAAGGAGGAAAGTAAGTTTCGTTTTCATAGATTATTTTTCATTGGATTATTTTCTTTGTGCAATTTCTTAATTCCAATAAGTAAAGCAGAAATGATTACGGACATAAGTTGCGCCAATACATTTGTAAGAATTGTGAAGTAACTGAAAAATCGAATAGTTGCTTCTGAAAAAGTCTCTACTGTGTTTTCAATTAATAAAAAGTACTGTGAGATAACTGCGCTCGAACTGATGATTGCACCAATGATAGTGAACTGTCTTTGTGAAGAGCTATTCATTTAATAATCAAAATTCAATTTATTCATAAAAATTGTAACGGGCTGTTATCTTTAAGGGAAATCAAAAGAATTGTCACGCACAATAAAATTCATCCTGTGTCTTGCCTCGTTGATTATTGGTGGGTGGGGATTCTTCAGTCATCGCAAAATCAATAGACTTGCAGTGTTCACGTTGCCTGCAGAGATGATCACTTTTTATAAAAAAAATATTCAATACATCGAAGAAGCCGCAGTCAATCCTGATCGGAGAAGATACATCATACCCGAAGAAGCTCCACGGCATTACATCGATTTGGATGATTATGGTGACAGCGCTGTCAACCGCTTGCCACGTTATTGGAAAGAAGCCGTTGAAAAATTTGGAGAAGATTCATTGCAAGCGCACGGCATTTTGCCTTGGAATATCTTCAGAGTTTATCACCAATTGAAAGATGCGTTTTTTGTGCGCGATCCCACAAAAATACTCCGTTTCTCAGCTGATCTTGGACATTACATTGCCGATGCTCATGTGCCGTTGCATACCACCAAAAATTATGATGGTCAGTTGACCGGGCAGAATGGTATTCATGCTTTCTGGGAGTCGCGTTTGCCGGAATTATTCTCCGGCGACTTTGATTTTTTCACCGGCAAAGCAAAATATATTAGCAACGTGCAACTCGCAGCCTGGAAAATTATATATGAAACACACCAGTCGCTTGATTCCGTCTTACTATTTGAAAAACAACTGGCGACAAAATGGGGTGATAAGAAATTTAATTTTGAAACCAACGGGCGACAGACTGTGAAAGTATTTTCAGCAAGCTATTCAAAAGAATATCATCAAATGCTATCTGGAATGGTAGAACGGCGAATGCGTGCCAGCGTACTAATGATTGGCAGCATTTGGTACTCAGCCTGGGTAGACGCCGGGCAACCTGATTTGAAATCGCTGATTGACTACAAACCTTCGGAGGAAGAGATTAAAATGCGTGAGGAAGATCTTAGGAAATGGAAAGAAGAGAAAAAGCTTTCTGCAAGACCACACGAAGCTCAAGAATAAAATATTAGAAGATCAAGAGTTTTCTTAGCTCTCGATCTTTCGAATTTTCAAATTGATTATTACATTTTTCTCACGTGGCCACTTCCAGAAGCGTGGCTGTTTACCTGGCTTGGGTTGCCTTTGTAAGTCACACTACCGCTACCTGAAATTGTTGCATCTAACTCATTCTTCACATTGATTTCAACATCGCCCGAGCCGGAAATGCGCACTTCACATTTTGCAACTTCGAGGTTGGCGGCAAGGACTTTACCTGAACCGCTGATCGTAGTTTTGATCTGATTTGCAGTACCGCTGGCCATTACTTTTCCTGAACCAGAAACACTCACATCTGCTCTTCCAGCGATAGCAGCCGCGATATTTACTTTTCCTGAGCCGCTCACACTACTTTCAAAACTTTGGCAAGAGCCTTTCAAATCAATATCACCACTGCCCGATACATCAGCTTCGATTGCACCCTTAGCGTCAACTTCAATTTCAAGAGAACCCGAGCCGCTTACTTTTAAATCCAAATCGTTGCTCGTTAATTTTCCACTGCCAATCAGGTCGCCTGAGCCGCTTACACTCAACCCGTCAATATCTTTCATAGTGATGTAAACAGTAATCTTATCATCATCGCGCCAATTCCAATTCATCCAACGTCCTTCACGGCCGATAGAAAGTTTGTTTCCGTCTACCTCCGTCTCAATCTTGCTTAATGTCTCTTTGTCGCCTTCAAGCACTACGCTTTGCGGGCTACCCTGCTTTAAGATCAGTTTGCCAGGTACACGAAAAGCTAATTTCGTAAATACGCTTACGTTCCTGATTTCCTTATTTTGAGCAAAGCCAAAACCCGAGACCAGCAAAAAGAGAATAGCGAGTAATTTTTTCATCGTATAATGATTTTAAGTTTCACAGAAGAAAGACTCGATCGGTGAGGACAAGGTTGCTTATGTTTATGGAATAATTTTGAATGTTAGACGCAAAAGCCCGATGGCAGTTACTGATAATTTTTCTTTTCTGACCATTAAATCCGCTTCGGAAGGGTTTTATAAGGAAAAAGGGAGCAAATTTCTCGGTTTCGCCTATCCAGTGCACGATGAAAGGGAAATAAAAGCAAGCCTTGAGCCCTTACGTAAACTATATTTTGACGCAAGCCATCATTGTTATGCATGGATGCTGGGTGCAGATAAAAAGTACTTCAGGGCTTTTGATGATGGAGAGCCCAACCATTCGGCAGGAACGCCCATCTTAGGGCAAATCCGCTCGAAAGAACTTACAAATGTGTTGGTTGTGGTAGTTCGTTATTTTGGAGGAACAAAATTAGGAGTAAGTGGCTTGATCCAGGCTTATAAAACAGCCGCAGAAACGGCACTTGCAAACGCTAAGATTATTAAAACTGAAATTACCACCTCGTTCACTTTGAATTTTGAATACACTGCCTCTCCGGAAATCATGAGGATGGTAAAAGAGTTTGATCTGACCATTGAAAATCAGAGCTATGAAGAGCAAGCATCAATGCTGGTCAATATCAACCTTAGATTCAAAGATGTTTTTTTAGAAAAACTAAAATTACTTCGAGCCACCGGCACGCCGATCACCTATTCTGAAAAGACGGTCTGACAACCAAACGCCTGTCAGACCGCCATACAAAATATCACTTCTTGAAGTTAATGGGGATCACTACTTTGAAGCTCACATTTCGGCCCATATTAAATACGCCAACTCTGCCGGTTGTGTAGTTCACAGGATTGTATTTAAAGCGACTCATGTAATCCATGTAAGGAGTGTCAAATACATTGTTGCACGTGACATAAATCTTACAAAGAGTTTGGCCATTGGAAATAATATTACCGCCAACGGATGCATTAAATAAAACATATCCCTGTGTAGGCGATTTGCTGGCTCTGTATTCGTACGGAGTCAGGGCAGTATTCAGTCCGTTATAAATAGCAAATTGTTTGTAAACATTGCTTTGCTGAAAAACATCGAGCAAACCGATTTTAACAAAGACATTTTTTAAACCTTCTCCTGTTTTTTTAATATTGAATCTAAGATCAGTTGTGATGCGTGTAGGCGGAACAAATGGTAAATACTTAACCGAATCAGCAACTCCTTTGAGTCCGCCGTATACCATGCTTACTGTAGAGTTGAGTTCTACCCAGCGCATCGTGCTCGGGTGAATATTCAAGCCTACTTCACCGCCATATAGCTGAGCTTTTCCTTGTGTGAATTTATAAACAGGCGCAGCGCCAAGGCCCGCAGCATTCAACGAGTTATTGATCGAATCGCCACCATGAATACTTTTCAAGCCTTGAGAATAAATAAAGTTGTTTATGCTGTTGTTGAAGAAATCTATTTCAAAACTCACGTCTCTTGAATTTACCCCAAAGGCGATGTCTTCTTCCAAACTTGTCTCAGGAGTTAGTTTTGAATCTCCAACTTCGTAAACCACGGTGCCATCATGCACACCATTCGCAGCGGCCTCAGAAACATTTGGAGCACGCCAACCCCTGGCGATATTGGCCTTCACAAAGACCTTGTCTGTAATATTGTATGCTCCGCCAACGCTGAAAGAAAGTCCGTTGAATTTGGATTTGAATCCCTGAAATTCGTGAAAAGAATTTGGGCCGTTGGGTATTGAAGGTGCTTGCGTTGTTGAGTCCACCCAGTGATCATGACCGTTAAATGTTCGCGTTGTGTACCTGACACCTCCGCTTAGATTAAGTTTGTCAACTTGCTTATCGACAATAGCAAACCCGCCGATTTGAAAAAAATCATAATTCGGGATCAACAAAAGTGTGCCAAGGCTTTGTGAAGACTGATACACCCCGTTCACTCCAGTTGAAACATTAAATCCATGAAATTGAGGCGACAAATATTTTACATCATATGTAGCCGCGTTGGAGTAATAATAAATATTAGGCGTATTTGGTATTGTAGGGTCGTTGCTCTCCTGACGCTGATTTCTTTGCCACGAAAAAATAGCCGCAATCCTTCCACTTCCCACGGCAATGCTATTATCCCAAACTAACTTCGTGTGTTGAATTCGCTGATTGATTGTGAACGGTTGATAACTGGTCTGTTCTTGCTTCGTCGGGATTTCATACGTTGGTGCACCTCCGTTCAAATCAGGATAAGCAACTTGTCTCATCAATGTACCGCTTGTTGAGTCCCGTGTTCCATCTACAATCCCCGTTTTCATATCGAAGTAAGTAGCTCGCAATTGCGTAAAGCCCCACTTACGATGAAGGCCAATTCGGGCATCCGTATTAAAATTGTTGAACTGCGAATTCAACACGTAGCCATCGTATTTATTTTGATATGCATGAGCCGTTGTGTAGTCAACCCGACCACTCCACGAAATCCTGTTTTTTGTACCCGCCACATGAATCATATTATTAATGAGTCCATTGTTGGTTTGATAATTCATCAGCACTTCGCCCTTGGTTTGTCCTTCGGGTAAAGGCTGTTCTGAAATTAAATTCACCACACCCGAGATGGCATCCGAGCCATACGCCAGTGAGCCTGGACCTTTCAGTATTTCATATTTGTTCACAGCATTAGGATCAGCTTCGATACCAAACTCATCAAACCAAGCCTGATCAACCAATTGTACACCATCGCTTATCGTCAACACTCGGTTGTATCCAAGCCCACGAATTACAGGTTTGGAAATACTTTGGCCGTCCGTAATTGCAGAAACTCCCGGCACTTTTGAAATCGCATCGATTACATTCGTTGATGCTTTCTCCATGATCTCATCATAATTGACAGTAACAACACTAATCGGGCTCCTTTGTTTATCCGTTGCGCTTGCTACTCCGGTCACGATCACTTCATTTAACTGAACACGTGATTCAGCCAATTCAAAATCGGATGTGGCCGTACCTCCAACTGTAACCTTGCGGACTTGGGTAGCATAGCCAATGTGACTTACCTCAATCACATAATTCCCATTGGGCATATTCTGAATAGTGAATTTTCCGTCAGCATCGCTAAAAGCACCGAGTCTGAGATCGGTGATGTAAATAGTTGCACCAGCTAACGCTGAGTGATCTTTCTCACTTGTAATTTCCCCGGATAATTCATGCTGAGCAAAAAGAGAGCTCGTCAAAAATGAAAATACAAAAACACTGTATAGTTTTTTCATAAAATAGTTAAAGAGTAAAAAAAGGGAATCGTGCCAGTCAAAATGCCGGACAAAGCAATTCCAGTGACTGGCGCAATTAAACGTTGATCAACTATGCTTTGGAAAAAGTAGATTTGGGAGGCGGAGACGGAGCCCTTTCAACTGGAGGATTATAAAAGAAGGAGCCGATTGTCGAATTAAAGTCGCGGATTACTTTGGGGGTCTTGGGAAAATTCAAGTCAATGCAAAATAAGGGTTGAAATCCGAATTTGACTTTTGTCCCGTGACCAACCGACTGTTTCCAAGAATTGATAAATCCAAGGAGGCTTTCTTCTTCGGTATCATTAATGCAATAAACCTGAAATTCGCTTTCGACTTTTTCAATTTTGGAGACATCGTACATTTTATCATTCCATTCAAACTCACGACCTACGCTTATCCAATGAATATTTGCAAAATCAGTTTCTGAAAAAATCAATTTTAAAGTGTTGGCCGGAATCGCATCAGTAACTAATGACTGAAAAGCAGATCTGTGAAAATTCAGATATAATGAAGAAAAAACTCCGACTCCTCCACTCAAGTAAACCAGGAGTGCAAAAGAAACAAAGAGATATTTTTTTTTGGAATTGATAAGAGTCAAAAATAAATTGTGAAACAACTACTTACTTACAACCTGTTCGCTATCTGATACAGATTGCTTTTCCATAAATCTTTGCAGATTACCCCTCGCTTTGGTTCTCACCTGATTTTGCACAAATGAGCTCCAGCCTAACAAGAGACCGCTAAATCCCAAAGCTTGCCGCGCCCAATTCCAAAAACTAAAATGGTCAGTATGCTCCGTTATTTTTTCATTTTGCACGCGAATGTACGCGCGAATATCGTTCACCACCTTTTTACCAGTTGCGGAGAAAGTATAGGTTGCAATCCATCGGCAAGAAACATATTCTTCATCCTCGGCTTTAATATCAGAAAAAACCAAAGAGAAATTTTTAGCATTCCTGGCAAGCATTTCCCACATGGCCTTCACCTCGCTTCCATTCAATATTCCAAATGCAGGATCTTGAAATACTGCTTCATCGCTATAACTGTCCTGCATAGTCGCATAGTCCAGTTTTTGAAAAGCAGAATAGAAACGACGAATCAAATCAGTATTGCTCATTTTATTGTCAATTGAACTCTAATCGAGTCAATTTAAACAATAAGCAGATGAAAGAAAATGAGGATTTGTAAATAGGCTTATTACGCTCCGTCAAACCAAAGTTTGAACTCAGTTACCTTTTCGCGGCTAACAATAATTTCCTGATCCCATTTTACCCCGGGCATGATTTTCAGCCGGCTATTAGAATAGACTACAACATCCTGCACAAAATGAATATTGAGTATATACGAACGATTGGCTCGGAAAAATAATTTAGGGTCTATCAGTTCTTCGAGGCTCTCCAGTGTGTAATCAATAATAAATTTCTTGTTCTCGTTTGTGACCAGATAAACATCACGTCCGTCGGCAAAGAGCAAGCCAATTTGATCCGTCGTAATCGATCGGATATGATCGCCCAACTTCACCATGAATCTCGACTTATAGTTTTTTGTTGGCAATGAGGCAATAGTTTCCTTTACGGTTTCCAGCTTTTCGTTCCATGCCAACTGCGATCTTAGCCCTTCAAGCTTCTGTAAGCTGGCACTCAAATCATTAAATGAAATGGGTTTTAATAAATAGTCGATGCCTTTTACTTTAAATGCATCCAGAGCAAATTCATTGAACGCGGTAACAAAGATCACTGGCTTCTCAATCGGGACTTGGGGAAAAATTTCAAAACTCATTCCGTCCAGCAATTGAATATCCATGAAGATGAGATCAATGTCTTTTTGCTTCTCACGAAGCCATTCAACCGCTTCCTTTACTGAACTGATTTTAGCTATTACTGAAATACCAGCACTGTAGCGTTGAAGGTATCGTTCCAGTTTCTCGGCGGCAGGGATTTCATCCTCGATGATAAGCACCCGCAAGGTAAGTACTGACGTCATGCTTCGCGGGCCACGTTTATTTTTTCTGAAATCTTTATAATCGGAAACTTGATATAGTTCTCTCCATAAGCTTTCACCTGCACAAACGGAATGTCACTGAAGAAAGAATACACACGCTGGATACGTGCAAATGACTGAAGGCTTTCTTCGTGCCTTATCAATTTATCATTCAATTTGTGCTGCAAGACAAGGTATCCGTCTTCGTCGAGGTATAAAGAAAATTTCAGCGGAGTAAATCGAGAGAGTAATGTATTGCGAATGACTGTGTCTACTGCTGCCAATAGCGAGCCTGGCACTACATAAGCTTCGTCTGTTAAATTCAATTTTGACGATAATTTTATTTGTTGGGGATGCTTGTAATTCAAAAGAGAGGCTAGGTTTTCAAGTGCCTGAAGTTCGTCCGACAGCTTGACGAGTTCTTTGTCGCGGTTCATCAATTGATAACGATAAACACCTGCGAGCAAATCAATTTGTTCTTCAGTTCCCTGAATATCGTGATAAAGTGTTTGGAGAATCGTTTCAAGGCTCTCGTACAACAGATCAGGATTGATTTCATTTTTGAAAGTCGCAAAATCGGCTTCTACTTTTTCGCGCAAGCGATTTTCACGGTTAAGGTGAATTGTATTTTCCCGAAATAAATATTCATTACTGAAATACAAAACATTATACAACAAGGCTGTGAATCCGAAGATCACAAGAAAAATCTGGAGTTCGGCAATGCTTACAGAAAACCCGACTACCCATTGAAAATAGATCGTTATCCCAGCACTAACCGTGACCAGAGAAAAAACGAGACCGAAAAATGATTGAATAATGGCTCTGTTTCTGAACGACAAATTCTTCAGAACACGGTTCATCAGCACAATAGACAATCTCAGGCTTTCCAGAGAAAGAAAACTGAGACCAATACATACATATAACTCCTGATTACTGAAAATCTTCGTTAGTTCATTCAGGTTGTTGTTCACCATTAAAACCAACAGGTACACCAGCACACCAAACACTGGCGCGGAGCAAACTCTGAAAAAAGCATTATGGATGAATAGTTTCTTCATCAGGCGGCAGTCAGTCCCAGGTTAGTTTTCAAAATAGGAAGATGTACCGAAAACTGATCTTCATTTTTTACAATCACAGGCTCGGGAGTAAAAAATGCATAGCGCTTGCGAATATTTTCCAGTCCTACCTGAAAGCCCGATTTATTTACTACTTCGGCTGTTTTGGTATTCGTTACAATAAGATGAGTGTTGTCTAGTGTAGTGAGGTACACATGCAGCGGCTGATCTTGTGTAATGTGATTGTGCTTTATTGCATTTTCAACTAAAAGTTGCAACGTCAGCGGCGGCAGCGGGCTGTTCATTAAGCTCTCAGGAATGTTGATCTCAAGCTTTAAATTATTTTCAAACCGAACGCGCAATAAATAATAATAGGCTTTGACGAATTCAATCTCCTCTCTCAATGAAACAAATTTCTGCTTGTGGTTGCTCATCACATATTGAAAGGTGTCTGTCATCCTACGAATAAATTCTTCAGCCAGCGAAGGGTCTTTAAACAACAAAGATGAGATCGTGTTCAGGCAATTGAACAGAAAATGAGGGCTGATCTGGCTTTTGAGGGATTCAAACTGCAACTCCAGTTGCCAACGCTCTAAACGCAGTCGCTCCACCTGAGTATGAGCATAATAGCGATAAGAGTAAAACCAGCCATAAAGTATCTCATAAATGAATAATGAGACAATCACCAAAATGGCAATTTTACTCCCATCAGTTTTGAAAGCGCCCATCAGATTGATGGTAAGAAAAAGCGCCAACGGGACCACAACGATCAGGTTGATAATCAATCCGGATAAAAATCTTGAGAGAAATGTTTCGCGCCAGGATATTTTTTTATCGAGCAACCAGTCTATGCCGAAGGTGATCACTCCGCATATATTTATAATGAGAATGCTCAACGCATAATGTTCTGATTTTTCAATAATGGACGGCAGCTTCCCTGTGGCGCTAAAATGCAGGTACATCAGAAAAAGCACTCCGAGGGGAGTGCAAATCGCTGCAATCAAAAACAATTTTCTCATGAATGTTTTTTGGATGTTGTCTTCCTGCAGCGCCATGCAGCGAAACTACTTATTTTCAAGGACACTGTTTTATTGTTTCGACTTAAAATCGATTCAATCAATTGCCTTTAAGGCCTGTCCATAATACATGGTAGAATTAATTTTCTTGGCGGCAGTACGATAGGCCTCCGTAAGCGACGCATCGGTTTTCACTTTTGGCGCGGCCTTCATAAGTACTTGTGTTATATACATGTCAGAGTCGAGATTACCGACTACATTCAAGACTGCCAGAACTCTGGCGCTGGATAAATTCGGAGCCTGTAAAGCAGCCGTAAGTATTTGTGTTGCGTAATGATCGCTTCCGCATTCGCTTCCTCTTAAAATCAATTTCTTAAATGCCTCATCGTTCAAATCTTGCTTCTTAAGCATTGTGGTAAGGACAATGGTTTCATAATGATCGCTGCTGATAGCTGCGCTTAAGTCAACGAGTTGGATACTGAGTTCATTGGAAAGTTTATTGTTCATGAGCGTAGTCAAAACCTGAGTTTTGTAATGATCAGATTCAATATCTTTTACCGATTCAAGTACACGTTGAAAAGAAGTTGATGAAAGCCCTTGCTTGGCCAACGCTTTTGTAAGCACCACAGTACGGTAATGATCTGACTCCATACTTTTTGTTGCTGCAATCATTTCACTTACAATTGGATCGGAAAGATTGTCTTTTTGCAACAAGGTGGTCAGTACTTCGGTTTTATAATGATCAGATTCCATTTTGCCGGTTGCAGCCATTATTGATTTAATACCATCAATAGAAGGAGTTTGTTTATCAAGTGCCTCTTTAATCACTTGTGTTTTATAGTGATCTGATTCCATTTTACCACTGGCAGCAAAGACTGCATCCATTGCTTCTTTAGACTGGAGAAACTTACTCATGCCTCCACTCAAAAATTCTGTTTTATAATGATCAGAAGTCATTGCTGAAGACACCTGTGTAACGATTTGAGGATAATCTTTTTCTGAGACACTCTGTTTCATTAATAAATTTGCGTAGGCAGCCTTTACGTGGTCACTTTCCAGTTTCCCGATTTCAGTAAGTACTGCTGAAGTACCACCTTGTTTAAAAAACCGGTTCACGCGACCTTCTGCTGCAATGGTTGTGCTGCGTACAAGTTCTGGTAATATTTCACTTAGCCATTGCCTTCCTTCTTTTTCAAAATCCATTTTCTCACGGCCTTCATAGTATTCGCGTCTTACACCATTGGCTTGCGGGGTAATTACAAGGGTACGTTTACTTCCAAAAGTTACTTTCGTGATCTCCAGATACCCGTCTGGGGAAATGCTTTTGATGTCTTTATCGTCATCGGTCAGCTCAATCTTGCCGCGCATCTCTACATTAAAATTGGAAAAGCCTCCGAAGTTGAAAGTCATCCGGGAAGTTTTAGTGGAACTGGTCACTTCTACCTGCGCAAAAATGAAATAAGGAATCAGCATCAGTAGTGCCGGAATGAGGATTTGAGTTAGCCGTTTCATGTGTTTAATTGTTTTTTATCTGTAAAACGGCATAAAGGTACCGCAGGGATTCGGCCAGGAAAGGGTAATGAAGTGAGTTGTAGAATTGGTGTAGTGAAGTGAATGCTATCTGAAGCGGACGCTTAAATAATATAGCATTATTGAAAATGTGACCCCGGGGAGGCTCGAACTCCCGACCCGCTGATTAAGAGTCAGCTGCTCTACCAACTGAGCTACGAAGTCATTATTTTAAGCAAAATCAAAAATATAGTATCAAATTAATCTATGTCGGGATGACTGGATTCGAACCAGCGACCTCTACGTCCCGAACGTAGCGCACTACCGGGCTGTGCTACATCCCGAAAGACCGAGGGCAAAAATAATGATTCATTGGTATGTATCAACTCATCCACTTTTTAAAAGCCGTAATTTTTTCGCGGCTTAGTTCCAGTTCGATATTCCATGGCGGGCAAAGCAACACATTCATCCCTTTATATGTACTCTTGACCCTTGCGACAGATTTAACGTGGACAAGGTATTGACGATTCACCCTAAAAAAAACTGCCGGATCGACCAACGACTCTACCTCGTCTAAAGTGGAGTATTCACAAATCAGTTTCTCATTCTCATTGGTGTAAATGAAAATCAGTTCTTGTTTGTGAAAAAAAGCTATCCGATCCGTAGCCACTGGCACTAATCCGTTTCGCTGCTGCGAAAGAAAACGTTCTTTGTACTTTTTCTCAGGTTTATTCCAATGTTGCAGTAGTTCCAGAACCTCGTTGTTCAATAGCGAATTACCCACCATCGATTTATATTTTGTCAAGGCGCGTTCCAATTCACTATAATCGATAGGCTTGAGCAAATAATCAATACTGTTTACCTTAAAAGCCCGGATGGCGTACTCATCATAAGCGGTAGTAAAAATCACCGGACAAGTGATTTTACATTTTTCAAAAACTTCAAAACTGATCCCGTCCGAAAGCTGAATGTCGGAAAGTATTAAATCAGGAGCAGGATGTTGCGCAAACCATGCGATAGCAGAAGACACACTTGGCAACGGTCCGATGATTTCGGCCTCGTGCTCCAGTCGCCTAACCACTGTAATTAAATCTTTTGCTACCAGCGGTTCGTCTTCAATAATCAGAATTTTCATTAGCTATAACAAAGGTACTTTCACACTAAAATAGCTTTCGGTTTGTATGATTTCCACAGGCAGTTTTGAAAAGAAGCGGTAAAGAGACCTTAAATTTTCAAGACCTTGCTTGTTGGATGACTCTACAATCTTTCGCGGTTGATAATTGTTGGTTACTTCAATGTAGTTGCCTGAGATTTGAATTTTGATCTGCAAGGGATTCTGGTCATCAATCCGGTTGTGTTTCAGTGCATTTTCAATCAGCACCTGAAGTGTCACCGGCACAATTTCTTTGTCCGGAAGTGGTGCCGGAAGGTGAAATTCTATTTTCAACGAATTCTGAAATCGTGTCTCCGCCAAAAAAGAGTAGTTGCGAATAAAATCCAGTTCGGTTTGCAAGCTTACCAGGCTCTTGTCTTTGTTTTGTAAAATGTAACGATAAATTTTTGAGAGATGTTGAAGAAAATCGGAGGCTAATTTTTGATCTTCCTGAATGAGGCTGTTGAGCGATGAGAGAGCATTGAACAAAAAGTGAGGGTTAAGTTGATTTTTCAGATTATCGAATTGCACCCAAGCCTTTTCCTTCTCCAGCCGCTCAGCTTCAAGAATAGAATCCTTCCATCGGTTAATAAAAAAAGTGACAATAAAAATACTGTTGACTATAGCCACCGCAAAAACATATAAAAGCCAGGTGGAAACAAGAAATAATTTATCCAATGGAAAATTCAGGAGTGGTTCGCCAAAGAGAAAAATTAAAAGCCTGGCTGTAAGTGCATAAAGCGTTCCAAGGATTAGCTGAACCGCAATTCTTAAAGTAATATTTCTTTCATAGGGTAGCTTCTGATTGAGAAGATGATTTATCCCGGTCAAAAATTCCCAAGTAGTGGAAATCAAAATGAATGAAGTAAAGAGTAGAATAAAATTGAAGTCGGGAGAAAATTGACCCGAAAACCAGCGTACAAAATAACCGACCAGTGTAATCGCTGTGATGATAGCGTATTCACGCAAAAAATTCCGACGGGCTTTAAACTTGTTCGTCATGCACTGATAATTTTTCCATCGCTCATCTCCACACGATGATCGCTCTTGCGTGCAAATTCATCATCATGAGTTACTGCAATGATGGTTTGCTTATACGTGTGAGTCAGCTCTTTAAAAATATCAAACACTAAGTTGGTATTGTAAGAGTCCAGGTTTCCAGTAGGCTCGTCGCCCATAATAATATCCGGGTCGTTGATAAGCGCACGTGCTATTGCAACCCGTTGTTGCTGCCCACCCGAAAGTTTGCTGGATTGTTTATTCGCCTGAGTCTCGATGCCGAGCATTTTTAGTTTTTGATAAGCCCGTTCCTCAATTTCCTTTCTGTTGTACTTATTAAGTTTCAATGCCGGGATCATTACGTTTTGCAAAACTGTAAATTCAGGCAGCAAATAATGAAACTGAAATACAAAACCAATGTGAGCGTTTCGGAAAGCTGATAATTCATTTTGAGTTTTGCCCGTAAGTCGTTCGCCTGCAATTTCTAACTCGCCTTCATAGTCTGTATCCATAGTTGAAAGTACATACATCAGCGTAGACTTTCCACAACCTGATTTTCCTACAAGCGACAAAAACTCTCCTTTGTTCACGGTAAGATCAATCGATTTTAGCACCTGAAATTTTTCAGGATCATAAAAGTATTTGTTCACCTGCTTTATTCTCAAAATCGCTTCCATAGTAATTATTGTCCCCTCAATATTTCGATCGGATCTATCTTTGCAGCTTTCCGTGAAGGCATATATCCTGCAATAGCGGTAGTTGCCACACCAAACACAACACCAATTACATAGTAGCGTGGATCAAAATTTACAGGAAAGTGATCAAGACTGATAATGTCGCCGCCATCAAAAGGTGCTTTTGAAATCAGAAAAGATAAGCCATACCCTATCATCAAACCTGCAACACTTCCTACCAAGCCGATGACCAGGGATTGTATCATAAAAATGTTTTTTACGTCCGACCCAGAAAAGCCCATCGCTTTTAAAATGGCAATGTCTTTCATCTTGCTATATATGGTCATGTTCAAAATATTATAGATACCAAAGCCCGCTACAATCAACAAAGTAAATGAAACTGCATACGTAATAATGTTTCGGATAATTACGCCCGTAAGAAAGGTGGCATTGGCAGTTTCCCAATCTTCGGCATTGATATTGAATTTGGATTTTAAGTCAACCGCATATTTCTTAGCCCCGCTTCGGTCATTCAATTTTATATTTACATCTGTGATGTACGATTGATCTTTCTGCAAGATCGTTTGTACCGTAGCGATGTTAGCATAACTCCGCACATTATCCACCGCACCGATGCCCATTTGAAACAGCCCGACAATTTTTAAGGTGATTGTATTTCCCTGAGGTGTTGTAATCACCACACGGTCTCCCTTGATTGCGTTTAATTTTTTTGCTAGCCCTTTGCCCATCAGAATGCCATTATGATTGGATAATAAATCTTCAATCTCGCCTACTTTCATTCGCGACCGAATGTCGAAGAGTTTATCCTCATCCATAATATCAACACCTAGAATAGTTCCGTTCAGTTGCACAGGTCCATAATTATAAAACACCTGCGACGAAACGGAGGGCGACGCGCCAGTCACTTGTTCGTCTTGAGCAATGAGTCGCACCAGTTCGCGCGCATTGCGAACTTTAGGGGTTTCATTTTTGGGTTTTTGATGATACACCAAGTTGATGCCATTGGCATTTTCTTCTTCCAAAATACTTTTTCTCGATTCCGTTACATCATTGTAAATATGGATGTCGGGTGAAGAGGTCATAGTGATTTCCTCGGTGAAATTATTCAGGCCGGTCATCAAACTTACCAATGCGATAAACATTCCTATACCAAAAGTGACACCCAGCATAGCGATTATCGTTTGTTTGGGTTTGCTGAACAGATGCACTCGCGCAATTTCAATGCAAAGCTTAAGTGATTGGCCGTTCATGTTTCTTAATTCAAAATTACGTTGGTGTCTTTTGTTATCCCTTGGGTAATTTCAACCTCATCGAGTGTCTCTATACCTCGAACAATTTTTACTTTTCTCTTACCTTCATTGGTCCTGATAAGTACCGAGTCGCCGGGCAGTACAAAAGATTTAGGTATCACCAAGGCTTTTTCTTTTTGACGGATGAGAATGTTGGCTTCTACAGCCAATCCTGAAAACCCATTTAAAAACGGATCGGAAAAATCAGCATCAACCCTTATGGATTGAGCACGCTCGTCAACCATAGGATAGACTTTATAAACAATGCCGTTAAAAATTTTACCTCCAAAAGCATCAATTTTTGCCATTATCCGTTGACCCGTTTTTACTTTTTCAATGTCCAGCTCATCTACGTTCAGTTGCAAATAAAACTGGCTGCCACTGCCTACTGTCGCTAGCGCCTCACTTCGTCTCACAAGTTCACCTCGTTCTTTCAATGTTTTGTAAACTTGCCCGTCCACATCACTGCGCACAGTGTAGCGACCCGATTCTTCCGCAGCAATCTTCAGGTTGTTTTCGGCATTTCGTAAGTCCAGCTTCAATTGATCTCTTAATTTGCTAAGCCGGCTTTTTTGCAAGAGCAAATCATTTTTTGAATTATCGAAGGTGAGCTTGGCGCGATCAAATTCGTTTTGAGTGATTGCATTGTCTTTCCATAGATTGGAATAACGAACAAAATTAACGGAGTCAAACTGCCATTTGGATTGAGCGCTTGCAACCAATGCTTTTGCTTCCATCAGTGCAGGAGAATCTTCCCGATTGTTTTTCGCTAACAAATTGTATGATTCCCTTGAAATACTATAGCGCGCACTCTGCTGCCTGCTTTCGATTATGAAAATTGGTTGGTCTTTTTTAACGGCCTCTCCTTCCTTAACTAAAATATCTACCACATAGCCATCCACCTGCGAAAAAATCTGGTATTCGTTTTTTGAAACTACATATCCCGAAGCATAGACGGCCTCACGAAGTGGTTTTGTCACCGGCTGTATTGATTTATTTTTTCCAATACACCCAATGCAGATGACAAGCGTAAATACAACTTTTTTCATACTTCAAATTTATGGCATCCTGACTGCTGGCCCTATGAAATGAAATTGAAGTGTAGATAAAGTAACTTGAAATGAGCCTTAAGCCTGTGAAACTATTCTTTTAATTAACTTGTCCTACTAGAACCCAACAAAGAGCCTATGACAAAGAACAATAGAAGGTCATTTATAGAAAAAGCTTCGTTACTGGCACTCGGAGCTACAGTTTCGAGTCCGGGTGTGGCCGCTCCTGCAAAGCCATCACTGATTCATCATGTATTTTTCTGGCTAAAAAATCCTTCCTCAAAGGAAGATTTTGAAAAATTGATTGAAGGGATTTCAACCCTGCAGAAAATCGAAACCGTCCAAGACTTCCGCCTTGGTAAACCGGCAAATACACCCAAGCGCGATGTCATTGATAATAGCTATGCGGTCTCCCTGTTTACGGTTTTCAATGATATTGCCGGACACGATGTCTATCAGGAACATGCGATCCACAAGAAATTCATTGAGAGCTACTCCCACCTCTGGACAAAGGTTCAGGTTTACGACTCGATCAATATTTAAACAAAAAAAAGAAAGCCTCTTTCGAAGCCTTCTTTTATGGACGAACTAAACAAACTTATAAGTTAGGTTGAGGAGTAGTCCTCAGGTAAGGTTTTATGCGGTTATGCCCTTTCGGGAATTTTGCTGCTACATCCTCATCTTTAACTGCTGCCGTGATAATTACATCTTCACCATTCTTCCAGTTCGCTGGAGTAGCAACGCTGTATTTTGCGGTCAGTTGCAAACTATCAATTACACGGATTATCTCATCAAAATTCCTTCCTGTTGATGCAGGATAGGTAATTGTAAGTTTTACTTTTTTATCAGGACCGATAACGAAGACAGATCGCACAGTAAACTTATCGCTCACTTGCGGATGAATCATATCGTAAAGGTTAGATACTTTAAATTCGGGATCTGCAATGATTGGAAAATTCACAGTGGTATGTTGCGTCTCGTTAATGTCACCAATCCATTGGCTGTGTGAAGTCACCGAGTCAGTACTCAGAGCAACAACCTTTACATTGCGTTTATCAAATTCTGAGCGAAGTTTCGCTACAGCGCCTAGTTCGGTAGTGCAAACCGGAGTGAAGTCAGCGGGATGAGAAAATAAAACCCCCCAGCCACTGCCAAGCCATTCATGAAAGTTGATTTTTCCTTCGCTGGTTTCTGCCTGAAAATCGGGCGCAAGGTCTCCTAATCGTATTGCCATATTGTTATGATTTTTTTGTAAATATATTTAAAGTCTATGGATTTAATAGATTAATTGATATATTTTTATTTCGCACCCAGAGCCTTTTCCCGTTTCAGGATTTTGTCTAAAGTGCTGCCGCCTAAAATAGCGAGTGTTTCATCTCGCACCTTTATAAAAGCATCGCGAATGCCACAGGTCTTTTCCGTCCGGCACTCTTCGCATCGCTCATAATAATGAAGTGACACACACGGCAGCATGGCAATAGCCCCATCCATCAGTCGCATGATCTCCATCAGGTTTACATCCGATGGTTTTTGATGGAGGTAATAGCCGCCACCCTTTCCTTTCTTACTATGAAGAATTTTGGCGTTTCGTAATTCCAGCAGTATCGCCTCGAGGAATTTCTTGGGGATATGTCTTTTTTCGGCTATCTCCTGGATGTGCACCGGGCCTTGTTGGTATTTCTCCGCCAGATAAACCAAGGCGTGAATGGCGTATTTACATTTCTTTGAAAGCATAATTGTATGTCAAGGTATGCTTTTTGCAAATAATTCTAAAGTATATTGGCAGAAGGCACTGTAAACCATAAATTCATATCCTTGATTTATGCTGATTAAGTTAAAATGAGCAAGCCCGCAACTAAAGATCTGCTCAGGTTTCTGAAACCTTTCCCGAAGGATGTAATAGAAACTGCGCTATGGTTGCGTGGGTTTGTTTGGGATTTGTATCCTCAAGCCAACGAACTCATCTACGATAATTATAATGCGCTTGCTTTCGGCTGGTCGCCTACTGATCGTGTGGGTCATGTGTTCTGCAACATTGCTGTGGGTCGCAGCAGTCATAATGTTCACTTCGGGTTTTATTGGGGTTCTGAACTTTCTGATCCGAATAAGATTTTGATTGGCGAAGGAAATCAATACCGATACATTCTTGTGAAAGACATTAATAAATTTCCCAAAGTCTACATCAAAAAACTTTTGAAAGAAGCGTATACAAATTCACTTGGCAAGGTGAAAGACAAAACACAGATCATGAAAGGTGAGATTATCACCAAATCTGTCTCACCAGTAAAGAGAGCGGCAAAGAAGGCCTTGAAAAAGAAGAAATAAGAACATTAAGCTGGAGAGGTTCGTCATCCCTGAAAACAAAATTATCTACTTTTGAAATAAAATAAGCCGAGGTAGCTCAGGGGTAGAGCAGCTGATTCGTAATCAGCAGGTCGTGGGTTCAAATCCCATTCTCGGCTCGACTAAACCGTCCCGTCTTTGGCGAATTTCTCAAGTATATCCATTCCCAATCGGTCGGTAAGTCCATCGGCATAGTGCACTTTTTTAACGATCAGGTTTTTATCAATCAGAAATTCTGCTGGCATTGTGCTGATGGATTCTCCACCCGCCATCATGTGCATAGGTACATCCAGTTTTCGCGCTTTAAACGCTGTTTGAACAAAAGAAGTAAGGTGACTTACAGCCGACTTGTAGCCTGAATTCTCTATACCGTATTGCGCATAACAGGTTTTCTTAGGATCGGCTATCAACGGAATGGGAGAAACTTCTTTATGAAAAATACTTTTAAGCAGGAGGTTTTCGGGTGATTCAAAAAAGAAAATCATTTCCATACCCTTGGCTTGTAATTCTTTGTGCTTTTTGGAAAGTGCATGAACCCGAATATTGCAAAACGGGCAGCCGGCATGACGGAAAAAACCAATGAATACCCTCTTGTTCCTATATTCCTCAAGATTGATCATTCGCCCAAAAATATCTTTGAGGTTAAAAACCGGGGCAACAATATTTGTTTCAATTTTCATTACTGGATATACGGAGTGTCGGCGAAGTTGGATTTTGCACCCATAATTATACTTGCGGCTTATCTTCCTTATTTTTACAACTTTCAAAATCTAACGTTACTGTTTCATGATAGTCTCACGGCCGCAAACGGGCACAATAACCTCCTTTGTTCTCTTTCTTTTAATCACAATCATAGTTGTGGCCATGAATGTGCTGGTCATCCTTCAGACTAACCATGCAGCGTGGTATAACTATGCAGTGGTGGTGATACTCACGCCCATCGGGCTTTTTGTGTTTTATAAAATTTTTATCAGTTACAAAGTGCTCCGTCTGGGGAATAATCAGATTCAAATCGATCTTCCTGTGCTAAGGCAAAGTAAAAAATACCCGATTGAGCAAATACAGCAATGGACAGAGATGACTGTGAAGACAGGAAAGAAATCAGAGTATAAGGAACTCAAAATCGCATTTACGGATGGCCGAAAAATCAACATTGGTCTTCGGGAATACACGGAGTACTCCCGGATAGTCCAATACCTCGCTCAAAAAGCTTCCAGGAAAAAAGCGCTATAAGCATCTGGTAATCCTCTCAAAAAAGTGCCGAAGGCGGGACTCGAACCCGCACACCTGTTACGGCTCACGCCCCTGAAACGTGCGTGTCTACCAATTTCACCACTTCGGCATAAAAAAACCAAGGCCAACTTACGTCAGCCTTTTGGTGCCCAGAACTGGACTCGAACCAGCACACCTTGCGGCACTACCCCCTCAAAGTAGCGTGTCTACCAATTTCACCACCTGGGCTAAAAACAATTCTAAAAATACGAGGGCTGCAAAAGTAAAAATGTTTTGAAACTTTACCAATCGGGCCCAAAATGAAAATAGGTGACAAATGATTGTTACGATTTCATCTTTAGAAGCGCAACATTTTCGACATGTACAGTATGCGGGAACATATCCACCGGCTGAACTTCCACGACTGTGTATTTTTCTGATAATATTTTCAAATCCCGGGCCTGTGTAGCCGGATTACAACTCACATAAACGATTTTCTCAGGCAATGCTTTCAACAACATTTTGCAAACGTCTTCGTGCATACCTCCGCGTGGCGGATCGGTGATTACCACATCGGGGCGGCCATGACTGGATATGAAGTTTTCAGTAAGCAAATCTTTGATATCGCCTGCAAAAAATTCGGTGTTACTAATTTCATTCAGTGAAGAGTTACTTTTTGCATCTTCAATTGCGGCTGCCACATATTCCAATCCGATCACTTTCTTTGCACTGCCTGCAACAAAGTTGGCGATGGTGCCTGTGCCAGTATAAAGGTCATAAACCAATTCGTTTCCCGTAAGGCCGGCCATTGCATAGGCTATTTTATATAACACATAGGCCTGCGCT
>Ga0206905_10102_pt1 | contig 24590 bp, 17 predicted proteins | sample Alteio_BWOrgHeat_43_FD_152940 | JGI IMG/M metagenome (GOLD analysis project Ga0206905, IMG submission 152940) | Enriched cells from forest soil in Barre Woods Harvard Forest LTER site, Petersham, Massachusetts, United States -... | ecosystem: Environmental > Terrestrial > Soil > Temperate forest >...
ATTTCTCCGCCAGACCGATATCTTTGTCCTGCCTTCTCTGGAGGATGGCTTTGCCCGCACGGTCACCGAAGCCTTGAGCTGCGGCCTGCCGGTCATCACGACCCACAACACGGGCGCCAGCGACTGTGTGGAGCCGGGCGTTAATGGTGAGATTGTTCCGATTCGCGATCCCGGGGCAATCGCAGAGGCGATTTTCAAGTGGTCTGATCGCATCGTCTCGGGTTCCAAACCGCCTCAGCGCCGGTTGTCCCGGCCTGAACAATTTTCCTTTGAGTCTTTTCAGCGCGAGTTCCTGACCGCCCTTCTCGATAAAAAAATCATTCCTGCCCTTCGAAACGATTCTTCTGCAACGACTTCCTAATCAGCAGGCGCGATAGAGTTTCAATAACTCGGAGGCGACTTCATCCCACGTCGAAGGCCGGACTCCAGTTTCCATTGACGGAGCGCGGCTGGAGAAATCGCGAAGAGCGGAAGCCAGGGGTTCGCCGCAAACGAGTGGGGAGGCGTACATGGCATGCCTTCCAAAGACGCTTTTGGCCCAGGGAAGATCATTGAGCAGAAGGGGGCATCCGGTAGCGGCGGCTTCCAGGGCGGAAAGACTGTTGCTCTCCATCGTGCTCAGGAGAACAAACCCGCGCGCCTCTCGATAAGCCTTGGCTAATTCCGCGCGGTCGGAAATTCCTCCTTCGTAAAAAAGGAGATCAGGATGGTTTTTTTGCACTTCCAGAAATCGCAGATAATAAGGGTCGGACTCCGCATAGGGCTTGCCGATAATTCTCACGGGAACCCTCGCCAGCACGGCGGCTTCCGCCAGTTCCAGGATGCGCTTTCGGGGATGAATCGTCGCCGTGCAAACGAGATGATTGCTGCGCTCTTTCCCCGTTTCACTTCGGGCAGCGAAAAAGACTTCTTCCACCCCGTTGGCTATGACCCGGATTTTATCGGGAGGAGCATCAAACATCGCCTGCATGAGATGGGCTTCCCAGGAAGTAAGGGCGACAAATCCATCAGCCTTGCGATACGCCTCCCAATTCATCCGGGCCATGAAAGTCTGGGGAAGGAAAGTCTGGGAGATTCGCATCAGGGATTTTTGCGCCAAACGCGCCATGGCCGAGCGGGAACCCAGGCCCGTGAGTAATTCGGCTGCAATGACCTTCATTCGTTTGGAGTGAGCGAAATCAATGTAATCACCGCTGGGCCGGCCAAAGTAATGAATGACATCACCGATCTGCTCGGCGTCCCACCAGCGCATATACTCGACCTCGGCTTTCTGGCGTTCCAGGGCCGCCTTGGTTTGCTCAATCTGGATCTGCAGCCCGCCATGGGCCAGGGCAAATGGCCACGGATGATCAAGAAGGACCTTCATGGACAGCGAGAACCTTAGAGTCTATCTCCTAAATAGGCGAGAGCCGCGTTGGGTTTCAATTTCAAACCGGCGAATAACCTTGATAAGGCTGGGCCGCCCGCCCCATTTTGAGCCGAGGATGAACCCGATGGCTCATCGAAAATTTCCATGATTTCCACGGTATGAAATTAGCCCTCCTGACCACAGATAATCGCCAGGAGTATCATCAATACGATAAGACCGCGCCTTGGTTTGGCACCGCGCCGGAAGCCTTGCTGCAGGGATTTGACCTGCTGAAGCAGGAAATCGAAGTGCATGTTGTTTCCTGCACCCAGCGTCCGATGGAATCACCGGAGAAATTGAGTGATAACATTTGGTTTCATAGCCTCCACGTGCCCAAGATCGGTTGGCTGCGTACAGGCTACCAGGGTTGTATCCGGGCGTTTCGGGCAAAAATAAAAGAAATCCAGCCCGACTTGGTGCACGGTCAGGGAACCGAACGGGATTGCGCGCTAGGTGCCATTTTCTCTGGCTGTCCCAACGTCGTGACCATCCACGGCAACATGGCGGAGCTCTCCCGCCATTTAAAAGCCTTTCCAGGAACGGCTCTCTGGCTGGCAGGGCAGCTTGAAAATCTCACTTTGCCGGCTACGCGCGGTGTTCTTTGCAACTCAGCTTATACTGAATCCCTGGTAAGCCCGAGAAATCGGCATACGTGGCGAGTACCGAATCCATTGCGCCTTCCTTTCTTCGAACCCATTCCTGGACATCCGCCCGGAGACCGGCCGCACCTGGTCAATGTGGGCGTGATTTCACCCCGCAAACGTCAGGTGGAAATTCTGGAGTTGTTCAAGCGACTGTTCAGCTGTGGTGTGGCCTGTCGGATTGAATTCATCGGCGCCGCCCCGGTCGATGATCCATATGCACGGAAATTCCTCAAGGCAATGGAGGAAGCCACCATGGAAGGTTATGCCGTTTATTCGGGACTAAAGGAGACGGGTTCGCTTATCGCCACATTCGATTTGGCGGACGGATGCATCCACTTTCCCTCGGAGGAAGCTTTTGGGCTAATCGTGGCGGAATCGCTGGCCCGGAATTTGAAATTTTTCGGTTCCGATCTGGGAGGAATCACCGACATTGCCCGCTCGGTTGACGGAGCGGAACTTTTTGCGACCGATGACTGGACAGCTCTCGAAGAGACCTTGCTGCAATGGATACAAAAAGGATGTACCCGTCCCGAAAAGGCGCATCGAGAAATGGCCACGCGCTACCATCCTCGGATCATCGCGGAAAGGCATCTTGAAATTTACCGGGAAGTACTGTCCCGGCCTTGAATGGTTTGCAAATTCTTTCGACGTGACCCACGCCCGATTTTCGGGCAGCCTCTGGCCTTAAAATAACATCATCTTTCCCAAGGTGCGTCTTATTTATTTTCTTTTAAAAAAACCATGGCGCTTGTTGCGCAGGTCGGCGTACGCCTTCTTTCGATTCATGGGACGCGGGAGTATTCGCTTGGGAGCGCCGGTGGGCGTCTTCAGCGTCTGGAATGATCCGGAAAACCTTTCGGTTGTCTTGCCCGGCCAGACAGTCCGGGAAGTGCGGCCCGATTCCCTTCGAATCAAATGTGGTCTCAAGCAATACAATCGGGGAGCCTGGCCCATTTTCTGGAAAAATTTTTCCCAGGCCCGCCTTGTCGGCAAAAGCCTCGCCCTCATGAATAATCGCAAGCGGCTTATGCTCGAGGAGCTTTGCGGAGAAAGCTTCTATCGCGAGGATCCTTCCTATAACTATTTCTTGCTTCCCCCGGCCACGCTTCTTGCCGGTTCCTGGACCAGTATCGTGGGTCGCTGGTGCGTGAGTGGGAGTTCGAACTACTATCATTGGTTGCTCGATGGCCTGCCTCGATTGGCGCTCCTAGATCGTTTTCCTGCAGATGCGGGTATCCTGGTGCCTGCTCCTTTAAGATCCTTTCACCGCGAATCCCTTGAGATGCTGGGACTCCTGGAACGTTGTCGTCCCACGCCCGAGATTCATTTGCTGGTGGAGAATTATTTCCTTTCTTTACCCACCATGTTAACTGGTTGTGATAATCCCTATGCCGTCGGATTTCTGCGCGGCCAATTTCTTAAATCCGATTTTCCGGCGGATCCCCGCTTCGAGAAAATTTACATCACCCGGAAGGGAGTTTCCCGGAAGCCTCATGGGGAGGAAGAAATGATCGATTTTCTCCAAAACGAGGGGTGGGCGATCATTCAGGCCGAAGATTATAATTTTAGGGAACAGGTCGGCCTCTTTCACCATGCGCGGGCGATCTGTTGTCCGCACGGATCCGGCCTGACAAATATTCTTTGGTGCCAGCCGGGATGCCGTGTGCTCGAACTTTGCCCTTCCAATTTTCTCAACGGCTGTTTTGAGGGACTGGCGGCTTACCTCGACCTCGACTATCGCTATATGATCTTTGAGGGAGATTCTCAGTTCCGGATGAAGATCGATCTTCCAGAATTTAAAGCGGCCATCAAGTCACTCCATCTTTGATCTACCCCATCCGCGCTTTCCAGTAGAAGGTCGGCTGGGTGACTTCGAAACGGACCCGTTTCTGCGGACTGCTTTCGGTATAAATCTCGTACGAGAAAGATTTCGGGTGATAGAGGCCATGAGCGAGACGGCGCAGACGGTGCCATCCCAACCAGAGCCAGCGCAGCGTCCGCGCCCAGGCGGGGGCTTCATCGGCCAGGTCATTGTGCTCCTGGATGGCTGCGGGCCGCAGGCCGCGATTTTCGCCATTGTCGACAAAAGTGGAGGTGTAGGCGCGCAGGACGCCTGTCTGCACTCCCCGCCGCAGCATCTGGACGATCAGGGCGGCATCGCCAACATCCTTCCAGCGTGAATCGAGGGCAAAGCCTTGTTCCCGGAAAAGGCGGCGGCGGAAAAAAGTGGCGCAGCTCAGGGTGTGGAGCTGCCAGGTCCAGGTATGGTAAAGCTCCGGGGCCAATACCTGGCGGCTGCATAAATAGGCGCCCGCGCCGTCGACGACGACCGCGTCGGCAAAGAGAAGGTCGACCTCGGGATGATCGCGAAAGTAATCGGCGACTTTCTCCAACATGCCCGGCAGGTATTGCTCGTCGCAATTCAACCAGCAGAAAACATCCCCTGTTGCCTTGTCCCATCCGCGCCGGATGGCGTCGTACATGCCCTGGTCCTTTTCGCTGGCCAGCTTGGCCTGGGGAAAGGCTTTCAGGACTTCCGCGATCTCCGGTCCCGAGAGACTGTCCTGGACAATGTGCTCAATCTCCACGCCCGGCGCGCCTTGATCCGCCACCGAAGCCGCGCACAGGCGGAGCCAGCCGGGTTGCTTGTAACTGGGCGTGACGACGGAAATGGTCAGGGATTCGGGGCGGCTCATGAGTTAAGGTTGGCCATCCGCTTCATCCCGTGACGAGGAGATCAGCTTTTCGCCTTAATCTCGTCGTAGATCCAGCGATAGGTTTTTTCCATGCCGGTACGCAGAGAGGTAGAAGGCTCCCAATCGAGAAGCTTCTTGATCAGCGTATTGTCACTGTTGCGGCCATTCACGCCCTTGGGCGCCTTGAGATTATAGCTTCGCTCCAGCTTGATCCCGGCGATTTCCTCCACGATGTCGACCAGTTGGTTGATCGTCACCATTTCGCTGCTGCCCAGGTTGATCGGCATCGTCACGTTTTTGCTGTTCATGATCGACTGGGTGCCCAGCACGCAATCGTCGATATACATGAAGCTGCGCGTCTGGTGCCCGTCGCCCCAGATTTCAATCTGGTGCTTGCCCGAAAGCTTCGCCTCGATCACCTTGCGGCAGACCGCGGCGGGGGCCTTTTCCCGGCCGCCGTCGTAGGTGCCATGGGGGCCATAGACATTGTGATAGCGGGCCACGCGGGTGAGGAGACCAAAATCCTCGGAGAAATGGCGGCACATCCGTTCGCTGAAAAGTTTCTCCCAGCCGTAGCCATCTTCCGGCATCGCGGGATAGGCGTCCGATTCGGTGAGGGCGGTCAGGTTGGGATTGACCTGCTTGTCGGCGGCATAGACGCAAGCCGACGAGGCATAGAAAAAGCGTTTGACCACTTTCTGCTCCCTGGCCGCCATGAGCAGGTGCGTATTGATGAGGACGCTCAGCATGCAAAGCGCCCGGTTCAGCTCGATGAAACCCATGCCGCCCATGTCGGCGGCCAGGTTGTAAATGATTTCGCATCCGGCCACCGCCTTGTCGCACGCTTCCTTTTCCTGAAGGTCGAGGACGAGATTTTCGACGTCGTCGAATTTTTGATACCACTCCTTGAACGGCTTTTTATCGACCGCGCGGATATCGTTGAAACCTTGCCTACGCAAATCGGCGACGAGATGACCTCCAATGAAGCCACCCGCTCCACAAACAACAATTTTTTCAGGAAGACTCATGGGAATAATGGGGGATGTTCAGCGTGCCTAACCATCCAAATTCAATCAAGGCAATAGTGCCTGAGCCGGGTGAGTTGGAGGAAAAGACGGCAGACGAAGAGAGGGTTGTTCTTAAGGTAACGTTTCCACAAACGGCGCGGTTCCTGGATCAGGCGATAAAGCCATTCAAATCCGCTGCGCTGGATCCAGCGGGGGGATTGCCGGACTTTGCCGCTGACCAGGTCGAAGGCCGCGCCGATTCCCACCATGATGGGGACGTCGAATTGCGAAAGCGTTTCGGCCATGAAACGTTCCTGTTTCGGCGTGCTCAGGCCGACCCAGATGATGTCGGGACGTGCCGCGGAAATGATGGCCTGAAGATCGCGCATTTCATCCGGCGTCAGGGGCCGGAAAGGAGGCGTATGAGTCCCGACAACCTGCAGGCGGGGAAAGCGGGCCTGGAGCGTGGAGGCCAGGCTCTCCGCGGTGCCCGGCGCCCCGCCATAGAAGAAATGTCTCCAGCCCGCTGTTTCCGAGGCACGGCAAACCTCGATCAAAAGATCGGGGCCATAAACCCGCTTCATGTTGCGAAACCCCGACCATCTGCCGATCCAGACCATTGGCATGCCGTCGGGCGTATTGAGAAAGGCGCCGTTCAGGATGGCGCGAAACGCCGGATCCGATTGCGCCTCGGAAACACCGTGGACGCCGGTGACGCAGATGTAGCCCTTGCTTCGCTTTTTGATCGCCTCTCCCATCACCTCCACGGCCAGGGGCAGGTTCAAGGCGTGGACACCCACGCCCAGGACATTAACGCGAGAAGGAGGATTCATGGTCGATGAAAAGAATCCCTGCGACCCAAGGCGAAACTGGAGGCGGACTCAATCTTTTTTCCATCACGCAGGAAGAGAAGCAGGCCTATTTTGTATGAAAAGGTCATTTTTCAATTCGCCATTCCCGAACTGGCTCCAAGCAAGGTGAAACTGCTCTTTTTCCTTGGTCAGTGCGCAAAGAAATAACACGTAGTGGGCAAATCTGGCATTACCGTCTCCTGAGAAAAGAGGCAAAAGAAACAATTCAGCTAAAAGCTACATTTTATCGCATGGAGATATTTAGGTATAAGTAATTGATTATGAGTATATTATATAGTAATATGTTTATTGGCAACTAAGATAAAGTGCAAAAATAGTATTGACGACTTACTATATTACAGTACTGTCAAAAACAGTTCGGAACTCTTAAATAAGTAATCGTTCACCAAAGGCCATTATGATAAGCTCTAGCGCGTTTAAAGCCGAAAAATCCCAGGTAATCCCCGTCACGCCGAAATGGCTTCGAGCAACAATACCAATGGTTGTTCTTATTTTGGCCATGACTCTTTTGGCTGGTTTTCGTCCTGCGTCCGGGGCCGTGGCGGCTCTCTTTGGCCGGGAAGAATTATTTACGCTTAATTCCACCGATATCTCCACGTTAAAGAATTCCGGCTTTACGACCATTATCCTGTTCGTCGTCGATGTCGAAAGCAATGGCGACCTCAACTATAATGGTGACCACCTGATCGTGCAGAATGGCACCTGGGTCGGCGATACCGGCTGGGCCGGACGCCTGGCCCAGTTAAAGCAGGCTCCGACCACCATCTATCGCCTCGAAGTTTGTACCGGCGGTTCGGGTGCTCCGAGCTGGACCAATATCAAAAACCTGATTGCTTCGCAGGGAACGGGATCCACCAGCATCCTTTACAAGAATTTTCAGTGTTTGAAGAACACTCTGGGAGTTGATGCGATCTGTAATGACGATGAAGTGCAGTTTGATGCCACTTCTGCCGCGCAGTTCGGCAACATGATCGCGGGTCTTGGAATGAAGGCGACGCTCTGTCCCTACAACAACCAGAGTTACTGGCAGAGCGTCAAGTCGCAGTTGGGCAGCAATTGTGATGCGGTTTACCTCCAGTGCTACGATGGCGGAGCGGGTAACGATCCGGGCAGCTGGAATAGCCTCTTTGGCGGTTTCAGGGTTATTCCCGGCGACTGGAACAGCGATAGTGCGTCGACCGTTCAATCGAAAATGAACAGCTGGCAAAACGCAACAGGGGCTCCCGGAGGTTTTATGTGGCAGTATGAGCTCATCGGAAACACGAATTTGGCCAGCTATGCCGCCGCCGTCTACAATGGCATCGGTCTGCACAGTGGTACCTATCGCATGGGCAATCTCAAGAGCGGTTTGGTCCTCGATGCGAACGGTGGAGGTACCGGAAATGGTACCACCTTGATTCAATGGGGATACAGCGGCTCCACCAACATGCAGTGGACCATGAACTTTATTGGCAGCCAGGCCAAGATCATCGGCGTCAATAGTGGGCGTGCCGTTACGGTGACGGGAAATTCAATGTCAGATAATGCACCGCTGGAGCTCTTGGATTACAGCGGCGCCACCGACCAGCTCGTCACCTTTAACACGAATCCGAATGGCTATTATACTCCCATCTTTGTCAGTTCAGGCAAGGCGATGACCGTCGCGGGTGCTTCGACGTCGGCAGGGGCGGCGGTCATCCAGTATACTTATAACGGTGGAAGCAACGCCCAGTGGCAGTTCCGGGCTCCTTAATTTTGGGTTAGGTTGAGTATTGAGTGTTGGTTAATGGAAAACAAAGAAGTGGGCGAACGCTTGGGTGCGTTCGCCCACTTTATTTTGTGCAAACTGAGGGCCATTTTTAATCCCTTAACCGATAAAGCGGCATCGATACTTTATGAATTTAGGTTGACGGCGAAAGCGCTTTCCTTACCCTCCGACCTTACCAAGGGTAGTCGGAATCTTCCGGGTTGTTTATCCAAGATTCCGGTTTTTTTACCTGAATTTTTCAACCACCCAACCAAGGAGGAATATGATCAAAGTTCCAGGGCAACATATTGCGAGGCAAACGGGGATTCTTGGAGTTCTGCTTTTCCTTTTCACGGGGGCAATGGCGCAGGCGCAGAACTGGCAGCTGGTTTGGAGTGACGAGTTCAGCGGAACCTCCATCAATACTTCCAACTGGGCGTTCGATATCGGGACGGGAACCGGCGGATGGGGCAACAACGAGCTGGAATATTACCAGTCACAAAACGCAGCTATTGTGAACGGCCAGCTGGTCATCACGGCCAGGCATGAATCGGTCGGCGGCAAAAATTACACCTCGGCCCGTTTGAAAACGCAGGGATTGCGGAGCTTCAAATATGGGAAAATCGAGGCGAGTATCGCGATGCCTTCCTTCCAGGGTGTATGGCCCGCCTTTTGGATGCTCGGCACCGACATCACCTCTGTCGGATGGCCTGCCTGCGGCGAGATCGACATCATGGAGCACATCAATACCGGGAACGCCGTGAGCGGGGCCGTCCACTGGACGGGTAGCAATGGCGCCCAGGCTGATTTCGGTGGGGGCGCCACCGCGAGCAGCAGCATCTCCAATTTTCACACTTATACGATCCAATGGAGCCCGACCCTGATTCAATGGTTCATCGACGGCATTCCCTATAAAAGTTCCAGCAACGGCACCACATTCGATATGGCGATCAACATCGCCAACAACGCGGGTAACACGGGCGCGTTTCAAAATAGTTTCTTCATCCTTTTGAACATGGCCATCGGGGGAAACTTTCCCGGCAATGCAGTCGATAACAACGCTTTCCCTGCGAAAATGTCGGTCGACTATGTCCGGGTTTATCAGGACGCAGGTACCGGCACCGGTGGTGCGACTCCGACCAATGGCGGCTCTTACCGGGTCATCAACCGCAACAGCGGCCTGGCCCTCTATCCCTCCGGCGGCTCGTCGGCCAACAACACCCCGCTGGTCCAGAGCGGAACGGTCGGCAACTGGATCATGCACAGTCTTGGCAGTGGCCAATGGTATATTACAAACGCCTCCAGTGGCCGGGCTGTCAGCGTTGACGGAGCCTCACAGAACAACAACGCCATCGTCAAGATCTACGACTATTCCGGCGGCAACCAGCAGAAGGTTACCCTGCGCGATAGCAACAACGACAAATGGTACAGTCTCGACTTTGTCCATTCCGGCAGAGCCATGACCGTGCTGGGCGCCTCCACCGCCAACGGTGCAGCCATCATCCAGTATTACGACAATGGTGGCCTCAATGCGCAGTGGAAATTTCAATAAATTAAGCAGGATTGGCTTACACGAGTCCGATAGAATTGGTAAATTTCATCATGCGCATAGGATTGCTTTCCTGGATCGTTTGTATTCTTGCCTGTTCGGTCTCCATTTCCCGCGGAGAAGTTGTCGCTGCAAATAACAGCGTCGCGGCCCAGATCGATAAGATCATGGCGGAGAAAAAGTCGCACGATCGGCTGACAAAATTGGCCGAATGGGGAGGAAAGCTGTCGCTGGCTGAAATTCCCCAGGCATTGGCTGCCGCCAAAAATTTCAAGCAATGGCGCGAACAAGCCGTTATCGAGCAGACGGCCATAAGACATTGGGCTGATCTGGCTCCCGCGGAAGCCTTCGATTATCTCTCCAAGCTTCCAGGCGGCCGCTTGCAGGATGAACTCATGCAAGTCGTGGCGAGTAAATATGCCACGCAGAATCCGGTTGCTGCTTCCGCCGCGGCGACGAAGCTCCCTTTCGGCGCATGCCGCAACGACACGATTAATGCCGTGGCCGAGACCTGGGCGCGAACCGACGCCAAAAAAGCCCTCGCCTGGGTCGACGGCCTGCCCGGGGGAGTTTCCCGGGATTCGGCGGTGAATGCGATCCTGTTCATCTGGGTGCACATTGATCCCGTGGCCGCTTATACCCGCATCCAGAAACTGCCTCCCGGCAATATGAAGAATGCGCTCATCACCAACGTTGCCGGTGACTGGGCGGCATTCGATCCCCAGGGCGCAATCAAATGGGCCAATCAATTGCCCGACGGTCCGGAGAAAGAGCTCGGTTTGGAAAATGTCGCCGAATCGTGGGCCGATAATAATCCCGAGGCTGCGGCGAAATTCGCGTTACAATTGCCGGAGGGCCCCATTCGTCAGCAGGCCACCGCAGCCGTGGCGGAACGCTGGGCCACGCAAAATCCGCAACAGGCCGCGGCCTGGACGGCCAGGCTCGATGCGGCGGATCAACCGGAAGCGGTCAAGAGACTCCTCAATTTCTGGGCGATGGAGAACCCGGTGGAGGCAGGGGAATGGGTGAAAAATTTTCCTGCCGGCGATGCTCGCGAAAACGCGATTGTGAGTTATGTTGATGCGGTGAATAACTGGTCGCCGGATCTTGGGGCCAGACAAGCCATTACCCTGGCTGATGAAAGCCAGCGTTATCAAAAGATCGAAACATGCATGAAACGCTGGATGGAGCTCAATCCCGCCGCCGCGCGGCAATGGCTGAAAGAAGTGAACCTCCCCAAGGAGTTGAAGGAACGATGTCTTCCCCCGCCGGCCAATACATGAAAAGATGTCCATGAAAGCCAAGCTGGCCGCCGCCTTTCTTATCCTTGTTTGTTTGCTGGTGTTTGCGTGGAAAGAAAGTTCGGTTTCGCCGGTGGTGGAAGCCGATCATTCGGCCAACGTCACGCAGGCCGGTTCTCCAGCATCGGTGACGACGCAGGATGACAAGCAGGAGGCTGCTGCCGCCAAATCGGATTCGGAGGAAAAGGAGTCCTTTTCCTCCCTGATGCAGCGCATTCAGGCACTCATGGCCTCAGGTAGCATCGATGACCAGCAGACGATTCTTTACAAATATCTACCCGCCCTGGTGCGGAGCAATCCGGCCATGGCGGCAGGATTCATCGATTCGATCGCCAAGGGAGAAATGCGGGACCAGTTCATGTGCTGCGTTGCGAGGACCTGGGCATCGCTCGATCCGGCGGCGGCGGAAACCTGGGCAGCGCAACGTCCCGATTCCAATGAACGCAATGCGACGCTGGGCGCTGTCTGCTATCAGGTTGCCGAGAAGGACCCGCAGCAGGCGGTGGCGGTGGCCGCTCAACACAATCTCAATACAGCTCCCGGCGCGATCATGGAAGATTTGGTGCAACAATGGGCGGCCCGGGATCTTCCCAGTGCAATGGAGTGGATCAAGGAATTTCCCGCCGGGGAACAGCGCGACAACATGTATGCGCGGCTGGCCCTTGTTCAATCGAAGACCGCCCCGGAGGAAGCCGCCGAGATGGTGGTGCGGCAAATTCCTCCTGGTCCGATCCAGGACGAAGCGGCCATGTCGGTGGTTCATCAATGGGCCACGCACGATATGGCCGGTGCCACCGCCTGGGTCGAACGGTTTCCTCCCGGAGCTTTCCACGACCGGGCAGAAAAGGAGTTGGCCGGCATCGCCGCCTATCAGCAGGGCCATTAGCGGCACCTATCACCCAGAGCGCGGTAAAAGCTCTATTTGGCAAATCGCCCTCAATTTTGAGGAGCTGGCGAAGCAGGTTGCGGAGGTTGAGGCGCCGGGGTAGGCATCACAATGGTTTTATTATTTTCGATTATGGGCGTCTTCCCATTGAAGAGCCCGTTGGCATAGGCAAACCAGATTCCACCCACCACGAGAACGGCAAAAAGCACAAAAATAAGAACGGCATTCGCACCCGAATCTCTTTCGACAATAGTAGCCATAAAATAGTCCCTTTCTTTTTAATGGAAAAATCATTTTTCCTTATCTCTCCTCGCATAGAGTATGCCGGTCAATTGGAACTCTTCTTTACTAATTCGAAATCAATGACTTAAGAAAAAAACCAAAGAAAGATTTTGTTAAAAAAGATTTCAATTCGTGAAGGATTGCACGATTTTACCGCAAAGTGCGGTGCCTTTCCGATTGATGGTTTCCTAAAAATGCCCGAGGCGGGAGTCGAACCCGCACGGGGATTTCTCCCCTCAGGATTTTAAGTCCTGTATGTCTGCCATTCCATCACTCGGGCTTACGTTGATTTGCAAATACTTACAACTGAAATCTTCAGCCAAACTTGACTCTGTGCCACTTTTTGTGCCACTGTTGCGAAATGAAAGCTCCCGCAACGGTGCGAAATACCAAAAGTAACGGTATCGAAAAACTCGGCCATGAAGAGGCACGGTACCAGAAGGTGTTCGATGGGCGCAAGCAACCCATACGCGGTCTCTGGCTACGCAACGATAAGTTTTATGCCCGCCTGACCGTCGAGGAGAACACCACCGGTAAAAAGGAAGTGCGCCGTGTACATTTAATCGGTGCTCAAACCGTTCCCCAGGCTCAGGCGGCTTTGCGACAGCTTCTCGCCAAGCGCGATAACAACGCCCTTCCCGTTCTTAAACAGACGCCCAAGCTCTCCGATTATGTTAAGCACTACTTCGCCTACTATCGGGCCGTAAAAGACGCTAAAAGGCCTGCCACGCTTGCCAAAGAGGAAGGAGCGCTTCGACTCTGGGTTGCTCACTTGGGTGAAACTCGCCTGGATAAAATCACCCGGGCCATGATCAATAGTTTTATCGCCAAGCGGCAGGCCGACGGAATCTCGGGCAGAACCGTTAACCTCGACGTTATCGCCCTCCGCAATGTGCTCAAACGAGCGATCGACGACGCCTGGCTCAAACGTCTTCCCACGGAAAACATGCGGCCCTTGAAGGGCGCGACGATAAAGAGGCAACTCGTTACCGCCGACGTCATCGCCCAAATCTGCGAAACCGCGCAGGCCAAGAACAAAGACGGGAAGGATAAGTACAAGAATGGGAAGGAATTTGCGGATTATGTTTGGTTACTCGCTTACTCCGGAGCCCGGCGCAACGAAGCCCTTCGCCTGCGATGGTCCGATGTCGATTGGGAGCGTCGCCAGCTCAAAGTGGGCTCGGATGGTTTAGCCAAGAACCACGAGGCTCGTGTGGTCGATTTTAATGCGGACCTCGAAAACCACTTAAAGGCAATGGCTACTCGCAAGGCTCCCGATTCCGACTTCCTCTTTCCTTCGCCGCAACGGGGCGACAAAGACATTCCTGCGAAAACCTTTATGGAAACGCTCAAGCTAGCACGGGACGAATCGGGGCTTCATTTGAACTTTCACGATTGTCGCCATTTCTTCATCTCGATGGCCGTGATGAGTGGAATCGATTACATGACCATCGCGCGTTGGGTAGGCCACAAGGACGGCGGTGTCCTAATCGGGAAGGTCTACGGGCATCTTTCCAACGAACATGCTCAAAGACAGGCTCAGCGGCTTATTTTTGCGCCCGTACTGGTTGCCGTATGAAAGGTGAGAACACACCTCCTCCGCTCGATGAGAGAGAATGGAATTTCCAAAGTTTGAAAGAGTTGGAGGAACTGAGAGCTTGCCAGACTTACGAGTATGCGCGGGAATCGGAAACGATCCGCAGCATCGTTAAAAGATTTCGCGCAGATCCCAAAAGCTTCGATGTAGGTCGAAATCCCATATCTCCTTACGGCAAGCCTCTTACAATCGAAGCCATCGAAGCAGCGGTACAGATGCAAAGTTTCGCTCCCGCGAGAGTCTACGGATTTCCCGACAAATCTTTCCTAGCCTTGTCGTCGGATGAGAGGAAGGAACTTCTCCGAGGAACAACGTTTGAAAGCGGTGGAGAACAATCTTACTCTCATCACGGATTTCAGGAGTCTTATCATAAAATTGCCACGGCGGAGAGTCGAGCAAACCGCGATCAACTTCTCGAGAAAGGAGGAGTTTATTTGGATTGGTTCGCGTTCAATTTAAACTACCCAATTCCACGAATCCTTGAAGATGTCGAAAAATGGCTCATCGAAACTCAAAAAAAATTAGGTCCTAAAAACAGGAAATTACCTAAGATTTTGAGTCCATTCCTGCGGGCTGATCAAAAAGGAAAAGGGAAAAAGTCTGACATCAAGGCAGATTTGCGACGCCTTGGAATTGCTCGATTGTTAAAAAATTACAAAAATTTGAAAACCGTTCGAAAGATGCTTGAGGAACGAAAGCTATCCCAACCGGGAACTGCTCTGGACGCTCTCCGAGGCGCGTGTCGTCGTCGAAGACTATCGGCGGCACTACAATCACTCTCGGCCTCATAGCAAACTCGGCTATCAAAGCCCGGCACGCTTTGCGGCCTCAACCAATCCATCGTCGCCTCCGGTCGGGCTGCGCCCTCCCTGCGCCGACGATGGACAAAACCACCACCCCAACCAAACTAAAATGATCTCAGACTAACTACTCTGTGCTCCAGTTTGATGAGTCCGGTCAGCTCGACAAGCTCAGGATGACGGAACCATGATTTGAAATTATCTTCAAATGAGGACGCTGCCAGATGCTAAAAATCTTGTTACTATTCTAAATCGAGACTCCTGTGGAATCGCCGGAAATGGCCATACAATCAATCCGCTACCGTGGCGCGCAAGGGAATGAAAAATTCAATAGGCTGCCTCATTCCAGTGGGCTTTTTGTGCCTATTTTTCGCCTTGAGTCATCTTTTTATGTTCTGTGATGACAGGTTCCATGGAGTAGTCCCTTTTGATGATCCAGCCGTTCTATTCCTTCCGATAGCCATCGGTAGTGGTGGAATACTCGGCATAGCCATCGTTCTCAGCTGTAGGCCCGCAGCATGGCTATTTGCGGTAGTATTGTTTGCTATGGGAATGTGTATTATCGTTTTTTCAGTTTTTTTTGGACCTACTCCGGCCATAACTTCCGCATTCTCTGGCCTGATCCTTGTAGCTCCCTTAATCTGGCTAGCGCTTGCGGCATATAAGCGGTGAAATTTCAAATTAGGTCACTACTCCAAAGGAGGCTTAACCCGCCAGATACCCCTGACTGGCGCCGATCTTTCCCCCTTTAGGCGCTCAACATCCGCCCTTCCACCGCCAGGGCCGCTTCCTTCACCGCCTCCGACATGGTCGGGTGCGCATGGATCGTCCGCGCCAGGTCCTCCGAGCTGCCGCCAAATTCCATCAGCAGCACCGTCTCGGCGATCAATTCCGACGCCGTGCTTGCCACGATATGGGCCCCCAGCACCCGGTCGGTCTTCGCATCGGCGATGATCTTGGCAAAACCCTCCGTCGCGTCGGATGCGATGGCCCGGCCATTGGCCGTGAAGGCGAACTTGCCCACCTTGACCTCGATCTTCTGCTCCTTGGCCTGCTCCTCGGTGATCCCCACACTCGCCGCCTCGGGCGCGGTATAAATGACTCCCGGAATGATGTTGTAATTCACATGCCCCGGCTTGCCCGCCAGCCGTTCCGTGACGGCCACCCCCTCCTCCTCGGCCTTGTGGGCCAGCATCGGCCCGTCGATCACGTCGCCAATGGCATAGATGCCCGGCACGCTCGTCTGCCAGTGGCCGTCGACCGCCACGCGGCCCCAGTCGGTCAGTTTCACGCCGGCCTTCTCCAGATCGAGCCCGGTGGTGAACGGCTTGCGCCCCACCGCCACGAGCACAATCTCCGCCTGGTAGGAAACCGCCCCCTTCTCGTTCCTGCCCTGCAACTCCACGCCCTTATCGGTCACCTTCGCCGACTCGATCTTGGTGCTGAGCTCAAACTTCATTCCCAGCTTTTCCAGATTCCGCTGGAGGACCTTTGACGTCTCCCCATCAAAACCGACCGCTGCGATCCGCGGCAAAAATTCGATGACCGTCACTTCCGCCCCCAGCCGGCTCCAGACCGAGCCCAGCTCCAGGCCGATTGCGCCCGCGCCGATGACCAGCATCGATTTCGGCACCTTGTCGAGCGCAATGCCCTGGTCGCTGTTGATGACCCGCTTCCCGTCAAATTTCAGGAACGGCAGCTCGACCGGCACGCTGCCGGTGGCCAGGAGAATGTTCTGGGTCTTGAGCGTCTTCTTCGCCCCGCCTTCATCGGTCACCTCGACCGTATGGCCATCGACCAGCTTCCCGAAACCTTTCACCACCTCGATCTTGTTTTTCTTCATCAGGTAGCCGACGCCGGAAGTCAGCTTGTTCACGACCTCGCCCTTCCGCTTCATCATCGCGCCCAGGTCGAGCTTGATGTCCTTGGCGATAATGCCGTGCGCCGCGAAGCGCTCCTGCGCGAAATGGAGGTGCTCGCTCGAGGCCAGCAGCGCCTTGCTCGGGATGCAGCCGACGTTCAGGCAGGTGCCCCCGAGCGTCTTGTCCTTCTCCACGATGGCGGTCTTGAGGCCGAGCTGGGCGGCGCGAATCGCGGCGACGTAGCCTCCGGGACCACTGCCGATAACAACGAGCTGATAATCAAAGTCAGGCATGGAAGCAGGCTAGCGCAAACCCCACCGCTTCACCATCCCGGAATGAACTTCCCCGAAAGCCAGCCAAACGATGAACCGGTTTTATGGCCTGGCGGATGAAGGCGCAAGAGTACCGAGCAGCGCGTTGATCGCCTGCTTGACTCTTTCCTGAAGCAACTCATCCACCGTACGTCCCTGGCGGTTGGCCAAGGCGCGCAGCTTCAGGTAATCGTTCACGCTGATCGAAGTCTTGCCAACCACTTCCATGCCATCGGGCGCGCTCCGCCAGCCGACTTGCACCTGGTCGATCTGCGCGGAAGTCGAGCCCATGGCTTTCAGGACACCGGCAGCCATCATTTCATTGCCGAGCCCGTTCATATGCACGCCGTCCCGCGTCAGCAGGTTCCCCTTGGTCTGGGGCACTTCCGCATGCTGCGCCGCCAATTCCTTCTGCATGTCGGCATTCAGGTCGGCCAGAGGCAGGTGCTTCGCTGTCGCCAGGGAACGCAGAAAATCGTTGTAAGCCACGAGGTCTTGGTTGGCCGCGTTCGACGGATCTTCCTTGATCATCGTCGCCGTCAGGATGATGACCTTGATGCCCGCCGCCGTCGCCTGGTCGACGATCGAGGTGATGTTCTTCTTGTAATCATCCAGCGACACACCGGTTTTCTTTTCCTTGTGCCACACGTCGTTGACTCCGCAGCTCAACGTCATCCAGTCGGGCTTTTCGCTCAGCACATCCTTGTCAAGCCGTGCCAGCATGTCCTTTGAGGTGTCGCCGCCCACCCCCGCCGGAATCACCACAATCTTTCTTCCCTGCTGCTCAAGGGCGCCCTCCACCAGCCGCACATAACCGTTCGCGTCGTGGTACCCGCCATCCGTAATGGAATCCCCCATGAAGGCCACCTTTTGCCCCGCCTGGGGACCCGCCATGGCAGGATCGGCGGCTTGCAACGCCGCAGGAATGAAGAAGCAGGCCACCGCCAGGAGCATCTCCGGCGCCAGACAACGAATCCTCTTGGTCGATTGATTCATAAAGGCAACGAGGCAACGCGAGAGCGGCTCAGACTTCCAGCAGCACCGCCGCCGGATTCTCCACCACTTCCTTCACCGTGCTCAGAAAGGTGACCGCCTCCTTGCCATCGACCAGCCGGTGGTCGTAGGTCAGGGCGAGATACATCATCGGCCGGATTTCCACGCGGCCCGAGATCGCCACGGGACGTTCCTGGATCGTGTGCATGCCCAGGATGCCACACTGGGGCGGATTGAGGATCGGCGTCGAAAGGAGCGAGCCGAAAACGCCGCCGTTGGTGAGGGTGAAAACACCGCCGTCGAGATCGGTCAGCGTGATCTTCCCGTCGCGCGCCTTCTTCGCATAACCCGCGATCTCCTTCTCCACCCCGGAGAAGGAAAGCCGGTCGGCGTTCCGCAGGACAGGCACAAGCAGTCCCTTCTCGGTCGAGATCGCCACGCCGATGTCGTAAAAATGATTCTGCACCACCTCGTCGCCGTCGATCCGCGCGTTGATCGCCGGGACGACCTGCAACCCATGCACCACCGCCTTCACGAAGAACGACATGAACCCGAGCTTGATCTCGTGCTTCTTGACGAAACGGTCCTGGAACTTTGTCCGCAGCGCCATGATGTTGGAAAGATCAACCTCGTTGAACGTGGTCAGGTGCGCCGTCTCCTGCTGGGCGCTCAGAAGCCGCGCCGCGATTTTCTGCCGCAGCGGCGTCATCTTCCGCCGCGAGGTCCGCTCACCCGCCGGTTGGGATGTGGAAGCGGCGGGAGCTGTTCCCTTCGCGCCGCCCTCGGCTGCCGCGAGCACATCGCCCTTGAGGATCCGGCCATCCTTGCCCGTGCCCTTGATCGAGGAGGGATCGATGCCCTTCTCCTCCGTCTGGAAACGGACCGCGGGTGAAAGATCGTCGGCATGCTTGCCCCGGGCGGCGGCACCGACCGGCGCCGAAGCCTCGGCCCGCGACGCCTTCGCCGTGCCATTGGCCGTCTCTTTCTTCGCCTCGGCCTTTGCGGGAGCCGCCTCGGCGGGCGCGGCGGCCTTCTCGTCGATGCTCGCCACGACCTGCCCGATCTTCACCGTGTCGCCCGCCTTCGCGAGATGCTTGAGCTGGCCCGCGCTTTCGGCCACGACCTCGGAGGTCACCTTGTCGGTTTCCACTTCAAAAAGCGTCTCACCGGCCTTGACGTAACTGCCATCCGGCTTGCTCCAGACACCGAGAATACCTGACGTGATGGATTCGCCGACAGAGGGGACTTTGACTTCGATTGGCATAAGGAATGGATTCTAAAAATCAGAGGGTAAACGCCTGCTTGATGAGCTCGCGCTGCTCGAGTTCGTGGATGGCCGTCGCGCCCGTGGCCGTGCTGGCCGAAGCGTCGCGGCCCGCGTAAAGGATGTCGCGCCCGAACAGCTTGCGGAGGCGGGGCTCGATATAATTCCACGAGCCCATGTTGGCCGACTCCTCCTGGCACCAGACGATCTTCTCCAGCTTGGCGTAGGAAGCCGCCGCGTCCTTCAGTTTCTTTTCATGCAGCGGATAGAGCTGCTCGACGCGAACGATCGCCGTGTCCTGGATGTTCCCCGCCTTGCGATGGTCGATCAGATTGTAATAAACCTTGCCGCTGCAAAGGACGACCCGCGTCGCCGTCTTGGCCGCCGTCGTATCGGGCAAGATCTCCTCGAAATGCCCCTTTGCCAGCTCCTCGATGGGCGACGTGCAGCGCGGATCGCGCAGCATGCCCTTCGGCGTCATGATGATGAGAGGCTTCTTGATCGCGCGCAACGCCTGGCGGCGCAGGAGGTGGAAATAGCTCCCCGGCGTCGACGGATTGGCCACCTGGATATTGTCCTCCGCGCAGGCCTGCAAATAACGTTCCAGCCGCGCGCTCGAATGCTCCGGCCCCTGGCCGTGATAACCGTGAGGCAGCAGCAGCGTGATGCCCGACGTCTCGCCCCACTTCGTCTCCGAACAGGCGATATACTGGTCGATCATGATCTGCGCACCGTTGGCGAAATCGCCGAACTGCGCCTCCCACAGCACCAGCATGTCGGGAAAATCGAGCGAATAGCCGAAATCGAAGCCGAGCACCGCATACTCGGAAAGCGGGCTGTTGTAGACGCAGAATTTCGCCTGCCCCGCCTTGATGTTATTGAGCGGCGTGTAACGCTCCCGCGTCTTCATGTCGTAAAGCACCGAGTGACGCTGCGTGAACGTGCCGCGGCGGCTGTCCTGCCCCGAAAGGCGTACCGGGCATCCGCTCTCCAGCAGGCTGCCAAAGGCGAGCGCCTCCGCCGTGCTCCAGTCGAGCGGCGCCTTGCCCTCGATCATCTCCTGGCGGCTCTGCAGCCACCGCTTGATCTTCGGGTTGAGCGCCAGCTTCTCCGGCTCACGGGTGATCGCCGCGCCGACTTCGCGCAGCTTTGCCATCGGCACCGCGCTCTCGAACGGATCGAGCAGGGCGGGACACGCCAGCGACTTGCGCAGGGCGGGAACGATCGCCTTGGTCGTCACCTTCGACTTCTGCAACGCATTGTTCAGCCGATCCTCGAACGTCGCGCGGAAAGCGCGCACCTCGTCCGGCGTGATGTCGCCGAACTTCACCAGGTGACCGAAGAAAATGTCGCTGATCGGCGGCTGGTCCTCGATGGCCGAATACATCAGCGGCTGCGTGAAGCGCGGTTCGTCGCCCTCGTTGTGGCCGTGGCGGCGGTAGCAGTACATGTCGACCACCACGTCCTTCTGGAACTGCTGCCGGAACTCGAACGCCAGCTGGATCGTCGTGACCGCCGCGATCGGGTCGTTGCCGTTGACGTGAAAGATTGGCGCGCCGAGCATCTTCGCCACCGACGTGCAATACTGGCTCGAGGAGCCGTCGACCGGAGACGTCGTGAAACCGATCTGGTTGTTGATGATGAGATGGATGGTCCCGCCCGTGCGATAACCTTCCAGCTGCGAAAGATTCAGCGTCTCCGCCACGACACCCTGGCCGCTGAAGGAAGCGTCGCCATGAATGAGCACCGGCAGCACCTTGCGCCGCTCGGCCGTGTCGTTGAGCCGCCGCTGCCACGCGCGCGTCTTGCCCTCGACCACCGGATCGACCGCTTCGAGATGGCTCGGATTGGGCGCGAGGCTCAGGCCCACCTTGACTCCCTCGCTCGTCGTGACAATCGACTCGTAGCCGAGGTGATACTTCACGTCGCCGTCACCCAGCTCGGAACCGGGCACGTAATTTTCCGCAAACTCGTTGAAAACAAACTCGTAATCCTTGCCCAGGATATTCGCGAGGACATTCAACCGTCCCCGGTGCGCCATGCCCATGACGATCTGCTCCACGCCCAGGCGCGGACATTCCTCCACGATCTTGTCGAGGATCGGAATGATCGTCTCGCCGCCCTCCAGCGAAAACCGCTTCTGCCCCGAGTAACGGGTATGGAGGAACTTCTCGAAAAGCTCGCCTTCCAGCAGGTGGGTCAGCACCCGCTTCTTCTCGGTGTTGGAAAGGGTGTCGTTGCGCAGCCGCCCCTCCTCGATCCGGTCGCGCAGCCAGCGGCGGATCGTGTAATTCTCGATATGCATGTACTCGATGCCGACCGAGCCGCAATAGGTCTGGCGCAGCAGGTCGATGATCGTCCGCAGGCTCATCGTTGACGGCTTGCCCGCCCAGTAAATTTCAAATTCGCTGTCGAGATCGGCTTCCGAAAGCTGGACATAATCGAGATTCAGCTCCGGCGTCGTCCGCTTGATGAGATTGAGCGGATCGAGCTTCGCCTGCTGGTGACCCAATCGGCGATAGGCGCTTACCAATGCATCCACCCGCGACTGCCGGAGCCGTTCCTTCGCTCCCGCGGGAGCGTCCACCTTCGCGGTGGCGGCCGTTGCGCCCGCCCGCTTCGGCGGCTGCTGGTAACCAAGCTCAAACCCGGTGAAGAAAGCGTTCCACTGCGCATCCACGCTGGCCGGATCGCGTTTCCATTGCGTGTAAAGCGCATCGAGCTCCGCCCCGTTTTCGGCGGACGCGGCAGACGCGCGGGAGACACCATTATTATCCACAGTCAAACTAAAGCCATTCGGCATGACAGTCATAGGGTTGGCCATAGTACCTCGATAAGTCTTAAGTGGCAATCTTGGCGATGAGGAGGAGAAGGGGAGCCGTCGATCTCCGGGCGTTGGAAAAAAGAACCCCTCTTTTCATGGTTTCAGTCCAGGGGCACTGGCCGTAAGGGTCGTGGCTGGAACAATATGCGCCGGAACGACCCGGTAAAAACGAAGCGCCTCCACCCGGTCGGTCAGGTTCTTGAGCGGATAAACACCCCACGCCGCTCCCCGTGCCGGGTCCTGGATCAGGTAATCCCATCCCTCCTTCCCCACGATCACCACAAAATGGGTATGCCCATTCCTCAGCTTCAGCCGGACAATCACCGGATTGCCCGCCAGCAGGTTCCGGTCGACCAGCCCGTAGGAAGGCGGATCCTCGTAAGCTTTTTCCACCTGCCCGGCGGGCGCGACTTCCGCCGCCTTCTCCCAGTAAAGCCATCCCTCGTCCGTATAGCCGCCGTGCAGCGTCAGGTATTGGTTGAGTCTCTGCGGATCGGTATCGACTCCATAAGCCGAAAGTACCATCGCCACCGATGTCACCGCACATCCCGCCTGCCCCATCGTGTCGATGGTCGGCCCCAGCAAATCGAACGTCCAGCGCGGATCGCCCTGCTCGAAGATCGGCACCGGAATCACCACCTTCTCGACAAAATAACGTCCGCCGCTCGATGAAATGGGATGCTTCCATTCCCAGAAAGCCGGGACGCCCAGATAAAGCGCCGCGCCCACCATGGCGCCAGCCACCCACAAAACCGCACGCCTGCCGCCTCTCCCCGGCCGCATCCCCGCTTTCCGGCGGTAAACCGCGCTGAAAGCTGCCAGCGGTACAGGCGAAGTCGACATCATCCTATCTTATCCCGCCCTTCCGCCCGAAACAAGGCACCGCCGGTACTATAAGAAAGCGTCCATGCGCGCCCGGCTCCTCCTCATCCAAACTACTGGCTCCGTTTTGCCATTCCAAACGGCACTGAACGCATCCCGATTCCTCCACTTCGGTCGGAATGACGAAACGGGAAATTTTCCCTAATCCACCCGCCGTCGCCGCCACACCACCACCCCCGCCACACCCCACGCCGCCAGCATCGTCACGTCGCAAAAATCGTTCATCGCCTCGGCCCGCAAAGGCCAGCCCAATACCCGGTAATGCGCCACATAACGCAGCGTCACCGTCGAAACTCCCCCGCGGACCGGAACCGCCCGCAGCAGATAATCGGCCCGCAACAACGGCGCCGGTACCCCGTTCACCTCCGCCTCCCAGTCGGGATCATACGCATCGTTGATCAACACATATCCGCCCTTCTGCGACTGCACCCGGACCTTGATCTCCTGCGACGTATAGAGTTCCACCGCCGCCTGCTCCGCCAGTCCCGCTCCGCTTCCCGCCGACCCGCCCTCCGTCACCGGTGCCGCCGAATCGAGCAGCACGGTCCTCCGCGGATTCCACGCCGGATCGGCCAGCCGCTTCAGTAGCGCCGCCTCGTCCGGAATGATTTCCGCACCCGGCACCAGCGTCGCCTTGGCCAGATAATCGCGCATCTGCACGACCGCATGGCTCGGCAGATTGTCCCTGGTCGGGATGACCGTGTAGCCATCCGCATGATCGATGTTCGCCGCGATGGCCGCATCGTGCTCCAGCCGCGGCATCGACTCCTGCGGCACCACCACGTTCTTCACCCCCGCCAGCAGCCACAGCCGCGCATGATTGCCCTCCAGGCTCCTGAAAAAGGTGCTCAGGTTGTCCGGAATGCGCGAAGCCGCCGAAATATCGAGACACGAAATGTGAAAGGCATAGAATTGATTTTGCAGCACCACGTTGAGATAGGAATCCTGGTCCGGCACCGCCACCCGCACCTGGTCGCCCTCGGACCTGAGCCGCTCCAGAAGCGGATCGCTCGTCTGCAATACCTTCAGCCGGACCGGCTCGATGAAATGGCCCGTCACCCATGCCAGTTGTCCCACCGCCAGCGCCGCCACCCCCAATGCCAGGGTGAGTGGCAAAAATTCGGGTGCCAGCATCCGCTGCCATAAACGGTCGAGCAACGGATTGACCAGTTTCCAGGTGCGCCCCGATTCCGGTTTCCACAGCCCGCGCACCAGCAGGCCCAGCAACACCGTCAAAACCAGTGCCAGCGCCAGCGAAAGATGCAGCGTCGCCTGGATGCTGGAGATCTGCTCCGCCTCATAGCCGTCCCCCCGAAGCTTCTCCACCAGCACATCATCCATAATGTAGCTACCCAGCAGGCCCAGCCCGAGCAACACGCCGATTCCGCCGATGAACCAAAGCACGCCGCGCCGCGCCGCCTTGGCCTCCGGCACCGAAGTCTCCATCAACGCGATCAAGTAATTCAGCCCATAGGCGCTCAGCACGACCATCGCAAAATTCGTCCATTCCAGCCACTTGAGCGGATCGCGCCACTTGTTCATCAGCGGCACCTCGAAAAGAATCCGGTAAAGCGGCGTGTGATATCCCCAGCCCAGCATCAGCGCGATTCCGGCGCAGGCCAGAAAGACTTGTCCATAAAAACGCTGCCGCTCATTCAAAAAATTCGGCCCGCGCCAAAACCCCAC
>Ga0206905_10104_pt1 | contig 24388 bp, 27 predicted proteins | sample Alteio_BWOrgHeat_43_FD_152940 | JGI IMG/M metagenome (GOLD analysis project Ga0206905, IMG submission 152940) | Enriched cells from forest soil in Barre Woods Harvard Forest LTER site, Petersham, Massachusetts, United States -... | ecosystem: Environmental > Terrestrial > Soil > Temperate forest >...
AAGTCCATTCTCTGGGGTCCACTTAAGGAGAAAAAGGGATATCAAAGGCGCAGCAGCTTTTCAACACCTTGACAGCGGGTGTCGCGTCATGATTTTATCCCCGCCACTTAATAACAGGAGTTTTGCATGAAACGAACGTATCAACCAAGTGAGAAACGAAGAAAGTCGACCCATGGCTTTCGTGCTCGAATGGCAACCAAAGGCGGAAGAGACGTTCTTGCGAGCCGACGCGCGAAAGGCCGAAAGAGACTTACGGTTTCAGTTGGTCAGAAATAATAAGCTTACAACGCTAAAGAAAAAGACTGACTTTGCAGAAATCCTAACAAGAGGAAGAAGAGTTCGGCCGAGGAGCTGGCTTCTTTTGGGATATCAGACAAACAAGTCACAAGAGCTTCGGTGCGCTTGGACGATTTCGAAGCAGATAGGGCCGGCCGTTCTACGCAACAAGTTCAAGAGATGGTGTCGAGAGTTTTTTAGGTCGATGAATGAAGCTGAGAGAAAAATGAGTGTGGATGTTAACGTGGTTTTTCTTGGCCCTTTCAAAAAAGGGTTGACCCAAAAAGTTCCTCACCAGAAAAAAGGTTCGAGTCAGCGAGAAAATGAGAAATTTTTTAAAGCGATCACCTTTGCAGAATTTAATATCGCCCTTTCAGAAGGCTGGACCAAAATTGTCGAACGCATTTAGATCCCTCGCCCTTTTTTTTCTAAGCATGTATAGAGTTTTTGGATCTCCACATTTTGGTGGCTCCTGCCGTTTTGAACCCAGCTGTTCCGTTTATGCCGAACAAGCTGTTAAAATATTTGGCCCCCTGATTTCAACAAAACTGATTGCAACGAGATTGGCGAGATGCCGACCCTTTGGTCCTTATGGTGTTGACCCACTTCCAATGAATATAAAGGAAAGCTAGACGATGGACGGCGAAAATCAAAACTTTATGGATTCGAAAACTATTATCGCCATCGTACTTATGGCCGCCATTTGGATGGGCTGGCAGAGTTACATTGCCAAAAAATATCCAAAGCCGATTGCTGCGGCGACGGAAAAGGCAGCTCCGATGGCCTCCGACGCAAAAGTTGAAAGCCCAGCTACGACTTTAGGGGCCGGACCGGAAATCAAACAAGAAGCCAGCGTTTCTGAAACAATTGTTCCCTATGATGGCCCGTTTTGGTCCTTTGATTTAACCTCTCGAGGAATGGCCCTCAAAAACATTTTGTTGAAGACATATACGGACAGAAAAAACTCTCCCATTGTTTTGGGAAGCTCCAGAGACCATTTGCCGCTGCAAACAAATGTGAAAGATGATCCAAACCCCCTCCAGTTTGACATCAAAAAGATTTCTGAAAATGAATATGTGGGGACGGCTCACTATAAAGGCACGGATATCACGAAAAAGGTTGTCGTTGATTCGACCAACTATTCTTTTCTTACTGAAATAGATGTGAAGACAAACGGGCATCCTTTTCCGGGCGTTGCGAACTACATTTCAGAGGATTCGCTTTCGGGCCAGACCAAAACACAAAAAGGAAAACAAATTTTAGCTGACCCCACCAAGTGGCAAAGCGTTTTCGTTGCTCATGGAACGACCACAGATCGGGAGTACACAACCCAAGAAAAACCTCATCGAAAGACCTATTCGAGCGTTTCAATGGCGGCGCTGGGATCAAGGTATTTCACGCTCGCCTATGTGGATAGTTCATCGATTCTCCCTGAGTTCGCAGCCGACGTGAATGAAGCGAAAGAAAACATTTTTGGCGCGCTCATTCACCCATTGCTGACTGGCGCAGACTCTATGAAAGTGAAGTTTCGATTGTACGCAGGTCCACAGGCTGTGGAAATTATGAAGGCGGCCGATCCTCGACTGGTGGATGTCGTGGATTTTGGTAGGTTCAGCATTATCGCAAACCCCCTCCTGAGTGCCCTGAAAATTATTTACAGTATTTTTCATAACTATGGTGTTGCGATTATTCTCCTGACCCTTATGGTTCGCCTGATCGTTCTCCCGCTCAACATTAAATCCTATAAATCAATGAAGGCCATGCAGGCCCTGCAACCACAGATGAATGCTCTGAGAGAAAAATATAAGGATAAGCCCGAGATCCTTAACAAAGAAATGATGGGCCTGATGAAGGTCAATAAGGTCAACCCTCTCGGCGGATGCTTACCAACATTGTTCCAACTACCGGTCTTCTTTGCTCTTTATCAGGTTCTTGATCACAGCATCGAGCTCTATAAATCTCCCTTTATGCTATGGATTTCAGATCTATCTCTCAAAGATCCCTTCTATATATTGCCTATTTTGATGGGTATAACGATGTTTATTCAGCAAAAAATCACGCCGACAACCATGGACCCCGCCCAGGCAAAGGTTCTTATGTTTATGCCCGTGATTTTTTCTATTTTTATGGTATCACTCCCCAGCGGGTTAACGCTTTACATCTTCATAAGCACTTTGTTTGGAATAACTCAGCAGTTCTTGTTCATGAAGGACAAGGGCCAAAAAATCGTAGCAGCCTAAAGCGGCGCATTGGAGGAAGAGTGAGTTTTTTTAAGAGACTTTTCGGTAAGTCGAAACCAACGGGGCCAGAGGGAATTGTCACTGAAACTTTAGACGGAGTTATCCGCGCAGGTCGTTTTGACCTGACTTATAGCGCTCGAACGGCAGAAGAAGACAATGTTGTTGTGGAAATCGAAGGCGGAGACGAAGCCCTTCTTCGCGATCGTGACGGCCAACTTCTGGACGCGCTTCAGTTTTTTATGAAGCGAGTGATTCAGCACAACCTGCCAGAAAGTCGAGCTGACGTTATTGTTGATTCCAAAGGATACCGAGAAGAAACAAACCAAGCACTTATGGACTTGGCGGACAAACTTAAATCGATGGCCCTTGAAAAAGACAAAGCTGTTTACTTCCGAGCCCTTTCTCCCAAAGATAGAAAAATCGTTCATCAATATTTGGCCAACGACACCCGAGTGAAAAGCAAATCGATTGGTGATGGGATTTACAAAAAAATTAAAATCTTTCCTACCAACATTCGACAAAATCAAAGTCAACGGGAAGAATCTTTCCAAGCTGACGGATAGATATGTTTCATCCCGAAAGAGATGAAGACACGATCTGCGCGCTTTCCAGCGGCGCGGGTCGAGCCGGTATTTCTGTCATTCGAGTGAGCGGCAAAAACGCTCTCGAGTATGTCAGAAAGAACTGCTCCTTTTTAGCACCCCAACCTGAAAGTCATCGAGCCTACCTCGGAGAGTTTAAATCCTCCGGTGACGACAGCATTGACCAGGTTTTGGTAACCTATTTTTCTTTTGGCCACTCCTACACGGGCGAAGAGACCATTGAAATTTCGTGTCACGGAAGTCCAAGCATCGTGAGTGAAACACTTGAGCAGCTGATACAATCCGGATGTCGCGCGGCCGACCCCGGTGAGTTCACCTTTCGGGCCTTTATGAACGATCGGATTGATCTTGTGCAGGCCGAGGGAGTGCTCTCGTTGATCGAGAGCCAGTCGCGGTCTTCGAGGCGGCACGCTCTTCGACAACTTCGCGGCGAAGCGAGCAAACAATTTCAGAAAATAGAAGAAGATCTTTTATGGTTGCTTTCGCGACTTGAGATCAACATTGATTTTTCGCTCGAAGGGCTGCAGTCCGAAGTGCCTGAAACGATTTCTGCGAAACTCGAGGGTGTTATCGACACGACAAAACATCTTCTTTCGTCATATGAAAGCGGGAGACTTCTTCGTGAAGGAGCGAGAGTTGTCATTTGTGGCAGACCGAATTCTGGAAAATCCAGTCTCCTCAATGCTATTTTACAAGAAGAGCGTGCCATCGTCGATGCGACTCCTGGGACCACAAGAGACACGGTTGAAGGGCGAAAAAGCTTTGGCTTTGCCTCCACAGTGTTGGTCGATACGGCGGGCATTCGGGAGACCGAAGATCCGGTAGAGAAAACTGGCGTGAAAAAGACCTTTGACTCACTTGCGGGGGCCGACCTCATTCTTCTTGCGATTGATCTCTCTCAGGGAATGACGGTCGAAGACGAGGACTTAAAAATGAAGCTCGACCCTAAGAAAACTTTGATCGTTGGAACAAAAAAAGACAAGGCCACCCTTTTCTCCGATGTCGACATAGCTACGAGTTCTAAAACCGGAGAAGGAATTTCAGAATTAGAAAAAAAGATTTTGAATTTTTTAAAAGCCCACGAGCCGATTGATACGGCTGAGGTTATTCAGGCCCGCCACTATGGCCTTTTGAAAAAGGTGAGCCCCATGCTGGCAAGAACAAGGGCCCTTTTTGAAACGAAGTCAGGTGAAGAGTTTATGGCTTTTGAACTTCGAGAAAGTTTAAATTTAATTTACGAAATTCTAGGCAAAAATTTTAACGAGCAAGTGATTCATCAAGTCTTTAAGGATTTCTGCATTGGAAAATAAAACGGATTATGACGTCATTGTGGTCGGCGCAGGTCATGCGGGCATCGAGGCAAGCCTGGCCTCGGCGAGACTTGGCTTAAAAACTTTGCTCGCAACCTCCAATGCACAAAGAGTGGGATATATGAGCTGTAATCCTGCGATTGGCGGACTTGCAAAGGGTCATATGGTACGAGAGATCGATGCTCTGGGCGGGCAGATGGGAATCACCACCGATCTATCGACCATTCAGTTCAAGCGTTTAAATGCCACAAAAGGGCCTGCGGTTCGGGGTTCACGAGCACAGTGTGATAAAGACGAATATTCTGCCCTCATGTTAGACTCTATTGAGAAACAAAATAATTTGATCCTTGCGGAACTCGAAATCAAAGCACTCCTATTGAACCGTGATATTTGCGAGGGGGTGATAACCCAGGATGGATCGGAAATAAAAGCACGCGCCGTGATTATCACCACGGGAACTTTTATGAATGGAGTGATGCACCTTGGTCTCACCCAACAGGCGGGAGGCCGTGTCGGCGACAGAGCCACGGTTGGATTGTCTGATCAGTTGCGAGCCCATGGATTTGATGTTCGAAGATTGAAAACGGGAACCCCCCCTCGACTTCACAAAGATAGCATTGATTGGTCGAAGACATCTCCGCAACCCGGGGACAAAAAGTTTTATCCATTTAGTTTTAAGAGCAATGCTGAGCCCAAACTTCCTCAGGTCCTTTGCTATCTCACAAATACCAACGAGAAAACCCACGAAATCATTCGAAACAATCTCGACCGCTCACCGATTTTTGTCGGGAACATTGAGGGCGCGGGCCCAAGGTACTGTCCAAGCATTGAAGACAAGGTGACCAGGTTCGAAGAAAAGATCTCTCACCAGACTTTTTTGGAGCCCGAGGGGCTAAAAACGGACCTTATATATCTTCAAGGAATATCAACGAGCCTTCCGGCCGACGTCCAAGACTCCTTTTTAAAAACCATACCGGGTCTCGAAGACGTGAAGGTTGTGAGATATGGATATGCCGTTGAATATGATTTTATCGAGCCAACCCAAGTTTCTCACAGCCTTGAAACAAGAGCGATCAAAAGATTATTTCTCGCGGGTCAGATCAACGGGACGAGCGGATACGAAGAAGCAGCAGCCCAAGGTTTTTTAGCAGGAGTAAACGCGGCCCATCTGATTTTGGAAAGGGCACCACTAGTCCTTCGTCGGGATCAAGCCTACATGGGAGTACTTGTTGATGACCTCGTAACCAAAGGAACAAAAGAACCCTACAGAATGTTCACATCTCGAGCAGAACATCGGCTGGTCTTGCGTGAAGACAACACCATGGATCGATTGGGGAAGATCGGACACAGCCTAGGTCTTTTGTCGGACTTTGAATTTGAGGCTTTTTCCATACTCCAACAAAAAAGACAGTCCCTTTCAAAAGTTTTAAGAGAAACGTTTTTGTATCCAAACCAAGCGACAATGGAGAGTCTGAAAAAAATGGGAACCACAGAGATTCATAAACCAACAAGCCTTGAAAGTTTGCTTCGAAGGCCGGAAATAAGTTGGCAGGTTCTCGACCAGCTGGACCTCATCGAAAAAACTTCCCCCAATATTTTTGAGCCCATTGAAATCGAAGTGAAATATTCCGGTTATGTGAAACGCCAACACGAAATTATAGAGCAAACTTTGAAACTCGAGAGTACGATTATTCCAGAAAGCATTTCTTACTCAAGCATTATGGGTCTTTCCACCGAAGAGAAAGAGAAGCTGTCTCAGATTCGGCCCACCACTTTGGGGCAGGCGAGTAGAATCAGCGGAATAAATCCATCAGGGGTCCAGGCCCTTTTGGTTTATTTGGCGAAGAAGAAAAATATCGGGAGTAAGGATTGGCAAAGCAGGCCGAACAACCAAAAATAGAATTCTGGCGAATAGCCACTTGGTTTCCACATTTAAAAGAAAACCAACTCATTGATCTTAAAATTTTTCGCGACGAGCTTTTGAAATTCAACAAGGCTGTTAGCCTTATCTCTGCAATGTCCGAAGAAAAAATCGACCAGGTTCACTTTGCCGATTCCATACTTGGATGGAACACCATGGCAAAGCATATGCGTTATAGAGAGATACATGACATTGGCTCGGGCAACGGATTTCCTGGATTGATTATAGCAATTTTGGACCGTGAGTTCCAGGTTAGGCTCATTGAGTCTGACGGCAGAAAATGTGAATTCTTAAAGTTTATGGTTCAAAAATTGGAACTTCAGAATGTTCACATCGAGAACAAAAGACTGGACAAACTGGCCGCCGGTTCAATAAAGGCTGGAGTCGTTCGGGGTTTTGCAAGCCTGCCAAAGACACTTTTGTCGGTTCGAAAGCTTTTGGGAGTTGGGGGCCAGATGTTTCATTTCAAGGGTCCAGAGTGGTCGTCAGAGTTGGCCGCCCTCCCGCAACAACTTTGCTCAATCTGGACTACCGATCATCTCGCGGATTACCGCCTCCCAGAGTCCATCGCCACCCATACAATTCTCCTCAGCAAAAAAATCAACGAATAACAGGTAACAGTTCCCTTTTTCGGATGCAGCATTCCAAAAAATGGAGTTTTATTTTTGATCCAGACATTTAAATGCTGTTTTGGAATGCTGCATCCGAAAAAGGGAACTGTTACCTGTTATTCGTGGGCCGGTGGGGCTTTGGGTTTTGGTTTTTCTGTGGGTTTTTGGGGGAGAATCTCTCTGAGGTGTTCATCCCAGCTTCTTGGGGAGTTTTCTAGGCGCTCGTGAGCCATGTACATGCGATACTCCTCGGGATCTGGCCATGGCAGGTCTTTTTCAAAGGCGACATTATAGGATTTTTGATCGGCTTGCTTTCGACTTTCCAAATGTATCTCTAAATACTTCTCTTTTTGTCGGGCCTTTTCTAGTTTATAGACGGCATCATCAATTTGTTGCTTTCGAACCTTCGCTTCGCCAGTTTGTGGTTGAGCAAGACTCATTTCCTTTTGTGCCGCTGCCAGTTCTTTAGAGGTCGTGTCCGTTTCTTTGCGAGCAGTTTCGAGTTGTTTGAGGATATCTTGATAAATGGGATCTATAAACTCGGGATGAGCCTCCCTTGACTTGCAACTCGCCAAAAATAAAAACATAGTAGTTAGAATAAAAAGACGGTGCATATTTTTCGTATCGGCATATAATTTGATCGTCTGAATGTTCCACATGGAACATTCGAGTGAAAAAAGAAGCTTAAAATGCTCCACGTGGAACATTTTGGATAAAAAACCTAGAAAACGGGGAAAAAATGCGAGCTAAAACTATTTGTATAGCAAATCAAAAGGGTGGAGTTGGAAAAACAACGACATCTATCAACCTATCGGCTTCTTTGGCTGAGCTTGGTCGCCAAGTTTTGTTGGTGGATATGGATCCACAAGGCAATGCATCTAGCGGCTTGGGTATGAAATCCCATGAATACCAAGATAAAAGTGCCTATGAACTACTCATGGGTATTCAGGATATCCAAAATGTCGTGGTGAGTACTCACGTGAATACTCTCAAACTAGTCGTGGCTACTCCTGACTTGGTGGGAGCAGAGATTGAGTTGGTCAGTGTAAACGACAGAGCCTTCAAACTTCGCGAGGCATTGAGGCCAATCAAAGACCATTTTGACTATATTATAATAGATTGCCCGCCGTCTCTGGGCCTTCTGACCCTTAACTCTCTTTCAGCTGCGGATAGTTTTATCGTTCCTCTTCAGTGCGAATACTATGCTCTCGAGGGGCTTAGCCAATTGCTCAACACCGCGGGGATAATAAAAAAGAATCAGAACCCTAATCTAAAAATAGAGGGAATCGTTTTGACAATGTTCGATACCCGAAACAATCTCAGCCACCAAGTGATGTCTGAAATTCGTACTCACTTCGGGGACAAGGTATTCAATTCGGTAATTCCAAGAAATGTTCGATTGAGCGAGGCTCCAAGTCATGGGCGCACTATTCTTGAATATGACAGCAAATCAGTTGGTTCTACTAGATATAGAGAGCTGGCCGCAGAGCTTGATCAGAGGGTGAGTATTCAAAATATAAATTTGGATAGTCACATAATGGATACTCTGGCGATGACTACTCACCAGGAGGCAACAGATGTCCAATCTTGACACAACGCATGGCATAAAAAAGGCGAGATTAGGCAGAGGTTTGGGTAGTCTGCTAGGGGACGTGACTAGTCAACAGGTGAATACTCAACCCGTGAGTACTCAAAATGATGGTGAGTACTCAAAAGGAGAAAAGATTCTGACCATCGATGTTGCCCAGCTAAAAGCCAATCCTAATCAGCCTCGCAGGCATTTCGACGCTGAAAAACTAAATGAACTTTCAGCTTCGATTAAAGAACAAGGGATTATCCAACCCATTCTTGCGAGAAAAACCGCAGAACTTGGAATATTCGAAATCGTTGCCGGCGAAAGAAGGTGGAGAGCCGCCCAACTTGCCGGCCTCAAACAAGTTCCGGTTGTGGTTCGCACAGTTGACGACAAGGCGACTCTGGAATGGGGTCTCATCGAAAATATTCAAAGAGCAGACCTAGGCCCTCTCGAAGAGGCCGAAGCCTATCTTCAGCTTTCGACTGAACACAAAATGACACAAGCCGAAATTGCCCAGAAGGTGGGAAAGGAGAGAGCGACGATTTCAAACTCGATGCGACTTCTCGAGTTGATCCCCGATGTTCGCGACATGCTTCGTAAGGGCGATCTGTCTGTGGGACACGCCAAGGTTTTGTTGGCAGCTCAGGGAGATCAACAGCTTGCCTTCGCGAAAGAGGTGATTCGAAAAAAACTGAGCGTTCGCGCAACTGAAAAGCTTCTTTCAGCAAAACCCGTAGAAGAAAAGCCCCTAGGGAAGGTTCTAGACAAAGAAGTTGCCGATAAACTAGTGATACGTCTGGCCGAAGATCTTCAAAAAGTCTTAGGTACCAAAGTGACCATTGATTATGAAAATCAAAAAGGTAAGCTATCTCTGTATTTTTATTCGGACGAAGAACTCAATCGCCTTTTGCTTCGGTTGAAGAGAGATAAGTAGATAATAAAATGATAAAAGACATCGACCTCACAACGCCGGGCCAGGGAAAGCAAGTTTCTGAGCAGATCACCGCGCTCCTCGACCAAGGAGCGTCCTTCGAGGGACTCCTGACCTTCGAGGGAACGGTGCGAATTGGCGGAAGATTTCGAGGCGAAATATTTACACAAGACACTCTTGTCATCGATGCTGGGGCTGAAGTTGAAGCCCAAATTGAAGCCGGACTTGTCATCATAAGCGGAACGGTAAAGGGAAATGTTTTTGCTAGGCGCGGAGTCATCATGCATCCGCCGGCAATTTTGCGAGGAACGGTCACAACACCAAGACTTCAAATTGATGAGGGAGTTGTGTTTGAGGGTGCGTCGCAGATGCCAATCACCTAGGTTTGAAAACAAGGCCACCGATTTCGTTGGCCGCACCCGCACCACTCCGAAGAATTTCTCCCTCCTTGTCATAGCTGCTATTTTTGCTTGACCTCTTTTCCGCAAAAAGGCTACCTGAGGCAGCCAAAAAATTAAGGATTTCAACGCAATGGAAACTATAATATCTCTGCTTCACGCACTGGGAATCGATCAGACTATTTGGGCGCAACTTGCCTTTTTTCTAGTTACATTTGCTGTTTTAAATTGGCTTGTTTTCAAACCCTATCTTCGAGCCTTTGATCAAAGAGCTAAAAACACCTTTGGAAGTGAAACGGCGGCAAAAGAACTGTTAGAAGAAACGGACAAATTGCAGAAGCTTTACGAACAGACCGCGCGAAGAATCAATGACAAAATTCGCGAAGTCTATGATCGCGCAAAAACAAATGCTCAGGAGAGCCAAAACAAAATATTGGATCTTGCTCGAGACGAATCGACTGAATTAATAAAGAGGTCAAGGGCGCAAATCCGAGCTGAAGTTCAGATCGCGAAAACTTCTCTTCAACCCGAAGTGAAAACAATCAGCCATTTGATTTCCAACAAACTTATCGGCAAGGAGATGGCAGAATGACTCCCATCCCTAAGTCGGTTTATTATCAATTATTGAACCTCGTTCTTACTGCCGGGCTTCTCATCTACTTGTTGCGTACCAAAGTGGTCGATTATTTTCAAAGTCGAAGAGATGATTACTTGAAGCTTGCGGAGCAAGTAAATCGCATGAAAAAAGACGCTGAAAATAAACGAAAGGATTTGCAAGAGCGCTTCGACACCCTCGAAAGAAGTGAAAAACAATCCATCGAAAAGGCAGACCGTGAAGCCATGGATCTTCAGCAAAAACTTGTGAATGATGCCACGAGCGTCGCCCAGAGAATTGCATCCGATGCCCAGAAAACCATACAAATGGAATTCAATAAGTCCATCGCCGAATTGAAGTCAGACATTATTGTAGAAGCAATGGCCAGCTCTCGAGAAAACATTCAACACTCGATTAAAGATAGCGACCAACAAAGGCTGCAGAGAGAATTCGTAGAAAAAATTGAGGTCGTGGAACAATGACAAGTGGAACAATGACGGTGGAACAATGAGGCACTCAAATATCGCTGACAGATATGCTAAGGCTCTCTATTCCATAGCTCAAGACGCTGGGGTTGAAGCCAAAACTCTTAACGAGCTTCGGGAACTTTCAAAGGCCCTCGAGGGTCTTGGAGAAAGTTTGAAAGGATTTTTGTCTCCACTCATTTCCTCGGATGTGCGTGAGCAAGCTGTGCTTGCAGCTATTGATGGAAAAGGTTTTTCTGAAGACACCGTGCAGTTCTTGAAACTCCTTATCACAAACAATCGGCTCGGAGTCTTTTCTGAGATCACAGCGGCCTACCAAGATTACAGCGATAAAAAAATGGGAATGGTCCGAGGCAGCGTGGAATCTCCGACAGCCCTCGTCCCTGAAGAGCGCAGTCGCATCGAACAACTGATTTCAAAGGTTACAAAGAAAAAAGCAATTTTAGAATACAAACAGAAACCAAGTCTGATCGGCGGGCTTTTTGCTCGTGTCGGTAGCTATACTTTTGATGATAGCCTCGACACTCAGCTGAATTTGATGGCGGATTATTTAAAGAGGAGATCGAACTAATGGAAATTCGCGCGGATGAAATCAGTCGCGTACTGAAAGAACAGATCAAGAACTACAACAAAAAGTTGCAGGTCAATGAAATTGGTTCTGTGATCTCTGTGGGTGACGGGGTTGCAAAAGTTTATGGGTTAGAAAACGCCATGGCCGGAGAACTTCTTGAATTCCCCAACGACATTATGGGAATGGCCCTGAATCTCGAAGACGACAGCGTCGGGGTCGTGATCTTCGGTGAAGATTATCACATCAAAGAAGGCGATACTGTTAAGAGAACGAAACGTATTGTCGAAGTGCCAGTGGGAGAAGGTCTTCTTGGGCGCGTTGTTGATCCGCTCGGAAATCCCATTGACGGAATGGGCCCTCTCAAATCTACAAAAAACCGTCCTGTTGAAGTTAAGGCTCCCGGAATTTTGAAAAGACAACCGGTTCATGAGCCGATGCAAACCGGAATCAAAGCTATTGATGCCATGATCCCAGTGGGACGAGGGCAACGAGAACTTATCATTGGCGACCGACAAACGGGGAAAACCGCGATCGCGATTGACACGATTCTCAATCAAAAAGGTCGTAACGTATTTTGTTTTTACGTGGCGATTGGTCAGAAAAAATCAACGGTTGCTCAGGTGGTTGAAAGACTCAAAAAAGCTGGAGCGATGGAGTACACAACAGTTATTTCGGCGACAGCTTCGGATCAAGCGCCGCTCCAATATCTTGCTCCCTACTCAGGCTGCACGATGGCTGAACACTTCCGAGATTCTGGCCGACACGCTCTCATTATATATGACGATTTGACAAAGCACGCGCAGTCCTACCGACAACTTTCTCTTCTTCTTCGAAGACCTCCAGGTCGAGAAGCTTATCCTGGCGACGTCTTCTATCTCCACTCGCGACTCCTTGAGCGAGCCGCAAAAATGAGTGACGAAGAGGGAGCGGGTTCTCTGACAGCGCTTCCAATTATTGAAACCCAGGCTGACGACGTTTCTGCCTACATTCCGACAAACGTTATTTCGATCACTGATGGTCAAATATTTTTGAAAGCAAATTTGTTTTACAAAGGGATTCGCCCGGCGGTTGACGTGGGCATTTCAGTTTCTCGGGTGGGTGGTAATGCCCAAATCAAAGCGATGAAGCAGGTTGCTGGAACATTGAAACTCGATTTGGCTCAGTATTGGGATCTCGAGGCCTTCTCGGCTTTCGGATCTGACCTGGACAAAGCGACTCAGGCCCAATTGGCTCGAGGTCAAAGGCTTGTGCAGGTTTTAAAACAAGGTCAGTACTCGCCCCTTGAAGTCGAAAACCAGATCGCAATTATTTTCGCAGCTACCAACGGATACTTAGACGAAGTGAAACTTCCCGATATCGGAAAGTATGAAGTGGACCTGCTCCAGTTTCTTTCACAAAAATATCCAGAGGTTTTGAGGAATATCAAAGAAAAACAAGCCCTCAGTGATGCAGTTAAAAAACCTTTGACCGATGCGCTTGTAGAATTCAAAGCAGTTTTTAAAGGAAGTTGAATTTAAGTAATGGCAAATACAAAAGACCTTCGAAATAGAATTTCGAGCGTTAAGAACACGCAGCAAATCACGAAAGCCATGAAAATGGTTTCAGCGGCAAAGCTTCGTCGTGCCCAACAAGCCATAATAAATGCGAGACCTTATGCTCTTCGACTTCGATCGGTGATTTCTAAAATTGCTGAAGGAAAGGGTATTGAGCATCGATTCTTTAGAAAAGCCGAAAAGCCTCAATCGGTTTTATTTATCGTTCTTACTAGCGACCGCGGCCTTTGCGGAAGTTTTAACTCGAGCATTATTCGGTTCGCAGACAAACATTACAAAGAGAACAAGCATCGCTATCAGACAGCAGATTTCTTTTTCATCGGACGAAGAGCTGCCGAATTTTTCAAACGCCGCGATGTTGAAGCGGTGGATGTCGTGGTGAATCTGGCCAAAGACATTAAATATGGTATCGCTCAGGAGCTCTCCACAAAAATTTTGGAATGGTTCGCGACTGAAAAATACGATGAAGTTCAGATCATCTATAACGAATTCAAATCTGCAATTTCTCAAAAAGTGACTTGCGAGACACTTCTTCCTCTGAACCAAACCTCCGAAGAGAGTGCCTCGCTTGATCTCGGTGGAGATTTGCTGTTTGAACCAAATGCCGATGAAATTCTAGATCAACTTTTAGAAAAACATTTTTCGATCCAAATTTATAGATGCATGCAAGAGAGCATAGCTTCTGAACACGGCGCTCGAATGAACGCCATGGAGAATGCGACTAAAAATGCCGGCGAGATGATTCGCGTGTTGACCCTCTCTCTCAACAAGATTAGACAGGCTGCAATTACGACTGAACTTATTGAAATAACGAGTGGAGCTGAAGCGCTCCAGTCTTCATAGGAGTATGACTATGTCCGAGTCCATAGCGCTAGTTGGTAAAGTAAAACAAGTATTGGGTCCAGTGGTGGACATTGAATTTGCAGCTGGAAAACTTCCAGCCATTTACAATGCTTTGAAAGTTACCAACGCAAGTATCAATGACAAGCCTTGGAACTTAACTTTGGAAGTTGCCAAACACATGGGTGACAACACGGTTCGAGCCATCGCGATGGATGCGACGGAAGGTCTCACTCGAGGGGTCGACGTGAGAGATACCGGCAACATGATCACGACTCCAGTTGGACGAGAGGTTCTTGGACGCATCACCAATGTTATCGGCGAAGCCATCGATGAAGCTGGCCCACTAAATGCAAAAACTCATTGGCCCATTCACAGAGCAGCCCCAAAATTTGAGGATCAATCGACAACATCTGAAATGCTCATGACCGGAATTAAAGTGGTCGACCTTCTTGCTCCCTATCTTAAGGGTGGAAAGATTGGTCTCTTCGGTGGTGCCGGTGTGGGTAAAACAGTTCTTATTCAAGAGCTCATTCGAAACATTGCCACAGAACACGGAGGCTTCTCAGTGTTTGCCGGAGTGGGAGAGCGAACTCGAGAGGGAAACGACCTCTGGCGCGAAATGAAAGAATCAGGCGTTCTTGCCAAAACGGCCCTTGTGTTTGGTCAAATGAATGAGCCACCAGGTGCTCGTGCTCGTGTGGCCTTAACAGGTCTCACAGTTGCGGAGTACTTCCGTGACGAAGAAAATCAAGACGTTCTGTTCTTCGTAGACAATATTTTCCGATTCACCCAAGCGGGAGCTGAAGTGTCAGCCCTCCTTGGTCGAATTCCGTCGGCCGTGGGTTATCAGCCAACACTCGGTACTGAGATGGGAGCTCTTCAAGAGCGAATCACCTCGACCAGAAAAGGTTCCATCACATCGGTGCAAGCGATTTACGTTCCTGCCGATGACTACACGGATCCAGCTCCAGCGACCGCCTTCACGCACTTGGATGCAACCACAAATTTGAGTCGTCAAATTGCAGCTCTTGGAATTTATCCAGCGGTGGACCCCCTCGCTTCGACTTCTCGAATTTTGGATCCCTTGGTTGTTGGAAAAGAACATTACGAAACCGCTCGAGCTGTTCAAGCTCTTCTTCAAAGATACAAAGAGCTTCAAGATATTATCGCGATTCTTGGTATGGATGAGTTGAGTGAAGACGACAAAATCACGGTTTCTCGAGCTAGAAAAGTTCAGAGGTTCCTCAGCCAGCCGTTCTTCGTGGCCGAGCAGTTCACGGGTATGCCAGGAAAATACGTCGACATTAAAGACACCGTTCGCGCCTTCAAAGAAATTTTGCAAGGTAAACATGACGAGCTTCCTGAACAAGCTTTCTACTTGGTCGGCACCATTGAAGACGCCATCGAAAAAGCTAAGAAAATGGGAGTTTAATCCAAGATGTTGAAGATGACACTGGTTACGCCGACGAGAAAAATATTGATGGATGCTGAGGTTGAGGAGCTTTTTGTTCCTGCTTACCGAGGAGAACTTAATATTCTTGAAGGACACGCTGGTCTTGTCACAACGCTTTCGACGGGAGTTCTGAGATATCGTTTGAAAGGCAGTTCTCAAGTTATGCGAGCTGCAATTTCTTGGGGTTACTGTGAAGTGAGCAATGACATTGTGAATGTTTTGGCCGAGACGGCCGAGCTTCCTGAAGAGATCGATAAAAAAAGAGCCGAAGAGACGATTCAGGAGAATGAAGCGAAACTATCTTCGCCTTCGACCACTCCTTCTGAAATCATTAAATATCAGAACAAAATCAAGAGAGCCCACGCTCGTTTGCAAGTTCTAGACGAAAAATCTCATGACAGAGCTGGAGTTTAATCCGAGCTCACTCCCCACCTCAGAAACTCTTGTCTATAAACCCAGTGCTTGGGGTTTGGATGGCGAACTTAAATTTCAGTTAAAAAAAGAAGAGAAAAAGACGGAGATCCTGAGTTTTATCAATCTGGGCTTTAAACTTCTGATTAAAACGGCGATCTCGGTGGAAGCGGTCTCAAGTTGGAAGTTGGAAGCTGGAAGCTGGCGTCTTCTTCACTCGATTCATCAAATTAGACCCAAGAATTTAGAAAAACAAATTGCCGGAGATTCGAAACATTTTGACCCCATTTCGGCGGCCTATTGCTTGAGAACAAACCCAATTTTAAAAATTGGAGACCAAAGAACCGCCCTTGTTTTAAGGTCCAGTGGAAAAACTCATCTTTTGATCAAGGCAGTGGCGGAAAAGCAACAAGAGGTGCCGGTTTTTGGACCCGGATTGCGCCGACTATTTCAGATCAAGCTGTTCCCCCAAAGTGAGGTGTCCAAAGTGAACTTTGAGAAAGATGTACAGGTTTGGATAGACTCTGACACAAATATTGTGGTGGAAGCCCAAGTTAAGATTACTCCTATCGGAAGTGTGACTGTTCGCTTGGTCAAATTGACAAACTAGAAAAAATGGCCTTTTATGTCATACTGGCGTTGGCGACATTTTAGACACGAGTGAACGGCACATTGAACGGAGAGTCATTTTGGAAACGATAGTGGAAAGCACGGAAACTAAAGAATCAACTGGCGGCCGACAAACAAGTCTTCGGGCGGGCCCATCTCCGAAGGTAGACTTAAGTATTGAGATTGTTGAAGTAAAAAACAACCGCGAACTCAAAGAGTTTCTCAGTCTTCCACAACATATTTATACCGATCCCGACACCCGCTATGTCTTTCCACTGAATCTTCATATGAAGATGATGATCGGCAAGCTCGGTAGTCCGGAGAAACACTTTTTGATAGCTAGAAAAAACGGCAAAATAGTTGCGAGAATGGCTGCAAAGGTCCATCAACATGAAGGCAAAAAAACCCTCAATTTTGGTTTCTTTGAAAGCCTTGAAGGGCAAGATGCTGCCGTCAGCATGCTCGTTGAAAATCTTCACTCGAGATATCCGCATTTAAAAATGATGGGACCTTTCCAGTTTAGAATGGAAGATCCTTACATTGGAGTTTTGGTTGAAGGCTATGATCGCGATCCTTATTTTTTGATGCCTTACAATCCGACTTATTACGATGCTCTTTTAAACCAAGCGGGTCTTTCAAAAGTGATGGATCTTTACACTCACCAGATTGAAACACCTCACAATCTCGATCCCATTCTGGTTCAGAATGCAGAAAAAGCGGCCAGTAAGGGAGTGACGATTCGCGCCCTCAATCCAAAAAAACTAAATGAAGAGGCTAGAAACATCGCTCGTATTTTTAACGATGCGCTTTCAAAAAACTGGGGCTTCGAGGAATTTTTAGATGAGCAAGTTAAAGAAATGGTGATGCTGTTTAAATTATTTATTGATCATCGGGTCGTGGTTTTTGCTCAGCTCAACGGAGTTGATGTGGGTTGTTTACTTATGATTCCAAATTACAATCCAATTATTAAAGAGGGCCGCGGCAGAATCACTCCTGGCCTTATTTTAAATTATTTCAGAAGAAAAAAGATCACCAACACGATTCGCGGCTATGCTCTTGGTGTACTTAAAGATTACCACGGTTATGGAATTGGCAGCGCCCTCACTAAGGCTCTCTTCGATAAGGGTCCAACGGTAGGCTACAACACATGCGAAGTTTCTTGGGTTCTTGCAAACAACGGCCCAATGAACGAGCTCTCGAAAGCTATGGGAGCTAAACACAGCAAAGTCTATCGGGTTTATGAAAAAAGCCCGACGGCTTTATAGAATGGAAGTCTTGAAATGCCTAGGTTGGAGGGGTAATGGAATTATTTGATAAAATCAGAGGACTCGATCTTGTTGATATTTTGCGAGACGCCGGCGAATATCCTTTCTTTCGCAGGCTCGAAGGTAGCAAAGGAAATAACGTTTTGTTCGGAGACCGCGAACTCGTAATGATGGGCTCCAACAATTATCTCGGTCTCACTCACGACACTCGAGTTATTGAAGCGGGTGTTGATGCCGTTCGAAAATGGGGAGCTGGTTGCACGGGTTCCAGGTTTCTCAATGGTAATTTGGCTCTCCATGAAGAGTTAGAAAAAAGACTAGCGAAATTTTTTGGAACTGAAGAAGCTCTCGTTTTTGCTTCAGGTTTTATGGCCAATCAAGGTGCGATCACGGCGATCACTGGACCTGGCGATTATATTTTGTGTGACAAGGAGAACCACGCCTGCATCATTGAAGGTTGCCGATTGAGTCCTGCGAAACTTATGATCTACCGTCATTCGGACATGGCTCATCTTGAAAAATTACTGGCAGGTCTACCCGCCGATGCCGGAAAATTAATTATCACGGACGGCGTGTTCAGCATGACGGGCCATCTCGCAAAATATGATGAGATCTATGCTCTTGCGAAGAAGTACAACGCCCGAACCTATGTTGACGACGCTCACGGCTTGGGAGTGGTTGGTCCTGGTGGTCGCGGAACAGCCGCGCACTTTAATTTACCAGCTGATGTGCTGATGGGAACGTTCTCGAAATCTCTTGCAAGCCAAGGCGGATATATTTGTGCAAGCTCTCAAGTGATCGACTGGCTTCGACATAAATCACGGACCTTTATTTTCTCAGCAGCTTTAGCGCCAGCGAGTGCTGCGGCGGCAATGGCAGCCCTTGAGGTTCTCGAGCAAGAGCCAGAAAGAGTTGCGAAAGTTCAGAAAAACGCGGCCTACTTAAAAGCACAACTGGATGAAATCGGAATCAACACTCTTGGAACCGAGACTTGCGTGGTCCCTGTATTTATCGGAGACGATCAAACGGCCTTTGAAGTTTGCCAGGCATTGTTGAAAATGGGTGTGTTCACAACTCCTGTGATCTATCCGGCTGTGCGAAAAGGTCAGGCGATGATTCGATGTTCGGTGATGGCGACTCACACAGAAAGTGATCTCAACACCGCGATCAAAGCTTTCCAAGCCTTGGCCCCGATTATTAAAAAGGCCAATGAAAATCCAAACCTCAAGGCACTTGCAGACAGTTTAAACGCCAAAGCTCATGACCTTCGTCAGGCAGCAGAAGCGGCGCAAGATCCGGCGTTCTAGATGAGAACGCTTTTGGTTTTGTTGATTTCTCTTCCGGTTTTTTGTTTTGGGTCCATTCCCAACACTAAGATCGCTTCAGAGATCGATTCTAAAATCAAAGATATTTCTACCGCGAAAACTTGGAAGGCATTTGTAAAAGATCATCCTCAGTTTTTTCCTGCCATCAAAAAAGACGGAGGAACTTCGGTGGTGGTCGACCGTATGCCCATACAAGTCAGTGGTGAATCCATTGTTCTCGGCGTGGGATACAGACAAGTTTTTATTAAAGCCAAACTTGATCGAGTGAAAAAGATTTTGAATGACCCCACTTTATTTAAGAGTCTCTATGGTTTGACGGAAAACGCCGACGTTCCAACAGACAAGCGAAAAATCGCGGCCACAGAGACGGATTTTCAAGCACATATTTTTAAAAAAGTTCCGCTCATTCCTAACCAAGATTATGTTTTAGGATACACAAACTCCACCGATGAAAACATTTGGTTTCAACGAGCCAAGATGGTTGAAGACCACGAGAACTTTGCGATCCGAGATAATCTGAAAGCTGTTGAAGAGGTCGAAGACGGAGTCATCTTGCGAGAAGTTTCTATGGTTTATGTCCTTAAGTGGTGGGTCCGATTCTTTGGCCCCCAAATGAGAGAAGTGATGACCAAAGAACTCCGAAAGATCACAGATTCCATGCGTTGCCTCAGTGAGGGCTCCGCTGAAATCACCAACGCTTCCGCCGGAGCTTGCTGGGAAAAAGCCCAAGCCTCAAAGTAAGCGAAGTTTATTATTCCTTTGGGTGAAGTTCGAAGTACATGCGATCGAGGTCTCTTTGAGCAATAGCTGCAACTTCTTGATCGACTTTATTTAAATCAACAATTTGCTTTAAATCCTGCCTCAAAATGGCGACCAAGTCTTGGTTTTCAAGTTTGAGATGACGTCCGTTCTGCAAGTCAGATATCATTTTTGCAAGATTCCAGGTTCCTAAGGTAACTGGGAAAACTTCTTTTTCGTTAAGGGACCGACAGCTCTCCACGTGTTCGCTGCCGTCTTGATTGATGACGGTGTGACAGACTTGAGGATCCGCTTTCGACTGAAAATATTCTCCCTTTAAAAGGTCGACTTTAATAATAGAGGTGGATTTAAGAGCATTTTTAACAACATAAATGTTGTTCCCACTTAAGCCTGTTAGCATGACGGTCTCTTGTTGTGCCAAGGCAAATTGAGAAATTAAAAAGAGTCCAAAGGTCAAAAAAAGTATTTTCATACAATGAATATCAGCAAAGAAGGTGCCAAAAATTAGGCGAAATAGCTGACATTACAGCGATCTAAAACCCCAAAAAGGGCTCAAAAACGACGTTTTGGTCATGATTTTTACAGAGATTTCTTGAATTTCACCACTGAGGGGAGATGGTAAGGGCTGTGAATTTTGCGATTTCATCAAAGTCACGATCCCGATGCATGACCGGAATTTTTGCATTTATTGCCACGGCGGCGATCAGACAATCGATGGTGGCGCGAATTGTTTTTCCTTTTTTTCGCCCAATCCGAAAAATTTCAGAGGCCTCTAAAAAAGTGTCTAGAGAAAGAGGCGATCCCAGACAAGGCATAGCCAATAAGCCGTTTTTGACTCTCTCGTGAGCTCTTTCGTCTTTGATCCCTTGGAGAACTTCTTGAATGATGGGAGGGCTTACGCAGATCTGTTGTAGTTGCTCCGCATTGAGACGGGCGCGATTCAAATAATATATCCAGGCGGACGAGTCTAAAAGCACCAATTGGTTAGCCCTTCGACTTCTTTTTCGGAGAGTCTTTTCGCATTTCGGAGAGATCGCCTTCCCAAACTTTTGTTCCAGTCAAAGGTGCAAGACCTCGAATATGGATAAGTTGAATGGCCTGCTCCAAAGCTCGATTGACTGCCTCAGAATAGGTTCGTGCGCCCATAAGTTTAGTGGCTGTTTCTAATTTTTCTTCATCAAGCACAAGATTTGTACGTTTCATGTGTTTAGTGTGTCACTTATAAAGCTCCAAGTCAACGAGACTATAGGAACCTGTTGATCAATATTAAATATTGAGTCTTGACGAAAAAATATTCGAGCTTCGGGCCGTGTCCGCGGGCGACTTACATCAATTCTGCGGACTTTGGGCGTTTGACGAAGCGGCTGAGGACGGTGGGTGCGAAGCGGCTGAGATAGTGGGCGAGTTTGCCGTCCATTGTTGGGATGATGAGAAATCTGTTTTTTGGAGTTTCCCGAAGAACATAGCTTGCGACAAATTCGGGATCGACAACGGTGACCTTTTCTTCGGTTCGTAAAACCTCAAGAGGCTTAACTTTATTTTCTGCTTCTAAGCCTGGAGTTCGGGTGTTTGGCGGGCAGAGAACTGAGACTTTTACGTTGTAAGGTTCGAGTTCCCTTCGAAGTGCTTCTGAAAATCCGAGCACGGCAAATTTACTGGCGCAATATCCGGTGTAACCAAAAAGGCCGATAAAACCTGCGATCGATGAGCAGTTCACGATATGGCCTGAACGTCTCTTCATCATGTGAGGAGCAAGGGCCTTTGTCGCATGGACCACGCCAAAATAATTGACGTCCATCATTTGGTGAAATTTTTCGACAGGAAGTTGATCAATGTAGCCCGGATGCGCGAAGCCCGCGCAAAGAAAAACGTAATCAGGGACACCATGTTTTTCAACTAGAGCATTTATTTTGCTATTCGTGCTCTCAAAATCCGTCACATCCATTTGGCTGATAATCAATTGAGGTTTTGAAGCAGGAGAGCTGTTCCTAGAAATTTCGTCGCCGGCGGATTTTAATTTTTCTTCGGATCTAGATGCAATGATTGTATTGCACCCCATCGAATAAAGATCAGCGGCTATGGCTTTTCCTATGCCTTCAGAGCCTCCGATGACGAGAGCCAGTTTTCCTGTGTAACTAGAATTTTTTGTCATGAACACCTCGAGTGAAAACGCCACTATTAACTATTCTGCGGGAGGTGTCAAATCGAAGGGTCTTTGAGTGGAGCCGATAACATAGTTAGAGAATAAATAGTTGGCCACCAGAGATCCGGCCTCTGGATAATAAGAATAGAGATTGATGATCTTGGTATAATTTTCTGGGGGAAGGATCAGCGAAGGAGAGTTGGTATTGACTAATAAAATACGATTTCTCATATGGGCTGGGACAGAGTTGACAATTCGAGCCGTCAGTTCGCCGGAGACGTGAATCACCGCAAGCGCGGTTTTATTCCTTTCCAATAGTTCGGTGAGGCCATTTGCAGATTCCAGCATAAAAGCTCGACAACATTGAGTCGGCGCGCGTCTGGCAAAGGATCTTAAAAAATTGTGAGATCTTGAAAACACAATCGTTTTCTTAGTCGGAAGTGAGGCCAACTTTCTTTCAGTCGCGTTGCTAAAATTGACCTGGAAAATATTTTTGACCGCCGATCCATAGGCTGGATCGCGAAGGGCAAGCTGAGTTTTTTCCATAGAAAACGAAGGTTCTTGAAATAACTCAAATTGATGTTTGGTTTCAAGCACTCGGATCACGCTCTCGTTGATTCTCTCAACCGACAGTTCTCCTCGAGAGATGGCGTCTTTGATTCCCCTGACTGCTGCGCGCTGGCTTTTGTGATTCCAGGCAATCATAATAATATCTGCTCCAGCTTTGATTGCTTCTACAGCCTGCGTCGATGGACCACCTTCAAGCTTTGCGGCTGTCATGTCGATGTCATCGGTAATAATAAGCCCAGTATAACCCAGCTGCCTACGTAGAACTCCATCGAGAAGGACTTTCGAATAAGTGGCAACGGTCGCCTTGGAATCAACGGAAGGAACGGCCACGTGGGCAACCATAATGAGCGGGACCTTGAGGTGAGAGATTAAATATTTGTAAGGTTTAAGATTAAAGGAAAATAATTTTGATAGGGGATCATTGATTTCCGGTGTGTCGTTGTGAGGGTCGACAATATCTCCTCCATGACCGGGGAAGTGTTTGAGTGTTGCGAGCACTCCGGCCCGCATAAGGCCTTCGCTGTAAGCCGCAGTGATTGGCCCGACGGAGTCTGGATTTTCAGAAAAAGATCTTGTTCCGATAAAACTTTTGGCTTTGGGGTCGGCGATGTCCAGGACAGGAGCCAAGTTGAGATTGAAACCGAGACTTTTTAAAATCTTTCCTGACAGGTAACCGATGTTCTCGGCGGCCGGAAGGGATTGGGTCTGTCCAACGGCGAGAGCACTGGGGAGAGGCGGAGAATTTTTAATCCTCGTGACGACGCCTCCTTCTTGATCGACGGCCGTAAATACTGGGACATGAGAGGTTTTTAGCGATAACGTTTGAATCTGAAAATTGAGATTTCCAACTTGCGAAGCCGAAAGAATGTTTCGACTGAAGAAAATGATTCCACCCGGATGATAATTTTTTATGGTCGAATGCAAATCACCGGTCATGGTTGTTCCATAAAATCCAAATAAAAAAAGCTGACCGATTTTTTCATCGAGTGACATGTGAGATAAAAACTCAGCGGGACTGTGTTCTTGCACGACCTTGGACGAGTTTGCATGTGCTGAGGTCGAGAGCAAAATCAAAAATATTTCGACCAAGGATTTGAATCGATACATGTGAGCATTTTAACACGCGTGATGAGCCTTGATCAGCTATACTTAAAAAATGCACCTAGGTCTTAGGCAAAAAAGTTTTCTCATCCTTTTAGTTTTGTTCGCGTCGATGGATCTGCGAGCCGCCGACGAAAATCCGTCTGTGGATCAGGGGGCCGAGGCTTCAGAATATTGGAACAACCCTCTTCTCCCTTATCGTGAAAGACGTTCCACTTGGGGGGCCGAAGTTGTTTTGGGATATAGCTTATATTCACCGCAAGACTATGTTCCAAATTTTGTGGTGAACAAGACGATGTCTTCTTACTACACGGGAGCGCCAAATAATTTATTGGAGCTTACAGTTGGGCCGAAAAGAAATTTCAGTTTTGGTTCGATCTCCCTAGATTTTAGTGGTGGAACGTACTCTATCACCAGCGCAGACGGTTCGACCCTTTCGGTGACTCCCGTTCGTATTGGAACAACGCTTGCGTTAGACACCTTATTTTCACAACCCTACGTCGTTCCCTATGGTTCGGTCGGAGCTTACACGGCGATTTATCGGGAACAAGTGGCCTCGCAAGCTGTGGCTGGAAGAACTTCGATCGCTCCTTACTTTGCATTTGGTTTGAAATTTCAGCTGGATTGGATGGATCCAAAAGATGAAACCGACGATTCAGAAACTGGTCTTCAAAGCACCTATCTTTTTGTTGAAGCCCGAGACTTCACAAAAACAAAAGACAAGAACGTCGATCTCGGAAGCCCCACCTCATCACCCTTTCAAATCGGCGGCGGCCTCTACCTAGAATTCTAATAGGTAACAGTTCCCTTTTTCGGATGCGACCCGCCAAAAATAGAATG
>Ga0206905_10105_pt1 | contig 24309 bp, 22 predicted proteins | sample Alteio_BWOrgHeat_43_FD_152940 | JGI IMG/M metagenome (GOLD analysis project Ga0206905, IMG submission 152940) | Enriched cells from forest soil in Barre Woods Harvard Forest LTER site, Petersham, Massachusetts, United States -... | ecosystem: Environmental > Terrestrial > Soil > Temperate forest >...
GTATCACACTCCACCATCTCACATGCAGCAGCCCGCGGCCCCTTCACACATGGACATTGCAGTACCGGAAAATGAATTCGGAGGATCAACCGCGCAGGGATCAGACCCGCCATCTCTCCCCGGATCTACAATACCAGTGAGCGTGTTGATGTCTTCTTCTCCGGTATTAAACATATTCATGGCCATAACTTTAAATCCACCGGTTGCCATTCCACAGTAGATAAAAGCCACATATCTCTGACTCGCACCACTCGAAGCACTGTTAACATTTTTCGCCCAATCTGGAGGGTCGGGAATGAGAGAGCAAACATCCTGTAGAGCCGCCGAAGTTTCAGGACTCACGCCATCGTTGATGGTGGTGCAGTCTGTGGACCAATACTTACCCGCAAGCCAAGGACTATTCGCAGTGAAATATCCTCTCGGCGTCGACCCAGAGATAACACAAGTTGGGTAGAAACCTACATTGGCGGCCACCCCTTTAACTCCGTGACTCAGTTGACCCAGAGTCGATTTTATTCCTGCCGATTTTGATTTTCTAACCATTCTCTCAAAATTTGGAACGGCGATCGAAGCGAGTAAACCTATGATCGCAACCACAATCATCAATTCAATGAGGGTGAAAGCTTTTCTGCCCAATCTTCGCTTATACATGTTGGGCCCGGTGTTGAAGCTCGAGATGACTTTCTGTTTTTTTCTTTTTGATTTTTAAAATCATCTCCATATGTTTTTGATTCTGCTCCGATAGATGATCGATGGAATAATCAGGTCCTGTGGTAAAACGAATTTTGGAAACCTTAAGTCCAATGTTTTTGCTCACATCTTTGATTTCAACCGCTTGACCCAAATAAACACAGGAGTTCGTCTCTTGATCTGGTGATGGGGACTGGAAGCGATAAGAACTACCAGATTTCATCAGACAAATTTCGATCATGGGTTTCTGAATATCGATAAGAAGTTGGACGTTCTTTTTTTTGTGCAACTTTTGGTTTAAAGACCCCAACTCTACGACTCCATTAACAGTATCAATATCGATTTTCAAAACACGGTTGTTCACCTGGATATAAGCATAGAGGCCCGAAATCTCTTTTAGATTTTCAGTGGAAGGAGGTTCCATTTTTATTTTATTTAAGTCGCCCGAAGGCAAAGTCACTGTGACCGGAGTTTCTTTTTGAGGAATTTCGGGAATCTCCGGAGGCTTGGCGGCCTCTTCCTTTTTTTGAGGAGGAGAAAGGGTTGGGAGTTTCTGTCCCTTTTCTGCCGCAACCATATCAGCCAAAAATTTGGTCTTTTCAGGAGTCAGCACATAAGTCTTCATGACTTCTTGGACTTGCTGCTCAGTCATGGGCTTGCGATCATCGCCAACAAAGAAAACTCTAAGAACAATGAGAACCGCAACGACGGCGATCCCCACGAGAGCTCTTAGCTGAAGATTTTTTTTTGATACAGTATTAAAGGCCAATCAAGATCCAATCTTTGGATTAAAAATGGAATCGTATCCACTCTTTTAAGAGTATTTAGGCAAATTTAAACTATGTCAAATGACGTCGAATATCTGAAACTGATCATTTCAACTTTGGGAAAACAAGAGGGGTTTCTCAACCCCTCGCGCCTGGATTATTGTCCTAGCTGTTTATCAATAACCTTCTTAATTTCATCGTAAGGAAGAGCGCCCACAATCGGTTCAGTGCCAATCATAAAACTTGGCGTCCCTTTGAAGTTGTGAGAATCCGCCAGTTGCTGATCTTCGGCAATAGATTTGGCAACGGCGTCACCATTCATATCGGACTTCATTTTAGTCACGTCAATTCCAAGGTTCTCTGCGACTTCGTAGAGGAACGCCTCGCCTTGACTCACTAGCTTATCTTGATTATCAAAAAGTTCTTTTTGAAACGAGTATGCCAATGAAGGGCTTTGCAGACAGACCGCGCTAAAAGCCTTAGCTGCGACAAAGGCATTTTGATGCGCGGGAAGGGGCATGTTTCTAAAGACGAGATTTATTTTTCCAGGATAGTTCTTTAGAACTTCTCTCATTGTCTTCGACCCTCTCACGCAGTACTTGCACTCAAAATCTCCATACTCTTCAATAGTCAATACAGCGTTGCTAGGTCCAGCAATGGCACAACCTCTACTTTCACCTGCATGGGCAAAGTTCGTCGCGCCTATCACGATGACCGCTAGCGCCAGTCTGATTTTGTTTCTTTCCATTCTTTCCTCCTGTTGGTTTTTGAACTTGTACCTACAAGTTCTAAGAAAAAAATAACAGGTTTGATTGTTCGGTATGTCCGCCAAAGGTAAATCCTTGGGAAATTAAACTTTACAAAGGCTTTAACCTATAACCAACAGATCTAACCGTTTCGATGAGGTCGTTATGGATTTTTTGACGTAACAGCATGACGTGAGTATCCACGGTTCTTGTCGTCGGATAAACTTCATAACCCCAGACTTTATTCAGAATTTCATCTCTCGAAAAAACCTTCTCAGGACTTTCAGCAAGTAAGACCAACAAATCGTATTCCTTTTTTACGAGTTCAATTGGATTTCCCTTAAAACAAACCTTATGCCTCATTCGATCAATAGAAATCGAACCTAGGTTGAAGACGTTCTCTTCCTCGGATCTCGAACCATTTCTATCTGACTGACCTCCCCGCAACTGCACTCGGATTCTGACAAGCAATTCTCTCGGCTCAAAAGGTTTTGTCATGTAATCATTCGCCCCCATTTCGAGACCCAAAACCTTATCAACAATATCTGCTCTTGCTGTTAAAAATATAACGGGCGTCTTATTCGCTTGTTTTCTAATTTCGGTTAAGAAGTCCAATCCCTGACCATCAGGTAACATCCAATCGAGGATTATTAAATCAGGATTCAATAAAATCTTTTCTCTGGCGGATTTGAGACTATCAGCAAGATGAATTTGATAGCCGTCGTTTCCGACACATTCTTTAAGAGACAAGCTCAGGTTCTCATGGTCCTCAATGATCAGAATTGTAGACATTTAATCATCCCCTCTTAACTTCACTGAAGAATAGGGAGAACGACGTCGGCAATTTTGAAAATTTAATGTCGACTCCCCAATCATCTAAGATAAATTTAACTATATTTAATCCAAGTCCCATTCCCTTGCTGCGACTGCTTTTAACGAAGGCATCCGTCATCTGATTCAAAGAATTAAATTCGCATTTACCTTGGTCTTCGACCGTAATTTTGACTTTGCCATCTTTATCATTCAATCGAATGAATACTGCGGGTTTTCCGTGAAGAAATGCATTTTGTACAAGATTTGAAAGTATGAATTTTAGCCAAAAAGGATCTGCTTTTATACTTTGGTCATTGGGTAGAAGCTCGCAACAAACATCTGGATTGATTTCAGACGCAAAATCAGAAACCCAACTGTTGATCGACGGAATGTCTATGTAATTGAAATGAACCCTATGACTCTCGGTCTGCAGATATGTCTTACTAACTTCGATAATTCTTTGAAGCCTGAAAACCTCCGTCGAAATTCGCGTCAGCAAATCCTGATCTGCGATATCAAATTCTTTCTGTTTTTTTGAAAGCTGCTCTATCATCAGCAACATGGAGCTGACTGGGGTACGAAACTCATGACTTAGCACCTGAAGAGCGAGGCGATTTTTGTTTTGCTCTCTGCTTTTTTCATAAAGATGCCGAAAATAAAAGCTCAGACATATTACAACTATGAAACCAATTAAAACTACAATAGCGACTGAGTATTTAAAAAGATAAGCCATCGCATGTTTGGAACTGTACGTCCAACATCCGTTACCAGTCTTCTGCAAACAGATTGAGCCAGGAGCGAAGGTGGACAGTTCGTATTTTGTATTTTTTAATTCTATCCTAAAATCTCGTATGTCATAAACCCAGTAACTCAAAGGAGAAAAACCGAATCGTGACTGATTTTTGAGAAATAAATAATCCTTTGTCACGACCAGAGAATCCGCTTTAACTATGTCCTCAATCTCTGGCTCAGCTAGGTGCGAGATCGTCCAATATTTCAAATCGTTAATTTGATATTTATTCAATACTTTTTCTAACTCTGAGATTTTAAAAAAAGACAGGTGCTGCTCCACCCAATTTTTTTCATTATATGGAGGAGGACCTTTTTGTGTTAACAGGTAAGCGAAACTATTTCCCCAATCATCAATAAAGGGTGGCGTTACGACAAAATCATCAGGTAATTTACCTCCTCGATTCAGAAATTGTTCGAGAGCTTCTAGCTTTCGATTAGCTTGTTTTTTTTGAGGAAACTCATCATCCAGAGATTTTTCATTTAAATGTTCAATAAATCCTCGACTCATCTGTTCTAATTTAACGGTCGAAGTTTCGTCGTCGTCGCTGCAAGTTGGATTTTCTTCCCTGGACCTTAGATTGCGCATATCGAGGAGTGGGTGCAGGACTTGAAATTGTCCATTCCCGCCATAAAGAGCCGAAAAATTAACTTCAACAATGGGTCGATGCGCTTGGCGAAAGGAATTTAGTATCGGGGCTATATCTTCAGTTGAACCGTGAAGAAAGAAGGGACCTCGCTCGCTGATAGCAAAGACAAAATAACTAAAAATACTGACCGTCGCCAATATCGCACACAAAAATCCAATACAGTCTTTTATCCAGGCAATTCTCAATCTCTTGTCTCCCCTAAAGAAATTCTACCAATTCACATCATTTGTTTGTCAACCCAGTGTCAACTGTTTGCAAACCGTCGTTTTTAGATCGGTTATTTTTGTCTTTATTTTTGAAAGATGATTTTTTTTCCGGCATTCAGTGTACTGACCGGATGCTGGGTGCTGTTTAACTGTATTCTGGGTGCTGGATACCAATTTTTTGCTTTGCAAAAAATTGGTAGGAGCTACAGGGGTCGAACCTGCGACATCCACCTTGTAAGGGTATTTAGGCAACTTTTAATAACTATGTCAAATGACTGCAAGATTCTCTGATCCTTTTTATTTTCAACCACTTAGCTTTTCGATCCTGCTGGGTCCACTTCAGTCAGTTTCAGTCGCTTTTGGGATAGTTTGGGCAGCAGTGGGCAGCAAGAAACTTTGATATGGCAAATTCCATATATATATGGTAGATTGATTTATGGAGTTTGAGTGGGATCTCACCAAGGAAGAAGCCAACACCAAAAAACATGGGCATTCCTTTTCTGAAGCCGTGGAGTGTTTCAAAGACCCCAATGGTATTCAGCTTGTGGATGTCGTTCATTCTACCGATGAGAGGCGTTACTTTTGGGTAGGCAAGGTGGCCTCGGGAAAAGTGCTCACGGTTTGGTTCACTCAGCGAGGCACAAAGATACGAATTATTGGATGCGCCCAATGGCGAAAATTTAGGAGGCTCTATGAAACAGCCAAAATTAAGTGATCTGAAAATTGATGTGAGTGGCACTAAGCGAATGCGTTCTGCCATGGCAAAGGTTAAGAAGATCAAGATCACAGTGAATGTGGATGAAGAGATTTTAGCCAGTGTTCGTCAAATGTCTGAAGAGACCGGCGTGCCATATCAAACATTGATGAACAAAATATTAAAGGATGCACTCAGCTCAAGAAAAAAAGATGAATCCCGTCTTGATCATCTTGAACGTGAAGTTGCGGAGCTGAAGAAAAAACTTTCAGCTTGACTGAAGGCTCTTCACGATTAGCCGTATAAAGCAATGAGTCAAAAAATGAGCAATAGTCCCTCATTTCGATAGGATTTGTTTGTCGAGAACAAAATCTTTTTGAAGGGAGAGAACTATGCTCGCGAGGACTTTAGCACAAGATATATTGGGTACAGAACTGAAGTTTTTAAGTTTTAAAACTTATAGGTCAGGTCAGATTTGGGATGTTGAAAAGTTGAGGAGTGAATGCGAAATCTGCCCCAAATGCGCAACTCCAAGCAACGTTCGATGTGGAAAGCTGCAAGTCATTGTTCGAGAAGAAAGTATACGCCATACGCCACTTTGGTTTCGAGTTCATAAGCATCGTTATTTTTGTAAAGCTTGTCGAAAGCCATTTGCAGAGCCAACGCCGGGAGTGTGGCCGAAACGAAGAACGACCCAACGATTTCGAAAATCTCTTGCTCAAGCTTGTGAGAATTTGACGGATCTTTCGCGAGTAAGAAAATTCTTTAGTGTTTCGAGCGGCCTTTTGTACCAAGTTTTTTATGAGCAGCTTGCAATCAAACTTCGTGAACGAAGTAACCAGCCTTGGCCCACAATCATTGGTATAGATGAACACTTTTTCAGACGTAAAAACCATCGAACAGAGTTCGTGACTGTGATTACAAACTTAACAAAGAATCGTCTCTTTGAAGTGGCATTGGGTAAAGATACAAAGCTGCTTTATGAACAGCTTAAAGACATTCCTGGAAAAGAAAACGTCGAAATCGTCGTGATGGATATGTCTAATTCATATCGAGCATTGGTCAAACTCCTTTTTCCAAACGCAAAAGTTATTGCTGATAAATTTCATGTGCTGCGACTTTTGAGCCCAAGTCTTATCAAGCATCGAGCTGAAATACATGGGCACAGAAAAGAGTTAAGATATCGAAGACTCATTTTGTGCAACGAACGGTCACTAGATTATGACTTACGGTTCGAACTAAGAAGATATTTAGAAAAACATCCAAAACTTCAAGAGCTGCATCGATTCAAAGAAAGGCTGCACGAGTTTTACCGAACCAAAGGTTTTAGGCGTGCCCGCCAGTCACTAGAACGCCTACTCAGAGATCTCGGCGCCTCGCTCTTGCCTGAAGCTAAAAAGCTTAAAAACACGCTTATCGCGTGGAAAGAAACCCTCTTGCTTTACTTCACAAAAAGATTTACGAACGGCTTAACTGAAGCTCTCAATGGTCGCGCAAAGCTGCTCCAGAGAAGGGCTTACGGTTATAGGTCATTCAAAAACTATCGATTGAGGCTGCTAAATGCTTGTGGTTTTTGACTTTTTTGAAACTATCTACGGTTAAATGAGAAGAGCCTGACTGAAAGGTTTTCGGCACCTCTCGCAATTTCATTTTCGTTTTGGTAAGTTAGAAATGGTAGGAGCTACAGGGGTCGAACCTGCGACATCCACCTTGTAAGGGTGGCGCTCTACCAACTGAGCTAAGCTCCTATTTCGAAGACGAAAGTAAGTTTACTTCAGGGGATCGTCAATATCTTTATTCCTCGGCCCGAACTTTAGAAAGTTCGTAATGGGAGGCTATACATTGATTGGCTCCGTTGACCTGAAACATTGAGGCAATAATAACACTGGAATTACTAGAAGGGGCTGCTCGATAGGCTCGGAGCAGAAGTTGACCGTCAAAGCCTTCGAACACCGCCCTGAGAGTTAGATCGTTAGCGCGAACTTCCCCAACACCTTTCACAGGCTGATCAGAAATGGCGCGATCTTTCATAACGACTGAAAAGTATCGCGTGCGGTCCACTTCTTTAAAAGTATTAAAAGTAAATTGGATATCCCCGGCCATCCAACTGCCATCCACTCGTGTCCATGGAAGGGAAGTTTGAAGATTTCTCGGAAAAGGTACCTCATTTATAATCGGATCTGAATCTTTGCAAAGGGCCGGGCTTGCGGGACCCGCAAAAAGTGGAAGCGCAAAGGCCACAACTGCCAATAGAACACATATATTCATTTTTTTGAAAGTCATTTCATTCTCCTATGAATGCTGCTCAATTAAAATCTTCGGTGATTTATTGAGAAAATATCCGTTTTTAGATCTAAAAATATACTTGGGCTTATCGTAATCGGGCTCAATCAATTGCCTTAAGCGCTTGATCGTCACATAAATTTTATTGTCGTGTATCGCTGGATCATATTCTTGATTCCAAATCTTTTTTACCAAAATCTCTTTCGAGTATACGTGGCCGGGAGTTTTAATAAAAAGGTGAAGTAAATCAAGAAGAATAAACTGATTTTTAAAATCAACCTTTCCTTTTTTCTTTTCAGTCACTGAATTATTGGCGACATTAAAAATAAGATCGAAATCGGCATTGGGCCTGATTCCCATTTCTTCTAATTTTGTGTCAATATATCTCGAAAGTTGCTTTAGATTTTTACCATCTACCGACCGTTTGGCGAGCTGCATGTAAGTTCGAGCCAGGTCATTGTTTCCCATGGATTGATAGGTCGCTCCCATGTTGTAGAGCAGGTAAACATACATGTACATATTCTTAACTTCTCGAAGGGTCGCATAGCACTCCCAAAATACTTCGAGGGCCTGGTCATATCTTTCTTGTTTACGAAGAATCGCTCCGTTTAAGATTTGAGAAGATAGCTTGAGTTCCATTAACGGAAGCACCTGAAAGAACACCTGCAGATTATAAATTTCTCTTAAAGAATCGGCATAGCGACCCATCATGAAATAGGCTATGGCAATACCATTGATGGCATAGCACATATCCTCTTTGTCATCGGCGGCCAGTCCAATCGCTAGAGACTTCTGAAAATATTCAAGAGCAATATCGAGTTGATTTTTGTAGGTCGCGCAAATTCCAAGCGTGTAGTAGGTTTTAGCGCTGAGCTCGAAGCCTTCTTTTAAAACTAAATCTTGAAGCTTCTCTTTTGTCGAATTGATTTGCTCATTGTCTTCGCGTTCGGCATGAATTCTCAAAAGAATATTCTGAGATTTTAAGTATTGGTCGAAGTTTTTGGCTTTATAAAAAAGGTTAGATGCCTGCTCAAGTCTCTCTTCGGCGAGGTCAAAATCGCTTCGGTCATAATAGAGTTTGCCCAATTCGAATAAAGTATCGACGTCCTTTGTAAGGACAGAAATATCACTGGAATCGGCCGATCCTGCAGGCTTTGCCATATTTACCTTAAATGAACTGTTAAGCTGGAGCTAGATTCTTACAAAACCTGAATTAGCAGGTCAATGCAAATTGCAGCGAGCAAATGATTTAATTTATAGAGGATGATTGAACCATCGCGGCAATGAACCGGATGGTCGTATTTTCTACTGCTCTAGTGTTGCAGTCCCAATCCTTGGTAGCGGGCACGAAGGCTGTTGCCTCTCTCGCTTTTCACTTTGAAAACATCTGAAGCTTTTTTGATGTCCAAAGCGTTCACCAGAACTTGGTCCACATGAGTCACCGGAATGATCTTAAGATCTTTCAGAACTTCTTTTGGAATTTCTTTGAGATCTTTTTCATTCTCTTTTGGAATGATAATGGTTTTCATGCCACCACGATGAGCCGCTAGGATTTTCTCCTTGAGTCCACCGATCGCAAGCACTCTTCCTCGAAGCGTGATTTCACCTGTCATCGCAACAGTTCTCTTCACTGGAATTTTGGTGATCGCTGAAACAATACTGTTGGTGATCGCGCAACCTGCAGACGGACCATCTTTCGGAATCGCTCCTTCAGGCACATGGATATGAACGTCAATTCCAGCATAGAAATCTCGGTCAAATCCAAAGAGTGGTCCGCGAGATCGAACATAACTCATAGCTGCCGAGCAAGATTCTTTCATCACATCGCCGAGCTGACCAGTGACTGTGAACTTTCCGCGTCCCGGTACCACACTCACTTCGATCACAAGAAGATCTCCACCTACCTCCGTCCAAGCAAGACCGTTGGTCATACCAACGTCGTTGCTATCTTCGGCTTTTCCGTACTTGTATCTGGTTGGACCTAAGTACTCTTGAACAATTTTAGGCGTAACTTGGAAACCTTTTGTCTTTCCGGTTTTCTTTTTTCCGCGTTTGTCTTCTTCTTTTAAAATCGCACGGGCCGCTTTTCTGCAAACTGTTGCGACTTCACGCTCTAGATTTCGAACTCCAGCTTCACGAGTGTACTCGCTGATCAAAGTTCGCACACTGGCCGGACTGATTGAAACTTTTCGAGAAAGAAGTCCGTGTGATTCAAGCTGTTTTGGGATCAAATAATTTTGAGCGATATTGAACTTTTCGTTTTCTGTGTAACCGCCAAGATGAATGACTTCCATACGATCCAAAAGCGGTCTTGGAATCGGATGAAGGGAGTTTGCGGTCGTCACAAACATAACCTTTGAAAGATCATATTCAACTTCAAGATAGTGATCTTGAAAGGTCGAATTTTGTTCAGGATCCAAAACCTCAAGAAGAGCCGACGCCGGGTCACCCCTGAAGTCGGCACTCATCTTATCGATCTCATCCAAAAGCATCAGTGGATTTCCACTGCCTGATTTTTTCATAGCCTGAATGATTTTACCTGGAAGAGCTCCAACATAGGTTCGTCGATGTCCGCGAATTTCAGCTTCATCTCTCACTCCGCCCAAAGACAGTCTTGCAAACTGGCGATTCAGAGATTTGGCAATGGATCGACCGAGAGAAGTTTTACCAACTCCGGGAGGGCCCACCAAACATAAAATCGGACCCTTCATGTTCTCAGCGATCTTTTGAACCGCGAGATGCTCTAAAATCCGTTCTTTTACCTTTTCAAGACCCCAATGGTCATCATTGAGGATTTTCTCCGCGGCAATGAGATCATGTTTTTCTTTGGAATAGTTGTACCAAGGAAGACCCAAAATCCAATCGATGTAGTTTCTTACGACCGCCGCCTCAGCGCTCATGGGCGACATCATTTTGAGCTTCTTGATTTCTTTTGTGACTTTCTCAGTGGCCTCTTTGCTCATCTTTTTCTTTTTGAGCTGAGCCTCGAGCTCTTTCACTTCGGCCTGAAAGTCATCTTTCTCGCCGAGTTCTTTTTGGATCGCCTGCATTTGCTCGTTCAGATAGTATTCTTTTTGCGAGCGCTCCATTTGCTTCTTTACCCGAGTTCGAATTTTCTTTTCAACCTCGAGGATTTCGATCTCACCGCTCATCATATTGAGAAGTTCTTCAAGTCTTCGATTTGGATCTGAGATTTCAAGGGCCCGTTGTTTATCTTCTAATTTCAAATTCAACTGCGCTACAATGATGTCAGCAAGTTCACCTGGTTCTTCAATGGTAGAAACTCTCATAAGAATTTCAGGCGGAATTCGTTTATTGAGCTTCACATAAGTTTCAAAAGTTGTTTTAACTGAACGCATGAGGGCCGCAGTTTCAACTGGGTTCTCGGCTGTTTCATCCATGTCTTCAGCTTCAACGAGATAAAATTTATCGCTTGGAACAAATTTTTTGATCCGAACGCGCTTTTTACCTTCGATGAGCACCTTGACCGTTCCGTCAGGAAGCCTCAAAAGTTGAATGATCGTTCCCCGTGTTCCAACTTCGTAAATATCTTTGGGTTCGGGATTGTTAACCTTGGCGTCTTTTTGTGCGGCGAGAATAATATCAATTCGCTTGCTCATCACGTCTTCGAGAGCCGCGATACTTTTTTCGCGGCCGACAAAAAGTGGCATCATCATGTGCGGGAAAACTATCAGATCTCGCAGCGGGAGCAGAGGAAATTGAGTAACCGTTGAGGACCCTTTCGGATTCTTTTCTTCACCCATAATACCTCCTTGTTTTATGCGCTCTCGGCTGGCTCGTCCTCCGATTGACTCAGTTTTTTGATTTCTTCCTGAGTTCTGAAAACAAGCTTGGGCGCCTTGCCTTTAGTGATAACCTCTTCTCCAATTATACATTCCTTGACTTCAGTTTTGGAAGGTATTTCGTACATGAGATCAAGCATGGCAGTTTCCATGACGGCGCGCAGCCCGCGAGCTCCGGTCTTTCGTTTGACAGCTTCTTGCGCAATGGCCTTAAGCGCCTCAGCATCAAACTTCAAATCTACATTTTCATAACTAAATAGTTTTTGGTACTGGCGAGTGAGTGCGTTCTTAGGACGAACAAGAATATCGATAAGCGCTTCTTCTGAGAGAGGGTCTAGGACGGAGACAACTGGCATACGACCAATGAACTCCGGAATCAGTCCGTAGCGAACCAGGTCATCGGGCTGGACCAGTTGAAGTAAGTTTTCTCCAATTAAGTCTTTGTCTTTTTTTGTTTTGATTGTCGCACCGATACCCATGGATTTTGAAGAAACCCGGGACTCGATAACTTTTTCAAGCCCGACGAAAGCCCCGCCGCAAATAAATAGAATATTGCTCGTGTCGACTTGAATAAATTCTTGTTGTGGATGTTTTCGTCCACCCTTAGGAGGCAAATTCGCGACCGTGCCTTCTAAAATTTTCAAAAGAGCTTGTTGCACACCCTCACCACTCACATCGCGGGTGATAGATGGATTCTCAGACTTCCGAGAGATTTTATCGATCTCATCTATATATATGACACCCTTTTGAGCGCGATCGACATCGTAGTCGGCCGCTTGAAGCAAATTGAGCACAACGTTTTCAACGTCTTCACCAACATATCCCGCTTCAGTCAATGTTGTGGCATCAGCCATGGCAAAAGGAACATTCAAAACCCGAGCAATGGTCTGCGCGAGCAGAGTTTTACCGGAACCCGTTGGGCCGATAAGCATGATATTGCTCTTCGCGAGTTCAACGTCATCTTTTTTCTTTTGTCCGCTGGAATTGATTCGCTTGTAGTGGTTATGCACAGCTACGGCTAGAGATTTCTTAGCTTTGTCCTGTCCTATCACATAGTCATCGAGGTAACTTTTGATATCCACTGGTTTTGGAACTTTGAAGGCATGTTTTTTATCGTCTTCACGATCCCGCTCTTCGCTGATGATGTCGTTACAAAGATCGATGCATTCGTCACAAATATAAACACTGGGACCCGCAATAAGTTTTTTAACTTCTTTTTGGCTCTTGCCGCAGAAGCTGCAAACCAGGGATCCGTAGAGATTGTCTTTTCGACTCATGAACATCCTACCTTTTTACGTACAGATTATTTCTTCAAGTCTTTATTCACGTCTTTCATGGACTCAACAATAACATCAATTAATCCCAATTCTTTTGCGCGATCGGCATGCATAAAATGATCGCGGTCCATCAGCTTCGTCAATTCATCAAATTTTCGTCCGGTGTGTTTAACATAAATTTCTGTGAGGGACTTCTTTAAATCAATCATCTCTTTCGCGTGAATTTCAATGTCACTGGCTTGACCGCCGAGTCCACCTTGGATCAAGGGCTGATGAATCATCGCACGAGCGTGGGGCAACATGAAACGTTTACCCTTTGCTCCTGCAGTTAGAAGAAGAGACCCCATGCTTGCGGCCATGCCCGTACAGAAGGTTCGAACATCGCATCTCACATATTGCATTATGTCGTAAATGCCCATTCCGGCACTCACACTTCCACCTGGAGAGTTGATGTAGAGATCGATATCTTTCTCAGGATTTTCCATCTCCAAGAAAAGCATTTGAGCAATGATGAGATTGGCGAGCTCGTCAGAAATGGGCGAACCAATAAAAATGATTCGGTCTTTCAAAAGACGAGAATAAATATCGTAGCTTCGCTCACCCTTGGATGTTTGTTCGATGACGTAAGGTATTAGTGGCATGTTCATCCCCTGCTAAAGGCCTGTGGAACTTGGTTACTTCTAATGGCTTTTCGGCATAATTGATAGGTTATTAATTAGGGTAAAAAATGTTTTCCGAATATTTTCACTATGATACTGTTGATGTTCTGCGCAAGGCATGACTAAAGTTGAGCGAGCAGGTTTACGAATCGAAAGGATACCCGATGAAGGTCCAGTTAAAAATTTCAAACAAACCCAAAGACAGCTGCACAATTGTTTTCGTCTCACAGGGAGCGAGCAAAAACAGCCCTCCGACTGTTTTTTCTAAGGATCCCGATATTAAAAAAACGTTGCTGATGGGCGCGGAAGACAAAATATTTGAAGGCAAGCAGGGTGAAGTTTATTTCTTTCGAAACGTAAATACCGGAATAGCTAAGCACATTCTCGCCGTCGGTCTAGGTCATTTGACAAAGAACGGCCTCGAAGGAGTGCGTAGAAGTGTGGCGATGATACTTCGAACGCTCAAATCCAATCACATCGAACACGCAGCGCTTCGAATAGGTCAAAATTTTCCAAAATCTTTGAGCGGAGCCACTCTCACAAAAGCGGTCGCCGAAGCATTTGTCATGAGCGCCTATCACTTTGACGAATTAAAATCTGACAAGAAAGAACAAAAAACTTTTCATATCGATATCGTTTTTGAAGGAAAATCGGCGGGAAAAGCCCTCGAAGAAGGCCTTCGAGAAGGAATGATTATCGGTGAGTCGGTGAACTTTGCAAGACGACTCGGTGATATGCCAGGCAACCTTATGACTCCTTCTATTTTAGCAAAAGAGACTGTTCACGCAGCTAAAGGCGGCAAATTAAAAGTTACGGTTTGGGATTTAGATAAAATTAAGAAAGAAAAAATGGGCTGCCTCGCCGGAGTTTCAGCCGGCAGTTCCGAAGACGCTCGATTTATCATCATGGAATATAAAGGCGGAGCCGCTTCTAAAAAACCAGTTTGTTTTGTGGGCAAAGGACTCACCTTCGACAGCGGCGGTATCAGCATTAAACCCGCGCCGGCTATGGAAGAGATGAAGTACGATATGTGCGGAGGAGCCGCCACCATAGCAACAATGCTTGCTATTTCTCGACTCAAATTAAAAATCAATGCGATTGGAATTGTTCCTTCCAGCGAAAATATGCCGGGGTTTTCGGCCACCAAACCTGGTGATATACATTTTGCAAGAAATGGAAAGTCCGTCGAAGTGAATAACACCGATGCTGAGGGACGATTGATACTAGCCGATGCACTCAGCTATGCGACTGAACTTAAACCTGCTTTCATTGTGGACTCTGCCACTTTGACAGGAGCCATGGTTATCGCACTGGGAGATTTGCACACAGGATTTTTCACAAAAAACAATAAGCTTGCTAAGAAAATGCAAGAGGCCGCTGAAGAGAGCGGTGAAATGATCTGGCAGCTCCCTCTCGTGGACGAACATGCTGAAGACATGAAGGGCACTTATGCCGATCTCAGCAATATCTCTTCCAACAAAGGTGCTGGCAGTGCCCACGGCGCTGCCTTTCTAGAGTTTTTTGTCGACAAAGATATTCCATGGGCTCACGTGGACATCGCTGGAACGGCTTACCACACAGGCCACCGAGTCTCTTATAATCCAAAAAAGGGTGGCTCCGGCGTGATGGTGAGGACCTATGTTGAGCTGGCGAAACTCTGGAGTTAGTCTGTCATTTTTTTGCACTTTTGAATTAATCGTTGTCTAGATGTGTTGAATTGGTTATTTCGGGCCCTCACATAGAAGGGGGCTCTGATGAGTTCAGTAAGAAATTTGTTTGGCGTTCTGGCTTTAACTTTATTTGTCTCCGTCCTTTCCATAACTTCGTTTGCACAAGATGGACAACAAGGGGAGCAACAAACACAACAGCAAGACCAGCAGTCCACCGACAACACCCCACCAAATTACCAAATTCGTCATCACGCGATCAAAGTACTGGACCTCCAGAAACAAGAGGGCAGCAACTTCAAGCTTTTCAAAAAGAAATGCTCTCCTGACGATGATGATGGAAAAATTGAAAGTATTGCCGGCTCTCCTCCTCTTGTGGTCGACGACGGCGGAACTCCAGGTTGTAACGGTTGGGAAATCAACATCACCTTCGACGGTGATTTAACTCCCGGCGAACATGATTATGAAATCCCGCTTTTTGATATCAATTATGGCATTGGCGAAAATATACAGCTAAAGTTCGAAGTACCAATCCTGAGTCAAAATGGTCCAGATGGTTCTCTGAGAGGACTCGGCAATTCAGAGTTCGGTATCAAATGGCGATTTTACGATAACGAACAAAAGAATCGTTCTTTTGCGGTCTATCCACAGGTCGAATTCAATAACCCAGGTTCAAACTCTGTCCAACGTGGCCTCGTTGAGTCAGGAACAGAAATTAAATTGCTCAATATTTTTAACAACCAAATCGGCACAATTCACGGAGCTGACTTGAACATGACGACAAACTTTTCTTACAATGTGGTTCAGCAATCCACCAACCCCGACACTATCAGTGGGGGAGTCGGACTGGCGATACCCATTTTCAACAAAGTTGCCATCATGGGTGAAACCGCTTTCGAACGAGACGTAAAAGTAAATCCTGAAACTGCCCGAAAAGATTCTCTTGTGGTGGTTAACGTCGGGTTTATCAGACCGGTCACCAATCACTTTCAAATCTACGGTTCTGTGGGCCGCAGTGCTCGTACCGATACCGACGGAAACTTCCACACTTACTTCGTGACTGGGATCCGAGTGATCGTTCCGCCCAAAGTCAAAAAATCGAAATAAGTTAGGAGTTAAAAGTTTATTGGACCAGAATCAAAAAGAATATAGATCTGGTCCTTTAAAAGGACTGACTCCCAATGTGCTGTGGCTTGGTGTCGTCTCTCTTCTCGCCGACATCTCCAGTGAAATGCTCTACCCTCTCAATCCAATATTTCTACAATCAGTCCTCGGGGCTCCAGGCACTGTCATCGGCCTTATCGAAGGACTTGCTGAAGGCACAGCCAGCATTCTAAAAACTGTTTCAGGAACGATCTCCGACAAAACCGGAAAAAGGCGATCGTGGGTTTTTGTTGGATATTTCATTTCCGCTCTCGCTAAACCCATCATATCAGTGGCCAGTGGGTGGCCTCTTGTTTTGTTTGCGAGAATGTTAGACAGAACTGGCAAGGGTATTCGCAACAGCCCTCGAGACGCTCTTCTTGCAGACTCAGTGAGCGAACGCTCAAGAGGAAAAGCTTTTGGCTGGCATCGCGGAATGGATTCTTTTGGCGCCATCGTTGGACCTTTACTTGCGATCCTTTTGCTCTCTCGGTTTCACAATAATTTGCGAGTTATCTATCTATGGGCGGCGATTCCTGGGGTGCTTGCCGCATTTTTTGTTTTTGCAGCCCGAGAAATAAAAAAAGTTGTTCCCGAAAAAATGGACGAAAATGTTTCTACGAAACTTCCCACCGATTTTAAAAAATACCTTTTTGCATGGGCTTTCTTTTCAATAGCCGACTCAAGCGATGCTTTTTTGCTCCTGAGAGCTAAAGACTTGGGTGCCGATTTCGTCACCGTGATCCTGATGTATTGTGTTTACAATTTCTCTTACTCCTTCGGAAGCCCCTACCTAGGAGATCTTTCGGACCGTGTTGGTCGAACTCGAATTTTAATTCCTGGGCTTTTTATTTTTGCTTTTGTTTATTTTGGTTTTGCGATGGCAAAAGACCCAGGCATGATTTGGTTTTTATTTTTTATTTATGGCCTCTACATGGCAGCCACCGACGGAGTGGGTAAAGCACTCGCGATCGATCTCGTTCCCACCAAAATGCGTGGACGAGCTGTTGGTACTCTTGGCGCAGTGACAGGGTTTGCAACCCTTGCAGCAAGTCTTGTCGCGGGAGTGCTTTGGGATCATTTCGGCCATTCTTCGACATTTGTATTTGGCGGAATTGGAGCCTTGATTTCTGTGGTTTTATTCTTGATTTTGCTGCCGAGAAAAACTACTTCACCCAAGTCATGCTGAGCGGAGCCGAAGATAGCTTGTAGATTGTCGTATTATCGACAGAGATACTTCGGCCATCGGTGCGATTGTAAATTTTAAGTTCACTCAAGATCCAATAAGTTGGCCAAGTGCTTTCAATATTTTGAAATTTCAAAGTGATCGGCTTAGGAGAATTCAGTTGCAACTCCATATTGCCGGGTTTTTGAGCCATGATTTCAGCGATGGGTATCCAAATAGGTTCCATTTGGTTCACGTTGTCGCCAACCTCGCAAGAGGCATCAATCGTCAGCGAAGGACGATCACCGGACATGGCCATTCCCTCTGCCAAAAACGTCATCGAAACTCGGTTGTAGATGTCGCAGGCGAGAGCCGACTTGCCATCTAAATTCCTGGTCACAAAGTGACCGAGATAAAAACCAGCTCGGTCTTTTTCGCGAATCGATTTTGCGTCACTGATCAGATGTTTTCGAGCAGCATCTTCAAGAGCCGTGCCTTGAAGCTCCGAAAAATCAAAAACTTTGGGGATCGAGGCCGGCCTACGAAACAGAGTGGCCGAGGATTCCTTCCAATGCATGAGACTTAGGTGTTGAAAGGCAACAGCACAGGCGATGAACAGGATGAAGGCAACTGGTAAAAAACTTCTCTCTGGTCTTCTCTTCATAGCTTATTATCGTCCAGGTTTAGCAAAAATATTAAAAATTTTCTCTCAGAGAGACTCATTGGCACTCAGATGCTTCATTTTCATCTGCATATCATGAATTTCACTACCAATGGCCAGGGAACTTAGCCGTGCCACCCATCCGTAAACATTTTCTAGGGGGTGACCCTGCACACTGACCTTAAGGTCGGAAACGCAGAGGCGCTTATAGACCGCACCCGGACTGTTAAGGCTCTCCTGGGGACCTTTCTTGGGATGAGCACGAAGAAACCCACCAATCAGTTCACAGCCCACAATATAGATCGTTGGTTCGGCGGTGGCCTCCTCATAAACCAAGGAAGATTTAACACCCTCTTGGATAATGACCTCTGCCACTGTTCGTTTACCCTTTGAAACTTTCATGTCTTTACGAGTCTTGGCATTCCAACCTCGAATTTCATCGCCAGAAGAAACAGCAACAACGGCAAGCCCGTAAGTTCCAGAATTATTTTTGATAAAGACAAAGGGCGAATCTTTGATCCCACGTTCATCATAATTGGTTTTAATTTTCGCAACCATAAGGTCAACTCTTTCGGCGAGAGCTTCAGCTCCTTCGTCGGTTGAGAGATCAAAATTTGAAAACAGTTCAGTTTGGACCTGGAAAACCCAAGGATCGACACCGATGATGTCGGCGAATTCTTTTGCAAGTTGATTGTAAAATTCAAAGTGAGCACTTTTCTTACGCTGATACCATCCCATTTCTCGAGGTGGATTAATGGGAATATCAAGACCCTGAGCCCAATCTTCATGGGCCTCAGAGAAATCATTGTTGCTAATAATAATATCGGGAACAAAGTCAGTCCCAAGTGTTACCGAGTGACCATGGCGAATGGCCGAAAAAATTTCGACCTCGTTTCCAGAGGCCGCCTTCATTTTGGTCGAACCCGTAAATACTTTGGGCACAGCCACTTTGACTTCGTAACCCGCATTGGAAATCATTTTAGAAAGAGTGTGAACATTGTCCCAATAATAGGGATTATTCGTGTGTTCTTCAGTCACCAAGGCGATTCGCTGAATTCCTGACCCATATCTGTTGTGAAGGTAGGTATGAATAATTTTAGGAACATTCTCTTTATCCACCGGACAAATATTGTTAAATCCCGCCGGAAAAATATTGGCGTCAACGCTGACCACTTTATAAGAGGAGTCTCGAACATCCACGCTGGAGTAGAAAGGAAGGGGTAATTTCTTACGGTGACCCCATAGCCAACTTTTAACCTGCTCTTCGTTCTCAATAATTTTTTTGTGCACAAGATCTTGGACCAATGTTTACTCCTTCATTGCGCCGTCCGTAAACGACTGACGAGCAATGCACCAGATATTGAAAGGGCCGGTATCATCACCAAGTTGAGACCGGGAACCATAAAAGTCAATCCCATGGCACAGCCAAAACCTAGAAATTCTAACCAAAACTTCACATAAAACTGAGCCCTTTTTCGAAATTCCATATGTAACAACTCATGAGAATAATCGGCACAGTCCGTTGCCATCAAAAACAGACCCATGAAAAGAGCCAAAACATTAAGCAGCGGAATAAATCCTAGGACAAAAATCAGAACTCCCAGTAAGAGTAAAATGGCACCGCGAATGAGGCCACTGAAGAGCATTTTCAGGGAACCTTTCAACCAACTTTTATCGGGCTGCCCCTTGAGAAGACCTTGGCTTTTCAGAGTCTTTTCTGCAAGGAGAGTGTTGAAAGGACTGGCCACAATCTGGGCCAGTAAAAAGGTCAAAACTCCACTCAGCAGAAGAGAAATGACACTGGCGAACCCATAACCTCCAATGCGGGCGATCTTTCCCCAAAAACCTGAGGCCGGAGATAAAATTGTCTCAAGAAAATGGGGCATCACGAAGACAAAAAAAGTGTAGGCAATTCCAACAAAAATCAAAACATCGATAAGGATTGGAATCGCCGCCAACTTCTTCAGGGACTTGTCTTTAGCCAACATCTTAAACCCATCAAAGAAGGATAGAAATCCAAGAAAAAATCGGCTGAAGGGATTCATTTTAGCTCACAGATTAGGGTCAGGTTTTTTTGCAGGTAATTTTTTTTCTGGCTGAGGCGTTGGTGTTATCGTTGTACCTCGCTTAAGGCCATCGGTTTTTTCGGCCTCAGGGGTGAGTGATTCTTCAACAGGCCGAGATTTCAAAAGTGTCTCGAGATTCTTTTCAAGGCCATCGAGGTAATCAAAAACTTCTCTCACATATTTATTCTCGTGATCAAAGTCCACTCCCCGCTCGAGTTTCAAACGTGACATCATTCCAAACAGGGCAGCTGCCATTGACATCATTTTTTCTTGCTGGCTCTTCATCCCGACCAACTTGTCTTCATCTTTAGGAATGGGTACCGCCTCAGTGAGGGACCAAGCATCTCGGTAAACCTGAATGAGTTCAAAAGACGCCATCTGTGACCACTTCGGATCATTGAGCCTCGCCGCTCTCAAAAGCCAAACTTGTCCTCTTTCAAGGGGTTTGAGGCCAGTCTCAAAATCTTCGACCACAAGCTTTTTCAAAGGCATCTTTCCCATGTTGAAGAGAGTTTTACTCATCCAAGGAGGGTTGTCTCGAGGCAAAATATTTTTTCGAAGACTAGCGAGGGCTTTCTCAGCTAAATCATAATTTTTTTGAGCGTCGACCTCGTTGTTGAGGCGTGCATAAACCCCTGCGAGCCTCGCAAGCACTTCGACATGGATTTCTTCTGGAAAAAATTGAAATCTATTTTTTACGTCGAGCAATGCAGCCACCGTTTTTGGATCATCACCTAAAGCTTCATAACAAGCTGCCATGTGATAGAAAATGTCAGCTTGCTGAGGAGATGGTTTACCCGAATAGTAACTCAATGCATTTCGAAAACGTTCAAGCGCCTCGCTAAATTTCTTTTGGCCTTGCAAAGCGATACCGGAGTTGTAGGTCGCGACCGGAACGTAAGGCGACATCGAATCTTTTTTTAAAACAGTCTCAAAATTTTTAAGAGCACCGTCGAAATCCCCATCCGACAATTCTTTGAGTCCAACGGTCACAAGCTTTCCAGAATCCACCGAGGATGGAGCTTCCACTTTTGCTGTCTTCGATGAACAACCAATTCCAAAAACTAGAATGATAAGCAGACTTTTCATTCGGCCCCTCAAAGCGCTCGAGATAACTCTTCTAGACTCTTTAAATCATACACCTCTTGGTCAAAATCTGAAACCTCGATAAATTCCACCCCTGTTCCAACGGTTGTCTTTAAAGAAGCCAAAGCCTCTCGATGAACTTGGTAGAATTTTTGAAGCGCCTGGTAATAGGGCCGTACTTTAGGAGGGATTTCTTCAGCCTTCGTTTCCGGAAAGCAACGGTTCACTATCACGGCACTCAGTTCAAAGCCTCTGGACATGAGCTCTTCCCGAAATATTTTTGCCTCATTCATTTTCAAAGAATCAAAGCTCGTCACCAAAACAAAAGCTGAGTCTTGCTGCGCAAATATCTCCCTCACTTTTTTCATTCTTTGGACCAGGATGTCCTTAAGACCAAAAACATCGCTGAAGAACTCGACCAATTCGGTCACAAATTCAGCACCCGTTATCATCTCAAGGGCTTTAAATGCCAGATTTGTCCCGCGGCTCACGAAAGACAATAAAATATTTTGGTTACCAATGGGTTTCATAAACCATTTCACCACTGAGTCCTGAAACAACGCCTCGAGCTTGGCTGCCCCATCTAAAAAGTTGATGGCGTGCCCAGTCGGGGGGGTATCTAAGATAATCAAATCGTACTTCTCGGAAGTGTAACTTTTTAAAAATCGCTCAAGGGCCGTAAACTCCTGAGATCCACTAAATCCCGTCGAAAGCCTAAGATAAATTCTATTCCTGAGAATTTTTTTGACCAAACTTTCTGACTTGATATTTTCTCTAATAAAACTATCAAAAACTGATTGAGATTCCACCACAGCCGCATAAAGCTTGCCTGGAAAGTTCTGATTGGGCACCAGGAGATCTTCAGATTGAAGACGATTGATTCCTAAAGCTGTCGCCAATCTTTGGGCTGGATCGACCGTTAGAACCAAAACCTTACGTCCAAGTATGGCGGCCCGAACGCCAAGGGCGGCTGAGATCGTTGTTTTACCTACACCACCCGTGCCCGCACACAAAATAACTTTTTTTGAGAGAATAAGTTTATCCACTAGTTTTGATCTTTCAATTTCTCGCTCAGCTGGTGGGCGAGGTCACGACCACCCGTTGAGTCCAAAACAAGGGGGAGCTCCACCAGTTGAGGAGAAAGTTCTCTCAAAGTTTTTTCATATTTTTCTTGGCGTTCTAAAATAAATTTCAAGTATTTTTGAAAAGATGACTGTTCGTTTTCAATGGCATCCTGCGGGGGGTGCAGAAGCCTGTTGCAGATGACTAAAGGGTGTAAACCAAATTCACTGCGCAAAGTTTCAAAGAGTTCTCTGGTTTCGACGCTCGGAAGAGTCTCCGCCGTCGAAACTAAAACATAGGCTGTCGTAGATTCGTCGAGCATCGTTCGAGTGATCGCAGCAGTTTGCTCACCAAACGGACCCGACTTGATAGTTTCACTAAATCCTTTCGGCGCTCGAAGGAGGGCCAAAAAATGACCGGTGGAAAAACAATCGATAACGATGACATCGTAATCCATGGGCGGCCCAATTTTTCGAACTCCGCTGGTCGCCTTTCCCAAAATCGCGAGCTCGGCAATCGCGGGAGCCGCGTTGATGAAAGTTCTCATCACTCGGTTTTCAAAAAATAGTTGATAAAGTTTTTTGATCGGGAGGTAGTGCAAAACGTATTCGCGAATGCATTTTTCTGACTTCCAAATAGACACATCTAAATTTTCTTTAAGGTATGTAGGCTCGTAGTCCACCTTTGGCAGTTGAAACATTTCTTGGAAAAAACTTCTCTCTCCGAGCTCAACAAGTAAGGTCCTTCGACCAAGACTCGCCTGTTGAAAAGCAAGGGCCGCAGAGACCGCAGACTTGCCCACTCCTCCCTTACCACTCACGAAAATGATCTTTTTGTTATTGAGATTCACTTGCGGCCATCATGACGGGTTTTTGGGTTGGCAAAAAGCTCTTATGTGTTGCATTAAATCCTTGTCATCGAGGGGGCCCATCGCCTAGATTGTCGCGATTATCGAAAAACCGGAGATTCTATGAAAATTGATTTAGAGAAAATTTCAAGCCTTGAACGACGCCTCAAAATCGAAGTTCCCATCGACAAGGTCACTGCGGCTATGGATCGTATCTACAAAGGCCTCCAAAATCAGGTCACGATCAAAGGTTTTCGAAAAGGCCACGCTCCTATCGATAAAATTCGAGCTATGTACAAAGATCGGGTGAAGGATGATGTTGTTCGAGAGCTTGTCGAAATGTCGTTTATCCAAGGACTTCAGGAGCACTCTCTTGAGCCGCTCGGCAGCCCACACATCGAAACTGGAGAGTTGACCGAAGGTGAACCCTTCAAATTTTCGGCCCGTTTTGAAATTAAACCCGAAGTTAAGCTCCAGCAGTATGAAAATCTCCCCGTCGATAAAGAGTTGGTGGAAATTGATGAGTCCAAAATCGACTCCACGGTCGAACAGCTTCGTAAAAATAAGGCCACCGAGTCACCAATGCTGGAACTTCGACCTGTCCAATTGGGCGATCTCGCAACCATCGATTTCGAAGGTTATATTGAGGGACAACCTCTCCAAAACTCTTCGGGCTCTGAACAGACCATCGAACTTGGTGCATCAGGTTTTATTCCAGGTTTTGACGATGCCATCGTTGGGATGAATCCCACTGAGAGTCGAAGTATCAATCTCACTTTCCCCGAAGATTACACTCCAGAGCTTGCAAACAAGCCAGTGACCTTCAAAATCACCTTAAAGAAAATCGGTCGCAAAACTTTACCGGTATTGAACGACGAATTTGCTGCCGCTATCGAAGAATTGAAAAATGCAATTCGTGAAGACCTGAAACAGACCGAAGAAGTTCGCGTTCGAAAAGACTTGAAGTCTCGCGTTCTTAAAACTTTGGTTAAAAAGAATCCAGTTGAAGTCCCACCAGCTCTTTTGTCTGAGCAGAAAAAGGCCCTGATCGCCGATGTTCATCACAAGATGGAACAGCAGGGGATGACCCACGAACAGTTCGAAGACTATTCAAAAAAATGGGAAGGCGACTTCGAAAATTCAGCCAAATTCATTATCCAGTCTAGCTTCTTGATCACAACCCTCGCCGACAAATACAATCTTCGCGCCGAAGACTCCGAAGTCACCGAGCGTTT
>Ga0206905_10071_pt1 | contig 24289 bp, 15 predicted proteins | sample Alteio_BWOrgHeat_43_FD_152940 | JGI IMG/M metagenome (GOLD analysis project Ga0206905, IMG submission 152940) | Enriched cells from forest soil in Barre Woods Harvard Forest LTER site, Petersham, Massachusetts, United States -... | ecosystem: Environmental > Terrestrial > Soil > Temperate forest >...
GACGCCGAAATATTGTTCTGCAAATACCCGGGCCCGCGGAACGCGTTTCTGCCCGCATTCCCAAGTCCGGGATTGGTGCAGGGATTCTGGCCGGCGCAGCCGGATGGCTGGGCGAAAGAGGTCGGATCGAACCACGGCTTTGTCGCGCCAATCCCTCCCAGTTTATGGAAAGGCTTGACCAGTGTGGCCGTCTGCTGGGTTCCCGGAGTGTTCAGCGTGCCGCCGTTGGCAGTGATCGTGAAGGGCAAGCCGGAGAGCACAGAAATGATGCCGGAGATCTTCCAGCCTCCCAGCACGGCATCACCCACACCCGAGTTGAAGAACTTGTGACCGCGGCCGAAGGGCAATTCGTAAGTGAAGCTCTGTTCAAAGTTAAGCGCACGGTCCCAGTCCACGGGAGCATAGTTGCGCCGCCAGTTAATGAAGAACGTAAGTCCGCCGTCGTCGCCACTGATGTATCCCAGCCCCTTGCCCCAGGTGAACGCGGAGGTCAGCGATAGGCCGTGCGAGAAGCGCTTGTCGAGGTTGGCCTGCAGCGACTGGTAGTTGGACGAGAAGCCCAGAAAATACTGGTTGGTTGCGGCCGTCCGTCCAAAACTGGCGTACTCGGGAGACGACTTTGCCCCTCCGCCATAGGTGTTGGGCAAGTTGATGTTCTGGGCGCCGGAGATATTGGTTCCATGGTTGGCTACATAGGCAAGCTGAAACGACAGATCCCAGGGCAAGGACTGCTGCAAAGCGATATTCCATGAATCCGCGTAGGGATTTTTGTAGTTCTTGGGAATGTAGACGTACACCTGGCTGGTGAGAAACGGGGTGTTAGTGGGGATGATGCCGTTGGAAGGAATGGCGACTGGCACGGGCGATGGGAAGCCGGCCTGGAAAGTAGCCACGGTCACGCCGTCGGCCAATACGGCGGGTGTGAACCCCGAACTCCCCGTGGGTTGGTAGCTATTGTTGGCGCGAATCGGATAGTTGTAGGCATATGTGTTATCCGGGAAAGGTGTATAGCTGATGCCGAATCCGCCGCGGATGACCGTGTTATTCCGGACACGGTAGGCGAAACCGGTGCGCGGCGCGAAGTAGTGATAGTGAGTCGTCATCCCAAGGTTCGACGGGTTTCCCCCCAGGCCCGCCAACACGAGTTGGTTGTTCACCGGATCGTAGTTGGAGAAGCCCCCGGCGATCGCAGGCGTCGCGGGAGGGTAGAGATCCCAGCGCAAGCCAAGATCGAGCGTGAGCTTGGAAGTGGCCTGCCATTTGTCGCTGGCGAAGCCAAAGATCCACCATTGGCGGTAACGGGGGAAGAACGTATTGAGATCGCGGCCGACCTGGCTGGGCTGATCGAGAAGGAAGCTGGCTATGTCGTTGGCAACCGTGGTTCCAGGCGAGCTGGCATCGGAGGTCTGAACATCGGAGAATGTGAATGCTCCGCGCGGGCTAAAAGTCTGATCCTGCAGCAGATCATCGCGCACGCGGCGAACGTCAACGCCCCACTTGAAGGTGTGGTTCCCGAATATCTTGGTCCAGTTGTTGACGAAATCGATGTTCGATTCGGCACGGATCCAGGGCTCTGAAGCGGAGTACCCAATAATCGGAGCGGAGAATCCGCCGTTGATGGTCATGGCGACCTGGCCGCTGGTGAACGGCTGTCCGTCGATGTTCACGCCGGGTATGCCGAGCTTGGTTGCGTTATCGGTTCCATAGTCATTGGTCTGGGCTTTATTGCCCAGGTGGGCAACGCCGATCCGGACCTCGGTAAGGAAGGTGGGCGAGAACACGTGGTCATAGTTAACGCCGGTGCTGTAGGAAGTCTGGCTGCCCGTTCCTTGAAAACCGCCGCCCTGCGGGCCACCCAGGAATGATCCGAAAGCGGCTTCCTGGAAGGTGTCGGCCTTCTGCCAGCTGTAGCGTGCGCTGAAGTGATTCTTCTCAGTGAGTGAGAAGTCCGCCTTGATGTCGAAGCTGTCGGTGCCTTTGGTGAAGGGAAGGTTGGTTGTGTAGTTGTTGGCGGGATTGTTCAGTGGCTTGGTGATGATCGTGCCGTATGTAGGAGCTGCCGCGTTGAGTTGCTGAAGTGCTGAAAGAGAAACCGGATTTACGCGGCTGAAGGGAATCTGGTTATTTGTGAACGGAGTGCGATGTGTGGTTTGTCCATCGCCGGTGGCAGGGTCGTAGATCTGGCCCTTGGTTCCGTTGTAGGCGCCACTGAGGTCGATGCAGCCGGTGGGATCGGAACAGCCAGGCGTCAAACCCGCGTTGGTGATGTACCGTGAATCAGGAATCGTGAAGGTGCTCCCAACGGATTCATGGTCGGAGGTGTGCAGGTAGTCGCCAAAGATGAACAACTTGTCCTTGATAATCGGACCGCCTACCGAGCCCCCGAAGTAATTATAGGAGAGATGGCCAAGCGGACCGCCGAAATAGGACCGGGCGTTGAGATCGTTGTTCTGGATATATTCGAAAAGGCTGCCGTGATAGCTGTTGGTGCCGGACTTGAGCATCACATTGGTCACGGCGCCCGTGGCGCGGCCAAGTTCCGCCTCAAAGTTGTTGGTAGAGATGTCGACCGCGGAGATGGATTCCGCGGGGGGAATGATGATCTGGAGCAGGCCGGTTCTTTCGTCGTCGTCGACGCCCTCAATCTGGTAGAGATTGCCTTGCCGCGGCAACCCGTTCACTTCAGTCTGCAGGGAACTGGCGGCATTGAAGAACTGGGAATGCTGGAACGTTGCCGGCGCGGCGCCGGGAACCAGGTTGATGAGCGATTGAAAGTTGCGGTTGGTGCCCAGCGGCATATCGACGATGTCCTGCGTCTCGAGCTTGGTGCTGATGTCGGCCCGATCCGTCTGAAGCACGGGGGGCGCGGTTGTCACCATGACCGTCTCGGACACATCGCCGGTCTGAAGCGTAAGATCGACGCGAGTCGAGGAATTGCTGACGAGATCGATGTTTTGCTGGGTGGCCTTCTTGAATCCCTTCGCTTCCACGCTAACGCTGTAGGGTCCGGGCTGCATGTCAGGGAAGGTGTAGTTGCCGCTTTCGTTGGTCGTCGCCTCGTGCAATGCACCGGTGGATGTCTGTGTGGCCATAATCCTGGCGCCGCCGACTGCGGCCCCGGTGGCGTCCGTTACAGTTCCCAATAGTGTCCCGTTGACAGCCTGGCCCGAAGATGGCTGCGTGGCCCAAAGGAATATTGTGACGAAAGCCGTCGCTACGAGCGTTTTGAACGCACCGCGTAAATTCATTGGGAAGCCTCCAAAAAAACGAATCAAAAGTCCAATTGAATCTGTACACTCTTCGATCTGCGAAGCAAACTTATCATCCCTCCGGATTGAGTTGTCAAGGATAGTGATTACCCCGGCGTAGGTATCATCAAACTGGCCTTTTCAGCGGCATTTAGATGTTCGCTGGGTTGGGATATCGGCGCGCTCTCAACTGTGCCGGGGCAATCATGCCGGAGCGTGGAATTCCGAAGCCGCGGTAAGTCCTCCATCGACGACGTGAAGAATCCCGGTAATCCCCTCCGAGTCATCCGAGACGAGATACACGGCGGCGCGAGCCACGTCCTCAGGACTTAGTATCTCCCCCGTAGGGACGCGCGAAAGACGGGTGCGAATCCTGGCGTCGCCTTCGCTTCCATCCCCCATATGTTCGCGCAGCATCGGTGTGTCGGTGATGCCGGGACAGATGCAGTTCACGCGAATGCGGTCGCGGCCTAAATCAAGCGCGAGCGACTTGGTCAGCAGGGCGATGGCGCCTTTCGAGGCGGAATACACAGGCGTGCCGACCTGCCCCGACAAGCTCGCGATGGAGCCGGTGTTGAGGATCGCGCCTTTCCCCGCCCGGCGCATGTGCGGAACAACGTGCTTGATGGCCAGGAACGCCGCCTTGACATTGATGGCCATGACCCGATCCCACTCCTCTTCCGACATCAGCTCGATCGGCTTTACAAGAACCACCCCGGCATTGTTGAAGAGAATGTCGATCCGACCCCAGCGGTCGACTGTTTCTTTAACCATCTGCGCGATTTCGGGCTCCCGCGTAACATCCACATGCGCGAAAACGGCGTCGTGGCCCTCGGCCTCGATGGCAGCGGAGGTCTCATTGCCGCCTCTTTCGTTCGTGTCGGCCACCACCACGCGTGCGCCCTCGCGCGCAAAAGCAATGGCGCTGGCCCGGCCGATCCCGCTGGCAGCCCCGGTTACGATGGCAACTCGATCCTTCAGCTTCACGGATCGGAAACTACGGTTGGGCGCTTGCAACTGTCAAGTGAGCGTTTCCACAGGTAAATAAATTCCAAAATCCTTGACATGTTCTTCGTGCGCCCATGATCATCGTTGCGCCGTTGATCCGTTTATCTGAGCACATGTGTCATCCGGGAGATATCTAAATGTCCGACCCAGTTTCAAGGCGAACGTTTGTCAAGGCGGTGGCCGCGAGTGCGGTGGTAAGTTCACTTGTCCGGCATGCCGGGGCAGAAGAGAGAACCGCGACCGCAGGGACGGCGACCGAGTGGTCGTATACGAGCGGAAAACAGTATGCCGATCCGTTCAATGAGGTCGAGGTCGATGCGGTAGTCACTCTGCCTGCAGGCGGCGAGGAGCGGGTACCGGGCTTCTGGGCCGGAGGCTCGACATGGACGGTCCGCTACGCTCCACCGGCGCCCGGCGTTTATCACATCCGCTCGGTGTCGAGCGATGCGAAAAATCGCGATCTCCACGACCAGGCGCTGACGCTTCATGTGGAAGCCTATGCCGGCACGAATCCTCACTACAAGCACGGGCCATTAAAAGTCGCCGGCGATGGACGGCACTTTGAACATGCCGATGGCACACCATTCTTCTGGCTTGGCGACACGTGGTGGATGGGATTGTGCAAGCGGCTCAGCTGGCCCGACGGGTTTGAAACCCTGACCGCCGATCGGGTGCACAAGGGCTTCACCATGGTGCAGATCGTGGCCGGCCTCTATCCCGACATGGAGCCTTTTGACGAGCGAGGATTGAATGAAGCCGGCTATCCGTGGGAACACGAATTCGCGCGGATCAATCCGGCCTACTTCGACATGGCAGACGTGCGCATCCAGCACCTCGCCGATCATGGGTTGGCCGCATGCATCGTCGGTTTCTGGGGATATTTCATTCCCCGCATGGGCATGGAGAAGGTGAAGAAACACTGGCGCTACCTGATCGCGCGATGGAGCGCGTATCCAACGGTATGGTGCCTGGCTGGAGAAGGCACCATGCCGTATTACCTTTCCAAAACCAAGGAACAGGATGCGCTCACGCAGAAGCACGGGCTGACCGAGTTGGCGAAATATGTGCGCGCAACCGACCCGCATCATCATCCCATCACGATCCATCCGTCGAGCGCGGCGCGCGAATGCGTGGATGATCCGTCGGTGCTGGATTTCGATATGCTGCAGACCGGACACAGCGACCGGCAGAGCGTGCCCAACACCATCGAGACCGTGAATCGAGAACTCGCCGCGACCCCCAAGATGCCCGTGCTGATTGGCGAGGTGTGTTACGAAGGGATTCAGGAAGCAAGCCGGCAGGAGGTGCAGCGGTTCATGTTCTGGTCGGCGCTCCTCAGCGGAACTGGAGGGCACACTTACGGCGCGAACGGCATCTGGCAGGTGAACACGCGGGAGAAGCCCTATGGCCTTTCTCCGCATGGCCACTCGTGGGGCGGGCCCGCATGGGATATAGCCGCGGCTCTTCCCGGTTCAGGGCAATTAGGAATGGCCAAGGCCCTGCTCATGCGTTACTCCTGGTGGAAGCTGGAGCCCACGCCGGACATGATCGATCCGCGCTGGAGCAAGGCCGACTACTGGAAGCCGTTTGCCGCCGAGATCTCAGGCCAGGCCGTGTTCGCATTTCTACCCGCTTCGTACAGTGGTTCAACGTTCCGCAATCTCAAGGCCGGTTCCTACCGCGCTTTCTTCTTCAATCCCGCGGATGGCAGCGAGACGGAGATAGGCAGCATCACTCCCGACGCAAGCGGTTCGTGGAAAATTGCGGAAGTTCCTATCTATCAGGATTGGGTTGTGGTGCTGGAAAGCAGGTCATGAGTTCCGCCGCAACGTTTAACTCCGCATCGAGCGCGGGGGGATTCCGCATCGGCTTCTCCGCGGACTTTCTCCGCGAAGACGGCGGTCTCGCTTTCCCCGACATCGGGTTGTCGCTGCTCGATGGCGTTCGCGGAGTCGAGTACGATTTCCTGCACGAATATCGTGCGGAGTATGTACCCGAGCAGCTTGCGACTTACGACGTGCTGATCTCGCTCAAGCCGCGCATCTCGCCGCGATCGCTCGAAGGAGTAACCCGGCTCTGTGCAATCGGTCGTTGCGGCGTGGGATACGACAATGTCGATCTCGCAGCCTGCACGGAGCAGGGAATCGCAGTGTACATCACACCGGGCGGAGTGGTTCGGCCGGTGGCGGAGTCCATTGTGCTCCTCGTCCTGGCTTTGTCCCATCGCCTGTTGCACAAAGACCGCATGCTGCGCCAGCGACGCTGGGCGGAGAGCACCCAACGCCTGGGCCGCGAGCCGCGCGATCGGGTGGTCGGGACCATCGGCCTCGGGAATATCGCGTCGGAAGCCGTCCGCTTGCTGCGCGTCCTCGATGTGCGCCGATTCCTCGCGTTCGATCCTTATGCCTCGTCTCAACATGCCGCTGAACTCGGAGTGGAGATGGTTTCGCTCGATGAGTTGCTGCGGGATTCCGACTACGTGCTGGTGAACTGTCCACTGAACGCCAAGACCCGCGGGTTGCTGGGCGCGGAACAGTTCGCACACATGAAGTCCGACGCAGTGTTGATTAACACGGCGCGCGGTCCGATCGTGAATGAGGCAGCGCTGATTCAAGCTCTTCAGACCGGGCAGATCGCCGGCGCGGCGCTCGATGTGTTTGAAAAGGAGCCCCTCAGTGCGGATTCGCCATTGGTTACCATGGATAACGTGATCCTCACATCGCATTCCATCGCCTGGACTGAAGAGCTGTTCCGAGATATGGGCAGAATTGATTGCGAGGGTGCGTTGGCCATTTTTCGTGGTGAGATTCCACCCCATGTCGTGAACCCCCAGGTGCTTCAGAATCCGCGATTCGTTGAAAAGCTGGAACGCCTGAAGGCTGCGCATGCGGCCGGAGAGGAGAAGCGATGACCGGGATTCGTCAGCGCCTGAACCAGGGAGAGCTGGTGCTCGGACAACTGGTGCTGGAGTTCTTCACTCCCGGCCTGGGCCCGATGCTGGATGCCTGCGGACTGGACTTCGTGATCTTCGATATGGAGCATGGGCGATTGGACATCGGGATGCTCGAGCAGATGATTGCCTCCTGCCGCGGCAGCCGGATTGTTCCCATGGTGCGGGTACCGGATCTGAACTTCGCTCCCCTCTCGCGAGTTCTCGATTTAGGTGCGCGCGGCGTGATGGTACCCCGTGTGGAGACTCGGGAACAGGCCGAAGAAATCGTGCGCGCTCTCAAATATGCACCGCAAGGGAAACGCGGTGTGGCGCTTGGCATCGCACACGACATGTATCGCGCCGCCGGAGCGGAATTCTTTGCCCAGGCCAACGACGAAATCCCCGTTATCATCCAGTTGGAAACGGTGAGGGCCTTCGAGAACCTGGAAGCCATCGTCTCGGTCCCCGGCGTGGATGTCGCGTGGATAGGCCACTACGATCTCACCGTCTCGATGGGGATCCCCGCCCAGTTCGATCATCCCCGGCTGTTGAAGGCCATGGATGACCTGGTCGATGCCTGCAATCGCCGCGGCGTGGCCCCCGGCTTTCTGCCGCCCACACAGGAATCGGCGGTGCACTGGATCAGCAAGGGATTTCGCATGATCAGCCTGGGCAGCGACATCGGCGTTTTCCTCGATGGCATGCGCAGGTTCAAAGCTCACGTTGTGCAGGGGGGCGGTGGAGGATGAATTATTCGGTGCGAGCGTTTAACGGCGGCACGTTCTGGGTACCCGGCCCCGAGGTTTACTGGATGGAAGCCTGGAACCAGCGCGAGGAGATGAACACGCTCATCTACCTGGTGCAGGGAGGCGGCCAGAACATCCTCATTAACACCGGACCTCCGCAGTACCTCTACGTCATCAACCAGGCCTGGCTGAGTTTTTTCGGATATCCCGAAGCACAGATCGTTCGCACCGAAGCGCAATTGCCGCAGAGCATTCTTGCCTCGCAAGGCCTCACACCTGACGATATCTCGCTCGTCCTTGTGACACCGCTGCAAGCCTATGCCACCGCCAATATCGCGATGTTCCGAAAGGCGACGATCGGAATTTCCCGTCGCGGCTGGATCGAAGACTTCCAGGCGCCGTACTACCATCTCCACGTTCCCCGGCATCTCCGCATCCCGCCGGACGTGAATCATTATCTGCAGAATGAAGGCTGGGAGAAGCTGCGTCTGCTGGCGGATGAGGAAGAGGTCCAGCCAGGCATTCGCGTCTTCTGGGCGGGCGTCCATCATCGCTCTTCGATGGCCGTGGCCATCGACACCGAAAAGGGAACCGTGATCATCACCGATTGCTTCTTCAAATACGGCAACATCGAGTCAGGCCGCTACCTCGGCGTGATGGAAAGCATGATGGAAGCCGACGCGACCTGGGCCCGGATTCGCAAAGAGGCGGCCATCTACGCATCCATTTACGATCCTGAAGTGTTTGTTCGTCACCCGGATGGCATCCTGGCCTGAGGGGCCCAAGCCGACGATCGGCGACCGGTCGGCCGGGATAATTCCGCCATATTGAAATTCATTAGAGAAATGATTTATTTCCTTGACACTCATAATTTCCGCCACCTATAGTTCCGCCGTTCTCGCTCGAGCGGTGTGTCCGGTTCTGTGCCTTGAGTCGCGCACACCCCCATCCTCGCGTCCTGCGATGGGATGAGAACGACTGCCAACTGCCAGGAGAGAAAAGGCGATATGGTGTGCCCGTGGAAGAGGCTGCTTTCAGTTGCAATGGCTGTGCTGGCGATCGAGGCGGGTTCAGCCTGGGGACAGGGCTCGGCCGATCCGCTCAAGAGCGGGTTCGAGAACCCTCCCAACGGAGCAAGGCCGCGCGTCTGGTGGCACTGGATGAACGGAAATATCACCCCGGAGGGCATCACCGCCGACCTCGAGTGGATGCACCGGGTGGGTCTGGGCGGCTACCAGAATTTCGATGCCGCCCTGCAAACGCCCCAGGTGGTTCCCAAGCGCCTGGCCTACATGACCCCCGAGTGGAAGGAAGCCTTCAAGCACGCCATCCTGCTGGGCGACCAGTTGGGCATGGAGATGGCCATCGCAGGCTCGCCGGGTTGGAGCGAATCGGGCGGCCCCTGGGTTCCCGGCCCTGAAGGCATGAAGAAGTATGTGTGGAGTGCGACGCTCGTTGAAGGCGGCAAGCCCTTCAGCGGTGTTCTGGCCCATCCGCCCTCGAATACCGGCGCATTCCAGAACGAGGGGATTCACGACCAGCTGACTCCGGGGGCTGCCACGGCCCCGCAGTTTTACGCCGACTCCGTGGTGATTGCCTACAAGCGAACCGCAGTCGACCGCCCGGTCGAAGAACTTCAGGCGAAGATCACCGCCAGCGGCACTTCGCTCGATGCGGCCATGCTGAACGATGGCGATCTGGAGAAGACAACCAAGATCCCCATACCCGCCAAGGGCGAGTCGTCATGGGTTCAGTACGAATTTCCTTCGCCACAGGCGATTCGCGCCATCACCTTTGTGACCAAGGACCCTGATTTTATCGCCTCGCTCCTCGCTGGAATGGGTGCGCCTGAAAGGAATCTCGAGGCCAGCGACGACGGGCAAAATTTCCGCGTGGTCGCCAAGCTCACCAGTAGCGATGCTCCGGAGCACACGATTTCGTTTCCCGCTGTAACGGCGAAGTATTTCCGCGTCACCTTCAAACCGACGCCTCCTCCGCCTATTCCTGCCTGGGCGGAAGGTATCGACCCAGCCTCGTTTGGGATGAAGATTCCGCCCAAGCCGACCGATTATGAGATCGCCGAGCTTGTCCTGCATGCCGGCGCCCGCGTGAATCATTTCGAGGAAAAGGCGGCGTTCGTTCCGGTCGAAGACCTGTATGGTTTCGCAACCCCGCCCGTAGCTGCGAATGAGGCGGTGGCGAAGTCCGACGTTATCGATCTCACCTCCAAGATGAACGCGGATGGCAAACTGGACTGGACGCCTCCGTCGGGCGACTGGGTCGTGCTGCGGTTTGGATATTCGCTCCTTGGCATCACCAATCATCCTGCCACGGCCGAGGCAACCGGTCTCGAAGTGGACAAGATGGACCGCCGCTTCGTAAAGAACTACTTCGACAAATACCTCGACAGCTACAAAGAGATCGTCGGCGCCGACATGATGGGCAAGAAGGGCATCCGCTACGTGATCAACGATAGCTGGGAAGCCGGCTCCCAGAATTGGACCGATAACATGATCGCGCAGTTCAAGAAACTGCGCGGCTACGATCCGTTGCCGTGGATGCCGGTTCTCACCGGCCAGGTGGTGGAGAGCGCCGAGGCCAGCGACCGGTTCCTCTGGGACTTCCGCAAGACCATTGCCGACCTGATCGCCAACGAACACTACGGACAACTGGAAGACACGCTCCACGAGCGTGGCATGGGCCACTACGGCGAATCCCACGAGGAAGGCCGCGCCTACGTCGTCGACGGCATGGAAGTGAAGAAGTTCAACGAAGTCCCCATGAGCGCGATGTGGACGCAGACCCCCGGCGTAAACCATGAGACTTTCGGCTACAACGCGGACGATCGCGAGTCGGGTTCCGTTGCCCACATCTATGGGCAAAACATCGCTGCCGCCGAGTCCATGACCGCCGCCGCGGCGCCCTGGGGTTGGTCGCCGGCAACCCTGAAGCCAACTGCGGACCAGGAGTTCCTGAACGGCATCAACCGCTTCGTCATTCACGAATCGGCGCATCAACCCCTGGTCGACAAGACCAAGAAGCCGGGCATGACACTGGGCCCCTTCGGCCAGTGGTTCAACCGCAATGAGACCTGGGCGGAACAGGCCGGACCGTGGGTGGATTATCTCGCGCGCACCAGCTTCATGCTGCAGCAGGGACATTTTGGCGCGGACCTGATCTATTTCTATGGAGAGGATTCGAACCTCACCGCGATCTTCGGCAAAGCGGCGCCCGACATTCCGGCGGGGTATGGATTCGACTACGTCAATGCCGACGCGTTGATCCACGAGCTGAGCGTGAGCAACGGATCTATCACCACGAAGAGCGGGATGAGCTACAAGGTGCTCGGGCTCGATCCTTACAGCAAGCACATGTCTCTGCCGGTGCTGCGGGCCGTCGAAAAGCTGGTGAAGGACGGTGCTACCGTAGCCGGCCCCAAGCCCAGCGACGATCCGAGCCAGGCCGACGATCAGGTCGAGTTCGATCGGATCAACTCGGAATTGTTTGGTGATGGCACCGGCGTTCACACCGTGGGCCAGGGCAAAGTCTATGCGGGACAAAGCCTGGGGGATGTCTTCAACGCCCTCAAAGTGGCGCCGGACTTTGATTTCACCAAGCCGGAGAGCGATACGCGCCTGCTCTTTGTTCATCGTAAGTTGCAGGACAGTGATCTCTATTTCGTTGATAACCGAAGCGATCGCGAAGAGACTGTGGACGCGAGTTTCCGCGTAACCGGAAAGGCGCCTGAGCTTTGGTACGCCGAGACAGGAACGTCAAAGCCGGTTTCCTACAAGATTGCCGACGGGCGCACGACCGTGCCGCTGCACCTTGAGCCGTGGGGCACTGTCTTCGTGGTGTTCCGCAAAGCGACCAGTGAATCCGCGCAGACGCTGCCCAAGGTGACCGAATCAAAGGTTGCCGATGTCGAGGGGCCGTGGAAAGTGAGCTTCGAGCCCGATCGCGGTGCGCCGCCATCCACCACCCTGGACAAGCTCATTTCGTGGAGCGACAGCACCGATGCTGGCGTGAAGTACTTTTCTGGAGCCGGTACGTATACGAAAACAATTCAGGCATCGGCCGACTGGTTCAAGAAGGGTTCGCAACTTTGGATCGACCTCGGCGACGTCAAGAACCTTGCCGAAGTCACAGTGAATGGGAAAAACCTCGGCGTCGTGTGGCACACGCCCTATCGGATCGACGTGACATCCGCGCTGAAGCCCGGCGCGAACGAGGTCTCGATCAAAGTGATCAACGCCTGGGTGAACCGCCTCATTGGGGACGAGCAGCCGGGCGCAACCAAATACACCTTCGCCGACGTAAAGCCGTATAAGGCGAACTCGCCACTTGTGCCTTCCGGCTTGCTGGGCCCGGTGGCCGTGATTCGCGCCCAAACAGAAAAATAACCCCGAAGTGATGGATCTGGAGTCCTCGAATTGGGGCCCGGTCGTTGAGGACCGACAAGTCAATGCAAAGACGCGCTCTTTTGAAATCGGCGGCAGCTCTGGCGTTGTCTACCGTCGCCGAACCGTTGACCAGGGCAGTCGATACGGCCGTGCCGGTCGTTGACTCACACATCCATCTGTTCGATCCCACCCGGCCGGGAGGCGTGCCATGGCCGGAGAAGACGGACAAGGTCCTCTACCAGCCGGCGCTTCCGGAGCGCTATCAGCGGCTGGCCCAGCACCACAACGTGGTCGGAGCCATTGCCGTGGAGTGCAGCCCATGGATGGTGGATAATTTCTGGCTGCAGGATGTGGTTGAGCAGAATCCGATCATGCTGGGCTTCATCGGCGATCTGTTGCCCGAGTCGCCGGATTTCGCGGCGACACTGGACCGCCTGCACGGTAGCCCGCTGTTCCTTGGGATTCGGTACGGCAACCTGTGGAACCGCGACCTGGGCTCGGCCGCGCACAATCCGGAGTTTCTGTCCGGACTCAAGCTGCTGGCCCAGGCGGGACTGGTGCTGGAAACGGCCAATCCCGATGCCGCCTTGATTGCCGCCGTCATCGAGGTCAGCGATCGTGTCCCCGACCTGCGCATCGTGCTCGATCATTTGCCGCACGCGGAGCCGCCGACCGACGAGTCGGCCCGGGCCACCTACGAAGCCAATCTGATGGAGCTGTCGCGCCGCCCCAATGTGTTTGTGAAGGGTTCTGAGATTGTGAAGCGTGTCGATGAGCGCGTTTCTCTCGATGCCGGATTGTACCGGGCAGGCCTTGACCGGCTTTGGGATCTCTTTGGAGAGGGCCGCATCTTCTTTGGGAGCGATTGGCCCAACAGCGATACCCTCGCGTCCTACGACGATACCTTTGGCGTCGCGCAGCGCTATATCGACACGCGCAGTGAGGCTGCGCAGCGGAAATACTTCTGGAAGAATTCGATCTCGGTCTATAAGTGGCGGCCTCGAACGCCGGCACAGGCACACCTGTTGAAGTCGTAAGGGGGAGTTGTGATCAAGTCATTGCTTTGTGGTTCGAAGATGGCGAACCTGCTTGCCGTTTTCTTCATGGTTGCGGCGTCTTGCTTGCCGGCCTCTGCACAGGAACCAAAACAACAACAAGTCAATATCGACTGGGACAAGACGGTGCTTGTCTCGAAGTCCACGGCGACGCTGCAGGTGGTGACCAACCCCATGCTGAATCCGGGCGCGCCGATCCACGATGGCTCTTTTGCGGCCCTGAAGGCGCTTGGCGCGGATTATGTGCGCTACGTGCCGTGGCTGCCCTATCCCAAGATCGCTGTTGCCGAATTAGATCCGCCGACGAAAGAAAAAACTTCGTGGGACTTCACCTACATCGATCCCGTGACCAAAGACTTTCTGGCCGCCACTGATGGCCACTCCACGATCATCAACTTCAGCACCATTCCGGCCTGGATGTTCAAGACCGATCAGCCGGTCAAGTATCCGGAGGATCCGAATGAGGTGTTCTGGCACTACACCCAGGGGACGGAACTGCGCGATCCGACGGGAAAGGAGCTCGGAGACTACTTCGGGCGCCTGGTGAGTTGGTATACAAAGGGCGGCTTCACCGATGAGAACGGAAAGAAGCACGAGTCCGGCTATCACTACACGTTCCCCTACTGGGAGGTTCTGAATGAAATCGAATCGGAGCATAGTACGACGCCCGAGGACTACACCAAGCGGTATGACGCGATGGTGGAGGGCATCCGCAAGGTGAGCCCGGATACGAAGTTCATGGGGCTGGCGCTGGCCGCGCCGGGCGATAATCCGAAGTACTTTGAATACTTTCTAAATCCGAAAAATCACAAGCCAGGCATTCCGCTCGACTATATTTCGTTTCACTTTTATGCCACGCCGGCCCTGGATGAAAACCTCGACGGATGGCAGCACACGTTCTTCAACCAGGCGAAGGGATTCCTGGCCACGACGCGTTACATCCTGGCGATTCGGGATCGCCTCTCGCCGCAAACGAAAATTGATACAGATGAACTGGGTGTGATTCTGCCCACGGATAACACTCCCGCGGACAAGCTGCCTCTGCCGGCGGCCTACTGGAACGCGGCCGGAGCGCTTTACGGGTATCTGTTTGTCGAACTTGCGAAGCAAGGTGTGGATGTGATCGGAGAGTCGCAACTGGTCGGCTATCCGACCCAGTACCCGAGCGTGTCGATGATCGACTATAACAACGGCAAACCCAATGCGCGCTACTGGGTGCTCAAGCTCATCAAGGATAACTTCAATCCCGGCGACAAGTTGGTGGCAGAGAAACCAGGCAAGGAAGACGCCCCATCCGATGTAACAGTTCAGGGTTTCATCACGCCGCAGGGCAAAAAGGTTCTGCTGGTGAACAGGACAAACAAGGAGAAGACCCTTACCCTGAGTCCTGAACTGCAGAATGCTTCCTCCCTCACGGTGGATGAGGCAACAGGGGACGAGGCGCCTCGCGCCGGCAAAGCCGAAGGCGCCAGTCTCAAATTGGCTCCCTTTGCGGTGACCGTGCTCCGCCTCCAATAGATCGCGGTCAGGAATGGAGCCATTCACGAACCAGCGGAGTGATTGATGGCAGGAACCGATTTGCGAGTAGGCTTGTGCGGCATTGGCCTGGACGCGTACTGGCCGCAATTCGATGGCCTGCATGCGCGACTCGAGGGCTACGTGCGCCATGTCGGAGAACGGCTCGAAAAGGCGGGCGCAGTCGTCGAGCACCTGGGCATGGTCGACACTCCGCAGCGCGGAAGAGCGGCCGGTCACGCCTGCCGCCGCGCCGACGTCGACCTTCTTGTCATATACGTAACCACGTACGCATTGTCGAGCACCGTGCTGCCCATGGTGCAGCGGGCGCAGGTTCCAGTGCTGGTGCTCAACCTGCAGCCCGACGCGGCCATCGACTACGAGGCGTTCAATCGCCTGCCAAACCGCACGGCCATGACCGGGGAGTGGCTGGCCTATTGCTCCGCGTGTCCGGTGCCGGAGATCGCCAATGTCCTGTCGCGCGCGGGCATCCCCTTTCACCAGGTAACGGGAGTGCTCGGCGAGAGCGAGGTGTGGGCGGAGATCGACGATTGGATCGCTGCCGCCCGCGTGAAGAAGGCGCTGGCAGACAACCGGCTCGGCCTCATGGGCCACTATTACAGTGGGATGCTCGACATCCAGACCGACGTGACGCAGGTAGCGATTACGTTCGGCAGCCACATCGAACATGTTGAGGTCGACGAACTCAGCGCGTTGCGCGACGGCGTCAGCGCTGAGGAGATCAAAGCGCGCGTCGAGGACTTCCGCAACCATTTCGATGTGCAGCCAGATTGCGCGCAAACTGAATTGGAGCGCGCGGCGCGTACGTCAGTCGCGCTGGACAGGTTTGCGGCCGCGTACGATTTGCAATCGCTCGCCTACTACTACATGGGTTCGGGAGTGCCGGCCAATGAAGACACGTTGAGCTCCATCATTCTGGGAACGTCGTTATTGACGGCGCGCGGAATTCCCGTAGCCGGCGAGTACGAAGTGAAAAACGTTCTCGCCATGAAGATCATGGATTGCCTGGGTGCGGGCGGTTCGTTCACAGAGTACTATGCGCTGGACCTGAAGGCCGATCACGTGCTGATGGGCCATGACGGGCCGGGCCACATTGCGATTGCCGAAAGCAAAACCAAGGTCCGGCCGCTGGCGGTGTATCACGGCAAGGTCGGGCGCGGCCTGTCGGTGGAGATGAGCGTGAAACACGGGCCTGTGACGCTGCTGTCGGTGGTCGAGGATGCGGCGCACGGATTCAAGCTCCTCGTGGCGCACGCCGAGAGCGTTCCCGGCGAAGTGCTGCACATCGGCAATACCAACAGCCACTACCAGTTTCCGATCGGCGCCAAACGGTTCATGGAGTCGTGGAACGCGCAGGGTCCCGCGCATCACTGTGCCATCGGCGTTGGGCACGTGGCCGGGACGCTGAGCAAAGTGGCGCGGCTGCTCGAGATTCCGTTTGTTCAGGTATGTTGAAAGCATCCGATGGCATGTAACTTCGACAGATCGTTTCCGCGCACTCTTCCTCTGCTGGCCGTTTTTTTCATTCTGCTCCTATTCCAAACAAGAACCACCCCGGCGCAGAATTCAGCTCAGGCCGCAGCCCCCGTTCGAGAGCGTTTGTCGCTCGATCGCGGATGGCTCTTCCACGAGGGCGACATTCCCTTTCCGTTGATCATCGGGCACCAGGCCTCCTACAACAACGCCAAGGCTGGAAGCTCTTCCGGCGCGGCGTCGCCGGAATATGATGATTCCTCCTGGAAGCATGTAAACCTGCCCCATGATTGGGCCGTCGAGCAGCCGTTCGACGAGAACGCCAACATCGCCCAGGGGTATCGCCAGCGCGGCATCGGTTGGTATCGCAGGCACTTCCGCCTGGACCCGGCGGACCACGGCAAGCATCTTGAGATTCAGCTTGATGGCGTAGCGACTCACTCCACCATCTGGATCAACGGCGTGCTGTCTGCGAGAAACTGGTCGGGCTATAACTCCATCTACATCGACATCACGCCGATCGCAAAATTCGGCAGCGAACTCAACGTAATCAGCGTGCGCGTCGATGCCAATGCGATGGAGGGCTGGTGGTACGAAGGCGCCGGAATCTATCGGCACACCTGGCTGGTGAAACGAAGCCCGTTGCACATCGTGACCGACGGTGTCTTCGCCAATCCGGTCAAGAATGAGGATGCCAGTTGGGCGGTCCCGATCGAAACGACGCTCTACACCACCGAGCTGAAAGCATCGACGGTGGAAGTTGAGTCGACGTTGATCGACCCCGATGGAAAAGCGGTAACAAGTGGCCATACTGAGGCCACGGTCCAGCCGCTCGAGGAGTCGATTGCGAAGTTTTCGCTCACCGTGAATTCGCCCCGCCTTTGGTCGGTCGATCAGCCCACTCTGTACACCGTGCGCACGGTGGTGAAGCGCGACAGCGTGGTCTTGGATGAAGTGACGATTCGCAACGGATTTCGCACCATCCGTTTCGATCCCGACCGCGGCTTCTTTCTCAATGACCAGCCCATGAAGTTGTTGGGCACCGCGAACCACCAGGATCACGCCGGCGTCGGCGTTGCGGTTCCCGACTCGCTATGGGACTTCCGCATCCGCCGCCTGAAAGAAATGGGCTCGAACGCCTATCGATGTGCGCATAACGCCCCCGCCGCGGAGTTCCTCGACGCCGCCGACCGTCTCGGCATGCTGGTGATGGATGAGAACCGCAACTTCGGCTCCAGCCCCGAGCACCTGAGGCAACTCGATTGGCTGGTTCGTCGCGATCGCAATCACCCCAGCGTCATCATGTGGTCGGTCTTCAATGAGGAGCCGTCCCAGGGCACAGAGATGGGTTACGAACTGGTGCGCAGAATGAGCGCATCGGTCAAGCAGTTAGACACAACGCGGCCCGTCACCGCAGCGCAAAGCGGCGACGTTCTCAATCCTATCAACGCTTCACAGTCCGCGGATGTGGCCGGTTTCAATTACGTTTATCGTGACTTCGACCAGTATCACAAGGCCAATCCCGCCAGGGCGATCTTCAGTTCCGAAGATACTTCTACCGTCATGACTCGCGATCAGTACATCACAGACAAGAAGGCCATGATTCTTGACTCCTATGACGATCAGGTCGAGCCCTGGGGTCTCTCGCACCGCGACGCATGGAAGCAGGTTGACGAACGACAGTTCGTCTTCGGCACCATGGTGTGGACCGGCTTCGATTATCGCGGTGAACCGCAGCCTCTCTCGTGGCCCGCCGCCGGATCGTCCTTCGGGATCATGGATCTGTGCGGGTTTCCGAAGGCTGCCTACTGGATTCACCAGGCGCAGTGGATCAAAGGCCGCCCCATCCTGCACGTAATACCGCACTGGAACTGGGCGGGAAGCGAGGGCAAGCCCATCAAGGTGATGGTGGCCACCAACGCCGACCGAGTGGCAGTATTTCTGAATGGCAAGCCGGCAGGCGAGAAGCCTGTCGACAAATATCAAATGGTGACCTTCGACGTACCTTACGAATCCGGTACGCTGGAGGCGCGCGCCAGCAATGGATCCAAGGAGGAAGCCCGATTCGACGTTGAGACGACCGGCGCACCTGCAGCCATTCGCCTGATTCCCGATCGCGATAAATTGAACGGAGAGGGGAATGATGCGCAGCCAGTTACGGTGGAGATCATCGATGCCAAAGGGCGCGTCGTGCCCACCGCGGATCTCCCGGTGACTTTCTCAGTCATCGGTCCGGCAACCATCATCGGGTTGAATAATGGGGATCCGACCAACCATGAACCGGAGAAAGGAAACCAGCACAGCACGTATCGTGGGTTGGCCCAGATCATTGTGCAGAGCAAGTTGGGAGGGCACGTTCACGCTCCATGCCACCACCCCGGGCCTGGTCGACGGGGACGTCGTCGTGAATGTGATCGCGACTCCCGAACCTCCCGCCGTCGCCGAAATCCACCCGTAATCGTGATGGGTGGGAAACGATCGCCGCTTTGATAGATCTTCCGAACTCAGCTAAGAAGCGCCCTCCACACGCTCTCGCAGATACTGTCAATTGCTAGAACTGAATCAGATCAAGCCCATGACGCCCGAGCCCGAAAACTCCGACCAGGACCTCTACGACCAGCTGGCCTCTTATACCCTCGAACTGCGCGACCCCGAATTCATCCACCAGCACATCGTTGACGTGTACGCGGTCCAGCACTCCGGCCCTGGCACGAAGCCCATCGCCATCGTCTTCGGGCTCATCGGCCTCTACCTCTATGTCGAAAAGAACTTCACAGGCCGCCAGGTCCAGCGCGCCCACATGCAACTCGCCAAGTACCGCAAAAAGTGGACCGCACCACCGATCCCGTCCGAGCGGCGCACCACCATTGACGTTGCCGAGGTACTCGCGGCGCCGCCCGGCTCCGCGCGCCACGAACTGATTCGCCGCTGGTGTGAAGCTGTCTGGCACGACTGGCAGGCCAGCCGTCCGCAGATTGCCGCCCTCGCCCAAACCGAGCTCGGTATCGACCCATAGAACTGCTTACATCGAAGTCGACAGCAGAAAGAAGAACATCGAGGCTCCGAGCGCCGCCACACGAAACCGGTGCATCCTGTCCCACTTCCGGTGTTGCTGGCGGGCGACTTCAGCAATGGAAGTCGAACCCGTCTGCGCCAATCGGTTATTGATTGGCACCAGAAAGAGCACCGTGAGCACGATGACCGCGGCCCAGATGACGCTGGCAAAGGCCAGCAGGGTGGCCCCGGATTCGTGCCGCCGCACGATCGTTTCGGCAATGAGCAACAACAAGCTCGCGCAGTACCAGAACGGCATGGCCGTACCGAGCCTCTTGGCGAACAGGCGCGTGGCCGTCAGCTGTACCGGATTCTCGAGCTTCCAGAGAATCGGATTGATGAATACAGACACAGCAAGTTCGGTGCCAATCAGCAGGCCAATGCAACCAGTGGTAAGGATGTCAAGAATCCGCAGCATATCCTCTCCTGCGCTTTAGACGCCCTCCAAATGCGGTCCGATTCATCCCATCTGCGGGCAATTTCGGTTGAGTTGCGGTAGGCGCGATTTTTATTGGCATTTCACTCCGATTCCGCGCTACACTCTAAAGACCCGCCGACTCCGGCCTATGGAGGAGAACAATGTTCCAGCTTAGCGTCGTACGAATTCGACCTTCCCGCTGAACATTGCCTCGGGCTTTTGAGCCATTGCCGCAACCTGCGGCAACCCGAGGATGACTCAGCCCCGGGTGATTGCACTGCACAACTCAGATTGACCGCAGCGTTACCCATAGCTTCGTGCCCGCGCATCCGCGCGGCATGTGGAGCTTTCCCATGTCCGTTCTCGAAACCACCACGCCGCAGCCGGCCGACGGTCGCGTGCAAAGCTTATGGTCTTCTGTGCGTGAAGCCCTCAAAGGCTCGCATCAGGACTTCACCACCGGTAGCCTCAACCGCTCCATCCTCCTGCTCGCCATTCCCATGGTGCTGGAGATGGTGCTCGAATCGCTCTTTGCCGTTGTCGATGTGTTCTGGGTAGGTCGCCTCGGCGCAAACGCCGTCGCCACCGTCGGCCTGACTGAGTCGCTGCTGGCGCTGGTCTTTGCGATTGGCCTCGGCCTCTCGCTTTCCACCACTGCCATGGTGGCGCGCCGAATCGGCGAGAAGGATCCCGAGGACGCTGCCATTGCCGGAGTGCAGGCCATCGTGCTCGGGCTCGTGATCTCGCTCGGCATGGGCATCCCGGCCGGCATCTGTGCGCCGCAGTTGCTTCACCTGATGGGAGCATCGCCGGCCATCGTCGCCGAAGGTTCCGGCTACGCTCGCATCGCGCTCGGTGGATGCGGCGCCATCATCCTGCTGTTCCTCAACAACGCCATCTTCCGAGGTGCGGGCGATGCGGCCATCGCCATGCGCCTGTTGTGGGTGTCGAACATCATCAACCTGATCCTCGATCCATGCCTCATCTTTGGCTTGAGGATCGGGCCTGTCGCGTTTCCGCACCTCGGCGTCACCGGCGCGGCGCTGGCTACATTTACTGGCCGCAGCATCGGTGTGTTGTATCAGTTCTACCGGCTGCTCAAAGGTTCTGAGCGCATCCGCATCCTGGTCCGCCATCTGCGCTTCAACACGGGCGTGATGCTGCGCCTATTGCGGGTCTCGCTGACCGGCATGTTGCAGTTCGCCATCGCCAATGCGAGCTGGATCTTCCTTGTCCGGATCGTCTCGGTCTTCGGTTCGGCGTCGGTGGCCGGCTACACCGTGGCCATTCGCATCGTGGTGTTCTTCATTCTCCCCTCGTGGGGGCTGAGTAACGCCGCGGCCACGCTCGTCGGCCAGAACCTCGGCGCCCGCCGGCCTGATCGAGCTGCCCAGGCCGTCTGGCGGACCGGCTTCTACAACATGGTGTTCCTCGGCTCCATCGGCGTGTTCTTTGCCATCTTTGCCACGCCGGTGGTCAAACTCTTCGTCTCCGACCCGGCGGTGATCCCCATTGCCGCGGTCGCATTGCGAACCTTCGCCTGCGGAAATATCGGCTATGCCTATGGAATGGTAATGCTGCAGGCGTTCAACGGCGCTGGCGATACCCTGACCCCGACGATCGTCAACTTCTTCGGCTTCTGGGTATTGGAATTGCCCCTCGCCTGGGTATTGGCCGTAAACCTCCACCTCCAGGCCGAAGGCGCATTCCTCGCCATCGTCATAGCGGAGTGTTCCATGGCTGTCGCCGGCATCATCCTGTTCCGGCAAGGGCGATGGAAAAAGAAAATCATCTGAACCCGCTCGAACAGCCGAGGCCGTGAAGAAAATTCTTCCCGGCCTCGATTTCTCGCTTGATCCGCGGAATCTCTCGGCCCCTCAGCCACATCTGAGAGAATGATGTTGGTGAATTCGAAGCTAAATTCTGCGGTCCCGCAGGCGGTCGTATTTGTGTGCTCTGCGATCCTCTGCGCCGGATCTCTCTCGTTCGCCCAGGGCCAGAATCCGTCATCCGCCGCCAATCCGTTTTTCGGCAGCGTCACCGCCCATCCGGCCACCGATGACATCCTGAAGCTTTCAATCGATGACGCCGTGCACCGCGGCCTCGAGACCAATCTCGGCCTCAAGCAGGCGGAATACAGCGAAAAAGCCATCAACGGCCAGAAACAGCAAGCCCTGCAGGAATTCCTGCCCACCATTACGCTCGTTGGCGATACCGGCTTTTATCAGCACAACCTGGCCGCACTGGGTTTCGGCCCGGGATTCATTGACAAGTTAGGCAACCTGTTTCCGGGCGGTCTTCCATCCAGCTTCTCCCTCATCACCCAGGACACGCTCACCGAGGGCAAACTCCAGATGAAGCAGACTCTTTTCTCCGGCCCGGTCATCGCCGGCTGGCGGGCGGCGGGAGCGGCTACGCGCGCCGCCCATTTTGCCAAAATGTCTGCTCGCGGCGAAGTGGTACAGCAAGTGGCCTCGGCATACCTGCATGCCATTGCCGCGGCAAGCGAGGTGGACAACACCCGGGCGCTCGTACAGGAAGCCCAGGTCCTCCTGGACCAGGCGCGCGCCGCGCATGCTGCCGGTACCGCCTCCAACCTCGATGAGCTCCGCGCCCGGGTTCAGCTCCAGGCCCAGCAGCAGTCCCTGATCAATGCTCAGAACAATCTGGACAAGGAACTGATCCTGCTCAAACGCGAAATCGGCCTCGATCCCGGCCAGAAGATCAACCTGACTGATCGCGCTCCCTACAGCGATCTGGCCACACAGACCCCGGAAGAAGTCCGCGCCGTTGCCTACCAGAATCGCCAGGATTACCAAAACCTGCAGAACCAGGTAGTCGAGTACAAGGCCATCTACAACGCCTACCGCAGCCAGCGCCTGCCCACCCTCAGCTTTTCAGGCAATTATGGAGTCAGTGCTGTCGGCGGCGTGGGTACGCACGGAACATTTATCGCCGAGGGCACCCTGAGCGTTCCTCTCTTCCGCGAGGCCAGTCTGCGCGGCAACGAGCAGGCCTCGCGTGCGGAACTCGATTCGGTCAACTCCCAGCTGGATAGCCTCCGCGGACAAATCGACCAGCAGGTGCGTTCGGCTCTTCTCGACGTCGGAGCCACCGCAAAATTGGTCGAAGTCTCGCGGTCCAATGTCGAGCTGGCCACCCGCGCCCTCAGCGACGAAACCGACCGCGTCAATGCCGGCGTCGACGATAACCTGCCTCTGGTAACCGCTCAGGCCACATTAGCCAATGCACAAACCGTTCTGGTCGAGAGCCTCTACCAGTACAATGTCTCCAAGCTGGCATTGGCCAGGGCCGCGGGCATTCTTGAGCAGCAGTACCGCGTCTATCTGGGGCGTTAACAACCGGCACAAAGATCCGGATTACCCCGAAATCGCATGACTCGGTGCCTTACGTACGTCTTCTTGCCTCACATAACGAAGCCACGTAGTTCATTCATCGTCGAATCTGAACGTCTCTTACCGCGAATCTTTCGACTGGACTTTAAGTAGGCGTTCGTCCTATCGGTTGAGACGCGTCCTGCAACCCTCCCCGTACCCTGGATTCGAGAGGCACGATTACCATGTCCCGAAAGCTGTCGATCAAGTACTATGTCGAGCCCGACGCGGAGGCCCTCGCGCGCCGCGCCGCCCACCATTTTGTGGAAATGGTATCCGAGGCCGCGGAGGCCAATGGCCGCGTTCGCATCGCCATCAGCGGCGGGTCCACTCCCAAGGCGGCATTTCAATTGCTCGCCGATCCCAACCAGCCCTGGCGTCAGCGCATGCCCTGGGATGCTCTCGATATCTTTTGGGTAGACGAACGCACCGTTCCGCCCGATCATCCCGAAAGCAATTACCGCATGACGCGCGAAGCCCTGCTCGATCACGTGCCGCTCCGGCCCGAGCAGATCCATCGCATGGAAGGGGAGCTCGAGCCCGAAGCCGCCGCGGCCCGCTACGAATCCGAGCTTCGCAACAGCTTTCGCCTCGAGGGCGCGGAATGTCCTCGATTCGATCTTGTCTCGCTGGGCATGGGCGACGACGGCCATACCGCGTCGCTCTTTCCCCATACCGAGGCGCTCCACGAAATGGGCCGTCTCGTCACCGCCAACCAGGTCCCGCAGAAAGATACCTGGCGCATCACCCTCACTTGGCCGGTCATCAACCACGCCCGCTCCGTCTTTTTTCTGATTGCGGGCGCCGACAAGGCTGCCCCTATTCACGAGGTTTTCACAGGACCGCGCGATCCCGAACGCCTCCCCAGTCAACTCATTTGGCCCTCAAGCGGTATACTCACTCTGTTTTTGGATAAGGCCGCTGCCGCACTTCTACCCCCTGCGGATGGCGAAGGTTGCGGCGTCCTGGAGAGAGAAAGATGATCCTGGCCGGAGACGTAGGCGGCACCAAGGTCCACCTC
>Ga0206905_10106_pt1 | contig 23840 bp, 24 predicted proteins | sample Alteio_BWOrgHeat_43_FD_152940 | JGI IMG/M metagenome (GOLD analysis project Ga0206905, IMG submission 152940) | Enriched cells from forest soil in Barre Woods Harvard Forest LTER site, Petersham, Massachusetts, United States -... | ecosystem: Environmental > Terrestrial > Soil > Temperate forest >...
GATCCGAAGAAACGAATGTTGTTCGATCCTAGTGAATCAATTCAACTGCAAGGACATACTGGCCCATTCATTCAATACACACATGCACGCATTCGGGCGATCATCCGCAAGGCAAACGAGATGAACATCACACCCTCAGATGCTGATCTGGGCTTGGTCAATGTTTTGGAGCCATCCGAACGTGAAGGAATTGGGATGATTAATGGTTACATCCACAAACTGAACGAAGCTGCGCGGGAATATTCACCGGCATTGATTGCCAATTTTGCTTTCGACCTCGCCAAGGAATACAATCAGTTTTATCAATCGATCCCGATCTTCCCTGAGAGCGATACAGTGAAATTGAAATTCAGGATAGCGTTTTCGCATGTAGTAGCCAATGTATTGAAGAAATCGATGCTTCTTCTGGGGATACATGTTCCTGAAAAGATGTAGATGAATAATGCCAAATACTCTTTAATTATTTTTTACTGCTTCATGGGCAGTATCTCGTTTGGCCAAACAGAGGTAAATGGAAAAATCTTAAACAGGGATTCAAAAGAACCTGTCGCTTACGCCAATATTGGCATTCCGAAAACAGATGTGGGTACACTTTCAAATCAGGATGGAAGCTTTTCAATCCTGATCCCAGCGAAGCATTCATCAGATACACTTTTATTCTCAGCTCTGGGATTTGGCAAGCGAGCTATTCCAGTACAGACACTTACGAAGAAAACCACAGTTATCTACTTAGGGGAAAAAAACACAGTGCTCAATGAGACTGTGGTGTATGGACAGAAAACAGCGAATAAGGTTTTTGAACTAGGCAACAGTGAATTTAAAGGCGGAATCATCACCACCGACACCACGTATGCCGGGCGTTCTAATTCTCTCTTGATAGAAAATAGAGGACCTCAATACAAAAAAGAATTACAGTTTCCGGTTTACGTAACGAAAGCCAGTCTTCGCATTTTCAAAAATAACCTGAAGTCTTTCAAATACAGATTGAGGCTCAACGAGGTTGATAGTCTCACGGGGTCACCAGGCAAAGACCTGTTGCAAAGAAGTATTGTTGCTGAGTCGACTGTGAGGAACGGGTGGCTTGACTTCGATCTTTCTCAATTGAATTTGGTGATGTCGAAACCTTTTTTCATTACGGTTGAGCAAATACTCACTAAAGCAGATCGAATAACTATTGCCGATGGCTACCGTGATTTTATTCAAAAGAACCCAACCAAAATAAAGAACGACACGGTTGTAAGAGATGGTAAAAAAGAAGTTCGACAGATCTTAAAGGGAAGCGCCATGGATTTGCCCGGAGTATTTGTAGCTATCGCTGTTTCACAGTTCGCTAAAGAAAACTATGTATGTTACGTTCGCGAAACCAGTTTTGGTGAATGGAAGAAAGTGCGCGGGATATTAACAGCAACCGTCACGCTGAGCAATCAGGCGCATGTATCTAAAAGAAAACTTCAGTCACCATGTTCAGATGATTCTGCCGATTGCCGCGTAGAAAAAATGAGCAAGGATTTCTTAGATGAAACCGGAATGGTTGGAATGCAGATTTGCGCAGCTGTCGGGGGCAAAATAAAATTATCAAGATCATTTGGCTACGCCGACCTTGAAAACAAAATTCTCGTGAACGACTCAACAAAATTCAGGATCGCGAGCATTTCAAAATCGATGACTACTGCAGCTTTGATGAAATTAGTAGTCGAGAATAAACTTGATCTCGATGTTGATATTCAAAAATACCTTCCACAGTTTCCGGAAAAGAAGTATTCGTTCACTGCTCGGCAGTTAGCCGGACATTTGGCCGGATTTCGGGATTACGATAGTATGACTGACTATGTTCATCACGAACATTATGATAATGCGATTCAGGCTTTGAAAGTCTTTCAAGATGACACTCTTCTGTTTAAACCGGGGGCAAAGTTTTATTACTCCACGTTTGGTTGGAGAGTGCTCGGAGCTGTTATTGAAAATATAAGTCATAAAAATTATCTGACTTATATGAATGAGAATATCTTCGTGCCACTTCACTTGCGTAATACTTGCGGCCATGACGTCACCAAAGAAATCCCCAATCGAAGTAAATTTTATGACGCCACCGGACAGGAAAATGAATTTGGAGATGTGAGCTTCATGTATGCGGGTGGAGGTTTATTGTCCACAGCTAATGATTTAGTAAAGTTTGGACAAGCCATGTTCCGACAGCCAGACGAAGTGAGGCAACTACTCTTTACATCTCAAAAGACTTCAGATGGCAAAGAGACGGGTTATGGCTTGGGCTGGTACGTTGGTGTGGACAAAAATGGACATCGGTATTGGCATCATTCCGGTGACGGGTTCAGCAACAGTTCTCATCTTTTGATTTACCCTGATGATGATGTAGTTATTGCATTTTTAGCCAATGGGCAAGAAGGGGCCGCCTTTGATATTGAGAAGGTTGCTTCTTTATTCTTTAAGAAATAAGAAAATTCAATAACTCTTAGTGAATAACTTAGAAAACAAACGGCAAATGGGAAAACCTTAGGACATAGTACACATTGCAAACAAAAGAGCCAGATCATTTGCACGACCTGGCTCCAAGGTTTAGAACTTTAGCTCTTACTTTCCCCAGAAAGCATTTTCTTGTTCAATATCTGACGAGTAGACTCTTGCACTGATGATCTTTCCATTTTCAACTGTGTACACGTCGATATTTTCAACACTTAAGTCAGTGCCGTCGTGCAACTTTCCTTTCCAATATAAAAGACACGCAACGCTATTGCCGGTTGCGCTGAGAAATTTTATTTCGGCTAACTGGATTGTTTTTTCAGTGATCTCGCCCATGGTTTTGCCCATGTTCAGTACCTCTTCTCGTGATTTCTTGAATCCCGACAGTCTGTTACTGCCCGGTTGAATCCACATTACTTCTGGGTGAAGCATCGCAACGACCTTGTTGTGTTCCTTGTAACGAATTCCATCCAGAAATTCTTTTACTACGGACGCCGGGTCGGAAATGACAGGTTCAACTTTTGTTGATTGACCGAATGAAGCCAAAACACTTACTGCTGCGACAAATGATAAGATGATTTTTTTCATAATTGTTTATTTTTAGTTGGTTGATTGTTTTAGACCTTTAGTTTGTAGGTATGCCATTGCGGCTACCCACAGTGCCACTGCGATGATCATGAAAACCCCTATCGGTGATATTCCACTTTTCATTGCGATCGCGGTGATGAAGCTTGCAATTACCCAGAGAATGTCGAGCGCAATGATGACTTGAACCGACTTAGCTCTGATCACACTTCGCGTTCCCTGAAAAATAACGAACAAGGAAAAGACAACAAGGAACACTCCGACTTCTGTGAATACAGCTGATGACCTGACTTGAAAGAGCTCGGCAAAAAATCGAGAGAGTGTAATCAATCCCAAACCCGTTGCCCCGGAACTTACTCCGTTGATAAGTAGTACGTTTTTTAATGGTATCATAAAATTGTTGTTTGATTATGGATCAAAAGTAGAAGTGAGTGGGCGCGCACTGATTATCTTTAGACGTCAATGAGTTGTCATTTTGCGACAAGCTGTATTTATAGTGGGTCAGGTATTTTACATTTGATAAATGGATGAACATCAAAAACGTTTTGCACTGAGCATGCTGGCTTATGCCGCCATGCGTGATATTTCGATAGAGCAACTGTGCCGGCTTTCTAATCTGGATTTGAAAGCCCTCAGGAATGGGTCGCATCCGGCGATTACCCCCAAGCAATTCAAAGACTTATGGCAAAACGCAAGTCACCTGAGTAATGATCATCTATTTGGACTGCACTTTGGAGAGTCTATGCAGCTTGCGGCACTCGGTATTGTTGGTGAAATTATCAAGCTCAGCAATACAATTGGCGAGGCGCTGACACATGGAGCCGCGTTGATCCCTTTACTTACCAACCTATTTCAAATGGAGGTATCTCAAAAACGGCAAACATTTGTAGTCAGTTTGAATTCAACTTCAAAAGTAAAAGAACCCGATTTTGAATATCTGCAGATGCGGGACTTGTTAATGGTCTTTGTGATTCACGAACTTGACGGGCTTTTGTTAGAGAAAATAAAACCGAACTCGGTAAAGCTCCCCTTTAAGAAGGAAGATATTTCTGAATATGAAAGGGTATTCAGATGCAGGCCTGTTAATAGCAACGAATGCGTGTTGGAATTTAAATTGAGCTATTGGAACGAACCAATACTTGCCGCCAATTATGAATTGCAGAATCATTTGCTACAGAAACTGCAAACGACCAAGGATGAGACGAAAGTGAAAAGCGACCTGAAAGAGCGCGTGCAAAACTATTTAATGAAAAACGGGTACTTGGGAATTTTATCTCTTGAGGAAGTAGCAGCAAATTTTAATATCAGCGCACGGAGCTTGCAACGAAGACTTCAGGATGAGGGAGTTACATTTCAGCAATTGGCAGATGCTGTACGAAGATCGCTGGCTGAGCATTACCTTAAATCGGGGGATTATCAGATAAAGGAAATATCCAATATGCTTGGATATAATGAAATGAGTGCATTTTCGCGAGCCTTTAAACGCTGGACGGGCAGGCCACCGGTGGCATATTAGTTGACTTTAGCGGATGCGCCTCCAAATGAAATTTCTCAAGCTTTCTATTTGCAATTTTGTCCGATAACATTGGATCAATGGCTGTAAGATATTTTTAATGGCGAACAGAGAGCGGCCTATTTCTATTAACTTTACATTATAATCTAAATTAAATATGAAGACTCTGATTTTATCGATAATGATGGTGGCATTAATCACACCAGGCTCGTTCTACGATTTCAAAATGAATTCCCTTGAAGGGAAACAGGTTGATTTCTCCCAATACAAAGGGAAGACACTTTTAATTGTAAATACCGCTTCCAAATGTGGTTATACTCCGCAATACGCGGAATTGCAGAAATTGCATGAAACGTATGGCAACAAAGTAACTATCCTTGGTTTCCCGGCTAATAACTTTGGCGCACAAGAGCCCGGCACGAATGTGGAGATTGGCGAATTTTGCAAGAAGAATTACGGAGTTACTTTTCAAATGTTTGAGAAGTTATCAGTGAAGGGAGAAGACCAGCATCCGTTATATGCATGGCTGAAAGAAAAGACGGGTCAGGAGCCCACCTGGAATTTTTGCAAGTATTTAGTAAAGCCCGATGGTACAGTAAAGTTTTTCAACTCTAAAGTGAAGCCGCTGGATAAGCAGATCACAGATGAACTTTAAGAAAACGATAGGATTAATTGTTGTTGCATTGGCAATCATGGGTATCGTATCTTTTTTGACAGATCAATCGCCGGGAGCCGGGAAACCGGCTACTGGTTCGATTTATGATTTTAAAGTGAAATCCCTTGATGGCAAAGAGATCGACTTTAGCCAATACAAAGGGAAGAAACTGTTGATGGTCAATACAGCTTCAAAGTGTGGAAAAACTCCTCAGTATGCCGGCTTGGAAAAACTGCACGAGCAATATGGAAACCAGGTAACTGTCCTTGGTTTTCCGGCTAATAATTTCTTATGGCAAGAGCCAGGCAGCAGCACCGAGATTGCTGAATTCTGTGAAAGGAATTATGGCGTAAAGTTTCAGATGTTCGAGAAAGTATCTGTTAAAGGGAGAGAGCAGCATCCGCTTTATCAATGGCTGCAAGCTAAGACCGGGCATAAGCCCGATTGGAATTTTGCCAAATATTTTGTCAGCGAAGACGGAACTAAAGTGGTTTTCTTCAACTCCAGCGTGCAGCCTTTAGATCAACAAATCATAGATGCGGTCACGCATTAACCATGGCCAGTTTATAGTTAATTGTTAATAGTTGCGATATTTACGATCGAAATAACTTATAACGATTAACTGAACCTTTATGAAAGTTTGGCTTTCGGCATTTCGACTTCGTACACTGCCTCTTTCTCTTTCATGTATTGGAATGGGCGGTTTTTTGGCGGCTTTGCAATCAAAGTTTAACGGCTTGATTTTTTTTCTGTGTTGCAGCACTACCATTTTTCTGCAGATACTCTCTAATCTTTCTAACGACTATGGCGACACCGTAAATGGCGCTGATCATGCTGGTAGGAAAGGCCCGCAGCGTGCCGTGCAATCCGGAGCAATCTCGGCCATGCAGATGAAAAATGCGATTTTCATCTTTGTAGGGCTTTGTCTGGTAAGTGGAATGACATTGCTCTACACAGCTTTTGGCCTTGAGTTAAAATCAATCCTGTTCTTCCTTGGACTGGGTGTGCTTTCCATTGCTGCCGCGATCGCGTACACGGTTGGGAAAAAACCATACGGTTATATCGGCCTTGGCGATCTCTCTGTTTTAATTTTCTTTGGTTTGGTGGGTGTGATGGGCTCTCAGTATTTATTCACGAAGGCATTTTCTCCTTTGCAATTGTTGCCGGCGCTTAGCTGCGGATTGTTTTCAATTGCGGTACTTAATATTAATAACATCCGTGACATTGAATCTGATCGTCAGGCTGGGAAATTTTCAATTCCTGTTAGGATAGGGAGAGAGAAGGCTGTTCAGTACCATTGGGTATTACTCTTGGGCGGGATTCTTTGTGCCCTGATTTTTGTAATCCTTAATTATAAATCGCCGGTGCAGTTTCTTTTTCTTCTCTCAGCACCGCTTCTCATTATCAATGGCAGATCTGTTGGTAGGTTGCCGTCTGAAAAACTTGATCCATTCCTGAAACAAATGGCACTATCAACACTGTTGTTTGTTTTACTTTTTGGGATTGGGAGTTTGTTGGCGTAGACTAAATTATAAGAATAGTACCCTAATTTGGAAAAATAAATTTCAGGGTATCCCCGCAACTTAAAATTCCATTGAAATTCCTGACGATTGGATTACCTACATACCCGCTAGTTTGGGTTGCGGTAATAGTATACTGACCTATCGGGTAATTCGTTACAAGCCAGGAAGTAGGGCCACCCGAAGCACTCACATTGAAGGGGTAAGCCCCACCACCGCGGACTACATACCCGTTAGTCGAATTATTAATTACTAGTATAGTGCCCGTACTTTTAAGTACTGACTTTGCTGTATTGACAGAATGGGCTTTTAAAGGAGCTGATTCATAATTATGAGAGTCATTGATAGGATAGCCATTACTAATACAGTTTTTGGAGGCAAACCAAAAATACATATTGCCAGATAGATTTTTAAAAGTCACATTTCCGGTTGCATCAGATACTTCACTAAGCATGCTTACACTATTTATAAAGTAGGAGAAATTCGGATACGTCGAATAGAGCCCGACCGTGGCTCCAGGTACCGGGTTCCCGAGACTATCGACCAACGAGATTTGCAAAGAAGTTGGGATCGGATCTTTTGAGCAATTGCCGATAAAAAAAATGATCCCAAAACTTAAAAGAAAAACAAATAATTTGAGCTTCATATGTATTCGACTGTTCCACAAATATAAATTAAAATCTTCCTGGCCGGAGTTAGACCTATTGACTGAAATGCTTCGGCCAGGGATAGCAGCGGAAAGCCCGAAGTGTGTGGGTAAGCGCGGGGCCGGACTTGCAGCGCATAGCCCGATGAGCGTCTCGCGCAGGCCGCCTCAAATCACTAATCTGTTTTCTTGTTACTTGAAAATTCATAACTTGATTTCCTTATAGAATAAATGTTTCACGAATTAAAAATTGAACCATGAAAAAAATACTTGTGCCGGTTGATTATTCAAAGACTTCTGCTATTGCATTTGATGTAGCCTTTGATATTGCCAAAAAGGATGGAGCAGAGTTGATTGCCATGAATGTAGTGGAAGAAATAACGCAGGAATCGTATCGCGTTACTGGCGAGTGGCACAAAGCGGACTGGGAGGACAGGATCTTTACTTATGAGTTGATGAAGAAGTCCAAGGTACAATTGGAAAAGCTGGTTACCGATCCCAAGTATTCTGCTGTGAAAATTACCGGAGAGTTGAGAGTAGGGAACCCATACCACGGTATCACCACTATTATCACTGAGAAGAAAGTTGACCTGGTAGTAATGGGCACGAGGGGGTTTACAAAGCTGGACGAAATGGTGATTGGCACTAATACCGAGAAAGTGGTGAGGCATTCACGTTGCCCAGTGCTTACGGTGCAAAGCAAGCCGGCTACATTGGATTTTAAAAATGTGGTGTATGCTACGGCATTGTCTCCGGACGAGGAGGTCTTTTCACGCTTTGTGAAGCGAACTCAACAGATATATAATTCAACTATTCACCTGGTGAGAATTAATACACCGGGAAATTTTCAACGCGACCGGACTTCCAAGGATGCGATGCTTAAGTTTGCCAAGAAGTTGGGCCTGAAAAATTATACCATCAATGTTTATAACGAGGTGTCTGAAGAAGAAGGCGTTATTTATTTCGCCGACAGTATTGATGCAGATTTGATTGCAATGGCGACGCACGGCCGCACAGGTTTTGCTCAGGTAATGGCTGGTAGCATCGCTGAGGAAGTGGTTGGCCACTCGAAGCGCCCGGTATTGACTTTTGTAGTGAAACACTAGACAATTGAATTGTACGTTTAAAAAAAGCCTCGGTCAGCCGGGGCTTTTATTGTTTATTTTTGTTAAGCGGCTGTGAAAAACTACTATTTCATATTGAGCCTGAATATTTACGCGAGCGAGGCTGACATTAAGCAATCGTATCGCAAGCTCGCCCTGCAATTTCACCCGGATAAAAATCCGTCGCCCGAAGCTGAAGCAATTTTTAAAGAAGTGAATGAAGCGTATGAAGTGCTTGGTGATCCGTTGCGCAAGGTAATTTATGATCAGATGTTGCGTGGTGCAACTGTAGAGGAGCCGGTTAGCACACATCGCGATCCAAGGTACAAACCACAACCACGGACGACAACCCAGCGTAAGCCAACTCATCGTGAGGAGATTTTGGCGATGATGGCAGCCAACTTGCGTTATGCACTGATGATTTCGCGCCTCACGCTTTTGTTTTCAGTTGTCCTCATTACGGACTACACCTTGCCTCCGGTAAAAACCATTACCGAAGTGTTGGTCGAAAACCCAACAAACAGAGGCTCCACATTTAAACTGGAACTGCGCGATGGTAAAACCGTGAGTGTATCACGAGAGGCAGCCAGAAATTTGCGCAAGGCCAATAAGGTGGCAATTTATCGCTCCGCCTGGTTCTCGGTACCGCTGATACTGGAAGATGAAAACGCGCATTACCGTACAAACATAGAGCTATCTATTTACGGTAATTTTATTTTTTGGCCTATATTATTGATGCTTACGTCACTTGTAGGAACGTTTTATTGGAAGGGGATCGAGTTTCGGTTCAACGTGGCTGTGGTAAACTTTATCTTGCTTCTTCTCACACTTGTATTTCTACAAATCCACAAATTCTAGGACAATGGCGAAGAAAAATGAATGGAAAAATCGCGAAGGAGTAGTTTATTCAACCAGCGACAATTTTGAATTTGAAATAACCGGACAACAGGAGCAAGTCACATTACCTCCTCAGCAACAAACCCTGCGCGTTCTGTTAGATAAGAGTGGGAGAGCTGGCAAGCAGGTGACTCTTGTTACTGGCTTTATAGGAAGCAACAACGACCTTGTTACCCTGACTAAACTTTTAAAAACAAAATGTGGTGTTGGTGGTTCGGCAAAGGATGGTGAGATCATCTTGCAGGGCGAACTGCGCGATAAAGTGGTTCATGCGCTCGTAAAAGAAGGCTATAAGGCGAAACGTATAGGTTGAATTTGAAAATCAAATGAGCAATAAAAAACCCCAAGATGTTAACCTTGGGGTTTCAGTTTATAGAACTAAGATCAATAACGATAGTAATCGGGCTTGAACGGCCCTTTTACTTCCACGCCAATGTATTTTGCTTGGTCAGGAGTAAGGGTTTCTAATTCAACACCAATTTTCTTCAAGTGAAGCTGTGCTACTTTTTCATCGAGATGTTTTGGCAGCATGTAAACTTTGTTTTCGTATTTATCCGAGTTGGTCCACAATTCCAACTGGGCGATGGTCTGGTTTGAGAATGAATTTGACATTACAAACGAAGGGTGACCGGTTGCACAGCCCAAGTTTACCAAACGGCCTTCTGCCAACAGTATAACCTGACGACCATTTTTTAAAGTATATAAATCAACCTGCGGTTTAACTTCATCTTTGGTTGCATTCTTGCTCAACCAGGCCACATCAATTTCATTATCAAAGTGACCGATGTTACAAACAATCGCTTTGTCTTTCATGTTTTCAAAATGGCGGCCTAATACAATTCCGAAATTTCCGGTGGCTGTCACAATGATATCAGCACTTTTTACAGCGTCATCCATTTTCTTCACGGCAAATCCATCCATAGCCGCTTGCAACGCACAGATTGGATCGATTTCGGTTACAATCACACGTGCACCGGCACCACGCAACGAAGCAGCAGAACCTTTTCCTACGTCTCCGTATCCGGCAACGACAGCTACTTTCCCTGCCATCATTACATCAGTAGCTCTGCGGATCGCATCTACCAATGATTCTTTGCAGCCGTATTTGTTATCGAATTTTGATTTGGTAACAGAGTCATTGATGTTGATGGCAGGCAACGGCAATTTACCATTGTGCATTCTTTCAATGAGGCGATGTACACCTGTAGTTGTTTCTTCAGAGATGCCTTTAATGCCACTCACTAATTCAGGATAGCGATCGAGCACCATGTTCGTAAGGTCGCCACCATCATCCAATATCATATTCAACGCTTTGCCATCCTTAAATGCATGAAGTGTCTGCTCAATGCACCAGTCAAATTCTTTTTCATTCATTCCTTTCCAGGCATAAACCGGGATACCTGCGGCAGCAATGGCTGCAGCGGCATGGTCTTGCGTGGAGAAGATATTACATGAGCTCCATGTTACTTCAGCGCCCAGTTCAATAAGGGTTTCGATCAGCACAGCCGTCTGGATTGTCATGTGAAGACAACCAGCAATTCGCGCACCTTTAAGCGGCTTTTTTGTACCAAACTCTTCGCGTAATGCCATTAAACCTGGCATTTCAGCTTCGGCCAATTTGATTTCTTTACGGCCCCATGCGGCCAGCGACATGTCTTTTACCTTGTAGGCAACTTTATCTGCTACGGTCATATTTTTGTGGTTATTTTCTTAGGAAGCCACAAAGATAAAACAAAGGTTCGAAAAGACAGATCGTTAAGCGAGAGTTATGTTCGGTTCTTTGACCTACCACTGTTGTAAAAAAAGAAAAACCCTGAATATTCAGGGTTTAACCGTTGTTTTGCGGTCTGGACGGGATTCGAACCCGCGACCTCCTGCGTGACAGGCAGGCATTCTAACCAGCTGAACTACCAGACCATCTAAAACAGGGCGCAAAGATAACTTTGTGATCGGGTATTGCAAAAGAATAGTCATCATTTTATGAAATAACCAATTTTGACGAATGCTTGGCAGACCTCAATTCTAATTACCTTTGTCGGTTTACAAACCTGGCAACCTGCCCGAGATGAATTTCACTGAAGATTTAAATAGTGTCCCGGTATTTAAGACCGTTTCAAAAGCTGCCACGAGGTTAGGTTATGAAACATATATTGTCGGTGGGTACGTGCGCGATTTGCTCTTGAAACGACCTTGCAAGGACATTGACTTTGTATGTGTTGGTAGTGGTATACTTTTGGCCGAAGCAGTGGCAAAAGAACTGGGTAATGTTCCTGTCAGCACATTTAAGAAGTTTGGTACAGCTATGATCAGGTATGGAGAGCTTGACCTGGAGTTCGTTGGAGCCCGAAAGGAATCGTATCACATGGATTCGCGTAAGCCCGTGGTAGAAGATGGCACGCTCGAAGATGACCAAAAGCGTAGAGACTTTACGATCAACGCGATGGCCATCAGCCTCAATGATCAGAATTATGGCGATTTGATTGATCCGTTTGGTGGCGTAGCACATCTGGCGAAGAAAAATATTCAAACACCCCTCGATCCCCAAATTACTTTTTCTGATGACCCGCTTCGGATGTTGCGTGCTATACGATTTGCGTCGCAATTGAATTTCGATATTGAAGCTGATACCTATGAAGCAATAACCAGAAATAAGTCACGGTTGAAAATCGTTTCAATGGAACGAATCAGTGATGAACTTAACAAAATCATCCTGTCGGCTGTTCCTTCGTATGGATTCAAATTACTTTTTCATAGTGGCTTGCTTAAGGAGTTCTTTCCCGAAATGGTGGCCCTGCACGGTGTGGAGTATGTTGATAATAAGGCACATAAAGATAATTTTTTCCATACGCTGCAAGTGCTTGATAATGTTTCCAAAGTTTCGAATGATCTGTGGTTGCGGTGGGCAGCGATTTTGCATGATATCGCCAAGCCGTTGACAAAACGGTTTGAGCCTGTAATCGGGTGGACTTTTCATGGACACGAAGACAAGGGCGCCCGCATGACTCCCGGGATTTTCAGACGACTGAAATTGCCAATGAATGAAAAAATGGATTTCGTACAGAAGCTTGTGCGATTACATCTGCGGCCAATTGCTTTGGTAAAAGAAGTAAGTGACTCTGCAGTTCGCCGATTGCTTTTTGAAGCTGGAGATGACGTGGATTCATTGATGACGTTATGTCGGGCCGACATTACCTCCAAGAATTCTGAAAAAGTGGCTAAATACTTGGGCAACTTTGAGAAAGTGCAGCAAAAGATGATTGAACTTGAGGCGCGGGACAAGATCAGAAACTTTCAGCCTCCCGTTACCGGCGATGAGATCATGCGAATGTTTAACCTGCCCGGAAGCCGTATCATCGGTGATATAAAAGAAGAGATAAAAGAGGCTATTTTGGAAGGAGAAATTAAAAACTCTCGTGAAGAAGCATTGCAGCTTTTAGAGAAAATAGCAGAAAAAAAAGGACTGATTAAACAAAATGTAAACCAATAAATTGTATGAGAAAAAGTGTATTTGTATTGATCTTGATTTCAGTGTCGTCAAGCTTATTTGCACAGAAGAAAAAGAAAGGCGAAAAACAGGATCCTGCCAAGCAAGAGATGCAGACTCCGCCGGTTGTGCAAGCCCAAACCGATGCCAAACCTGCAAAGGATACAACTCAAAAAGTTGACCGCCTTACACAGCATTACGCTATGAAATACTCTGCTGCCGTGCAATGGAGTGATTACGAGGTGGCAAAGGACGCATTGTATGATTTGATTGTTGAAAATCCTGGCAATGACTCATTGATCTATGATCTCGCTGTGTTCTATTACCAAAACCAAAAATACCCGCCTGCTGTACTTGTATCACAAGAACTATTGAAACGCAATCCGAAAAACACAGCAGCTCTTGAAATCTCCGCAGCCGGATACGAAAACCTCGGTGTATTCGATCGGTCTCTTCAAAGCTATGAGAGCCTGTATTTGCTACTTAATAACCCGGCTACGCTATATAAAATGGCGTTTATTCAGCTGCGACTGAAGCGTTATAAAGAAAGCCTTACCTCTGCTGACATTTTATTGACCGGAAAGGATGCAGAGACTTTGAAGATCACCTATACTGGGGCCAATAATCTCCCTAAGGAATATCTGATGAAAGTGGCTTTACTCAATTTGAAAGGCATGATTGCAGAAGAACAAGGAGATAAGGTTACCGCAAAAAAATACTATCAGGAGTCGTTGGCGCAAGCCCCTGATTTCCCGCTCGCCAAAGAAAATCTTGCGAAATTAAAATAACGTGCAACCTTTCTAAACGAAGGTTGTCTATCAGGCAGGAATTATAGTGTTTGCAATATTCGGCCCAACATAGCGTGGAAGTATTGATTGCCCGTTGCCATCAGGGCGATCGGCAGGCGTACCATCAACTGTACAAATTGTACAGCCGTGCTATGTATAATGTGAGTTACCGTATTGTTAATAATGCTGATGAGGCCAAAGATGTTTTGCAGGATGCGTTCATCAGCGCGTTTAATAGTCTGGAAACTTTCCGAGGAGATGCTGCCTTTGGAGCGTGGCTTAAGCGAATTGTTGTAAATAAGGCTATCAACCTTGTAAGGCGAAGAAGGTTTGAAAGGTTTCCGGAAAACGACGGGTATGATGTGATGGAAGAAGTAGCCATCGACGAGTTGGAAGGCTTTCCTTTTACAGTGGAAAAAGTAATGAAAGCGATCGAGCAATTACCCGAAGGTTATCGCGTTGTTTTATCGCTATATTTATTAGAAGGATATGATCATAGCGAAATAGGAGAGATACTTGGAATTACTGAATCTACGTCAAAATCGCAGTTCAACAGGTCAAAGAAGAAATTAAAAGAAATTCTGGAAGGAGGCATAATATGAAAGATCAACTTGGAAAATTTATCGAAGAAAACAGAGAAGGTTTTGATACTCAATCAACACCGGAAAACTCCTGGCAAAAAATAGAGTCTTCTTTGCCCAAGATTTCAAAACAGATTTTCTGGAATTCGATCGGATTCTGGCGTGCCGCTGCCGTGGTGCTTTTGGGGCTTTCGGTATACCTGTTCGTTGCAAAGAATTATTCCCGGCCTAATAAGCAGGAGGTAGCATCGATGCAAGGTTTTACCGACCTCGAGTCATACTACAGTTTGCAAATTGCAGAAAAGATGAATTTGGTAAGTCATTATCAGTCTCAAACCGGCCTTACAGAAGATGAGGTAACTCAAAATCTAAAGAAGTTAGAAGCGATGTACCTGGTTTTGAAAGATGAACTGAAAAGGAGACCAACTCAAGATGTACGCGACGCATTGGTATTGAACCTTCTAGTTCGGATTGACCTTATCAATCAGCAACTCAATAAGTTTGATAAACCTGTAGTGCTTAAAAATAAGAATGTTCAGAGCTGAGAAATCAGAAATAGTCAGCTTCCAACTCAAAGTTTTCTTTTTTCGAATCCAATAATTTTCCTTCCTCGCACTTGAGAACTCGTGCGGGGAATTTTTTTATCAGCCCATAGCTATGGGTGGCCATGAGGATAGCGGTACCGCTTTTGTTGATTGCCTGAAACACTTTCAGGATTCCATGAGATACTTCCGGATCGAGGTTTCCTGTTGGCTCATCGGCAATAAGAATTACCGGTTCGTTAATCAAGGCGCGTGCGATTACTACGCGCTGTTGTTCACCTCCCGAAAGCTGATGAGGCATCTTTTTTTCAACAGACCCCAAGCCTACTTGCATGAGCACCTCGGCCTGTCTGTTTTTCATTTTTGCACCGTCCTTCCATCCGGTAGCTTTCATCACAAATGTGAGGTTATCTGAAATTGTCCGGTCTTGCAGTAATTGAAAATCCTGAAAGATGATACCTATTTTTCTTCGCAACAGCGGTACTTCTTTACTTTTAATGCCACGCATATTGAATCCTGCCACACTGATGTCACCCAAGCGCATTGGTAAATCGGCATACAAGGTTTTGAGCAGCGAAGATTTTCCGGAACCGGTTCGGCCTATAATAAAAACGAATTCCCCTTTTTCGATTTCAAAACTGATATTTCCCAGCACCGAGTTTTGGCCTTGAAATATCGTAGCTTCTTGAACGCGAAGAACAGGGTCAGAGGAAAACATCAGGATACTATCCGTTTACTTTTTTATGATCAGCCAGAAATTTGGCCAGGCCCGAGTCTGTTAGGGGATGGCTAAGCAAGTCTGTGATTACCTTGAGTGGGCAAGTGACAACGTCTGAGCCGATCTCTGCACACTTGATCAGGTGCATGGTGTGGCGCACACTGGCGGCGAGTATTTCAGTTTTATATCCATAATTGTCATAGATCAGCCTGATCTGGGCAATCAATTCGAGTCCGTCTTGGGAAATGTCATCCAAGCGGCCGATAAACGGAGATACATAGCTTGCTCCTGCTTTAGCGGCAAGTAAAGCCTGGCCAGCCGAAAACACCAGAGTGCAGTTCGTGCGTATTCCTTCGCTCGAAAACTTCTTGATGGCTTTCACTCCATCTTTAATCATCGGTACCTTTACCACGATCTTGCTGTCGATTTTTGCCAGCTCTTTCCCCTCGGCTATGATGTTGTCGAAGTCAGTGGCTATTACTTCGGCGCTCACATTATTATCCACAATATTGCATATCGCCTTATAGTGAGCCATAACTTTTTCTTTCCCTGCTATACCTTCCTTGGCCATAAGCGACGGATTGGTAGTTACACCATCCAGCACTCCCAAGTTGTAGGCTTCTTTTATTTCGTTGAGATTGGCTGTATCAATAAAGAATTTCATGGGTTATCGCATTTATTTATTAGTGTTGCAAAGCTAATTGTTTTGAAGGACTGAACCGAAAGGTAAATTCAAATTAAACAGATGTTCAAAACATTCATTCAAGTATTGCGTTTATCGTTTATTTAATTGATGCCCATGGTGCTACGTTTATCTGTATTGATCCTGTCCTGGCTTGCGTTTATTTCTGGTTTTTCTCAAACAAAACATACCCTTAGCGGATATATCAAGGATGCGGCCGATGGCGAAGCGCTTATTGGTGCAACCATGTTCATTAAAGAAGCAAATACGGGAGCTGTCGCCAACGCCTATGGCTATTACTCTATTACTATTCCTTCGGCATCCTATACGTTGGTTTACAGCTTCGTCGGTTATGAAACTGTAGAGCGAAAAATCACTCTTGATGAAGATCAACGAATTGATATCGAGTTGAAAGAGCAAGCCAAGCAGCTTCAGGAAGTCGTGGTTAACGCGGATAAAGATGACCCTCTTACTAAAGTTCAACGGACGGAGATGAGTACAGCAGAACTTGATATTAAAACGATTAAAAAGATCCCCGCTTTCCTTGGCGAGGTGGATGTGATTAGAGCGATATTGTCCTTGCCCGGAATCAGCACAGTGGGTGAAGGAGCCTCAGGTTACAATTCCAGAGGCGGAAGTGTAGGGCAGAACCTGATCTTGTTGGATGAAGCGCCGGTTTATAATTCGTCTCACCTACTTGGTTTTTTTTCGGTGTTCAACCCCGATGCCGTACTTGACACTAAACTCTTTAAGGGAGCAGTGCCTTCCCGCTATGGCGGAAGGCTTTCGTCCATACTAGATGTACGCATGAAGGAGGGCAATAATAAAAGATTTGAGACCACAGGCGGTATCGGTACTATCTTCACCAGGCTTGCTTTCGAAGGGCCAATAGTGAAGAATAAGGGCTCGTTCATAGTTGCCGCCAGACGATCCTATATAGATGTGTTGGCAAGGCCATTTGTGAAAGCCTTAAAAAATGGAGGTGCTCTCAATTTTTATGACCTCACGGCCAAAGTAAATTATAGATTCAACGATCGTGATCGCATTTACCTTTCAAGCTATTTTGGTCGCGATAATTTTCTTTTTAGCAAGGACCAAGGCTTTAGTTGGGGTAATCAAACAGCGACTGTGCGCTGGAACCACCTTTTTAATCGTAAGCTATTTGCTAATGTTACCAGCGTGTATAGTAAATATTCATATCAACTTCAGTTCGGCGATGATCCCAACAATCGGTTCAAATGGAATTCGGCCATCAATAATTACATATTTAAACCGGAACTCACCTATTTTATCAATAGCAACAACGAGCTTTCATTTGGGGGTGAATCAATTTATTATTATTTCATTCCGGCCAATTCCACAGGCACAACCAATGGTGAGACTCGTGATATAAGCCTTCAGAAAAAATATAACCTGGAAACCTCTTTATATGCCGGTAATAGTCAGCGAATTGGAGATAATGTATCCCTTGAATACGGTCTGCGCTTCTCTCAATTCAGGTCGTTTGGTTCGGATACTGTCTACCATTATAATGATACAGTACCCGGCGTCAGGCGCACTCCAAAATCTTACAGCGTTTACAAAAAAGGCCAAACTGTAGCTCAATTTGGCAACTGGCAACCCCGGTTTTCGGCAAGATTTCAGATCAATCAGAAAAGCTCTATTAAGGCGAGTTATAATAGGATGGTGCAATATCTGCACTTGATATCTAATACTACCGCCTCCAATCCGCTTGACGTATGGACGCCATCGTCTAGTCTTATTCTTCCCGAAATCGGAGATCAATATGCAGTGGGTTATTTTAGAGCACTTGGAAAGCGCAATGAATGGGAGGCGTCTGTCGAATCTTATCTACGTACAACCCAAAATCAAATCGACTACATTAACGGCGCAGACTTGCTCATCAATAAGTACCTCGAAGGTGATTTATTAAGTGGTAAAGGTCGTGCTTATGGTTTAGAGTTTTATCTGCACCGCAAGACGGGACGGCTGAATGGCTGGATCAGTTATACTTTGGCAAAGACCGAGCTGCAGGTGAACGGGATCAATAATAATAGTTGGTATCCCACACGGTACGATCAGCGGCACAATTTAAAGGTGGCTGCATTTTATGAAATCAATAAACGCTGGTCGGCATCGGCAAACTTTGTTTTCTTGTCCGGAACGCCAACAACATTTCCTACCTCGCGATATACAGAACAGGGGATTTTGATTCCATACGATGCCAATAACTCCCGCAATAATGTGCGCGTGCCTCCATATGATCGCCTGGATATTTCATTCCGCCTTGAAGGCAAACGAGAGAAGAATGGCAAAGAGCGGAAAAACCATGACTATTGGGTTTTTAGTATTTATAATGTCTACGCAAGACAAAATCCATTTTCGATTTATTTCTCACAAAATGATCAGCGCATACCGTCAGGTCAGGCGATTCAATCCCAGGCCACGCAAGTTTCAATTATAGGAACATTGGTACCTGCATTTTCTTACAACTTCAACTTTTGATTCAGGATGAAATCCATTTATAAAAAATACTTCCTTATAGTTTTAACTGGCACGTCATCCTACATTTTTCTTTCGTGCGATAAGACCATTAACCCTACCCTGGAAAGTGCAGCGCCTGTATTGGTTGTTGAAGCATGGCTTACAAATAAACCCGAAAAACAGATTGTACAGCTTACAATGACTCAACCTTATTTTGACGCTACAACACCTCCAGGCGTAAGTAGTGCCACAGTTTTGGTTACTGATGACATCGGTGGCTCATTTTCGTTTACCGATGACGGAACCAATACAGGTACCTATCAATGGGTGCCGTCTGTCGGATCTGTTTTTGGCGCTGTAGGAAGAAAATACCAACTCAGCGTTACTGTAGGGAGCGAAACTTTTCAAGCTATGTCGATGATGAACAGGACGACCAGTGTTGACAGCATCACTTTCTCTTCAAAGCAAGACCTCAGATATCCTACAGGCTCATATGTTGGCCAGTTTTGGGGTACTGACCCGAAAGGTGCCGGAGACACCTATTGGATTAAAGCTTATAAGAACGGAGTATTGCTTGACAAGCCGTCGGATATAAATCTTGCTTATGATGCTGGTTTTTCGGCGGGGGGTGACTTTGATAACGCCCCTTTTATTCCACCAATTAGAATGGGGATCAATCCTAACGATACTGACCCCAATAACAGCAATAAAATATTGCCGCCGTATGTTCTGGGTGATTCAGTATATGTGGAGATCAACTCCATTACGCTGGAAGCATTTAATCATTTACAACAAGTGATAACACAAACACAACGCACAGGAGGTTTTGGGGCGCTTTTTGCTAAGCCGCTGGCGAATGTATCAACGAATGTGTTTAATGTTAATACGAAAGGTAGCCCTGTGGTTGGCTTCTTTAATGTTTCTGCTGTGAAGGGGAGAGGACAGAAACTAAAATAGGACTGAGGATAAAAAATGGCAAATCGAACATCGCACCGCTACAACCGCCTACCCTTGCTACCTTCCGGCCCTGGGGGAGTTCAGCAGGAGCTGGTCGTGCCGATTTGCCGCTACAAAGTTATATAAATTCTTAGATGTTGCTTAATTGAAAACAAAAATCCAGGTTCCAGCCACTTCGTTTACCCGAGGACCTTGGTAGCCCTTACCATTGTAAGTAAAATTAAGTGTTAATGAAGTGGCCGTTAGTGTGTAAGTTATCGGCACCTGAGATACTCCCGGATCACGTAGAATTTGGGTAGTAGGGTCTGTTCCGAAATGCCATTTTCCGTTCGCTGGCCAAGGGCCCAAAACAGTAGTAGGCCTGCTTACACAGCTATATTTAAATGTAGAAGTATCGCTTTTTGTTCCTGAAATAGTGAGTTGAAAGCCCGTCCAACTTGTTGTTTGATCGGTGCTATTAGGTGCAGTAACAGTTGAAACTTTCCAGGTTTTTGAAAGGAGACCTAATTGCTTGTCTTGTGTGGTTTCGGCAGCGCCTCCACTGCTGCTACACCCTGAATAGCTGATAAGAATACCCAAAGAAACAACAGTAATCAAAGTCCGGAATGCTTTCATGTTTATATAATTTGACGGGTTAAACATACAAAAATCAATTTGGTTTTTAAAATCCAAGACAAAGCCGGGAGGTCTATTTGCACTTAATTATCTGATGAATGGCCAAAGTAACCTTATTTGTAGGATAAAATATCAATCTTATCTGCTGTGGCAGGGTATTCATTCTCAAGATTGGAGGCAATAAAAACAATCACGGAAGCAGGAACAGTTGAGAGTTGTTGCAGGTACCACGCCGTGGAATTTTTATCAAGGTTAGTACAAGGTTCGTCCAAAAAAAGCAGATCGGCTTCTGAATAAAATGCCAATGCCAGTTTTAACCGTTGGCGCATCCCCGAAGAAAAGGAAGAAATAGATTTATCTCGTGAAGAGCCTAGTCCTGTTTTTTCCAAAATGGACTCTATGGGAAATCTGCAATTTTTAAATTTAAAATGGAAATGGATCATTTCTTCGAGTGTAAACTCCTCAATCAAATCCATGTAAGGTGCGGCAATAGCCACCGATTTATAGATATCTGATTGGTTACTTATAGAATAAACAATCGAGCCGGTGCTGTGTTGCATTTGCCCGCACAGTACTTGCATCAACGTGGATTTTCCGGATCCGTTTGGCCCAGTGATCGCGTAGGTTTTTCCTTCCGCAAACTCGTAGCTGAAATTTTTAAATACCCATTCGCGATTGAAACGCTTGCCTAGTTTATCGGCTGTTACGGTCATTCAAATGTAGAGGTGCCTGAAGAAAACCCTTTCATAATTCCTCGTTCCGAAGCTTTGATAAAATTGAGGATATGGTCGCGTTCATCGCTTGAAGGTAATTCTTTTTCTACCAGGTCGAGTGCTTTGGAATTGTTCAGGCCTTTCAAAAAAATATATCGGTAGATTTCCTGGATTTCTGTGATTTTATCTGTTTCAAATCCGCGTCTGCGCAAGCCAATTGTATTGATGCCACAATAGGTAAGCGGCTCACGCGCAGCTTTAGTGAATGGAGGTACGTCCTTGCGAACCAGTGACCCTCCCGAAACCATCACGTGGGCGCCGACCTTCACAAACTGATGTACTGCGCTGGCACCACCAATGATGGCCCAGTCGTCAATAGTTACGTGTCCTGCCACTTGCACCGCATTAACAAGTACACAATTATTACCTATGCTACAGTCGTGAGCAACGTGTACGTAAGCCATAAGCAGGCAATTTTTGCCAATCACCGTTTTCAGCTTGTCTGTGGTGCCGCGGCTAATTGTTACAAATTCGCGGATAGAGGTATTGTCGCCTATGAATGTTTCAGTCTTTTCGCCTGCAAATTTCAAATCCTGTGGTACCGAAGAGATTGATGCACCGGGATAGATTTTAACATTTTTTCCAAGTCGGGTGCCTTCCCAAAGTACGGCGTTGGCGCCAATCCAGCAGCCATCGCCGATTACTACGTCACTCTTAACTGTGGCAAAAGGCTCGATAGTTACATTGTTGCCGATTTTTGCCTCCGGATGTACGTTGGCTAGGGGATATTGACTCATAAATCTTTTCTAACGATACTGGCAGTCATGGTACCTTCACATACCAATGTGTTGCCGACATAACCACGACCTGTCATCTTTGCAATACCTCTTCGAATAGGAGCGAGCAGGTCACACTGAATTACCAAAGTGTCGCCTGGTAATACCATTTTCCGGAAACGGAATTCATCAATGCCTAAAAAGTATGTCCAGTAGTTTTCAGGATCAGGCACAGTATTTAAAACCAAAATTCCGCCAATCTGCGCCATGGCTTCAACCTGAAGAACACCTGGCATCACAGGGTTACGCGGAAAGTGACCCTGAAAATAGTTTTCGTTCATTGTTACGTTCTTCACGCCAATCACCCGCTCCTTATCTAAGTAGATGATTTTATCGATAAGCAGAAAGGGATAACGGTGTGGCAGAGTCGCGGTGATCTTATTAATATCCATTACCGGTGGGAGTGATGGATTGTATTTTGGAACACCTTTTTTGTCGGCCTCCTGCATTGATTTCTTAAGCTTCTTCGCAAATGCCACATTGGCCGCATGACCAGGCCGTGCTGCAAGTATCTGTGCTTTCAGAGGCCTTCCTGCCAAAGCGAGATCGCCCATGATATCCAGAAGTTTGTGACGTGCTGGTTCGTTGTTATAACGGAGTTCAATATTGTTGAGGATTCCTTCTTTTTTAACTTCAACCTTAGGCTTGTTGAGCATCCGTGCGATGTTATCCAGTTCATGCGGCTCTACTATACGGTCAACAATCACTATGGCATTATTGAGATCGCCGCCACGAATAAGGTTATTCTTGTAAAGCATCTCCAGTTCATGCAAGAAACAGAACGTTCGGCATGACGCGATCTCTTTTTCAAATTGCTGAATGCTGGTAATAGAAGCATGCTGACTGCCAAGTACGGGGGAATTGTAATCTACCATTACCGTAACACGATAGTCGTCTAGAGGTAAAGCAGCGATTTCTACATTTCGGGCTGCTTCGCGATAGAATATAGAGTCTTGAACTTCGAAAAAATCTCTAAGTGCATTCTGTTCTTCTGTTCCTACTTCCTTCAAAGCATTTACAAATTGAATAGAGCTTCCGTCCATAATAGGAGCTTCCGGTCCATCCAACTGAATAAGTACGTTGTCTATTTCTAAACCTACTAAAGCGGCCAGCGTATGCTCAATTGTACTTACACGAGCACCGCTTTGCTCAATGGTCGTGCCGCGTGATACATCTACAACACGATCACAGTCGGCTTCGATGATTGGCGAGCCTGGAAGGTCGACTCGCTGGAATTTAATCCCGTGATTAGGCTTTGCAGGAACGAAAGTCATGGTAGTCTGCACACCGGTGTGAAGCCCTACGCCTGAGATAGTTACCGCTTTCTGAATGGTTTGCTGCTTGTGGTTAAGCATTTCGTTTTAAAAAAAGTCCCGCAAATTTAAGGCAATTAAGAGATTATCCAAAAAAGAGCTTTAGACCCTGAAAGTGGTCTACTCGCAAATAGTTTCTAGTTTTACAAGATACTAGATTGCCGCTTAACATCAGATTTTTAAAATAAAAACTTAAACTATGTCAGTGTATCTCGCAGAATTTTTTGGCACTTTTTTGCTCATTTTATTGGGTGACGGTGTTGTGGCTGGTGTTGTACTAAGAAAATCAAAATCCGAGAATGCCGGCTGGCTCACCATTGTGATTGGATGGGGCGTGGCGGTTACTTTGGCAATCTACGCCGTGGGAAATATTAGTGGAGCACACCTCAATCCGGCAGTTACGTTGGCTCTGGCATTCAACGGAAGTCTCCCGTCTGATCAGATAGCCGGCTATATCATTGCTCAAATGGCAGGCGCTTTTGTCGGGGCAATATTAGTTTGGCTTCATTACTTACCTCATTGGAAGGAAACAACAGATGCAGATGCCAAACGTGCCGTATTTTGTACCTCCCCAGCTATCAGAAATGTTTTTTCGAATCTGATAAGCGAAATTATCGCCACAGCTGTCCTTGTATTAGCGTTGCTTTTCCTCGGAGCAAACGAATTCACTCAAGGTCTTAAGCCGATTGTGGTTGGGCTTTTGATTGTTGTGATTGGCTTGGGACTTGGA
>Ga0206905_10107_pt1 | contig 23811 bp, 22 predicted proteins | sample Alteio_BWOrgHeat_43_FD_152940 | JGI IMG/M metagenome (GOLD analysis project Ga0206905, IMG submission 152940) | Enriched cells from forest soil in Barre Woods Harvard Forest LTER site, Petersham, Massachusetts, United States -... | ecosystem: Environmental > Terrestrial > Soil > Temperate forest >...
GTTTTGAGTGCCACTATTGGGGTTGGAAAATTCAGTGTACTCAAATCGTCCGACTTTTGTTGAAGGGTCGAAGGTGGCCAAAACTCTTTCGGCCCCAATTTGTCCGCCGCTCGGCCCATATTGCTCACTTCCAAAGTATTGTATGTTGACGACCCCGGATTTATTTCCGTAGTAGAGCGAAAGTCCCGGAGTTGAAAATGGCGAAAAAGTGACTGTGTACAACACGTCGTAGAGACTTCCGCCTGGGTTGCTCACGACGATGGTTCCGCTGATAGTACCGGGAGGAGTCAGACCACAGGTGGCGATGACGTCAGCTCCTAGAGAGCTCAAAGAAAAGGAGTAAGTTCCAGGAGCTGGAAGACCCGCGGCATCTCGAGTGGTCACCGCGGAATCCATAATACAAGGAATACCTAGAGCGGTCTTGAGGCGGCCGAAAGGTGTTACGGCTGAATTATTATTATTGATAAAGTTTTTGTTCATGATATTGCCCAGATGGGTTTGCGGTGATTCAGTCCCGTTGGCATTGGAGAGTTTGCTGTAAATACTGGAGTCCGTCCACCAGCTGGCATTATTCAGAGCTGTGTGAGAGGCTCCGTAAGAACCTAAGTTCGATGCTTCGTTGGCCTTGGCTTCCATGGCGGCGATACTTGCCTGTAGCGCACTGGCCGAACCCATAGAGTTGACGGCGGACGGAGCGGAGCCGGTCTGAGAACAAGAAGTTACGAGAGGAATGAGGGAGAAGAACAGGACACTGAGAGTGTAGTGAGGTAAAGATTTTTTTTGTTCCATATCGTCTCCTTAACAGCTAAAGTAACTAAACAAACAGTTGTTTATTTAGCCTATACAAGCAGTAAACAAAATCAAGTTTATTTCGAGCAGGATTTTGTTTGTGGACGTGAATTGATCTGAAAGAGAAAGAGGACGCCATGAAGCCCTTACGAGTTCGAGACCAAAGTCAGTTGAGCCAAAACTTTGCGCGATTGGCCATAGAATATGCTCTTGCGGTTCAAAAAGCTGGAACCCCGTTGTTGCCCTTTCAATCCGAGGATGTCCCCCATTTTTCAAAGTTAAACCCGTCGGTTCAACAAAAGATCATTCAAGATTTAGAGTTTGTGGTGGAAGTCGCTCGAGAAATGACCAAAGAAAAACAAAGTTTGCGAGATTCGCCCAAACTTCTTTGGAGGAGTTTGATTCATCTAGGTTTCACACCGAGTTCGGATATATTTGGTAAAATCGGTGACGACGATATCGTCATAGTCTACTCGCCTGAACACAAACATATTTTTCAAAATTTACTTTTCTTTGAAATGGTAACTTTGACGCTGGAAGAACTTTATTGCACAGAGTGGTTTTTGAAAACCAAAAGGTCGGAAGCAGTCCAGAGAGCGCTCTTTGAAGCAGCCAACCGTGGTTTTCAGGGAGAGATTAAAAATACTTTTGACCCTCAAGTCCCAGAACATATTGCACAAGAGGTGAATACCGATGGTAATATTAAATTATGGGTCCATGTGAAGTGGATGTCTCCGGTTAAAAAAGATGATCAAATTGTCGGACTCATTGTTGTCAATTCGTGCCGACCAGCGGGAGAAGATGAAGACATAGATGAAAACTCTAAAGAAAAAAAATAAGCAAGACCTTGCAACCCTTCTCAAAACAGCGAGAATCCGAAGTGGTTATTCGCAAAAAGAAATATCCATAATTTTGGGATATAAAACGCCTCAGTTTATATCCAATTGGGAAAGGGGACTTTCCACTCCTCCCGGTAAAATTTTGTACAAGCTCGGTGAAATGTACAAGATATCCCCGGAGAAACTTTACGAAGCTATTTTGGAAGTGACTTTAAAAAAAGTTGAAGCTGATCTAAAAAAAGATTTTTTGGCTTCGTCATCAAGGTCGAACCTGAAAAAAACTTCTTTTTGATGATACGATTTTTTTGGAGACCGCGAAGGGTTGCATTCTCAATATTAAGGTAGCCAAGTTTCGAACCTCGCGGGAATTTTTGGCAAAAGTTTCTTCGATATTTTTTAAACATTTTAGATATTTTTATTGACAGGGTATTGCGACGAATTCGCAATTTATTTTGCATTTCAGAAAACTCCTTTAATCCAGCTCCTACGATCGTGAGACGCCTGTGAGCGAATGTTCTCGGCAAGGTTACTGGCAGGGGATTTCTGTTTTTGTTATTTACATACTTGGATTGCGATAGCCACAAATTGAAAATAAAAACTCGTGTTATCTTTCCTTCATGGAGGAGAGTAAAATGAATTTTTCAAAATTGTCGGACTCAGAAGTGGAAAATAAATCGAGCAGGGAGTGTATTGAAACTCTGGTGGCAATTTCTCCTAAATTTGTTCCAGAAGAAAAGAGGCGGGAACTAACGCCAGAAAAGACTGAACTGAAAGTTAGTCTCGATAAACATGTGATTGAGAAGTTGGACCGCATCAAGGCACTTCTAAGTCACAAGAGTCCAGGCATGACAGACGGAGAGTTAATTAATATTCTGGCAGATTTGGGTCTCGAAAAGCTCGATCCAACTTTGACCCCGACCAGGACAAAATCACTACCGGCGCCGGTAGTGAAAAGCGAAACTATCAATGAGAGGATGCCAAATCCTGCTTCATCCCGTTATATTCCATCTGAGTTGAGAAGAGCTGTTTGGATTCGAGATAAAAGTAGGTGTGTTTATAAAAACTGTCACTCCACACGATTTCTGGAGATTGATCACATCGTCCCGATTGCTCAGGGAGGAAGAACCGAACTCGCGAATCTCAGACTTCTCTGCCACGCTCATAACCAAAGAGCCGCCATCGAAAGATTTGGACTCAAACACATGGACAAATTTATCAATCGGCCTAGTAGCGCCGGCAATAATGACCTAGGGGTGCCAACTTAATATTTATTTGATGGATTTTCTCAACGGCAAATCCGACTAAAACTTCTCAAAAGAAATTCAAAAACTAGGGTTCCCCCGACCATAAACTCTCGACCACAATCTCAAAAATTCTTTGGTGGTGGCGTGTTGATCGAGAGGGACGTGAGCGCCTAGGGCTTTCATTGCGGGTCGGAGCTCTGACATCTGTCCCATATTATAAAAACCGGTGCGATCGAGGGAGGTTCCGGTGTTGCATCCAGCGGCCAGTCCGTCGAGGGGGGCGTTGAAATCTGTTCCGATCGCAACTTGTTGTGGACTCAACATTCTCACCAGTTCGTTGTATTGAATGACATAGGCATAGAGACCTTTTCGACAGGCTGGAACACAGTCCTGACAGAGATCATCGAAATCGATGGGAGTGCCTTTGAGATAAGAAGCTGAGGGTAAAAGGCCGATCATTCCTCCGTTGGCCCGCAAGAGATCAATTTGCCATTTTGCGATTCCCCGCTCCGAATGAAAAAAATCGCGAAGAACGGTGTGGGTGTAGAGAAGCGGCATGTGAGCCCGGTTAAGAATGCTAATTATTTTAGTTTGGCTGAGATCTGAAGCATGAGTGAGATCGATCCACACATGGTTCTCAACCAGTTTTTGAATGAGGCGGGCTCCCTCTTTAGTAAGTCCCCCTTTGTTGACCCGCACTCCTTCGATTCGAATTGGGTTGAAAAAAGATTTTATCCATGCCCATGGATTTGCAAGAATGCCGGCATCATGGATGAGACTTGCTCCCCCGATAAAGTCGTTGGCGAAATGAAGTGGGGTCACAATTCGAATTCCATCTTCAATGATAAACTCTTGAATGTCGGCATCAGTTTCAATAATTCCCGAGGCGCCTTCTAAAGAGAGAAGTAAGATTTTTTTTCCTTCCTTAAATGCGCGAATGGCATCAACTGGATTTTTTGCCAGCACCCAATTATTATGATGGGCAACAAACTCGTTGGTTGCCTTAATCTGTCTTCTGATAGAAGGCTTCAAGTCCCATGGTTCAAAGGCGTAGAGTGAAACGACCGCGATGTCGAGGCCCGACTTGTTGAGGGCGTCGGGATTGATTTTGGATTTGAATCGGTCGCTGGGGTCGGTCGCGCGAATGGGACAGTTGAAACATCCTCGATAGAGAACTGAGGGCATGGCCTCTTCGATGAACATATGGGCATGAAGATCCACTCCGCCGTCGGCGAACACCAAACTATTTAACAAGAGCAGAAATGGAATAAGAAACATTTTTAAAAATCGCCGGGAGCATTTTTGAGCGGGCCGGTCACTCCGTCTCCGCCAAGTTCGAGAGCTTGAGAATTAAGGTAATTTTTCGATACAATTTTTACGGAATATCCTGTTCGTCCGCCGATAAGACAATCCCCTGGTGCGCTGATTCCCCGGTTCGCCACTTGGGCCATCGCAACTTTTGATAAAGTGTTGCAGTATGCGAATCCCGAGGGAGATCTTTCATATTCAACTGGCTTAGACTGCGTCCAACTTGTGAGAAGGGGCGCGTTTCCGCTGTCGCTATTGTGAACGAGGTATCCAAGTGATTGAACCCCCGGGAGAGCTGCCGTCTGCGACATTTGATCACGAACCGAAAAACCCTGATCTTGGGACGAGCCGTGATAGCCAAGATCGTGTCTAAACAGAACTGCCGACCCTAGATTCTGCAGTTGTTGCAAATAATTTCCGACATAATTGGGCTCGATAGAATAATAGGTGATGTCAAATAGGTCAGGAGCAATTCCCTCTAGCTCCATAGGTCGAACGGCTGGAGGATCCTGATTATTGAAATTCCACGCGAGGGCCTCGCTATCCTTAGTTAAAAAATCTGCAGGTAGCCATGCATAGTCGAATTTGCTGACGACATTGATAGTGCCTGGAGCGATTGAGCGAAGAGATCCAAGAGAAAGTTTGGATTTAAGTCCAATTTTGTCTCCTGGATATCTGGAATAGTTTGGCACTGATGAATCCGGATCTCCGAGCAACGAATTTTCAAATCGTGAAGGCAAGAGGGAATCGATTTTATTTCCGCTCGATGTTTCGGCCTCTGGCTGCCACTGACTCGCGTACCAAGGTCCGATACGCCCTCCAAAAGGTTGGGCGAAGGCCCGAGCTTCGAGAACCACTCCTTTGCCAAAGGGAGCAAAGGGGTGTCGTGGTTGAGTTATTGCGTGGACTCCAACGTAAGCCATATACCAAGGATTTTTTTCGACTCCCAAAGATGAGTGAGCTTCATCTGTACCTTGCAGTGGCTCTCGAGTCTCGGCGGCGAGCATTCCATCTGGATCTAAGTTTAAAGTGTTTGGTACTTGTAAAACACCTCCGAAGTCGAGATTGATGGGAGAGGCTTGGCGTTCACAATCCCCACTTCTTAAATTTCTTTGAGTGTGAGTGTAATAGACAATGGGAACAACTGGAATATCTGGTAACCACGCGGTCGAGTCTATGCCTCCCATCGAATTATAAATTTGTACGGTTCCCAGATTGGCCCGATTGGCTTTGGTGAGATTGGCTGAAAGAGTTTTATTAAGGCCCTCTGCCATTTGGCCTCCGCTGATTTCTTGAAGGTCGGAGGGTCCGTGAGCAGTTAGCAAATTTGCTAATTCCCGAATCGCTTTTTTTCTATTTCGGATATCAAATTTGTAGGAGGCAAGCCATTTGGCGGCAAAATACCAGTTGTATTGCCCCTGTTCTTCGCAGCTTTTATTAAACTGCAGCTGCATATTTCTCGAATAAGCGTTGACCGCTTGAGACCATGGTAAAAAGGGTGCGAGATTTTGGATCAATGACAGTTGATGGACCGGCTGGTTCGTTTTACAAACATTTTGTACCGCTGCACCAGATCCCATACTGAATTCACTCCAAAGTGCGTGGATCACACAAACTGTCGGAGGAGTGGCGTCGTTGAGACCTGGATCTGCCACGTCGTCGGTAGAAAAGTTGGCCGGATTTGAAACGGGGTGACCGATACGCCCGCTATCCCCCAACACTCGAAGTCTCCACGCGAGAAGCTTCCATGATTGTCGCATTTGATAATTGTTGTGAGCGATGGCATTTAAAATTTCGGCCTGTCTTTGGGCTCCATAAATGGCTGCAATGTCCACTGAGTTTTGAAGATTGATTTTGTCATGAACAAGAAGTCCCACGTTGATCACCATGGCGAAGAAAACAAAAAGAACTTGAAATAAAAGCGCGACAAAAACGGCCATTTGTCCGCGATTGTTTATCTTGTGAGTTGCTCCGCTGGTTCTTATTCCCCGACCCATCCTCTAATTTTAACTAGAATTCATTCATTTAACTAGTTAAACTGAAGAGTCAAAAATCGATAGGGGGCTCGACGATGGTCTTGTTAAGGCTGTTTTCATTTTATCTCGTGGCAGTTGCAATTGGAACCTCTGCGAAAGCAGAAATTATTTACGAAGGTTGGCACAAAGTTTTGTCGGCAGGGCAACATGTTGGATACTACATTCAACGTTATGAGATCGATCCGAAGACCAAAGTTTTTACCTCCATTTATTTTTTAAAGACCAATGCTATAGGCAATGACGTGATGGAAGCTGTGAAGGCGCAAAGCAAACAGGTGACCGAGCCAGTTCAATGGTTGGTGCCGATTTCCTATTCCTACACCTCAACCGTGGGCCAAAAGACCAAGGTGATCGACGCCGTTTTCAAAGAAGAAAAAGATTTGGCAAACCCAGTTAAAAAACAGGCAAAGAAAGTAAAAGGCAAAGACGCCAAAGTGACCGGTTCAAAATATAAAAGCGCTTTGCGTTTGATGGCGACAATCACCGAAAATGGTCAGGAGAAAAAAGTTGATCAAGTGATACCTGAAAATTCTTTTATCTCAACTTTTCTTACTTACATCATGCTCCAGTCCAAAGCTGGGTTGAAGGTTGGAAATAATTTTAGTTATTCAGCCGTCGCCGAAGAGGATGCCGCCGTGTATGACGGGTCGGCACTGGTCAAAGAGAGCACTGACTACAACGGCCAACCTGCGTTTAAGGTTATCAATGAGTTTAAAAAGGATCGCTTTATCAGTTATATCAATTCAACTGGTGAAGTTTTAGGTACGAAATCTCCACTTCTTAGCTTGGCCACGGACGCGGTGAGCTCCCCAGAGGAAGCTTACAAGGGTTTCACTTTAGACGAGAAACATATCAAGCAAATATTTGGAAACATTCCAGGTATTTCAAAAAAGACGGCCGAACCCAAGGTCACTGAAAAGAAAAGTGCAAAAGAAAAAACAAATGAGTCAAAATCTGAATAATCAAATTGGTCAACTCTTAGTCATAGGAATCAAGGGCACGGTACTTGATTCCGAAGAAAAAAAATTTATTGTCGACAACAACATTGGCGGAGTCATTTTTTTCGCTCGCAACATTGAATCCCCAAAACAGATTCATGGGCTCATTTCAGAACTTCAGTCTTTGAGACATAAGATGGCCGACAAAGCTCCGCTTTTTATAGGAGTCGACATGGAGGGCGGTCGAGTTGCAAGATTGAAAGCTCCTTTCACTCAGTGGCCGCCTCTTAAAAAATTAGGTGAACTTGATTCGGCGACACTGTGTTTTAAATTCGCCGAAACCATGGGGATCGAGCTGAGATCCATCGGCTTCAATCTAGATTTTGCTCCTTGCGTGGATATTTTAACCAATCCGAAAAATACCGTGATTGGAGATCGCTCTCTAGGTTCCGATTCTGAGAACGTTGCAAAACTAGGTTCGGCTCTGGTCCGGGGGTATATCAAAGCCAATATCATCCCCTGCGCTAAACATTTTCCAGGCCACGGCAACACTCTTCTCGATAGCCACGAAGATTTGCCGGTGGAAAAAGACGTGGATCTTGCTCGCCTTCTCGAAATTGAACTCAATCCGTTCAAGCGAGCCTTTCGTGCAAGACTCGACATGGTTCTGACGGCCCATATTCAATTTCCAAAGATTGATCCGGAGTGGCCGGCCACTTTGTCTGAAATTTTTCTTAAGAAAATTTTGCGAGGAGATTTGGGCTATAGAAATTTAGTGATCACCGATGATTTGGATATGAAAGCTCTCACAAAAAATTATTCTCCTGAAGTGATTCCTGTGCGCGCCCTTCAAGCCGGAAACGATCTGCTTCTCTACTGCAACGACCCTACGAAACCCCCGATTGCCCTTGTGGCAATCGAAAAGGCTCTCGAGAGTGGAGCTCTTAAAAAAGAAGAGATTTCTGAAAAACATGGTCGAATACTGGCTCTGAAAAAGAGTAAAATGAAAACGCCGGATCCTCAGGACCTGGCAACAGTATCACGTCTGATCGGTCATCCCGACCACCTCCGCCTATCTAAGGCAATTTTTTCTGGAGAAGTGCCGGCCGATCTCGCCACTTAAACTTTATCTTTTGTTTTTTTCTCATTTGGGCTAAGACTAGCCCGAATAAGAACGCCTATTGGGAAGCGAAGTGAAAATCTTCAGCGGTGCCCGCCACTGTGAGTAGCAGTTCTCTTGAGTGTAAGACCACTGGAAACGGGAAGGTCAACTCCAATTAAAGAGCTACAAGCCAGGATACCAAAGGTAAAATTTTTAACAGGAGTGTTCTCGTGGACCAAGGACGCTTTTGGAACGGCCTCACAAGGCTGGCCCAAATTCTAATATTTATTTTGCCCATTCAATCTTATGCCGATCTTTCAAAAGAATCGAGTGAAGTGGTCGAGGCTTCGCCCGTGGACATTTTTTCAGAGCGATCTGGAGTTTGGAATTCCACCCATATATCCACAGATAGCTTGCAGCCAGAAGCAAGGCCTCTCTTTGAATCTTTGGGAACGATCCCAGGTGTGCAATCGAAAAGTGAAGGATCACCCACGATTTCTATCCGGGGTTCGCAATCTCTTCCTCGAGTGCTTGGACTCTACAATGGTATTCCTCTCAACACGGGTGACGGAAATGGCGCCAATCAATATTTGATTCCGGCGGAAACCCTCGAAGACATCCGAATCATCAAAGGCCCTGCTTCGATTTTTTGGGGAAGCGATGCTATGGGCGGAGCCGCCAACTTCATCATGAAAAAACATTTGAGTCCCACGGTACGGGGTAACGTCGGGAGCTTTGGTGAGCGGGGAATATTTGCAGCAACACCTCTCCTCAATCGCAAAAAGAATTTTGTACAGGTAACAGCCTACAACGAAAATTTAGATGGCGAGTATCCTTACACTCTCAATAGCACCGGTCAGACAGGAGCACGCCATTTTGACGATCGGCATTTACAGAGATACAGTTTGTTCGGCGAGCAGGAATTGAACCGGGTCCTTCTGTCTCAAAATATTATTTGGAGTCAGTTTATCGGTGACACTCCTGGTTCGGTGACTGTTCCCAACGGAATCACAAGTAACCGAGTTTCAAGCGCACTCGGGTCGGCCGAAGCCAATTACTTTGTTGGGGATAATTTTGAGGCAGCTTATAGGATCTTCACCATTCGGGCGGACAGTGAGTTTGGTTCTCCCTTCGGCCAATCTTATACAAAGGCAAATAAGATTGGAAATTCTCTGACTCTTAAAAAGGTTTTTAACCCAACTCTCACGAGCGAAGTTTTTTATGACAACAATCACGACGAATTCAGTCAGACTTTTGCGGGTGATAGAACCTATGTCAGCACCGACTCCGAAACAGGAGCACTCTTTGATATTCAGACTTCCGACACAATTGTTATAAAAACCGGTGCCCGTTATCTCGTTACTTATCAAAAAATTGTTCCAGCTATCGGTGTTTTTGACGAGCAAAATAATCTTAAACGATGGATCACTTATTCCGAAGGGTTTCACGCACCGTCTTTGCAACAAAGGTTTAGCACTTTTGGTCTGAATGCCGGCAATCCGAACCTCAACCCCGAGTCGTCGAAACAAACTGAAACTGGTTTTTTGCAAAAATATTTTGTCGCACCAGAGAGACCGTGGGAAAAATTTGAAATTGGAGTTTCGGTGTTTCAAACTTCATTTAAAGATTTTATCACGACAGAAAAGCTTCCCGACAATACAACCCGACCTAACAACATTGGTTCCGCCCAAAACTATGGTGTCGAGGCGACATCTTCCTACTATTCGGATATCATCAACGTCTCGGCTTCCTATTCCTATTTGAAAACTGAAGATCAAAATCATAATCCTTTGCCCTTGGCTCCGGACAATCAATTTTCATTGATTCTTGGGCACCAGTGGGCGGCGCTGCTGTTCGAACTCACGGATACTTACTGGGGCAGATTTTATGATCGAGATAGTAATTCAAATCTCATTGAACTCAAAAGTTGGAACACTGTGGATTTCTCTGTCAGAACTGTGGATTTCTATGACTGGTCGGTGAAGGCAGGGGTGTTAAACATTTTTGATGTGTCGAGAGAGTTAAGTTTAGGTTACCCCGAAGTGCAAAGAAGATTTTGGGCCAGTATTGAGAAAAGGTTTTGATGAATAAATTAAAGAAAAGTCTTTTACTTGTCGTCGTGGCTTTTGTCAGTTGTCTGACAGGCTCATCGCTCGGAAAAGTTATTTTCAGTTTAGCTGCTGCGAGAACCGAGTCTCCAGTTCATATCGCCGACCAGCGGATCATTTCTCTTCATCCGGTTTTAACTGAAAATATTTTTGCTTTGGGAGCTGGGTTGTCTGTCGTAGGGGCGACTGATTATGCCGACTATCCTGAGGATGCAAAAAAAATTCCTCGAGTCGGAGACAGTCGATTCAATCTCGAAAAAATTATTTCCTTAAAACCGACGCTGGTTCTGGCCATGAAACAACCTGACGCTGAATTAGAAAAATCGCTCATGAGAGCCGGAATAAAATTTAGCTCCTATGAATTTGGAAAATTAAATGATTTCGAAGGTCTTATAAGCTGGTTGGGAAAAGAAGTGGGTCAGAGCCGAAATACTTCGTCCGTGATAAAAAAATGGAAAGAAGATTGGGCCCGGCTTCCCACCGCGAAACTCCAAGGTCAGAAGGTTTTTGTAGAAGTGGAGCAGCAGCCACTTATTGCGGCCGGCGGAGATACTTTTTTATCTGAAATTATTGAAAAATGTGGATTTCAAAACACTTTTGGGCATCTGAGGGGCTACGTTCCAATTTCTAGGGAGGCGATTTTAGCCAAACCATCCGATAAGATTTTGATTCTCTTGGACGGTCAAAAAAAAGAAGCTTCGGAGATGTGGGCTAAGACTTCCTATAGACCAAAACTTGTATTTTTTAAACCAAGTATCATATCTCGTCTGACCCCTCGTTTACCTTTTGAAACGAAACGTCTATGTGCCGAACTCAAGGCAACTCCATGAAGAAAACTTCTGTTATTTTAATTTTACTGTTTTTCTCGCTTGTGATTGCATCGATGTCAGTGGGCGGCAGCGGCCTGGGGATTTTTGATTTTGTTTCTTGGATGAAAGGAAGCTCAAGTTCTTCGGCGGCCTTTATATTTTCTAGTCTGAGAATTCCCCGCACGATCACATGTCTACTCGTGGGTTTGAGTCTTGGATTTTCGGGTGCTCTTCTGCAGACGATGCTGGCAAATCCGTTGGCCGAGCCTTATACTTTGGGATTGTCAGGAGGGGCTTCGCTGGGCGCCGTGATAGCGATACTCTTAGGTGTCGAGCCTCTGTGGCTTTCGACTCCGGCCTTTGCCTTCACTGGATGCTTACTCGCCACTCTGCTTGTTGCCACTCTTTCTCGAGCATCCAATCTCAACACCAACCGAAGCCTTATTTTAGTGGGTGTGATGATTTCTTTATTTTGTGGGTCCCTTGTGATTCTCATTTTAAATTTTTTAAGCCCTTTTCAACTTCAGTCCGCCCTGATCTGGATGATGGGTCAGGTTGGAACTGAACGCGATCACTGGTGGCCTCTGCTTTTTATTTTTGTGGTAGGTGCTTTTATTTGGAGCCAAATGAATTTTGAACATTTGGATAGACTTTTGCTAGGAGACGAAGTGGCCACGAGTCTGGGGACTCACGTGCCTCGGCTCAAACTAAGTATTATAGTTATCGTCGCAACATTAACGGCTCTTTCTGTTTCGATGACTGGTTTGATCGGCTTTGTCGGATTGTTATCGCCCCATTTGGCACTTTCAATTTTTAAGACCAAACGCCATCGAATTTATTTATTTGTCAGCGCGTCCATGGGAGCCCTCATTTTGCTTTCAGCAGATATACTAGGCCGAGGCTTGGGAGGGGAACGCGAATTGCCCGCTGGAGGTTTGATCGCTCTTTTGGGTGCCCCTCTTCTCATTTATTTTTTGGTGAAACGAGAGAAGAATGCTTAAAATCAATTCCCTGAAGTTTGGATATGATAAAAAAAGATCCAATTCGTTTTCTGATTTTATTGAAAAAGGATCTTTAATCTTTGTCATAGGTCCTAATGGGAGCGGCAAGACCTCGCTTCTAAAAACTCTCGCGGGTACTCTCGAGCCTTTAGACGGTTCAGTCGATTTTAAGAACCAAAAACTTCGAAACGGATTGAACTCAAAAGAACGACCGGCCTTTCTTCCCGCTCAGAACTTTGCCGATGAAAATCTCATAGGTCAGGACATCTTTGATCTCTACGTACCAGGCGAGTCTTCTTGGGCGGGCGAAGAATTGATGACGGCATTTAATGTTCAGAGTTTGTTGGGCCTTCCATTGCGGCAACTTTCCACGGGAGAGCAAAAAAGAATTTATCTTGCCGCGACACTTTCTCATCCTTCGGATTTTGTGATTTTAGATGAGCCTCTCAATTTTTTAGACTGGGGTTTAGAATTTTCCGCAGTCGAAATTATTTTGAAGCAATTAAAAATGGGAAGAGCCTTCCTGGTTTCTGTGCACAATTTGAGCTGGTGTCTTCGTTTTGAAAGAAGCCAGACCTGGGTCTTGAACAAATGTGCACGAGTCAAAACTGGACCAACAGCAGAGGTGTTGGTCTCGTCGGAAGTCGGTGAGATTTTCAACTTCCGCAGTAAAATTTCCGATAACCCCATTGATGGTACTAAAATATTGGTAACAGCGCCGAAGTGACCGCAACGAAATGGGTTTCCATGAAGATCAAAGAACTTACCAAGGGCAATAAATTAAAAGGAAACTTAGTCTCCATCGTTTTTCATGGAGCAATTATTGTTTTAGCAATGACGGCGACTTTCAAAATGGCCGTGCCTGAAGGAAGGGTGAGTTCACCGATGGAAGGTTCAATTGCAAAGAGCGGCAATGACACTCCGGTTGAAATTATCCAGCCGAATGCTGCTCCTCTTCCGACCAAGAAAGAAGCTGTGGAGGTAGCAAAACCCAAACGCTCCGATAAAAAAGCTACAATGCCCATGAAGCTCCCGACCAAACAGACAACGAGCGATGAGTCATCGGCGCCCGTTATGACGGCTGTTGAAGAGTCAAAAGACGTTCAAGCCCAAGCTCAAGAAGATCAACCGACTTCAGATCCTCAGGAGGCTGTGGATGGGAGTGCGGATATTGAAGAAGCTGAGGGTGGTGCTCCTGGTGCGGGTGAAATTTTATCAGAAGGTCAGTTCGAGCCCGGAGAAGGAAATCCTGTGCCGACATACCCTCTCCTCGCCAGAATTCAACGACATCAAGGAACTGTGGTCGTGAGATTTATCATTGGATCGGAGGGAGCGGTAACAAAGGCTTGGGTTCAAAAATCTTCTGGTTATCCGAACCTTGATCAAGCGGCGATCGATTCGCAGAGTCAGTGGAAATACAAACCAGGTAAAACCGGCACTGTTGAAAAGCAGATTATTTTCAACCTCGTGGGCGAAGAAAAAGAACTGCACTATCAGACAAAATAAAGATGGAGATATATATGATTAGTTTAAAATTATTTTTTCTAGGATTTTTATTTGTGATGCTTATTCCATTTCATATCGTAGAAAATGCCTATGCTGGGTGCCTCCCGACCCACACGCCTTGCCAGAACAACGGGGGACCAAGCATATGTGGTCAATGTTGTTCATCGGCCAATGATATCCAAGGATCCTGTACAAACAACGGCAGCGACCTCTGTGCTCCCACTTGGTGCTATGGAAACTGCAACATCGCTTGTGACGGTCCAAGATAAAAATGTCACTTTTTTTGGTGCAAGTTTTTTTTTCTTTAGCGATCCTTCAAGCCAATGAAAAGCCTCTCGCCGTGATCCGCGCGCTCGAGGCGAGACTTCATCAAAATCCAAAGAATATAGAGATAAGAAAACAACTTTTAAAATATTATCTCCCCAATCCGGCAAAAAAAACTGGCGATAAAGAAAAGTGGGTCGAAGACGCGCTCTGGATTGTCGAGAATAAACCAGACGCTGTTGACTGGGCCTCCTCACCAAACCCTCTTGATCGCGTCAAGGATTCCTTGGCTCTAGATAGTGCAGAAAAAGTATGGAATGAAAAGCTCAGATTGAGTACCAAGGCAAACCTGTTTGGCAACGCGGGTTTTTTCTTTGAAAATTCTCGACCAGAAATTGCTGAGAAATATTTTTCTAAAGCTTCGGCCTTGGAGCCAAAAAATTCAAAGTGGAGTCAACGTCTGGGGCTTTCTTATTTAGCTACAATAGGAACACAACCCGCAGATCATCGTAAAGAGCTCGCTGTGAAAGCTTTTGAGAAAATAAAAAAAGCAAAATTTGCGGCACCACCGGGGCATTTTCAGAATTATTGGATCTTCGACTACGCTAAGCTTGCCTATGAGGTTGGCGCCAATGAAGACTCCAAAAATCTGACCGACGGTTTGTTAAAAATAAAAACCGATCCATTCTTAAACTATTCTTCTCACCTACTTCGTGGCCGAATTGCCGTAAATGAGGGAGATCTCAATGAAGCCAATGCGCAGTTACTAGATTCTCTGAAGTTGTTAAATGACGTGAAGTTGTTTGGCCCCAACATGAACTTGGCTCAAGACCTTCTCGCAAAAGATCAAAAGCAAAGTGTGTTAAACTATTTGGATAAATGCAAAGTGATTTGGAAGAATCCAGAAATTTTGAGAGACCTGTCAGGTTTTCGCCAATCCATAGTTGAGGGAAAGGCTTTCGCCTTTCCCAGCAAATACCTCAACTAGATATTTTTAAGATAAACATCCATCCTGTAACTCTTGTTGTCGTCGCTCTTTCCGCAAATTTCACCCAGCACTTTGGCACCGTCTGAACTGAGGTTCTGTCCAACCCGAGCTCGGTCAGCCATACAGTCTGCAAAAGAAAAATAATCTGTCGGAATAGCTTCAGGAGAATCAGGTTCGCTCAAGCCACCCACTCCGACAAGAGTGATGTAAATGTCGGGAGTTTTTCCTGTGCAGAGCACAGTTAAACCATTCATAGACTCAGAGGTAGCAATGGATTGAAGAGATGAACCCTGTTGTTGGCACTCAGATTCGCTAGCCACTCTCGCCACGTCAGAAACGGTCACATGGATGTTGTATTCACTATAGTAAAAAACCTGACCTTTGATGTTCAAAACAATATCTCCGCCGCTAGAAGCGATGGCTTTCATGACACCGGTTAAAACTGAAGAATCATTGGCACTGTAAGAGTAAACATTTGAGTAAATATGAAGCTGTCGCTGCGCTTTTCCAAAGCCCTCAACTGTCAGGGAATAGCCCTGATCAAATCCAGCCGAAGCAGCTTCGCAATAGGAAACAAAAACGGGTAAGCCCGTTTCTTTTTGAAAGTTAACTTCTTGAACGTTTTGTTGAGCTAGGCAATCGGAATAGGTCGCAAACACCGCTATGTTTGAAAGTGGGTTACCGAGAGAATCACTTCCACCAAAAATAGCCTGGGTCGGAAGGATTTCGTTTTCAGCCAAGTAACTCAGAACAATGGTGTAAACCGTCTCATTGGACCCAATCGTTCTTGAACCCGTGCAAGCATATCTTGATCCAACGCCAGTTTGGAAAGTGAATCGATTTCCAATTTCGTTAGCCAAGAGGTCACAAGTTTCAGATTTTGACGGTACTTCTAAGCGAAGAGAAAATGGTTTTAAATTTGGAGCCGCTGCCCAGGTTGAAGAAAAAAAACACAGAGAAAGACCTAATACTAAAAGTTTCATATATCCCCCTTAATTGGATAATAAAACTTACTGATAGGATCGGAAACTTTCAAGGTAACAGTTTCCTTTTTTCGGACGCAGCGCAAGCGAACAAAATTCTGTCTTGAAACAGATAGGGTTTTGTCGACAGCGTTTAGTCGCCGAAGAGTTCTTTTTTGGATTTAGTCGAACGTTTGCCTTCTTTGGCTTTGCGAGGACGATTCTCAGCACGCTTTTTGTTTTTTCGCTTCATTTCAGTGGCAAAAGTTTTAGAAGCCATAATTCACCTCGTTAGATTAAAGTAAGGTGAAGTATCAAAACTGCAAACTCAAGTCAACCAAGTGGCGAAAATCCGTGGAATCCAAATCTTTTTCATAGGCGTAGTCGATTCCAAGCTTGGGTCCTTGCCATCCGAGCCCTAAGCTTCCGAGTTGGCGCCCATGATACTGATCCCACTTTTCACCGGCCCTTAATGAAAACCCTTCTCCAAGGAAAAGACTCTCAAGGCCCACCATCATTTCCCCTTTTCGGTCAGGATTGCTCTTTTGGGGTTGGTCCCAGTCAACGCGTAGACGGGCAACATCTAATAACAAGTACTGAATTCCAGCGCCCACCACCGGATTCATAGAAATATCTGGAGAGTTGAGAACATCATCAAACACCAGGCCGATACCGAGAGAAGCGGTGGGAATGAGTAAAAATCCGAAGCTTCCATTGTAATCAGCGAGCGAGGGACCATTCAAACTGTCCTCTGACAAGCGTTTTACGGAAGCGCCGATGGCAAGATTTGGAGCAATAGATTTACCAAATCCGATTTGAATCTCCTGCTCGTTGACGTCGCGCTTTCCCTCTTCAGAAATAATCACTTTCGAATAGGTCAGAGAGGCCGGAAACGCCACGTCCTCGTTAGCGTCGGAAACTGCGAGATGATATTTACTCGCACCCGAATTCACGCCTTCAGACTCGGCAGAATAAAGGGCTCCGAAATAATATCCCGTTAATAGAGCAAGTGTTGCTGGATTGAGATGCGAACTCTCGAGAGGAGAGGTCGCTGCTCGGCCGGCTCCACCAAGAGCCGTCGCGACAGGACCTTCAAATAAATTCGAGCGCACCACGCTGGAACCATTTGTCGTGTAGACATCTGAATTGGAACCAAGCGATGCATGTGCGAAAGAAGCAATTGACAGTGCAAAAAGAAAAGTCCCAAAAGCCATCTTTCAATAGTTCTCGGCATTGGGACTTAAATCAACTAAAGTTTTTGAAAAAACCCATCACCGCGCATGACAAAAGATTGTTTCTCTTGAACTTTCGAGAGCGGGATGAACGGAACAAGTGTGTACTCCACATCGAGTTGAATCTGACCAACGGGATCAACTGAACTACCTGAATTGAGTGGAGTTTCAGCAGTCACGTTCGCGTTTAAACTGAATCCCCAAAGAACTTTCACGTCAGGAATAACCGAGACGTGAGCAAGATACCGGCCCATGCCATTGACGCGACCACCGAAGCTGTAAACCACTTTGTAATTAAATTTTACCACTTCCATCCCAAAGCCATTTTTATAAATAATTTGATAGGCTCGAGCTTGGGGAGCTTCCCAGCATTCTAAGCCTTGCCAAGTTGATTCGCCTTTTGGAAGAGCGTTGGCTTCGAGCCCTGTGAAATCCAAAACTGGTTGACCTTTAATGATAATATCCCAAGCGATTTTTCCGTAATTAACAATGTCACTCAGATCAATATCGGAGGGAAGTACTGTGTGGGTTGATGCACACTTGCTCACCGAAGAACTTTGGACTTTAGCTAAAGTGATTTCGCGAACGCTTGGTTGACTGAGTTGATACCATTTTGGATCGTTCATCCGCGAATCGAATGAGTGCAAATTCGAAGATGCATAAGTATTTGTTCCTAAAGAAAGAAAAAGCATAAGTGATAACATTGAGCCCCCCTCGGCAAAAAAGTTGATGTGAACATACCCGATGGAAGTTCAAGTTGAAATATTTACCAAGTTATTAACGCGTCGCGATTTCCGTTTTAAAAATGTCGCGGAAGAACATTGTCAGGGGATGACCCCTATGGTCTTAATTTACAGATGAAGCCGATCCGAAAAGCTATTATTCCTGCCGCTGGTTTGGGGACGAGGTTCCTCCCGGCAACGAAAAGCATTCCCAAAGAAATGCTACCCATTATAGATCGCCCGTCGATTCTATTTAATGTTGAAGAAGCCGTTCGGGCTGGAATTGAAGACATCATTATTATCGCTGGGAGAGGCAAAGAATCCATCGAAAATTTCTTTGATCGCTCCTATGAACTCGAAGACTTTCTATCAAAAGCCGGTAAAACAGACCTTCTCGAGAGAATCAAACATGTTCGAAATCTTGCGAACATCATTAGCATCCGCCAAAAAGAAGCTCTTGGCCTCGGTCACGCGGTGCTCACGGGTCGACCCGTCGTCGGAGACGAACCTTTCGCGGTTCTACTTGGCGACGAAATTATGATTGGCAAGCCGGGGGTTACGGACACGCTTTCCAAATCCTTTGCAAAAACAGGTTTGTCGTCAGTCGCAATTATGAATGTGCCAAAAGAAGATGTCGTCAAGTATGGAATCGTAGCCGTCGAAGAAGATTCAGATTCAGATTCTTTTAAAATTTTAGATGTTATCGAGAAGCCCTCGGTTGAAAAAGCGCCGAGTACCTGGGCTCTCCCTGGAAGATATGTATTTTCAGCTTCGATTTTTAAGGAACTCTCCCGGTTATCTCCGGGTAAAAATGGCGAGATTCAACTGACCGACGCGATGGTGAAACTTGCGAAAACCGAGGGCCTCTTAGGCATCACCTTCAAGGATTTAAGATATGACACCGGTGATAAGTTTGGCTATGTGCAGGCCAATGTTGAATTGGCATTGAGTCATCCGGAATTGGGTGCGAAGATGCGTGCATACATAAAAGATTTGGCCGGGAGACTTTAGCCGTGGAAAAAAAGACGTGAGAAAAGACTAGTGGAACAAAACCCTCTCTTCAGATTGATGTGGCTCATTTTTGGTTGCATGGTGATTGCGCTCTTTTCTATGTATGAACGGGCCCACGCTTATATTCCTCGAACAAAATTAGTTTTAGAGAAGACTGCGAAAAGTCATGGCAAAGGATATTACTCCATTCAAATCGAAGCCACGTTTCGAGGAGAACAGAGTTCCACATCAGTGATTGAGAGATGGATTGTTGAAAACGGCGAATCCATGTTTATGGAAGCCAAGGGTGGCGGTGTTTCGATTGCGACTTTGTACAAAGGAAAACAAAAGTTTTTTCTTGATGAAGGAGGAGCTGAACACGCGGCCAAACTTCCTTCAGATTTTTTTGAAGGTATGTTTCACTATCGGAGTTGGGATGGCTTAGGTCAGTCGCTTGTAAATTACAAAATCACGCCTCCCAAGGTTCTTGCTCGAGAACCTGTTGTGCGATCTCTGAAGGATGTGAATTTTAGCCATGATCCATACATTCGCTTGGCTCGTACGGGTGGGGTCATTGCCTACGCCATAGGAAAGCCAACTCCACCTGACGTGACGATTCCTTTTCCTGGGTTGTGGGTGGATCAAGATCGCTTTTTTATTCGACGCATGCGATTTCCAAGTCAGGTTGAATTCACGGCGGATGATTACGGAGAATATGGTCAAGGACTTTGGTATCCAAAGAGTAGAACGGTGAGTTGGGGGCAAAACTCTGTCACTCTTCGCACAGTGAAGGTGACCCCTATCGTTTCTTCGGATGAAGTGAGGCAAAAACTTCTGCCATCCTACTTTCGATCGAGAAGACAAGATTTTGTGAAATCGCAATATCCTCAAGGCGAGACAGCTGCGTTGATCCGGGACTTCTACTCTCGCTTTAGATAGACAGGCTTTTCAGGGGAATTTTTTTAAACATGACGAGCTTTGATTATTTTAAGGTCGCAGTGGATGCGCCTTTAAACAATTCATTCGAGTATAAAGCTGAACCTTCACGAAACATTGAGGTCGGGCAAGCCGTTTCGGTTCCCTTTGGAACACGAAAGGCCTTCGGCGTAGTCATAGAGAAATCGATTGAAAAGATGGAGTCAACCTACGAAGTAAAGGAGATTGGAGAAATTCATTCAGACTTTCCAAGGCTCTCAGAGAGTTTTCTCAAATGGCTCCATTGGCTTTCAAAATATTATGCCTATCCCTTTGGGCAAGTGGTTGGCCTGGCTTATCCACCTCTTTCTAAAAAATCCGATCAAAAGGCGACGAAGAGCAAGAAAAGTTCACTTTTTCCTGAAGTTAAAGATGTGACTCCTCCACGATTGACCCCTGAACAAGAAAAGTGCTTAAAAGAAATTTCTGAATCTGATGGGTTTCAGGCCCACCTTATTTTTGGAGTGACTGGCTCGGGCAAAACTGAAATTTATCTTCGTCTTCTCGAAAAAGTTTTAAAAGAAGGCAAACAGGCCGTGGTGCTTGTTCCAGAGATTGCGCTGACACCTCAGTTGATCAGGCGTTTTGCTGAACGGTTTGGACCTCAAATCGCGGTTTATCATTCTCATCTCACGCCTCGAGAAAAAACAAATCAATGGTGGGAGATGGTTGATGGAACAAAAAAAATATTGATTGGTGCAAGGTCAGCACTTTTTTGTCCAATTCCAAATTTGGGTATGGTGATTTTGGACGAAGAGCATGAACCCAGCTTTAAACAGGAAGAAACTTTTAAGTATCACGCTCGCGACGCCGCGGTGATGCTCGCAAAGTCTTCGAATTGCAAAGTTATTTTGGGTTCAGCCACCCCCAGTGCGGAATCTTGGCTGAATGCCAAAGAGGGCCGCTATCACTTACACACTTTGAAAGAGAGGGTCGAGGGCCGACCCCTTCCGACCATGGAAGTGGTTGATCTAAGAATTAAAAAAGAAGAAAAAGCAAAGGGTGAGAGCGAAACGTTCTGGTTGAGTGAGGCTCTCAAAGCGAAGATTCAGCAAAGACTTGATCTCGGAGAACAGTCTGCTTTGTTTCTCAACAGAAGAGGAGCCGCTCAGTTTGTTCTTTGTCCAGGATGTGGAGCTACGAAGCAGTGTCCGAACTGTTCTGTCTCTTTGACTCTTCATGGAAAACAAAATCTCGTCTGTCACTATTGCAACTACCAAGAAGATATGCCGGAAACTTGTCCCGAATGCAAAATATCGGAACTGAAACCATTGGGCGTTGGGACCGAGTTGATTGAAAGAGATTTGGCCAAGCTCTTTCCAAAAGCACGAATTGAAAGAGCCGATCGCGATCGGGTCGGATCAAGAGAAGATTTGGAAAGTCTTATTTCAAAGATGGAAAATAAAGAAATCGATATTCTTGTTGGCACTCAGATGATAGCCAAGGGCCTCGATTTCGAGAACCTCACTCTCGTGGGAATTATTTTGGCCGATATCGGCTTTAATATTCCTGACTTTCGCGCAAGCGAGCGGAGCTTCGAGTTACTGATGCAAATGAGCGGAAGAGCCGGCCGACACAAAAGACCCGGCGAAGTTATTATTCAAAGCTATAACCTCGAGCACTCCAGTATCGAATTCGCCGTTCGAAATGATTATGTTGGTTTTATGGAAAGAGAACTCGGCTTTCGAAAAGATCTTATGTACCCGCCCTATGGTCGTCTTGCTGGAATTCGGTTACAAGGCCTTCACCTGGACAAAGTTGTCGAAGCGTCCCACCAGCTTTTCAATCGCGGTGAGGCTATCATAAAAAAATTCGGCGTCTTCAGCGGACTTGAGATTTTAGGTCCGGCCGAAGCGCCACTTGCGAAACTTCGCGGGCAGCATCGCTATCATCTGCTGATAAAAGCACCCAAGCACAATTTGCTTTCAGCATTCTGTGAAAAATTAGTCGATGTGAAGCTTGCGGGCGTTAAAATTTCAATTGATATCGATCCGCTCCATATGCTCTAACAAAATTATGAAAAGAAAAAAGGTTCTCCCCATACTCGGCATTGATTTAGGGGGAACGAACACGAAACTTGGTCTTGTAAATGCTAAGGGCAAACTGTTGGTCACCGGTTCAGTGCCAACTTTGGTAAGCCAAGGACCTCTCGAGTGGGCCCATCGCATAAAAGAAATGATTGATGGTTGGGGCGAGAAATTTTCGGCGATCGGAGTCGCATCTCCTGGGCCACTCCAAACAAAAACGGGAACAATTCTTCAAACGCCAAATCTTCGTGAATTTGAAGGTTTCTCGATGGCTAAGGTTTTTAAAAAACTTTTTCGAGTCCCGGTATTTTTTGAAAACGACGCGAATTGCGCGGCACTGGCCGAGTTTTATTTCGGTCCTTACAAGGGTCAAAAGCATATTGTTGTTTTAACTTTGGGCACCGGTGTCGGCAGCGGAGTCATCAGTGAGGGCAAACTCATTCGTGGGGTTTCGGGTTACGCCACGGAACTCGGCCACATGATCATTGATCGAAGGGGTCCAAAATGTTTTTGTGGTAAAATGGGATGTTTTGAGGCGATGGTTGGCGCTCGCGGCACAACAAAAAGATACAAAGATCTTACAGGCCAAGAGCTGAGTCTTGCAGAGCTATTTGAAGAAAAGCTTTTAAAGAGCAGTCCTCAGGCAAGAAAAATTTTTGATGATTGGGTTGAGAGCCTGTCCATTGGTCTAGCCAACACCGCAAATATTTTTGACCCACAGACGATCATTCTCTCGGGCGGAGTGGTCGAAGCCTGGGACAAGGTTCGAGCTCCCGTACACCAATTATTAAGTACCATGATTCCTCAACCCGTTTTAGAATCTTTAGTGATAGAAGCGAGTCAACTCGGAAAATACTTCGGCGTGTTGGGTGCTTCGGCTCTTGTGTTGCATCCAACCAGTTTAGGATCTTAAGTCATGGCTGATGAAACCGATTCCAATACGATGTCTCACGGCGCCCAGCTGAGAGAAAAAGAAAACGCAAAGGCCCAACAGAGAATGGTCATGTGGAGAAATCGCGTTGCTTTGATCAAGCAGGCCAGGTCTTTTATGGAAGGAAAATCCTATTCTCAAGCGGCCATACTTTACGAAAAATATCTCAAAATTTTAGAAGTCATTTACGACCGAAAAATGGGTGAACTCACGCCGGACCTCTTTCAGAATAAGGCAAGGCAGAGCGAGCTTACAGTTATCACTTCGGTGTATTGGGATTTGGTTCGAATTTATGACAGCGGGGAGTATGGAGAGCGATTGAATCGAGCCATTGCCAAACTTTTGGTGTTTGCTCCTTACAGTACGATTGGCAAACATCTTTCTCGAGATATTTCGACCTATGTGAAAACTGCGAAGCATCCAGATTTATTTAAGGATTTGGCGAAACAAGTGGGGATTAGCAAGCGCCCATGTTTTGTGGCGACGGCCGCGTTTGAGTCCGCCGATGCCATCGAAGTTCAAAGACTCAGAGAGTTCAGGGATACGATTCTCGTTCATCACTGGTGGGGACGAGGTTTCACAGAAATTTATTATTTTATTTCTCCTCCTATTGCGAAAGCGATGCATCAGTTTTCTTGGTCAAAGGCGCCCACGCGAAGGATTCTTCGGTTTTTGCTGAAAAAAATGGGATCTGATCATTTCGACCTTGAAAATTAATTGGGACTCTACGATTCTTGAGTCTATGAAATACGACATCGCTGTGATTGGTGCGGGGCTTGGCGGATGGCTACTTGCAAAAAAACTTTCTCTTTCGGCCAATGTGGCTTTGATCGAAGCTTCTTACGAGGACGGTGGTTGGGCTCATTCTTCTTTGGATTTTATTCCTTCAACAAAGGGAGCTTTAGACCTTATCGCCGAGGTTGAAGAGATTTTGGAAACAAAATTAAATCCGATTGTTAAAGAAGTTGCTGCCCTATCTTTTGAAAAAGGAAATTTTATTCCCCATGTGGGGTTTGGCGAGCGCACACCGGTGGACGTCG
>Ga0206905_10108_pt1 | contig 23350 bp, 22 predicted proteins | sample Alteio_BWOrgHeat_43_FD_152940 | JGI IMG/M metagenome (GOLD analysis project Ga0206905, IMG submission 152940) | Enriched cells from forest soil in Barre Woods Harvard Forest LTER site, Petersham, Massachusetts, United States -... | ecosystem: Environmental > Terrestrial > Soil > Temperate forest >...
TGGGCGGAGAAACGCGCGGGCAATCTGACCGAAGAGGCGTGGTGCGAAGTGGAGGAAGGCATTGCGCGGTCCCACGGGCATTGCATGACGATGGGCACGGCTTCGACTATGACGGCGATCACGGAGACGCTGGGGCTCACGATGCCCGGCGCTTCGTCGATCCCGGCGAGTGATGCTTCGCACTGGCGCATGGCCGCGGAGTCGGGGCGCCAGATCGTGGAGAACGTGTGGAATGATCTGAATCCTGCGGAGTTTTTGAATGCGGAGAGTTTCGACAACGCGATCGTGGCGGACATGGCGGTGGGCGGATCGACGAATGCCATCGTGCATCTGGTGGCGATGGCGGGGCGCGCGGGAATCAAGCTTCCACTCGAACGCTTCGACGAACTATCGCGCCGGACGCCGCGCCTCGCCGACCTCCGCCCAGCGGGCCGCTTTTTGATGGAGGATTTCTATTTTGCCGGCGGACTCCGCGCGTTACTCGCGCAGCTTCCCGATCTGCTGCACGGCGATGCGATGACGGTGACCGGCGCGACGCTGGGCAAAGCGCTGGCCGGGGCGGAAATCTACAATACCGAGGTGATTCGGAAGCGGGACAATCCGTGCTCCGAGGAAGGCGGAACCGCGATTCTGCGCGGGAATCTCTGCCCTCGCGGCGCGGTCATCAAACACTCGGCGATGGAGCCGCGTTTCCTGCGCCATAGCGGAGCGGCGGTGGTCTTCCGCGATTACGACGACCTGGCCGCGCGTCTGGATGATCCGGATCTGCCCGCCACAGCCGATAGCATCCTGGTGCTGCAAAATGCAGGGCCGTGCGGCGCGCCGGGAATGCCCGAATGGGGCATGCTGCCGCTGCCGAAAAAACTGCTCGAAGCGGGTGTGCGGGATGTGCTCCGGATTTCCGATGCGCGCATGAGCGGCACGAGCTATGGCGCGTGCGTTCTGCACATCGCGCCGGAATCCGCAGTCGGCGGCCCGCTGGCGCTGGTCCGCGATGGCGATATGATCACTCTGGACGTGCCGGCGCGGACGCTCACGCTGGAGGTTTCGGATGAGGAACTTACACGCCGGCGCACGGAGTGGAAAGCGCGGGAGCCGCACGCGCGCCGGGGCTATCTTTCGCTGTTTCTCAATGAAGTCACCCAGGCGGATGAGGGATGCGATTTCCGGTTTCTGCATGCGGGAGAGCCGATGAAGGAGCCAGCGATTCATTGAGACGGGGAAGCAGCAGCGGCGCTTGATATCAGACAGCCGTCTGATAGGGATTCCGGCACTGTTGTTTGAGAATCATCCATTCCTTCAAGCTTCCTCGCGCCATGGCAAATCGTTGGATCCAACGTTGGAAATCGGGCCTCTGCCTTTGCATCCTAGCCGCTTTTCAGGCGGTCTCGTTCGCGAGCAATCCTTTCCTGCATCCGTCTGAGAAAGACGCGAGTGGCGTGGAATTCCGCGGCACGGAATGGAATGACGAATATGCGCCGAAGGATATTCCGCTCACCGCGAAAGTGGTAACGAAGGAAGTCACGAAAACAGCGTGGGGCGGGGTGTATGAGATTTCATTCGAGGATTTGCATTCAAAGGGGACGACGAAACGGGCGATCCCGCCGCTTTATTTAGTGGTGACGGACGAAGTCATTGCGCTGCTGAATGAGGAGAAGATGGATGAGGCGGTTCGGCGGATTGCCGCCCTTGAAAAGGCGCCGGCGTTTGAAGACACGGATGTTTATGGGATTAGCAAGGGCGTGAAGAAACTCGCCGATGCGCGCTCGAAGACCACGGTGACGGTGAAAGGAGATATTTGCACGTATCTCTACAGCCATGAGTCCGGCGGTTTCACGAAACTGGTGTGGAAGAAGGGCGTGGGACTCGTGGAATACGGGCAGGGTGAAGGGGCGCGAAAGGATGGGTTTCGGTTGAAGGCCGAAGCGGCTGGCAAGGCGGCCCGTTGAAACGGACACGGAGATTGTCTCCATTAAATTGCTTACCATTTCGAACGCTCCCGAAAGCTTGATAGAAAGCTCGCGTTTGAAACGTATCGGGTAGTGATGGCTGTTCATCCCCTCCCCTCCAAACTGCAATTTGCCGCGAGGTTTTTTTGCCACATCCGGCTGTGCGTCTCGTTTCTTTGGCTCCTCCTGTCGATCGGAGCCGCGATGTTCCCGGCGGACGCAGTAGCAGATGAGATGACCGTGAAGGAGGAGCGGCTCGGTCCATGGCACTATCTGTATCCGCTGGACTATTTCGAGGGAGGCGATTCAAAGCGCCACCGAGACGTGAGCGTTCCCACCGCTATCGCCTTCGGCTCAGCACGTGATCGGATCGCCTGCCTTCTTCCCGGATCGTGGAAGCTGGCGGAGTTTAAAGCGGGACACTTTCAAGATTTGCGCCTGCCAGAGCAGTGGGCGCCGCTTTCCCTGGCCGCGGATCAGGCAGGCGTGCTTTTCTGTCTGGTGCAGCATACCGAGGCGTTTTCGAATGCGCCGGACGAATGGAAAAAGCGCTGGGCCATCGAGATGACTGACGCGGGCTGGAAACCGGCCGTGCCTATTCCCTACACAGGCTGTGACCGGCTGGAGTTCGACTCCGAAAATCGTCTCTGGGCGCTGGGCGTTGCGCCAACCGTGGGTTTTTTCAAATCCGGATCGTGGACGACCTTTGCTTACAGCGATGATCGGCATCTTGGCTTTCTCCCGTTGCGTCTCGCGGAGGAAAATGGCGAGACCACTCTCTTCGCGTGGGAGCAGCGTCCGTCGTTTGGCGGCGTCTCGCGCATGAAGGGGACTCTGATCTTCCGCGCCGGCGCTTTTCATCGCGATCCAAAAGCTCCCACAGCCAAGTCGTCCGAGGCGGCGACCCGGAGAAATCGAGAACTTACCGATGACACGATGTTTGATCGCGCGGGCGGATATGTCTGTCACACAAAAGCCCTGAATGCTCAGTTTTCAGGCCCTCGAACGGTTCTTCGAGCAGCGAATTATGTCGTGGTGAGCCTTGGGAATGAAGGCCTTGTCTGGGCAGATGCGACGGATTTGAAGCAGGCCGCGCCATTGCCGTCCGATGAATGGGAAGCGGTGCAGGATGTGAGCGCGTCGCCGCAGACGGACAAGGAAGGCAATCTTTGGATCGGGCGCGGACGAAAGATGACGGTCGTCCGTCGGGAGAAAACCGAAGTGCTGGCGGGCGAACTTCCCGAAGGCCACGATTTCACCATCGATTTCGATCAATTGAATCGTCCGTGGGTCATGGGATGGCACGGCTCGTACGAAGGGCTTGTCATCGTTTGTTCGGACGGGAAATTGACGCAATACCCGAGCCTCGTAAAAGCCCTGCAGGGCGAAGCGGCGAAATTCAAACCCGGCCGGGTTCTTGCCTTCGCGATTAGATCAACCGATGGCACACTGGCCGTCTGCGGCGGGTATTTCAACGAATGCACCATCCTCGATTCCAAAGGCTCGCATTGCTTTTCCGCCCATCAGATCGACCCGGATCAACGGCCACCCACCACAGGTCACGGCTACAATCCGTTTCGCGATGCCGAGCCATGGTGCGATTCCCAAGGCAGGATCTACACCCGGGTGGACGGCAAGCCGTTTCTCTATGATGGCAGGAAAGGCCGCTGGATGGCCGCAAGCGACGCAACAGCGAAGGCTACGGACGCCTGGCCCTTGGCGGAAAGCCTTCCGGATTTCACGAAACCGTTTGAGGGAAGAATTGGAACCGGCAAGGGAACGGCGCTCGTGTTCAAAGGATTTCACTTTTACTCCGTGGAGAACGGAAAAGAGCGGCAATTGGAATTCGGAGTTAATCCGCTCGCGTATTATCCTTTCTGGAGCGGCTGGTATCGCAGCCCTGGCATGACGCGTCCCCGAGTAGATCCTTCCGGGAAAATCTGGATCAGCTCGCTGGGGCCCTATGCCGAGAACCGGGAGTGGTGGGTGCTTCAAAAGCCCCCGCAATCCGGTCCAAACCCGTAAGGCAATCCGCGGCCCGACGCGTTTGAATTCGTTCTGCTGGCATCGTTCCACGAATTCCGCTTAGTCTGGCGATGACCTCGCATGAAAACCACCATCACGACCGCCGATCTCCAGAATTCCATCATTTCCGTTCCACCGCTTTGTCGCGATGGGAATTTGAAATCCAACGCCGCGGAGAATGCGAAACTCATCCGGCACATCGAAGCGGGCGGCGTCTCGACGCTCCTCTATGGGGGCAATGCGAATTTTTATAACATCTCGCTCGCGGAGTATGAAGAAGTGATCGATCAGCTCGAAGCGGCGGCTGCGCCGGAGACGCTCATCGTGCCAAGCGTTGGGCCCTATTTCGGAACGGCCATGGACCAAGTGGCGATTCTCGCGCGCAAAAAATATCCCACGGTGATGCTGCTGCCGACCATGGCGGTCAGCACCCCAGTCGGAGTTCGGAATGCGGTGCTGAAGATCGTGGAAAAGCTCGGCCGTCCGATCGTGCTGTATATCAAGGATCAGGGCTACGTGACGCTCGATGTGGTCAAGTCGCTCGTGGATGCGGGCGCCATTTCATGGATCAAATATGCAGTGGTCCGGACTGATCCAGCGGAGGATGAATTGCTGGCGGGGCTTGTGCAGACGGTCGATCCGGCGCTGATCGTGAGCGGAATCGGGGAGCAGCCGGCGATCGTTCACTGGACGAAGTTTGGCGTGCATGCGTTTACGAGCGGATGTGTTTGCGTGGCGCCGAAGAAATCGCAGGAGATGCTGCGCGCGCTGCAAGCGGGCGATCTCGCCAAGGCCGAGGCGATTCGGGTTCAGTTCAACCTTCTCGAGGCGCTGCGCAATGGGCACGGGCCAATTCCGGTGCTGCATCACGCGGTCGGAGCGGCGGGTATCGCGGCGACGGGTCCGGCGCTGCCGCTGATGGGGGATCTGGATTCGGCGTTCCAGGATAAGGTGAGCGTCGCCGCCAAAGCGTTGCTGGCTTGGAATAGCGCGGTGTGACGAGAGTTTCGGCTCGCCCGTTCTCCCGCCTTCCGCTTGTCCCGGGCGCCGCCGCCTCGGACCTTCAGAACGAGAAACGCGCAGAGAGTTCGTGGGCGTGTTTTGCCTGTCACGCTGCCGATGCAAGAGCATCGAAGACAAGTTGCTTCGGCACGAGAGACGCGCGGTGCGCTACCCCGGAACATCGGGAACGCTAACGTGGCGGACGGCTCGGAGAGCCATCCCTGCTATGGCGCGCCGCGCTATTACACCAACTCTGGGACGTCCACCCAGGCGCGCTTTTCCCAGCTCTTCATACCGAGTTCGGCGAGCTGCACGCCTTTGACGCCTTCGAGGAGGGTCCAGGGGAATGGCTCGTCGAGCACTACGTGGCGCAGGAAGAGTTCCCACTGGACTTTGAAGGCGTTGTCGAAGGTTTGGTAGTTTGGAACGCGATTCCAGCCGTCCTCGAAATCGACGGGTGAATCGAGGTCGGGATTCCAGATGCATCGGGGCGTGGCGCTGGAATGCTGTACGACACAATCGCGAAGGCCGGCGACGGCGCTTCCTTTTGTGCCGTCCACCTGAAGCGTGAGGAGATCGTCGCGGCGCACGCGTACGCACCAGGAGCTGTTGAATTGGGCAATCACGCCGTTGTCCAATTCAAAGGTGGCGTATGCGGAATCGTCGGCGGTGCAGGTGTATTCACGCCCGCTCTCGTCCCACCGTTTTTTCACATGGGTGGCGCCCAGGCAATTGACCGCTTTGATTTTGCCAAACAGGTTGTCGATCACGTAGCGCCAGTGGCAGAGCATATCGACGATGATTCCGCCATCGTCCTCCTTGCGATAGTTCCACGAGGGGCGCTGCGGGCGAACGGTGTCGCCTTCATAAACCCAGTAGCCGAATTCTCCGCGCACGCTGAGGATTTCGCCGAAGAAGCCCGAATCGATCAAGGTCTTCAATTTGACCAACCCAGGCAGCCAGAGCTTGTCGGCGACAACGCCGTGCTTCACGCCCGCCTTCTTCGCGATTTCGTAAAGTTCGTAGGCGGTTTCCGAGGAGACCGCGATCGGTTTTTCACAATAAATGTGCTTTCCGGCGGCGATGGCCTGGCGCACGGCGTCGAAGCGCCGCCCCGTGGTCTGGGCGTCGAAATAAATGACATTGCGCGGGTCCGCGAGAGCCCCGGCGAGATCCGTGGTGTAGCGGACGCCATCCCCCATGCCTGCGAGCTGCGCGAGTTTCGCTTCGTTGCGTCCCACGAGGATTGGTTCCGGAACGATGGACTTCCCATCACCCACCCGCACGCCTCCCTCCTGCATGATGGCCAGGATCGAACGGATGTAATGTTGATTCGTCCCCATGCGACCGGTGACGCCGTTGAGGATGATGCCGATGGGTTGAGTGGTCATTGAAAGGGGGGATTGGGGCCTTCTCCGAAAAACACCGGAGATTTGCAGAAATTGCGTTTGCTGGTGAAAAAATGTTCGCCTGTCAGGATGATGGAGTTTCGCGTGTCTGAAAAAACCGCGCTTCGGAACGGGCCAATCAATCTTCTTCGTCCGGTCCCCAAAGATGCTCTTTGATCCAACGCTTCTCGTAAAGTTTGCAAAGCCCGATAGCCGGGGCCACCCCGCCATAATATGACGCCGTGGTCGTGTACTGTTTGTCCTCATCGTACGTGCCGACGGCAATCACCACGTGATCGAAATGCTCACTGAGCATTTCAAAGGCTTTGTCGATCATCTGCTGCTGGACTTCGGTCATATTGAAAAAGTGAAAGTGAATGGGCGATGTGGAAAGGGGAAAGTGCGGAAATGCGCGCGACTTGCCGTCTTGCGGGCCAAAAAATGCCGCCAGGAAGGCCGGCCGAAGGGTCTTACGCTCTGGATTCGCGGGCTGCCTTCCGATACTCTCGCGGAATGTTTCATATCGAACGCGCTCTTCAAATAGCGGTAAAAGCTCATGCTGGGCAGACGGACAAGAGCGGGCTTCCTTACGTGTTTCATCCCATTCGCGTCATGATGCGGTGCCGGTCGGACGACGCAAAGATCGTCGCGCTTCTCCATGATGTTGTGGAAGATACGCCGGTTTCGCTCGACGAAATCGCCGCGGATGGTTTCTCCCAGGATGTCCTTTCCGCCTTGCGCCTGGTCACTCATGACCCAAAAGTTTCCTACGAAGACTACATTCACGCACTGGCCGAAAACCCGATCGCCAAGGAAGTGAAGCTCGCGGATCTGGAGGACAACTCGGACATCCGTCGCCTGAAATCGGTGGATGATAAAGCCGTGAGCCGTCTGAGAAAATATCTCTTCGCCTATCGTTTTCTGACCGGCGAGGGTCAGAAAAGCGAAGAGACTGAGAAGGCGGGGATCTGAAATTACAGCTTATTCGCCCTGATCCGCTGCTTGGGCGGTGGCTTTGTTCAGGCCGCTGAAAAAGCCTTTGTTTGCCTTTCCCTTGCTACCGCCTTTTTGATCGCGAGGCGGGCGGGCTCGGAAGTGGAAAAAGAGCGGGAGGCCGGTGTAGGGCATTTTTTCGCGGATCTTCGACTCCAGAAACCGACGGTAGCTTTGATCGAGGAGCTTTCCGTCGTTCACAAACAGCACCAGCTCAGGGATTTGAATCGGTGTATTGGCCGGATTGACAGGTTGGGTCGCGAAAAGAATCTTGAAACGCTTTCCACCGCGCAAGGCCGGTGGATGGGCTGTCATCACGGTTTGGAACATACGGTTGAGCACGCCGGTGCCCACGCGGGAAGTCGATTCCAGGCGGATGCGCTCGATGGTTTTGAAAAGGCGCGTCAATTCCGCGCCCGTTTTGGCGGAAACGAGCATCACCGGAGCGTAATCGACGAAGAAAAGCTCGGATCGCATTTCGTCCAGTACCTCTTTGAGCGACTCCTTGTCCTCGGTCCGCTCTTTGATCAGATCCCATTTATTGATGGCCACGATGCAGGGTTTTTGCGCCTGCTGAATCAATCCCGCGATTTTCTTGTCCTGCGCGGTCACGCCCTCGGTGGCGTCGATCACCAGGCAGCACAAGTCCGCGCGCCGAATGCTGGATTCGCTGCGCATGACGCTGAAAACCTCCACGGAATTGCTCACTTTTCCACGGGGGCGGATGCCGGCGGTATCGATGAGCACGTATTGATTTCCGTGCCGTTCGTACGGGATATCGATGGCGTCGCGCGTCGTGCCGCTGATGGCGCTCACGAGCGTCCGCTCATCGTGCAGGATGGCATTGGTGAGCGAGGATTTACCCACGTTCGGACGGCCGACGATGGCGATTTTGACAGCGCGGGCGCTGCCGTGAGGCGCAGCCTCGTTGTCGGCCGGTTCGGCGGTAGGAAGCCTGGCTTCGATGGCTTCGATGAGCTCCGAAAAACCGCGATTGTGCTCGGCGCTGATGGCGATCTGCGGCGTGAGGCCCAGCTTTCCGAAGTCGGTGATGGCCGAGTCGTGCTTGTCGTGGTCCACCTTGTTGACGGCGACGATGAGCGGCTTGTCGATCCGGCGGAGCCGGCGCGCCAGTTCCAGATCCACGGGCGTGAGGCCATCCTGGGCATCCACGACAAAGAGGAGGAGATCGCTGGCGACCAGCGCGATTTCCACTTCGGCATGCACTTGGTCCGTAAAGCTGGCGTCCACATTGCTGCCGATGCCGCCCGTATCGATGATTTCAAAAGGCGCGCTGCCAAGCTTGCAGACGGCCGCGATGCGATCACGGGTAACGCCCGGCATATCGTGAACGATGGAGATTTTACGCCCGGCGAGGCGATTGAAGATGGCGGATTTGCCGACGTTTGGGCGGCCGACGATGGCGAGAGTACGAGCGGGCATTCGATGGAAAGGTATCTAAAAAGAGGACAAAAGTATCAGCGGAGTCCTGGTCGCCCGGACTTTCCTCTCCATGGAAGAGGCTCATTTTTCAAAGATCCCGTGCGCGCAGCCGGACACTATGGCAGGTTTTCGCCCGGACGCAGAGCTTAAAGTTCATTCCACGGTTTTGGGTCGCCGTGGCCCTTCGCGTGCATCTGCGCGATGCCTTCGACCACATACCCGAATCCAGAGACCAGCGTGAAGAATCCGGCGAGCCAAACGGGGATGTCGAGGAAGCTGAAGCCCAGCGATAGCGGCCCGATATGGAAGGCCGTCTTGAAGGGATTGTACTGGAGCATGCAGAGAGCGATGGCCACCATCTGGACGGCGGTGGCCGATTTGCCCGCCCAACTTGGCTTCACGCGAACGCTGCCATTTAAAAAGTGCAGCGTAAGGGTGCCGCTGACGATGACGATATCCCGCGCCACCACCAGGACGGGGAACCACGCCGGGAACTCATAGGCCCAGTTGGAGACGCTCAATGTGATGATCCCGCTGAGCAGGAGTCCTTTGTCCGCCAGCGGATCGAGGATGACGCCCAGGCGGCTCTTTTGGTTGTAACGGCGGGCGATGTAGCCATCGACACCATCGCTGGCCGCCGCGATCACGAAGATCGAGATGGCGCACCATCGCTGCCATTCGCGCGGCGATCCGTGCTGGAGGCCGCGCCCGTAGTAGATGGCCATCATGACGAACAGCGGAATCATCAGAATCCGCGCGATGGTGATCTTGTTCGCCGTCGTCATAAGCCGCATGAATAAACGGGAAATTCGCGCGCATGACAACCGAAGCTTGTCCGGCGGCGCGTCCTGCTGCATTGAAAATGGAACTCCTCGACGTATCGCGCCTTCGCATCGACGCCACCTTCCAGCCGCATCTTGATTCCCTCGCCCTCTCCTTTTTGTCGCACAAACGAAAGCAGCCCCGCATGCAGATGATCCAACGTTTCAATGTGCTCGGCGTCGCGATGAGCGCGATGAATCTGCCAATCGCCACGGAAGCTGTGCTGGATGCGCTGCGGGAGCGGCGGAAGGGTTATGTTTGCGTCACTGGGGTCCATGGGGTCACGGAAGCTCAGGATGATTCCAGTTTCCGCCATATCCTCAATACGGCCTTCCTCAATACCACGGACGGGATGCCGCTCGTGTGGCTGGGCCGGCACGCGGTCGGGGGATTTGTGGATCGGGTGTACGGCCCGGATCTGATGCTGGAGATCTTTCGCGCCACCCAGAGCACGGCTTTCCGCCACTTTTTCTATGGAGGAGCGCCGGGGGTCGCCGAGGCGCTCCGGAGCCGGCTCGAAGCCCGTTTTCCAGGGGTCACGATCTGCGGCGTCTATTGTCCGCCATTTCGTCCGCTGAATGCGGGGGAGCAAGCTGAATTCACCGCTCTCGTCTCGGAGAAAAAACCGGACATTATCTGGGTTGGCCTCAGCACTCCCAAGCAGGAGCGCTTCATGGCCGAATACCTGCCCCGGCTCGATACCACGCTGATGTTCGGCGTGGGAGCGGCATTCGATTTTCACGCTGGACGCGTAAAACAGGCGCCACGCTGGGTGCAGCGATCGGGCTTTGAATGGCTCTACCGCATGCTCTGCGAGCCACGACGCCTCGCGCGGCGCTACCTGGTGAATAATCCGCTCTTTTTGTGGCGCATCGCCGGACAATTGCTCGGCCTGCGAAAATATCCGATTGCGGAAGCTCCCGCTCTGTAGAGAGTGACCCTTTTTCGTCCCCTCCCCCACCCTCTCTTCCAATGAACAAAATCCTTGTGTGCGGCGCCGGCGGTTTCATCGGCGGCCATCTCGTCGCCGACCTTTTACGCCAGGGGCATACGGATATCCGCGCCGTCGATAAAAAGCCGTTTTCAGAATGGTACCAACGTTTCGATCAGGCGGAAAACCTGAAGCTCGATCTCGAGAACAAGGGCGACTGCGAGACCGCAGTCGAAGGCGCGGCCACGGTTTACAATCTCGCCGCGGACATGGGCGGGATGGGTTTCATCGAGCTGAACAAGGCCCTTTGCATGCTCAGTGTGCTCATCAATACCCACCTCCTCCTCGCGGCTCGCAAGTTCGGAGTCGAGCGGTTCTTTTTCTCTTCCAGCGCCTGCGTCTATAACGCCGACAAGCAGCGCGATCCCAACGTAACCGCCCTGAAGGAAGAAGACGCCTACCCCGGAATGCCCGAGGACGGCTATGGATGGGAGAAGCTTTTCAGCGAGCGGATGTGCCGCCATTTCCGCGAAGACTTCGGCATACAAACGCGCGTCGCCCGCTATCACAATGTGTACGGGCCTCAGGGGACGTACGATGGCGGCCGCGAAAAGGCGCCGGCCGCTGTGTGCCGGAAAGTGATCCACGCCAAACTCGACGGAGTGCGAGAGATCGAAATTTGGGGCGATGGCTGCCAGACGCGAAGCTTCATGTATATCGATGATTGCCTTCACGGCACGCAGATGCTCACGAAGAGCGATTTCGTGGAGCCCATCAATATTGGCAGCAGCGAACTGGTTTCGATCAATCAACTCGTCGATATCGTCGAAGCGATCGCCGGCGTGGAATTGAAGCGGAGCTACAATCTGAGCGCGCCCAAGGGAGTCAACGGTCGCAACAGCGACAACACCCTCATTCAAAAGGCATTTGGCTGGGAACCGGTCACGCGGCTGCGCGACGGAATGGAAAAAACCTATCGGTGGATCTACGACGAGATCGTGCAACAACGCGCCGGCGGCGCGACATCGGCGGTAAATCGTTCGTAATTGCACCGTCTCATTCGCGTTATCCGCCAAGTGCGGTCACGAAATCGCCATGGCCGACGTTTTCTCAAAAACACAGCGTTCGGCGGTCATGCGCGCCGTGCTGTCACACGGCAATCGGAGCACCGAATTGCAAGTGATCGCCATTTTTCGCGCCTACGGCATCACGGGCTGGCGGCGGCATCAGGCATTGCCCGGCAAGCCGGACTTCGTTTTTCGGAAGGAACGCCTGGCGGTCTTTGTCGATGGATGTTTCTGGCACGGCTGCCCGAAACATCTGCGAGTGCCGGGGTCAAACGTCGCGTATTGGAATGCAAAACTCGGGCGCAACCTGGCGCGCGACCGCAAGGTGAACGCAGCGCTCCGGCGCGCTGGATGGACGGTGGTCCGCATTTGGGAGCATTCGCTCAAAGAACCCCAGCGAGTGGCGGCGCGCCTGCGGCGGCTGCTCGAAAATCGGCGACAAGCTGGTCACGGATCATGAAGGCGGCCAGCGTGCTCTTGAACATTCAGCATCCGCCCCGCTAGCTTCCCCATCCGAATGAGCCCACTAGCAACTCGGGAAGCAGCGCCGCCGCTGCATCCACACGCGCCACCCGCAAAGACCGTCGCGGAGTTTTTCGCGGGCATCGGTCTCATGCGCCTGGGACTCGAACAAGCCGGATGGACCACTCTGTTTGCCAATGACATCGAGGAGGAAAAAGCCGCGATGTATCGAATGCATTTTCACGCGGGCTTCAAAGAATTGGCGGTTGGCGACATTCATCATCTTCGCGCGAATGACATCCCGACCGTCGCTCTCGCGACGGCGTCCTTCCCCTGCAACGACCTCTCCCTTGCGGGCGCCCGAGCAGGGTTGGAAGGGAATCAATCATCCGCGTTTTGGGGCTTCATCCGGATTCTCAGGGAAATGGGCAAACGCAAACCGCCGGTCGTGCTGCTGGAAAACGTAACCGGATTCCTCAGTTCAAAAGGAGGCGCCGATTTTGAAGCGGCGCTCGTGGCATTGAACGATCTCGGTTATTGCGTGGATGCGTTCATCATCAATGCAGCGCATTTCGTCCCGCAAAGCCGGCAGCGGCTCTTCGTGGTCGGCAAACTCGGCGCGCCGGCTTCGACGACTCCCGCCAAAAAGCCGGATTCCTGGATCAGCGAAATTCGCCCAAAGGCGCTGTCACAATTCATCGATGAGCATTCTGCGATTCGCTGGGATATTCGCCCGCTTCCTCCGCTGCCCATCCTCAAGCACCGGCTCGATGATCTGCTTGAGGACCTCTCGGACAACGATGGCGCGTGGTGGAGCAAAGACCGGGTCGATTACCTTGTGGGTCAAATGAGCCCGCGCCATCGCACGCTCGCCGATGCGATGCGATTCCCGAAGAGGTGGTCTTACGGCACGATATTCCGACGCGTGCGCAAGGGATGTTCGATGGCGGAGCTTCGGACCGATGGCATCGCGGGATGCCTGCGCACGCCACGCGGCGGCAGCGGCCGCCAAATTCTCTTCAAAGCAGGATATGACCGTTTTATGGCGCGCCTGCTGAGCGGTCGCGAGTGCGCGCGACTGATGGGAGCGGAAGATTTCCTGATCGGCGCTTCCCTGAACCAGACGTTGTTCGGATTCGGCGATGCGGTTTGCGTTAAGGTCATTGAATGGATTGCGAATCACTATCTCAATCCGGTTTTCGAGGAGCGAGCGGGAGACCTTCGAGAACGGAAAGATCTCAATCCGCTTCCCGGCGAGCGAGCGGAACGCCACTCTCGAAAGAAACGCCCAGCCAGCGCCATGTGAGATCGCGTGCTCATTCTTCTCGCGCAAAGAACGAGCGTGACCACCGGCGCGGCTTCCGCTTCATTCTCCCGCGCATGAAAGCTTTCCTCACAACGCTACTGCTCGCTTCGGCAGCCAATCTTTACGGCGCGGTGGACGCGTCCTTGAACACACTCGCCGCGGTGGGACGTGAAGGCGCGGGCAACGAAGCCGCAAGCGCGGCGTGGAAGGAAGTCGTCCGTCAGGGCCCGTCAGCGCTGCCCGCGTTGCTCGCCGCGGCGGGGAAAGGCAGTCCGGTGGCGGACAATTGGCTGCGGCTTGCGGCCGATGTCATTGTGGAAAATGCTTTGCGCGCGAAGCAATCGCTGCCGCTCAAGGAGGTGGAAGCATTTATCGCGGATACTGCGCACGCGGCTGCCGGAAGACGGATCGCGTTTGATCTTCTTCAGAAAGCGGACCCAGCGAGAGCGAATGCTCTGGAGCCTTCGCTCATCCAGGATCCTGTGCAGGAACTCAGGCGCGGCGCGGTGCAGCGGATCATCGACTCCGCAAAGACACAAAATGCCGGAGATGCGAAGGCATGCTATCTCCGAGCCCTCGACGCTGTGCGCGACGAGGATCAGACGAGATTTCTCACCGGCGAATTGAAGAAGCTTGGCGTGCCGGTGGATTTGCCAAAGCACTTCGGGTTTTTGATGAAGTGGAATGTCATCGGGCCTTTCGACAATACGGACCGGAAGGGATTCGATGCCGTGTATCCGCCGGAAAAGGAAATCCGTCTCGATGCCGCTTACGAGGGCAAAGGCCAGCAGGTGAAATGGGCGTCCTTTGAGAGCGCCGACGAATACGGTAAGCTGGATTTCAACAAGCCGTTCGGCATGCAAAAGGAAGTCACCGGTTACGCCGTCACGACCTTTGACTCGCCCGACGAGCGAGATGCGGAGTTGCGACTCGGGGGCAAGAATGCCTGGAAGGTCTGGCTGAATGGCGCCCTCCTCTTTGGCCGGGATGAATACCACCGCGGCCAGCAGATGGATCAATACAAACTCAAATGCCGGTTGAAAAAGGGCGCCAATACCATTCTCGTAAAATGCTGCCAGAATGAGCAAAAGGAAACGTGGACCGTCGAATGGGAATTCCAACTGCGCGTTTGCGACAGCGCCGGCACCGCCATCCTCTCCGCCAAGGCGGACGTGAAATAATCACCCCTCCTCTCGTTTTCCATGTCTTTCATTCGCCCCTTTTCCAAGCTGGCTCCGGCACTGGCTTCGCTGACGATTTCCGGTTTCTCCAGTTTTTCCAGTCGCGGGAGCGATTGGCCACAATTTCGCGGACCCGATAGCACGGGCGTCGCGACCGATGCGAAGATCTCCGAGTCGCCAAAAATCGACTGGAGTGTTCCGTTGCCGGGACGCGGTCTCAGCAGCCCGATCGTCGTGAGCGGAAAAGTCTTCATCACCTGCGCCAGCGGACCCAAGCAGGAGCGTCTCCACCTCATCTGCTTTAACGGGGCCGATGGCTCGAAGATCTGGGAGCGCGAGCTTCAGGCGACGGGCCGGACGATGACGCAAGCGAAGAATCGCGTGGCCTCCTGCACTCCATGCAGCGATGGGCGGCGGATCTTCGCAATTTGGAGCAGCAACGACATGGCGGCCTTTGATCTCGAGGGCAATCTGCTCTGGATGCGCGGTCTCACGGAAGATTATCCCAACGCCAGCAACAGTCTCGGCATGGCGTCTTCGCCCATCGTCCTCGGCGAGACGGTGGTCACCATGATCGAAAACGACAGCGAAAGTTATTCGCTGGGCCTCGACGCCAACACGGGGCGGAATCTTTGGAAACTGGACCGTCCAAAATCGGTTAATTGGACCAGCCCGGTGTCATGGCGCGCCGATGCGAAATCCCAGCCCGTCGCTCTGCTGCAATCCTCGAAAGGGTTGCTCGCGGTCGATCCGGCGAGCGGCAGCCGGCTGTGGGAGTTTGCCAAAGGCGGGTCATCCATGAGTTCGAGCGTCGTGGCCGACGGCATCATCTACACCCCGTCGAACGGCATCACCGCGCTCTCACCCCACAGCAACAATGCGCCGCCGACGGAGGTATGGAACTCGAAGCAGATCAATCCCAACACCATCAGCCCCGTGGTGCTCGATGGCCGCATCTTCAGCATCAATGGCGCGGGCGTCATCAGCGCCGCCGATGCCAAGACCGGCGCCAATCAATGGAAGCTGCGCGTCGTGGGACCGTTCAGCGGTTCGCCGGTCGGAGCTGGGACTCGCCTGCTGGCGGTGAATGAGAAGGGCCTGGCGCAGATCGTGGACACCACGGCGCCTTCAGGGGCGGTGATTGGCAAGCTTCAACTCCCGCTCAATGAGGAGACGAAGGAGTTCGTCCTTTGCACGCCTGCGCTGGATGGAGAGCATGTGTTCGTCCGCTCGGACAGCGCGCTTTGGCGGCTGGGGAAGTAGCGCGGAATTTCGCGTGGGTGCGAGGGTCGAAGCCGCTCGGCGGTAGATTTCGCCGCAGTATTTGCGGATTTTTCGCGAAAAAAGCTTCTGATTAAGCGAAAGCGGCTTTTATTGCCTCATGCTCATCGAATTCAAGGTCGCCAACTACCGTTCCATTCGGGAGGAGCAGACGCTCAGTATGGTAGCGAGCAATTATTCCGACGAGTTGCCCGAAAATCTCATTCCTTGCGATCTACCCGGCATGAAGGGCACCCGGCTGGTCAAGACAGTGGCCCTCTACGGAGCTAATGCTTCCGGCAAAAGCAACCTCGTCGCCGCTTTACGGTTCTTCGCCGAGTTCGTTCGTGACTCTGCCACCAAACTCCAACCCGGAGCCCCGACCAGCACACAACCTTTCAAGCTCGATCCAGTCTGCCTCAACCAGCCCAGTAAATTCGAGATCACCGCTGTGATCGGCGGGATCCGGACACTCTACGGAATTGAAATGACACGCGAACGAGTAACGAGCGAATACCTCGTGGCCTATCCGAAAGGACGTCCGCAGGTTTGGTTCGAGCGCGATTGGGATACCGCGAAAAGGAAATACATTTGGTCACGATCCACCGAGCATTTCAAACACGACGCGGCGTTGCGCGAGAAGACGAGAGAAAATGCTGCGTTCGTCTCAGTAGGGGCGTCGTTCAACCAACCGCAGCTCATCGCGGTATATTCGGCCCTGTCTGAAAAGATCAACTTCCTCGACGTTGCTAAAAACAATCTCTCCGTCCCGCATCCCGACTGCACGCCCTGGAGCACGGCAGGAGCGCTCACGGCAATAAAAACGATGGATAGAAAGGGCGAGCTAAGCGATGCCGGCCGCGTCCTAAGTGATACTATTTCAAAAATGGTAACTAATGCCGATTTAGGCATCGCCGGTGTGGATGCAGAAGAACTCGATCCAGACGTCGATGAGTTGTGGCCGAATACTACGCCCGAGGCAAAACGGGAGCTACGGAAAGAAATTCAAGAAAAGGGTTTGCGAGCTTGCCGCATCACATTTCTCCACAAAAATGCTGGTCTTCAGCCTGTGCCGCTGGATTTTAGCGAAGAGTCGGTTGGCACGCAGAGATATTTTTCCTTGCTCGGGCATATTCTTGCCGCAGTAATCGACTCAAATATACTTGTGCTGGACGAGATCGAAACCAGCCTCCACCCACAATTAGTTCGGGCGGTAATAAAATGGGTAATTGAGCGATCCATCGGTTCTCAACTCATCTTTACCACACACGATCCTTTTTTACTCGATCAGACGCTATTGAGACGGGACCAAATTTGGTTCACGGAGAAAGACGAGGAAGGAGCCACGAAGCTTTACCCATTGACGGATTACAAGGCACGCAACGACGAGTCACTAGTCAGGGGTTATCTTTCGGGCCGCTATGGTGGCGTCCCCTTCATTCCGGATGGCTTGAAATTTTGAGATATGGGGCAAACAGAGAAACGCTCCTACACGCGGACACCGCGACGCCCGACATCCGCGCGACCGGCGACCGGTCATACCTTTCTCATTGTGGTAGAAGGCGAGTCAACGGAGCCCGCTTATCTTCAGGAAGTGCGGACGAGGTTGAAGCGGAGAGCGGCAGCGGTCCTCGTGCAACACGGAAGGCATACCGATCCGATTGGCATCGTTCGAGAAGCACTAAATTTGCGAGAAGCAAAAGCGCAGCAAGCAGCGCAATCCCAAACCGTTCCCTACGATCAAGTCTGGGTCGTTTTTGATCGGGAAACGCAAAATCATCCTCGCAGCAAGCAGGTTCCGGCGGCGCTCCAACTCGCGACAGCAAACGGTATCCATGCGGCGCAATCCATTCCGAGTTTTGAGTTTTGGCTGCTCCTGCACTTTGAATTCACGACTAAGGCGTTCGACGGATGCCCGGCGGTCAAAAAGGCGCTGAAGAAATTCATTAAAGATTACGAAAAATCTGATCTCCCATTAAGCGATCTTCTCGATCGCGTGGGAACCGCGATGAAACACGCGGCAAAGTGCCACGGCCACTGGGAGACTGCTGGAGGCGATCACAATCCTTCCACCCATGTGGATAAGCTGCTTCGGGAATTGAATGACTCCGCTCGCGCCGATGTGCGGCTCTTCTAACAATCGAGCTACTGAGCAGGATCCAAAACTGGGAGCGCGATCTCGATCGTAGTCCCGTTCCCAGCCACGCTTTTCAGGGTGATGGTTCCTCCGTGGGCTTCGACCACGCTTTTGGCAATCGCCATCCCAAGACCGGTGCCTTTGGATTTTCCGTGGGTCACGAAGGGCTCGAAAATCTTCGCCTGCAATTCCGCGGGGATGCCGCAGCCGGTGTCACTCACACGGACGACGACCTTGCCATTTTCCTGCTTCATCGCCAGGAAGAGCACGCCGCCTTGCGGCATGGACTCGATGGAGTTCTTGATCAAATTCAGCAGCACGCGCGCAAGGCGGCCGGTGTCCACGTTAATCTCTTCGCAGCATTTGATTTCGCGGAAGAGGTGGACATTCGACGGAACGAGGCGGAAAAGCTGGGCGTCCAATTCTTCGATCAATGCGTGAGCGGGGTGTCTCGCGAGGTGCAGGCTGCTCTGACCGCGGGCAAAATCGAGAAGCTCCTGCACCATGTCCATCATCATGGTATTGGCCTTTTCCATCATGCCGATGAACTGCTTGATTTCCGGATCATGGGCTCGCGCGCCGATCAAGGAAGTGCAGGAAACGAGAGCCTGGATGGGCGTTTTCAAATCGTGGATGATCGAATTTGCCATCGTGCCCACGAGGCTCAGCCGCTCGGTGCGCATGACTTCGGTGATGAAATGGGAGTCGATCCCCCGCAGGCGCTCCACGATCGAGCGGAGAAAGTTCATGAGCACGCCACTCGGCGCGGATTCGAGCATGTGCGCAAAGGATTGGGCGCTGATGCAGCCGAGAATCGTTGGTTCGGCGGCGATGGCGTTTGCGGATCGGGGCAGGCCGTCGATGAGGGCCATCTCGCCGAAGAAATTTCCGGGTTGAATGTAGCTGAGCGTCTCTTGCTTTCCGGCGCGGCCGGTCTTGGATATGCGCACGCCGCCTTCGACGACGAGATACAGGCAATCACCGCGATCTCCTTCATCGAAAACCACGTCATCCGCATCAAAGCGGAGGAGATCCACGCTGGCGCCGATGTCGCTTACGAGTTCCGCCGGGATGCCAGCGAAAAGGCGGTTTTGCCCGAGTCTTCCCAAATCGGGATACTCAATGAGCCTCGCGAGCCTCGCTTTGGCATGCGCCGAAGAGGATTGAAGCGGTTCGGCTTCGAGGCGTTCTAGGGTTTCGGAAATCGCATTCATAATGGGATGAGCTTTCGACGGAATCTGGAGCCAGGCACCTCTCCGTCTGTACGAACGAGATCGTTAGCCAGTCGCTACCGGCGCTTTCAAAAGCGAAAGGCATGCCATAGTATGAGTTTTATGGCTTGGATGGTATCTACATACCTGCGGCGCTCTAGAAATGAGCCGCCGATGTGACGGAAGACGACCGGGCTGAGCTGGGATTGGATTCAGTCAGTTCGCGCCCCAAACCTTCACAAATTCCAACAACTCCTTTTCGTTCAAGTCGCTCACAGCCCAAAATGACATCTCTGTATTTGACCACTGGACGAGGTGATAACCATTGTGCTCCAAAGCCCGTGGCGCGGCGCCCTGGGATGATTTCGACGACCACACGAAGAGGTTGATCACGTGCTTCTGGCGGCCATAGACCATCGCGGCGGCGGCGCGGCCATCCACAAAATCCAGGCGTCCGCCGATCAAGGGAAATCCCGACTCGCGCAAATCCTTCACGGGCGGCGCGAAGTCGAGCTTGCCGACAAACCACGGCTTCACCGTGTGCTGATCGGTTGAGGCGACATCCATCAAATGATTCGCCATCAAAGATCGCACGTGGCTCGACGTAACGTCCGCGATCATCCGATCGTCGGCGTCACGTCTTGGAATTTGAAAGGCGAGAATGAGCGCAACGACGGTGATCGCAGCCGCCGCGGCCCAGCCGGCGTGGCGAAACCACGGCTGGCGGCTCGTAGCATCACTTTCGGTTTGCGCGGCTTGCGCGGCAGCCGCGCGGATCGTCTGTCGCAACGCCGGCGGCATCTGGAAGCGCAGTGCGTCATTCCGAAGCACGGCGCTCAGTTTGGAGACGCCCTGAGAGAGTCTGTCGCAGCGCGGACAATCCGCGAAATGCTCATCGATCTGAACGATGTTGGCGGCGTCGAGCTCTCCATCATGATAAGCATCGATAAGCTTCTGAGTTTGCTGGCAGTTCATAGAGGGGCTCTTTGTTCGGGCGGCGATGAGAGGACGGTTTGCAATTGACGGCGCGCGCGTGAAATTCGTGACATCACTGTGCCGATGGGCACGCCGGAGATGTCCGCGATCTCTTTATAGGCGCAGCCTTCGAGTTCGCGGAGGACCAACGCTTCGCGCAAAGCGGCCGGCAGCGACTCAATGGCCCGCCGCACGGTCTCGATATCCCCGGCGCGCAAGAGGGCGGTCTCGGGATTCGCCGAGAGATCCGCGCCGCCGTGCAATTCGTCGTTGAATTCGACCGCTTCATCGTGATGACGATTGCGCCGCAGCCAGGTCCATGCGCTGCGGCGCACGATCGTGAGCAGCCACGCCTTGGGATCGCCCCCGCGAAAACCGGAAAAGAATTTCAGCGCGCGCAGGAGCGCCTCCTGGCTCACATCCTCGGCATCCCGATCATTGCCGATCAACCAGCGCGCGAGATTATAAGCCGCATCCATGTGGGGAAGGATGAGCTGCTCGAAAGGCGTGGCAGGGGCGTTTTCCAAAGCGGGAAATGATTCGTTCAAACTATCTGAGACACGCGGAACGACGATTTTATTCCCTGGAACGGTTTCTTCGGGAAATGGGGAATTTTCGGGAAGGCGCTTCTGTCTTCATCAGCGAGCCGGGCAATTCCGCCCGGGTCAAATCATCCAAATCAAACTCACGAACTCATTCGACCTATGTCCGACTTCATCACCGAAAACTCTCAGGAAGACCATCTCGACCGCCGCGGCTTTCTCAAATGCATGGCCTGGGCCGGCACCGGCGTCCTCTACTCCGTCAGCGGCGGAATTCTGAGCTCCCGCATGCTCAGCCCGGCAGCAAACGCCGGCGAGCCGGTTGCGGCGGCCTCCTTCAACTTCGTGCAAATCAGCGACAGTCACATCGGTTTTCACAAACCCGCGAACCCTGATGTCGCGGCTACTTTTCGCGAAACCATCGCGCGCATCAATGCGCTGCCTCAAGCGCCCGACTTCATTATTCACACCGGCGATTTGACACAGCTTTCGGAGACCAAAGAGTTCGACGACTTGCAGCAGATGATCAAGGATTGCAAAACCAAGCAGGTCTTCTATGTGCCGGGAGAGCACGACGTCCTGAGCGACAATGGCGCGCAGTACCTGGAGCGCTTCGGAAAGGGCACGCGCGGCAGCGGCTGGTTCAGCTTCGATCAAAAAGGCGTTCACTTCATCGGGTTGGTCAATGTAATGACCGTCAAGGAAGGCGGCCTCGGCGTGCTCGGGCAGGAGCAGCTCGACTGGCTGGAAAAGGACCTGGCCAGTCTTGCGAAGAGCACGCCCATCGTCGTCTTCGCGCACATCCCCTTGTGGACGGTGTATCCGCAATGGGGCTGGGGCACGGACGACTCGGCGAAAGCGCTCGAGTTTCTCAAACCCTTTGGCTCCGTCACCGTGCTCAACGGCCACATTCATCAGGCGCTGCAAAAGGTCGAAGGCAATATCTCCTTTCACACCGCGCGCTCGACGGCCTTCCCGCAGCCCGCGCCCGGCACGGCGCCGAAAGCCGGTCCGATGGCCGTGCCCGCGGGAAAACTGCGCAGCTACCTCGGCATCAACAGGGTCTCCTACGTCGAGACTTCCCATTCGCTGGCCGTCATCGACAGCCCTCTCGCCTAAACCCGCTGAACCACTATGACCTTCGAGCCCTCCATTTGGTCGAATCTGCACGGGGCATCCACCCATTTCCCGATTGCCTTGATGCTGGTGTCGGCCTTCTGCGACGGCGTCAGCCTCGTCTTGCGCGACGCCGAGCAGCGCCGCAGTTTTCGCTTCGCCGGCTCCGTGGCTCTCGTCATTGGCGCGCTGGTGAGCTATGCTGCGGTGCTCTCGGGCTTGATCGTCAGCCGGTGGCAGCCTTTGGGGCACGCGACGCTCTTGCGTCATCATCTATTCGTATGGCCCGCATTTGCGATGATGACGGGGCTGGCCGCGCGGCGAATCCTCGCGCGTGATGAAACCTCGCGCGTTCCCACGGTGACCTATCTCGCTCTCATGCTGCTCGCCGCCGCTCTCATGAGCGGCGCCGGCTACTGGGGCGGGGAACTTCTCAACCGAGGTTAGCATCGATGAGAACTCACGCTCAAAAGCATCCGCTCCTCATCGCGGCGGTCATCGCGATGCTCTCCGTCATCGGCGCTTTCGGCGTGAGCCGCATCGCAGGCACGGAAACGCCGGGGGCGGCTGAGCCGCGCCCGGCACCGGCCGCCACCGCTACACATGGGCGGCAGCTCTTTGTCCAGAGCTGCGCCCATTGCCATGGGGATGACGCTCGGGGCAGCGGTGAGGATGGCGACGGGCCCAATCTCTTCCGACTCGGAATCAGCAATGCCCGCATCGCGGCGCTAATTCACAGCGGCATCCCCGATGAAATGCCCTCCTTCGCAAAAAAACACTCCTCTCAAGACATCGCGGCGATCACCACCTACCTCCGCACCCTTCGATGACATCGATTCCCATGCCCATGCAAATCCTTCTTATTGAGGGAGAACATGAGTTGGCGCACTCCATGACCCTTGGCTTACAAGCTGAGCGCTTTGTTGTCGATTGCGCACCCGATGTGAATGCCGGACTCGATATGGTCCCTGTGAATCAATACGGCCTTTTGATCATCGATCTCCCGAGCACCGAGGTGAGAGTGGCCGAACTTATACGGCAGGTGAGGCGACGATATCCCGAGACGCCAATTCTCGCACTGACTGAGAAGGATGCTCTCCATAATGTCCTGGAGAGTCTTGAATCGGGCGCCGACGACTGCATCACAAAGCCATGCGCTTTTGTGGAACTCTTCGCCCGAATCAAGGCAGTGCTGCGGCGAATCGCCAGGAGCCGCTCAACCGTCATTTCCATCGCGGATCTTGAAATCAATCGAAGTGCTCAACAGGTGCGGCGACGGAACCAGGTGATCGAGCTGACACCGATAGAATACGCCATTCTCGAGTATCTAGCAGCCAGCGCCGGGCGAGTACTCTCCCGCACGATGATTGCGGAACACGTATGGGGCCACAATATTGGAGGATTCACCAACATCGTTGAGGTTTACATCAGGCCACTGAAACTAAAAATTGATGGCCCTTTTGGACAGGAACTGATTCACGCATTCCGGTATGTGGGTTATTCCCTTTCGGCGTCCGACGATCCCTTCCACTCGCATTTC